>Ga0326727_10000554_pt1 | contig 153088 bp, 90 predicted proteins | sample MB2enrmetagenome_FD_207643 | JGI IMG/M metagenome (GOLD analysis project Ga0326727, IMG submission 207643) | Lab enriched peat soil microbial communities from McLean, Ithaca, NY, United States - MB29MY | ecosystem: Environmental > Terrestrial > Soil > Wetlands > Peat | place: USA: New York... | reverse complement strand
GTAGCGAGCGCGGTGTCTGGAATTGTCGGGCTTGATGCTGCGAGGGCGGCCCCAGACCTCTCCCTCCCCGCAGGCCTCTCACCAGCGTCATTCTCCTCGGGCATCATCAACCCCCACGGCTCAGACGTTTGCGCCCCAGGCGTGGGTGGGACCTGCCTGACAGAAGCGCAGGCGTTCAACGACACCTACGGCAACTTCACCTATGTAGGCACGGGCCCCACCGACCCGTTCTGTGAGGAATACAACATCTGCGATATCGGCAACTACCAGTTCTTGATGCCTCAGACGATACCCAAGCTGGTCGGAGCCCATGACCTCTGGAACGGCACGGGGACGGTCGGCGGTCTTCCAGACACAGGCCAGGGCATCACTGTAGCGGTTATCGAGGACGGGTGCATGGACGCCCAGACGCTCCAGAACTACTCTAGGCAACTCTGGGGAGACCCGAATCAGGTCACCAGCCGATTCACGCAGATCGCCCTCTCTGGCGATGATCCATTCACCGGCGAATATGGGCAGCAGACCACGCTCTCGGAATGCCTCGAGAATGCGACGATAACTGGGTGGGAGGGTGAGACTGCGCTCGACATAGAGTATATTGCGGCAATGGCGCCAGGTGCACACATTGACCTGGTTGGGCTCCCGTACGACAGCTTCGATGATTTCGATCAGGCCTACCAGTTCATAGCTGCCAACCTCAGCACCGGGAGTCCCTGCCCAGCGTCCTTCGGCACGGTTGCGAACTTCGTTGGCACGGCGAACGACACCGGAGCGTGTTCGGTCACGATAGACAGCAACTCATACGGTTCCGGTGAGGCGTATGTCGCGTTCGAGGCGGTGCCAATATACCTCGATGCAGAGAACCAGCTTTTGACCATCATGTCTCTGGAGGGAATAACGAACTTCTTCGCTTCCGGGGATTATACCGGAGGAGGAACTGCCTGGGGTATAGTGCAGGCGGGCATGCCATCCATTGCGACCGGAGCTATTTCCGTAGGCGGAGGGCAGTTGACTGCGATGGCACCCAACGGCCAGGCGTTCGAGGACACAGAGTACTACGCACCGATGTGCGAGGACTGGGAGGTTACAGGTTGCTTGGAGAACCTGACCGTGAACGTAACCCCAACCGCTGGCATCTACTCATACACGTACTGGGCCGCATATTGCGAAGATGGCGCACTCTACTGTGGCTACGTAGGCGCTGGGCACGGTCCATCTGAGACGCTGGCGACCCCGTGGTGGGAGAACGCCAACGATACGTACACATCTGGGGTCAAGGTAGACCCAGAGATCAGCAACGCAGCCGCGTTCAACATGACCATCTGGGCCCCGGTAACCTCTACCGAGGATGGCTGGGAGCCGACGTACGGAGGAACATCGTTCGCGTGCCCCATATCTGCAGCTGAATGGGTACTCGTGGAGGAGCAGGCCAAAGCAGCCGGCGATGTCTACCGGTTCGGGGACATCAACGCACTCCTTTTCGGGCTGCACAACGCCCAGGAGGCGAATGTTTCCTACGCCATGACTACGAACAGCCCATTCTACCCAATGGGGCTCTCCGGTACCGGCGCCTCGGGATTCACAACTGCGAACTGGGACTCCATCAACTGGTACCTGTACAACCTCTCATTGATACAGAGCCCCGGCACCAACCTGCCACCATGGGCATTCTCTGCGGACAACCCTGCCGGACCGCTTTGGAACTTCCTCGGTGGAATTGGCATGATGCTGGCGCCACAGATGGCCGCGTCAGTGGTCGGAGCCACCCGCCTCACTCCATCGGTCATGAACTCGCAGATGAGCATTGTGGAGGTCTCGGGTTTGACGAATGTTCCAGTGACCGAGCTTAGTGGAGGCACGGCCTATAACTTCGCGGTCGTGAACTCGACCACCGGCATCCCGATACCTGACGTTGAGATATGGGCTTACAGCGGATGCGCAAACAACGGATCTTACGGTGGAGGTGCGACCACTATCATCACATCAGCCACCGGAAATTTCGAGTATGCTCCGATCTACGCAGGGAACTCGATGCACGCCAACTACACCGAGTACGCCTACTTCAAGGCGGCTGTCACACCGATCAGCCCCAGTAGCCAGTGGGCCTTCAACGCTTACGCAGTGATCCCACCGACGCCGGCCGGCAGCCTAGTTCTTGCGGTCAACACACCCATAGGCACAGTCACCTCAGGCACTGCTCAGGTGAATTCATTCTCTGAATTCAACATGAATGGCTGGTTTGTGGAGGGTAGCACTGCCCAGGTGCTCCTGAACGGCCTTCCTGCCCCAGGCGCTGTGGTTACCCAGACCTCAGTGAACTGGAACTGGTCCCTGTCAAGTCAGTCTGGGGGAAGCCTCATCAACTCCACTGCCTGGGCCCCGGGCACACTGGTATCGAACTGGATCGCCGATTCTGGCGGGCAAGTGACATACTTCGACAACGGGTTCACTGCAGAATACGATGGAGTGGTACCGCCGCAGGTCTTCGAGTTACAGGCCTCATATGCCGGGCTCACCTCGGCCCCTGTCATAGTATACGTCGAACCTCAGTTCGGTCTCTTCGAGCCTAACCTCTCAGTGAACGCCGCGGCCACCAAGATCACGGGCAACCTATCGTTCGTGAACATGAAGTACGTGTCATCGATCGTGGTCTCTTACGGGAACGCTCCTGGCCAGAACGAGACCTTCGATTGCACTACGGACATCAGCTTCTGCGCCAACCAGGTCACACCGGGAGGCATGGAGAGCAGTCTCATGAGCGGAACACTCCCCATCTCGATCGACATCACCGGAGTTGCGCCTCCGCCGACTCCGCTGGTCGTTAACATGACGGGCTACGGGTTCAACTACAACAGTTACTACGAGTGGATGACACAACCTTTGTGGAACTATGCGGTCACGCTCTCTGACAACGGTCCTGTACCAACGGCGGACCTCTCGTCCACACCCGTGAGCGGGGTCGTTTCCGGCACGGTGAGCCTGTCATACGGCGGAACCTGGGCCATCGGGGCAACCAGCCTCAATGGCGCCACCGGCACCCTCACAGAGTTCTGGTCTGGAGGCAGCGCCACCCTGGCCTCGGGTATGAGCCTGGTCAACAACGGAACCCTGACCTACGTATGGAACACATCGATGACCCCCGTCGGATATGTTACAATGACCATGAGCGTCATGACTCCGGGAGGGCTAACGTCCAGCACCTCAACGAACTACTACGTTGCAGAGCCAATGATCACGGTGATGCCTGGCACCCCCTATGTGGCCGAGGCAGTGACCTTCACAGCCTGGTCAGAAGGAGGCAGCGGACTCACGTACTTCTGGACCTTCGGTGACGGAACAACGAGTGCCCTTGCTCAGCCAACTCATGTCTTCGACACGGCCGGTCCCTACGACGTCAGCGTGCTCGTCAACAACACAGCAGGGCTATCTGTAAGCGAGACGACTGTATTGAATGTGCTAGCACAGGTTCCACCGACCGTGACCGCGAACCCAAGCACGGCATTCGTGGGCCAGTCAGTGGCATTCAGCGTCTCGGTCCCACCGGGCGCGCCGCAGCCCCCGCTCACCTACTCCTGGTTGTTCGGTGATGGCGCCTCCAGCACGCTCGCAGCCCCACTGCACGCATATCCCAATGCAGGGATCTACAGCGTGACCGTCTGGGAGAATGGCACCGGGGCAGGGTTAGTCGCCAAGACGTCCATGAACGTGACTGCAGCCCCCTCGCCGGTCATCACGGCAACGCCTAACCCAACGGCAGTCGGTGAGATGACCTACTTCAGCGCCTCCGTCCCGGCTGATGCACCGCAAGGCCCACTCTCGTACGTGTGGAAGTTTGGCGATGGTTCGACCAGCACTTCCGCCGCGCCTGGGCACGCATACTCCCACGTGGGCACGTACACCGTGACCGTATGGGAGAATGGCACCGTGTCAGGCATTGAGGGGACTCTGGCGATGACGGTAGGCGTGGCACCCACACCCGTTGTGTCCGCAAGCCTCAACCCGGCTGACGCAGGCCAGGTGATAACCTTCAGCGTGTCTCAGCCCACCGGCGCGCCGACCGCGCCGCTCACATACGCGTGGCACTTCGGTGACGGCAAGACGAGCAATGCAGCAGCCCCCCCGCACAGCTACGCCAGCGCTGGAATATTCAGCGTGACGGTCTATGAGAACGGCACCGGCGGGTCTGGGATCGTTGGCACGTTGAAGGTCACGATCAACCCGGCCCTCTCGGTCAGTATTGCGGTCTCGCCGGCAAGCCCTGCCGCAGGCCAGAGCTTCACCATCACGACGACCGTGACCGGCGGAACCGGAGCACTGACCTACCTATACAGCATCCCGACCACGCTCGGCTGCCCTGCCAATCCTGCTGGAGCACAGGTTGTGTGCACACCAACCGCTTCGGGTGATTACTCGGTGGCGGTGATAGTCTCCGACGCTTCGAACACATCCGTGACCCAGGTCGTGACAGTGACGGTCGCGCAATCATCGACAACGTCATCGGGTTCCTCCTTCGACTGGAGCATACCTGTGATAGCTGTCCTGGTCGTTGTGGCGGTACTGCTGGGCCTGCTCTACCTGATGGAACGCAACAAGAGGTTGAAGGCGGTGACACCTGCACCACAATCCAACATGGCTCCACCACCGCCCAGCACTGGCGGTCCAGCGAGGCCACCTGGTTACTGAAGTCAGCCTCTGGTAGGGCCCTGCCCCCAGCCTCCCCTTGGCCACCCGCCAGGTGGAGGCTGGGGTGCTTGCTATCCAAGGGATCGGCTCGCCAGCCGGACGGCAATCGCGGTCGGTAGGTACGGGTCAAAATGAGAAGCGCCAGATCTGGGCCGGTTTTGAGGCGATTTTGCCCATTCCTGGGGACGAAGGCTGAATCCCGGGCCCTGCGATTGCGCTAATCGAATTCTTATATATAGAAGTCCATAATTTAATTATGCGTGCCATGCTAGCCTATGGCAGTGAGGCTGGGCGCTGCGGATCGCCCATCGCACCTGCCCAGAAGCTGGCTCCATCGCGGCGCGGTTGGGGATCCAGGTGGCGTTTCATTCGAATGGGCATCCTCGCAGTCCTGGTGTCCCTATTCTTCGTGGCTTCTGCGTGGTTCGTTGTGGGAGTTTCTGCCGCACAACCTTCTTCCTCTTCTGGTAATCTTTCTGCCCAGGCAAAGGGGGCCACCCCGTTCAGTTTTGGGACCACCACCATGGGCATGCAGGCTCACCCATTCCCACGAACGGACGGCAGTTCCTTCAGCCCGGCGTCCAATGGCGCAGGAATCTCTCTGCCCACCAATGACGCCTCCGCCCCTCTCTTCACTAACCCGGGGGTTCAGATTTCTACAGGTGTACCTTCCGGTCAGTACAACGGGGGTCCTAACGGTATCACTTCGTATGGTCTTGAGGACAACGCTGCATCGGTCGCGGGCGACCCCTCCGGAAACCTGGCGGCGGTCTTTGCCTCGGGGACCTCGACGACTGCGGCGTGGGGCATCTGGTATGAATATAGCCTCACGGCCGGTGCGAGCTGGGCAGGCCTTGCTGAGATCGAGAGCCCTGGGTCTGGGCTGGCCCTGGCTGAACCTTCCGTCACGATCTACCAGTCAGGCGGGGTCGATTACGTGTGTGTGGTGTATCTCTCCATCTCAACCGGCGCCAGCAATCCCCAGGGGAATTATTTCCAGACCTGCAACGAAGGGAGCAACCCCGGAAGCCTGGGTGCCTGGAGCGCCCCTCTCGGGAACACCGGGAATGGCGACGGAATGACTGCGGCGACCATCTCTGGGCCTACGGCCACCTTTGACGAATCGGGCAACCTCGTAGTCGCGTACGTGGGCGAGAGCGGCGGCACATACTACTGGGCTTGGGACATTTACAGTGACGTAGGGACGTACTCAGCGCATTACACGTATACTACCGCCACGCTCGGATACTACGTATTCGACTGGACTGTGGGATTGGCCTGCACAACCAGCGGTTGTTCCACCGCCATATGGGGGGTGGATACGGCTCTCTACTTCGTCGAGGTAATGCTCACCAGCACGAACGATTACGCCTCTATCGGAGATAGCGTCCTGGTGGATGTCTACTGCGATGACTACTGCGGATACGTAGGCTATCCGGGAGTCGAAGACAACGGTCCCGGCAGCGTGGCCGGTTCGGGCTCGAATTGGGCGGCGGCGCTTTGGTATTACGACGGGGCCAACTACTGGATACTCTATTGCTATTCTACGAATCTCTGGAGCAGCACCTCCGACTGCTCCACGGCGACTTCCCCCGCCGGAGGGGTTGTCGCTGACAGCGCATACCCGCAGGACTTCCCAGTGGTCACAATAGTGGGATCCGCTCCCTTCATGTCGTGGGAGACCGGTTCAGCGACCGTGGTGGTAGACGAGTCCACCTCCATGGGGGGTGCATGGATCGGCGAAACCACGGTCAGTTCAGGTGGGTATTGGCCCATTCTCAGCGCCTCCCCTAGCTCTCCGTGGGAGGTCAACCTCGCCTATCTTACGACGGCAACGAAGGGTCAGTTCTTCTACACGGACTACATCGAGCCCTGGGTCTCATCCTTCAACCCTAGCCCAGCGGCCGTAGATGTCAACCAGGCGGTCACTTTCAGTCCTACCTACACTGGTGGCACCGGCGTCTATTCAGCATACTCGTGGAGCGCGTCGTCCACGAACTTCGGCTGTGGCGTTGCCACCGGCAGCACCTACGGCTGCACTCCGACCAGCAACGCAGGCTCTCCGTTCACCGTCACGGTAACAGTGACCGATTCTTGGGGATTCACCGGGACCGTCACAAGCCCCGGCTACACGGTCTACGCCGATCCCACCGTGGCCGCCCCCACAGCGAACATTTCCGCTGTGGATGTGGGCCAATCGGTCACGTTCACGAGCGCCGTCCCGGGAGGCGGACTCGCCCCGTACGGCTACTCATGGACCACGCTTCCAACCGGATGCGTGAATTCGAACGCTGCAACCGATCCATGCGTCCCAACCACTGCCGGGACGTACTCCGTCGTGGATACGGTCACCGACGCGAATTCATACTCGGCTGCAAGTCCGGCACTCTCGTTCACTGTCGATGGCCCGCTCTCTGGTAAGCTTGCAGCTGCTCCGCTAGTTATCGACCTGAGCCAATCGTTCAATCTTACAGTGACCACAACGGGTGGAGCTGCGCCATACTCTCTCAGCTACTCGAACCTCCCTAGAGGTTGCAATAGTGCCAATGCAAACCCCTTGGTCTGCACGCCCACAGCTTCCGGCTTGTTCTCCACGATCGCAGCTACCGTCAAGGATGGGAACTCGGCAGTGGCGACAACCTCCCCGGCGTCAGTCACGGTGAACCCGAAACTCGCCCTGGGCGGTTTCAATGCGACACCCTCCACGGTCACCACTAACTCTCCAACAAGCCTGAATGTCTCGGTATCGGGGGGGACGACACCCTACACATACTCCTATTCAGCACTGCCCACGGGATGCGTATCCTCGAACGTTTCGGTCCTGAAGTGCGTGCCCACGGTCGCCGGCAACTACACGATCTCTGTTACCGTAAAAGATGCCGTCGGGATGTCGGCCACTGCCACGACCCATCTCACCGTCGCGAAACCGATCCCTCCGCTCAAGATTGTTACATTCGTAGCAGTCCCGTCGAGCATCGTCCAGGGCGCATCCACCAACTTCACTGTCACGATCTCGGGAGGCGTCTCCCCATACATCTATTCTTACACCGGTCTCCCGAAGGGTTGTTCCTCTGCGAACCTGTCCACCCTTCTCTGCACTCCTCAGGCCAACGGTACCTTCAGCGTGGGCGTCAAGGTCACCGATGCCAGGGCGACCATAGCGACCAGCTCGACCAATCTGACCATCAGCCCGCTCATAGTGAGCAGTCCGAAGATAACCTCGTTCACTGCTGTACCCGACACGATCGATTTCGGCCAGATGACCAATTTCTCGGTCGTGGTCTCTGGAGGAGCGGCGCCATACACCTACGCTTACTCCAGCCTGCCGACTGGATGCAAGTCAGTTGATTCGGGTGCATTCCCTTGCACTCCCTCCGTGACCGGGACCTTCACCCCCGCCGTACTGGTCACCGACAACAACGGAAAGACTGCAAGGGCCAACACCACTCTGGTTGTCAAGCCCACCACCACTGGCTCGGGACCGACCATCTCCTCAATCATCGCCATCCCCAACCCGCTGAATGTGGGGCAGACGACCGAGATATCCGTCACCGCCACGGGCGGGACTCCGCCCTACACCCTTGCCTTCAGCAAACTGCCACCAGGGTGCAGTTCGTCGAACTCCAATCCCCTTGCATGCACACCAACGTCCCAGGGCAATTACTCCATCGGTGTGACTGTTACCGACAAGAATGGCCTGAGTTCGAACGCCTCATACCTGCTGACTGTCAATCCGGTCGGGACCATATACCCTCTGACCGTGACTTTGTCGTCGAACCTTTCCAAGGTCACTGATGGCGAGCTCTTCACCCTAAGTGCCCTCGTCAGCGGGGGCAAGAGCCCATTCAACTACTATTGGTCGTTGAACGGCACGAACTTGACCAGTGCCCCAGATTCACCGACCTGGACCCTATCAATAGCACATCCAGGGAATTACACGTACGCGGTCCTGGTAGTGGATTCACAGCACACCTCCGTCGAAAGCGGGACGGTCGTGGTCGAGGCCCATGCCCTTTCCCACGTGTCTGTGGTAACGAACACTGTCTCCTCACCCTTCCCATGGTGGATCGTGCTCGTGCTCCTCGCTGCTGTAACAATTGTATTGCTCCTTGTGGTTGAACGCCGGCGTCGCGCATCCAACCGGTTGCTGGAAGAGGGCGCATATGCACCATACGGTGCTGCAGCAGGGGCCAGCGTAGCTGGAGGAACCTGGGAGCCCACTCCAGAACCGGCCATGGCGGGTTCCGCTGAGGAGGCAGCCATTGGCGGTGAATTTGGCCCACCCCCCGAGGAGATTCCCGCCGCCTCTACGGACCTTGGAGCGAGCCAGGCAGGGGAGGTTCAGCCACAGGGAGTGATGGAGCAAACGCCCCCGCCAACGACTACTCTGACACAGTGCCCGCAATGCAATGGGCCTCTCGACTACGACATGACCTGCCCGGCGTGTGGGGTCAATTGGGTACCCGAGCAGCAGTCCCAACCTGAACAGGGCACGCCCGGTCCCATGGAAGGCGCTGCTGCTGGCGAACCCTCTGGCCAGTACCCCGAAGCTGGACCGTCCGCTTACGGGGACTCCGGCCCAAGCCAAGCCTGGGAGGCCCCTCCTCCAGAGGGCCAGATGGAGGGAACAGCCCCGCCAGCGCAGTGTCCGCAGTGCGGGAATCCTCTTGATCCGGACATGAACTGCCAGACATGTCAGATCAACTGGGCACCGGACCAGCCGGCCCGACCGGAACAAGGCCAGAAGGCAGGGTCCGCACAAGCCGAGGAAGCACCCACGATAGAGGCTCCCTCTGTCGGCATCTGTCCAAATTGCAACGGACAAGTCGGCCCTGACCTTGTTTGCCGGAATTGCGGCATGGGGTGGGTTCCGGACAAGGCGATCCCGCCCTCCAAGTCAAGGGCCCCACAGGTCGAGATCAAGACGTTGCCGCCACTCAGCATGGAGAGTGAGGAAGCTCGGGCTGGAATTGCCCCGGAAGCGACCTCTTCAGCACCAGAGGCCGGGCGGACAGAGGAGGTTCCGCAAACAGCCCAAGACGCTGCGCCCGAGAGCCCACACGATGTTCCCGAGGTCTCAGAGATAGAGAAGGAACTGGAGGATGCACGCGCCCGGGCACCTCCGCCTGCAAAGGGAACGGCCAAGACGGAGCAGAAGCCTGCAGCGAAGAAAGGCCCGGCCATCAACAAGTGCATGATATGCGGTTCAGACCTGGACGGCGATTATTGCCATATCTGCGACATGCACTGGGAAGGTTAGGGTCTGACAGGGCTTCCGTTGGAAGCCATATAACTCTACCAGCGATTCAGTCCCCAGAGGACTCCAGGTACATCAGACAAACACTGGAGCGGATGGAGTCTCGGGGCGGTTCAGGGGGCCTGTCGGTCCACTTCGCACGGGTGAGTTCCCAATCTGGGATCCACTGAGAAAGGCGCGGAGGAACGTCATTGCCCTCTCCTTGTCGGTGGACCGGAGGAGGAGGAAACCCTTGCATAGCTGGGAAAGGGTAATAGAATCGCAACCCCAGCTCTCAGGGCATTCAGTGCTTTCATCCATCGAACTTGCTTCCCCTCCGCCTCTTATCACAGGCCCCTCCATATTAACATGGCATACCATAGCTTAGCTTGACTACCTAATATGTTCGGAAAATGTGTTTTCGTCGCTTATTTCCCGCATTAGTGGGCTTGCAGGGCACCTTGGATCATAGGTCCCGGTTGACAATCTACATGTGAATTGGGCCGACCATGGAGTACCTTCCAATCTGCCAGTCGAACTACCGAAAGGAACATATCCAAAGTTGTTAAGCCAAAGCTGATGGTGACCGATAGCGACAGTGCCCTCCACCAATCATTGCTATTTGTCCCCGAAAAGGATCCGAGGAAGGACGCCAGGGAGGCCGTCAATTCCATCCTCTCGGACAGGTTCATGGCCTTCCTTTCAATATTGCTGATTCCGATAATCCTGCTCCCCTTATTCGTATCACTGTCCGACTCGGCCCTGAGTTTCCTCGAGATCTGTGACGTGACCGTGATACTGTTCTTCGTTCTCGAGTATGCCTGCAAGCTCTACTTCGCCAAGGTCCGATGGGACTACTTCAAGTCGCCATGGCACCTGCTCGACCTGGCCGTAGTGCTGCTCTCGTTCATCTCTTACCTCCCGCTCGTGGGCATCAGCGGCAAGGGGTCGGCCGTGCTTCTGGTCCGGCTGCTGAGGTTGCCTCGGGCGCTGACAGTTGCCGGGAGGACAGTCGGTAGCAGGATCAAGACGAAGGACGTGTCGCAAGCAGTCGAGACAAAGCTGCCGGAAACGATCATCAGGCGGTTGGACGCCGATCTGAAGACGGAACACCGTGACCTCTCATGGGAAGACGTGGAGAGGGGGCTTGCAGATGGGAAGCAGGCATGGATCGACATCTACAATGTCACCCCTGATGGCATTGCGAAGCTGAGCAAGATACTCCAGGTGCCGGAACCGCACTTCAAGTCCAACGTGGTCGACGAGATCTACCCGCACGTGGCCTATGTCCAGGAGGTCTCGTTCATCTTCCTCCAATCGGGGCAGATCGTCTACCCGAAGCTTCCCGAACATTATCTGAAGATAGCCCGGTCGGGACTCATACTGATATGCAGCGGGTCGAAGATCATCACCGTCTCGCCACACGGACTCGACCCCTTCACCAGGGTGCTGGAGGGTCTACGATACCGGCCATCTGAGAACAGTTTCGCCTTCTCTGTTCTGTATGGGATTCTGGAATCCATGCTCGCCGGATACAGGTCTATCCTGGTCGACATCGAGACCGAGGTGGGGAAGTTGAGCAATATCCCCAGATCGAAGCTCCCCAACGACTTCCTCACAAGGATTTACGAGTTGAACAAAGAGGTCTCGAAGCTCGTCTCGAACGTGGTCCACTTCAAGGCCATGTTGACAGTAACTATCTCCAGACGTCTCCCGCTAGACGGGTTCGACAAGAAGGCCGAGGAGGACTTCCAGGTATTGCAGGGGGATGCCCAGTTGCTCAACGAGATAGCCGACGACCTCTCTGACAGCCTGAAGTCCATCATAGACCTCTACATCAACCAGGAAGCGTTCGAGACGAACAGGATGCTAAAGATCCTGGCCGTGATAACTGCCCTGGCTATCATCCCGGCCGCTGTGAGCGGGATACTGGGGGAGAACCTTCTGGGCACGCCGTTCAACCTCCAGCTATGGCAGGTCGTCTTTGGGATGAGCATAGCCATGATCTTTGCCCTATACTGCTTCATCAAGCTCGGCTGGCTGAAGACCTGACAAGCTCAAAAGGGGCCAAGGCCCCCTCAGAAGGTTAATACTCCCCTCCGTCTACGTTGGGCGCATGGCGTTGGCGCACCGTACGGGCTTGCAGGTCCACTGCCGCCGCCCTCATGGTCTGGGAACTGCACTGCATGATGCGATCCGCGGACCGGCCAGTGTGTTCTTTCTCGCTCTGACCCTGCTCTTCTCTAGCGTTGCGGGAGGGTATCTGTCGGGATCTATCGGAGATCCCTCCAGCCATGTTGGCACCTCGCACCCCGCCAGCAATGACATCGGCGCGGCGGTATCCCGCACCCCCAATGGGGCTATGAACCCCTCGGTCCAGTCAGCCAGCGCTGGTTCGGTGAACTACACCCTGAACCTGATGAACGGGAAGGTCCTGACGGGGGACTCCCCGCTTCCACTTTCCTGCCCCAAGCCCATGGACACTGTCACGATACCTTCTAGGGATGAGGTGTTGGTGAGCTGTGACGGGGGGAGCGACAATGTGGTGGTCGTGAACACTTCGACCAGCCAGCTGGCCGCCTCCGTACCTGTGGGGAGCGCACCGTTGGGGTTGGTATATGACAGCGTCAACGGCCACGCTTACGTAGCCAATTCCGGGTCCGACAATGTGAGCGACATCAATCTCGCGACCAACACTGTGGTCGCATCGATCGGGGTCGACCTGACTCCCGAGTCATTGGCCTTCGACACCGGGAACGGATACCTCTACGTGACCAACCGCTTTTCGAACAATGTCAGCGTGATCAACCCGTCGACTGACGCGGTGGTCAAGACCATCGAAGTGGGAGCCTACCCGATGGGGATTACCTACGACAGTGGGAACGGGTACCTCTATGTGGCTGACAACTGGCCGATCACCGCGGCCTCGGTGTCGGTGATCAACGGGGCGACCAACACTGTGGTGGCGACTTTCAGGGTGGGGGTCTACCCTTCTGCCATCACGTACGATTGGGGCAACGGCGACGTTTACGTGGTCAACACGGGTTCCAACAACGTTACGGTATACTCCACGGCCACGAGCGCGGTTGTGAAATCGATCGTCGTGGGGACGACCCCGGAAGGAGTGGCCTACGACAGCGGAGACGGGGAGATATACGTGACCAACAGCGGGTCCAACAACGTGATGATGATTCCCGACACGTCGAATTCCGTCGTTGCATCCATCCCGGTGGGGAACTCTCCCGAGGGATTGGGATACGACAGCGTGAGCGGATACCTCTACGTTGCGAGCTCTGTGGCGGACCAGGCGACCGTCATAGACGGCGCCAGTGCCACCCTTATCGGATCCATTCCTCTCGATCTCTCCCCGCAAGCAGCGGTGTGGGACAGCGACAACGGGGATGTGTACGTCGCAAATAGCGCCTCAAACAACGTTACGGTGGTCTCCGGTGCCACGAACACCGTGCTCACCTCCATTTCAGTGGGGTCCGGCCCCGACGGGATAGCTTACGATAGCGGCAACGGCGAGATCTACGTGGCCAATTCCGGCTCGGACTCGGTGACCGTGATCACGGGGGCTACGAACACCGTGGCCGCGACTACTGCGGTGGGGTTCTTCCCACAGGGAGTGGGATATGACCCGGAGAACGGCGAGATCTATGTCGCCAACGATTACTCGAACACAGTGAGCGCGATCAACGGAACGTCGAATGCCGTTGCCGCGACCATACCATTGGGCTTGCCTCCTTCGGGGGTCGTGTATGCAAATGGGTACATCTTTGTCTCCGATTCCAGTGTGGTCAGCGTCATTTCCCCCGCGACCAACACCCTCCTCACCAATGTCACGGTGGGTAGCATGGCAGCGGGGATCGGCTACGACGCGGGTGAGGGCACGGTCTACGTCGCCAACCCCGGTTCAGGCAACGTGAGCGTGATTTCCGCCGTGGGCGACAACGTCTACACAACCTTGACGGCTGGCGGCTCTCCCACGGGAGTGGGATACGATGGCACCAACGGGAATGTCTTCGTGACCGAGGTATCCTCGGGCCAGGTTGGGGTCATCTCAGGGATCTCGTGGCTGGGCAACCTCTCTGTAGGTGCAGGGCCCACTCAGGTGGTGTTCGACGCGGGGAACGGGTATGCCTACGTCACCGACAGCGAGGAGAGCGCAATCTCCATCATTGCACCATCTAGTTTCGTCCCACTCCTTTCCTCTGTGAGCGTGATCCCACCAGTGAGCGGTCTGCCGATCCTCGGCCAGGGCGTGTTCGGGGCCTTGCCGTTTTGTTCGGATCTGGGATGCCCCTCCGGCACGAACTACTCGTGGTCGCTCAACAACACCTACGGCACGCTGAACACCACGACTGGTCTTTCCACCATGTTCACTGCAGGGAGCGCCACAGGCTCGGTGACCTTGACGGTGCTGGCCACGCTTTCGGGCCTGCATGTCTCCGGGATATCCACAATAGCGATAGAATCCTTCCTCACTCTCGTCAAGGTGACACCTGCCGTCACGAGTCTTCCCACGGGGAACTCCACCAGCTTCAATGTCACGGTAGCGTGCCTGCCCATCGGATGCCCCCTCTCCAGCATTGCCTACACCTGGTGGCTCAACAACACCCTGGGAACCATCAACAATACTACTGGCCCCTCGATAGTGTTCACAGCCGACTCCCGGGTGGGACACGTCAATCTCACGGTGAACGCAACACTGAACGGCAAGCAGATGTCGTCGTACGCTAACATCACGATCACCCCTGGTCTCTCCCTGGTCTCAATGAGCCCCGCGAAGCCCACCGTGCCCTTTGGGGGCACCCGCTTGCTCACGGCAGTTTCCTCATGCACGGGAGGCCGTTGCCCTTCAAAGGTCACATACGTCTGGTCCCTGAGCAATGGGCTCGGTTCCCTCAACTCCTCTAAAGGTGGCTCCGTCATCTTCACCGCCGCCTCCCAGCCCGGCTCCGTGGTGGTGACAATAAACGCCACCATGAATGGCCAGGTCGTGGTTGGCAATGGGACGGTGAACGTCGTGCCTGCGCTCTCCTCAGTGAGCGTGAGTCCCGCGTCATTCCTTCTGGCGCCTGGTGGCTGGCAGGACTTCTCTGCGGCCATTTCGTGCACGGGCGGTCCCTGTCCCGCAGGGACCTCGTACGCCTGGTCCCTCAGCAGCAACCTGGGGTCCCTCAACTCTACAACTGCACCCTCGGTCGCCTTCACAGCTAGCTCTGCATCGGGAAGCCTAACGCTGACAGTGATCGCAACCCTGGACGGCCGTTCTGTGCTTGGATCATCTTCCGTGACGATTTCCTCATCCCTCCCTGCCCTGACAGGCGTGGCGGTAAGCTTGCCCATCGCAATGGTCCAGATCGGGGGGACGTTGCCGGTAAGCGCCACGGGAATGTGCTCGCCGTCTCCATGCCCTGGATCGGGAATCAATTTCACGTGGGCGCTGAGCAACTCCCTCGGTAGTGCGAACCCCCTGACCGGCCCCTCCACGATTTTCACGGCTGGGAACGCAGGAGGCTCCGTGAACCTGACCGTGACGGGAGTGCTATACGGTGTCCATAAAGATGCGACCTCCATGATCGCCATATCGGCCACAGCGGTCCCGGAGGTCAGCGGGGTTGCGATTTTCTCAGGTGCAACGATGGGCAACGCGCATGAGTTCAGCGCTTCCGCATCCTGTTCACCCGGGCCATGCCCCTGGTACGTGACCTATCAATGGAGCTTGAATAACTCTCTGGGTGTGCTCTCATCGACAACCGGCCAAAACACCACGTTCATCGCTGGTAGCGCGCCCGGAATGGTCTCCGTCAACGTGACCGCATCCCTGAACGCCCGGTCGGTCTCCAACTCCACGATCGTCACCATCCTCCCTTCCCAACCAACCATATCTAAGGTAACGATCACTCCGTCCACTGCCAAGGTGCAGGCCGGGGACAGCATCACATTCCGCGTTGCAGCGGTCTGCCTTCCGAATCCCACGTGTCCTTCTTCCATCACCTTCACCTGGTCGGTGAACAGCACTCTCGGCAATGTGTCGATATTGTCCGGCAACGCTACCGTCTTCACTGCAGGCGGCACCAGCGGTCTGGTCTCGGTCACTGTGACCGCATCGCTGGGACCGGAGCAGGTGAGTGCGTCAGTGACTGTAGAGGTGACTCCGGGCCCATCGCCCGGCCCTACCTTCCTGGGCATGCCAGCGTTACTGGGTTATGCGGTGGTGTTGATCATGATCGTGATTGTGGTGGTCGCTGTCGCACTCGCGTCCAGCGGTCGGAAGAAGGGTGGAGAGACCACCCCCAAGGAGACGCCGCGCCCGGCGCCATCCGGCCCACCTGCAAGTCCAGTCACACCGTTTCCTCCTCCCCCGCAACAGGCGGGAGCGAGCGCAGCTCCACCGCCTATTGGACCCGGTCCAGTTGCGGGCAGTACCGCAATGCCTGCGAGCGAAACTCCCCCACCCGCTCCCATGGGATCACCGCCCACTCAGGAACCCAAGACCTGACCTATCAGAGATCCATCGAACTCAGGGCGTGAATGCTGGAAGCCCTAGTCTCAGCCTTCGACGTTACCGATCGATCCAGTTTCGCCTGCCCCGGTCGCCTTTTCGCCAGACCACGAGGAACGCTGCGCAGCACTCCTCATCGCTACCATCCTCCTTTGTCTGACCCTAGTAGCGACACCTATCCCGGTGAAGACACCTACCCAGCCCGCGCTGGCCATGCTGTTCGCTACCGGTGACGACAGTATCTGTCCCATAAGATTCGGAGTGGACACTATCGTCGTAAGCGGGTTGCTCAACGGGTTCATCAGGGGCGAGCTTACAGGCTGACCGATAGGCAGGTTGACCGGGTTCAGGACCGGCATGCCTGGCGGTGGTGGAGGAGGTGGCGGAGGCGGTGGTGGAGGTGGTGGCGGTGGCATGACGTTCATCGCGGTCACGATCACCATGGCGGGGGGGAAGGTCTGGTTCACTTTCCAGAATGCATAGTTGGTGTAACGGACTGCCGAATACAATGATACCTGAGATGTCGAGCAGACCGAGAACTTGAACTTCAGGCAGGCGTCCACCGGGACCTGGTTGTTGAGCTGCGAAGGAGGGTAGGCAGAGCTCACGGAGACGTTGAACATCGCGCTCCACTCGTCGCCCAGGTACATCGTTGCGTAGGGCCATCCCCACCCCATGCCTGTCCCTATGGCAGAGTGGTAGGCCTTCGCGCAAAGCGACGAGATGTCCAGTCCGCTGGCTTCGGTGCACTTGAACTTCACGATTCCCGAACCCAAATCAAAGCCGGCCGTAGGGATAAACTGGAAAGTGTCCTGGTCAGTTCCGTAGGCAGCCACCGTGGAGATCGGGATCTGTATGTGGGTCAGGGCCCAGCCGAGGGCAGGGTTAGTGTTCCACGCCACAGGGGGATTACTGTTGTAGGTCGGTGCGATCGTAGTGTTGGTCAGGTTGCCGTTCCCGGTACCAGTGGTCGCCACTGGACACCCGAACCCTATTCCCGACTCGGTTGGATCTGGTCCCTCCCATACACCTCCCGTCTGCTGCGCGAGGTAGCATCCCGCTTGCAGAACGGAGGAGACGTCTGTGGTAGCCTGGAACCCATCGTTGATGTAATCCCCAGCACCGAGCTGATCCATGCCATCGGCGAGATCGATAGTGTCGATCACAATGTTGTCGGCCCGGGCCAGGGACGCAATGTTCTGCAGCGTCTCACAACTGGGAGAGCTGATCCCAGTCGGGTACGTATAGGTTGGTTCACAAGGGCTGGACGGGCCGGTCTTCTGCCACGCGAGGCTCCCTCCCATCGTGTCTGTAACATCGTAGTTTGTCGGGTAGTTCGAGTCTCTGGGAGCCGTGGAGCCCATGAGGACTATGACGTGGTCGGTTGAGGAATTCTCAACCCACCCGAGCCCGCTACCGGTTATGGCTCCGTAAAGCGCTGTGATCATTGACGAGTCGAGATAATTGTCACCGAAGTCTGCATCGAAACCCTCCCACGGGTTCGCAGAGGTTGGCGCACCGTACTCGCCGCCAAAGAGCCCTCCACTATTGAACATCTTGGTGACAGTCGTGGAGAAGGTTGCCGCCGGCATGAATGTGGAAACATCCACGTTGTAGGCCGGAGAGTCACAATCATCGTTGCCTGGGGTACCTTCCAGGCAACTCCCTGCCGCCAACAATGAGCTGCCCTGTTCGGTGGCAAGATAATCTACCAGAGAGAACTCAACATGTGACGAGGAGGAGACACCCACGGAGCTTCGGGTCAGGTCGCGCGTTATCGTGCCGATGTTGTTAATGAAGTAAGGAACGCCGTTCGATTCGGCGCAGGGGTACCTCCCCAGGTCGCATCCTCCACCGCCCACATCTGATGGAACCTCTCCGCCAGGCATGTACACTCCATCGAAGATGCTGGTCTCGATCACGAAGACGATCTGAACGTAGGTCAGGTTCCCAGAGGCATTGACCCAGAGATGCACACCAGTGGTGGTGGGGAGAGTCCCGCACCCGGACGTCCCGGGCTGGCAGAGCGTTGTGGGGCTCGCGCAGATCGCGGGCACAAGTTGCAGGTTGGATCCGGAGGGGTGAGCTGTGGCACAGGAAACTGGTGGTAGGCTGAAGTCGACCCTGGCGGGGCTAGAGCCGCTTGTCGAGGCTCGGGCCGGGCCGCAGACCACCATAAGCAATGCAATGCCGAGCACCCCCAGCAGCAGGGGTAGGGAAGGCAAGGTTCCCTTTCTGGCATGAAGATAGATGTTTCTAAACTTCATTATGATAATAGTATGGTGTAGCAAGTATAAATTTCCTCGGAATCGACAGGAAATCCGGGCGCAGCGAGCTGGTAGCTACGTTTGGTCCGTATTCCGGCCCGCCAGTTCCGGCTCTTCTCCGTGCGATGGCTTCTCAGGGTCCGTTCTTTCCCCGTCGTCCATCTTCTCAGAACTGTCAGACTCGCTGGATTCTGGCTTCTTGCGTATCAGGTATGCTGCCGCGGCCCCGATGATCACCCATGCTATTGCCACTCCGATGAGTATGTACCCAAGGTTGCCAGACAATCCGAGGATGCCAGCATGTGTGGTGGGCGACGAACTGAAATGTACGGTGACGGACATAGCCCTCCCATTCACCGTCACACTCCCCGACGAGGGAGAAGCAAAGTAGCCGGAAACAGGTCCCACAGCGTACGCGAGAGATCCATTCAGCTCGGAGAATGTGATGTTCGTGGCCGAAGACGAATGAACGGTTCCGTTCAAAGTCACCGACCAGTTTGACCCAGATGGGAGACCAGTCTCGGTGAACGTCACCGAATAGGTCCACGGCGGGGTCTGAGTTACCGTCAGTGTCGCGTTCTTCGTCGCAGTCAGGCCGGACCGGTCAGCCACGATGGCGGTCACGTTGTACGTGCCCGCTGAAGTGGGACGACATGGTAGTGTGGACAGGTTGGACGATGTGCAACCGGGCGGAAGCCCTGTGTAGGAGTAGGCAAGGAACCCGGTCCCCCCTCCCGCGCTGACAGTGAGATTGGTCCAGGAATCCTCTCTGACCACAGCGGGGGTAGCATTGAACGATGCGATCCCTGGGCCTCCGCTCGAGCTTCCGGGCGAGACTATCGATATCGTGCCCTGGAGACTGTCAACGACGTAGACATGACCGTTGCCAGGATCGTAGGCGGCGAACTCGGGGCCCGAGCCTACAGGGACGGTAGCCACCACACTGCTAGCAGTATCTGAGATCACGCTCACGTTGTCTGACCCGTAGTTCATGACGAAAGCTTCACCGTTCACACTATTGTACGCAACGTCGCTGGGAGAGGTGCCTGCGGGCAGACTGGCAACTACTGTGTTCGTCACGCCCGAGATGATGCTCACGTTGTTCGACAGCTGGTTCGCAACGAACACCTCTCCTCTTGCGCCATCATACGTCACCCCCCAGGGTTGCGAACCGACCATGACCGTGGCCACAATCTTGTAGGTCGTGTCCGAGATCACCTTCACTAGGTTCTCCTCCTGATCAGCGACAAACACCTCTCCGGTCGCGCTATCGAAAGCGACACCATCGGGTGCCGAGCCCATGGCGATCACAGCCACCACCTTGTCAGTCACGTCCGAAATGACGCTCAGGTTCTCAGCGCTCGCAACGAACACCTCTCCCCTCGAACCATCGTATGCTAACCCCTCGGGGGCAGCGCTCACAGGGATGGTTGTAATCACCGTATTTGTCGCATCCTGGATCACGCTCACGTCGTTGGAAGCGTAGTTCGCAACGAACATCTCGCCCTTCGCAACATCGTACGCGATGGCATATGGTTCCAGGCCCACTGGAATCATGGCCACGACCCTGTTCGTCGAGCCGTTAATGACACTAGCGTTGTTCGAATCAGAGTCCGTGACGAAGATCTCCCCCTTCGCGCTATCATAGGCCACTGCGTTAGGAGCTGCACCCACTAGTATTGTCGCGGATACTGAGTCTGTTGAACCCAGGATCAAGCTCAAATCGTTCGAGCCATAGTTTGCGACGAACACTTCCCCCTTCGCGCTGTCATAGGCCACGCCACCTGGATCGATCCCCACAGGGACGGTCGCGACCACAGAGTCGGTCGAGTCATTGATCACGCTCACGTTGTTCGCGCCAGAGTCGGTGACGAACATCTCCCCTTTCTCACTGCTATAAACAACATTCTCTGGGTTGATTCCCACTGTGACGTTGGCAACTACCTTGTCTGTCGTGTCATTGACCACGCTCACATTGCCATCGTAGCCTTCCAGCCCCTCGTTCACGACCAAAACGTCCCCCTTTGCGCTATCGTATGCAAGATCTTCAGAGTACAGGCCCACCGTGACGTTCGCAACAACTCTGTCGGTCGAATCCGAGATCACGTTCAGGTCGTTTGACCAGTAGTTCGCAACAAACACCTCTCCTTTCCCGCTGTCATATGCGATCCCCCCGGGCGCCGTGCCCACGAGCACTGTGGCGACTACTGTGTTTGTTGCATCCGAGATCACGCTCACACTGTCCGAGCTAGCCCTCGTGACGAACACTTCTCCCTTCGCACTGTCGTATGCAACTCCCTCGGAATACATCCCTACGTCGACAGTGGCCACTACTGTGTCCGTCACATCCGAGATCACGCTCATGTTGTCAGAGGAAGAGTCAGCGACGAACAATTCTCCCTTCCCACTATCATATGCCACTCCCAGAGGATACGCTCCCACCGGAATCGTAGCAACCACTGTGTTCGTTGTGTCCGAGATCACGCTCATGGTGTCTGAGCCAAAGTCCGTGACAAAGGTCTCTCCCTTGCCGCTATCATACGCTACTCCTGAAGGAGACAGCCCATTCTCCGCCAGGAAGTTTCCCGGGACCAGACTGTTGTTGGACAACACAAGAGTGTCAGCCACGTACGGAGACCACGGGTTGTTCTGGGCCCTCTCCATTGGGTGGACCTCAGCCTGTGCAATGGTCGTCGGCCCATGGAGAGAAGACGGGGTGGTGGTGCGAGCACCGAGCGTGGGTATTGCCGGAATGGAGAGAACGAACAGTATGCCAAGCACGAGGGCATACTTTAGGAGGTGCGGTGCTGAATCCCTCCCCACAAGTTGGCCCATGTTTCTCCTGACGACCTGATCCTATTTCCGCCTTCCGTCTTGGACTGGACTGCGAGGTGCTCGCTACTTGGACTTCGAATCCTCTTCTGCAGGCTTGTCAGGCTTCTCAGAGGTCGACTTCTCCGTATCTGGAGAGGGCTCAGTCTCTTCCTCATCTGACTTGGCGGTCTTGCTAGGACTGCCGGTCCTGGGCTTGAGAAGTAACGCTGCGATTGCAACGATCACTATGACCACTATCGCGCCTATCACTACGTACCCGAGATCCCCCGGCAACCCGAGGAAACCCGTGCTCGAACCGGAAGAACTTGACTTGATGACGATGACGACAGGTGGACTCTGAACGGTCTTCCCGTTCAGGGTCGCATTCACAAACATGACCACAGCACCACTCCCGGTCCCAGCGGTGAAGGTCACGGACGGCCCCGTGGAAGTATTGAGTTCGCCTAGGCCACTGTTAAGGGACCAGGAGTATGTTGTTCCGGAAGGGCAGGCACCACCGCCGCATACAGGCGCTGCTGTAAATCCCGCAACTCCGCCAGTCAGCAACATGGCGGTGGTCGGGCTGACCGCTACAGCGGAGATAACGGGTAACGAAATGATCGTGATATTGGCCGTATCCTGAACCATGACCCCCTTGAACGTTGCATTGACGAGAAGCTTGACCGTGCCATCAGTGCTGCCCGCGGCAAAGATCACAGAGGTTCCCGATGTGACGTTCACTGTGCCCATGCTGTTGTTGCTGAGGGTCCAATTGTAAGTGACAGCAGAGGCCGGGCATTTGGCCGGGGAACAGGTGGCTGCGGCAACGAGGGTGACCTTGCCTCCCACCACCACGTTGGTGGAGGATGGGGTCACCACGACTGCGGTGATGGTCGCGTTGACAGTGATGGTGGCAGTTCCAGTGGCTTGCAGGCTGCCCAGGGTGGCCTTGACGGTCAGGGTGGCCGTCCCTGCGCTGGAGTCAGTAGTGAAGGTGACAGCCTGAGCGGTGGTCGAGGAGAGGTTACCAAGTGTCCCGCTCAGGGACCAGGAGTACGTGGCACCCGAGGGGCAGCCGAACCCGGCACAGTTGGGGATAGCGGTGAAGACAAAGCTGCCCTTGCCAGAGAGCGACCCCGAGGTGGGGCTTACTGTGACTGAGGATAGCGAAGGGATGGTGGGGGAAACCGAGACTATGGAAAGGGCCGTCTCCCCGTTGTCGGTGACATATAGGTACCCGTTCGCAGGATCGAAGGTGCTGAAGAATGGGGCGAAGCCTACAGAGATGCTGCCTAGGAGCTGTGCGCCGGAGATCACGCTCAGGTTGTTCGAGCCGGAATTGGCCACGTAGATCTCTCCATTTTCGCTATCGTATCCGATTCCCATGGGGCTCAACCCGACAGGGATGGTCGCGAGCACGGTATCGTTTATGCTCGAGAAGACCGTGACGTCGTTGGCGAGATAGTTCGCCACATACAGGTCCCCGTCCCCGCTGTCGTAGATCACTCCCACCGGGCCGTTCCCCGCTGGAATGGTCTGGACGATGGTGTTGGTCTCCCCGGAGATCACCTGTATCGTGTTCGCAATGTTGTTGCCGAAGTAGATGTCACCGTTCACGCTGTCGTAGGTCATCATCATTGGCTTGAGCATAGTCTTGAGTGTCTTCACGACCGTATCGTTGGTCTCGGAGATCACGCTGACCGTGTTGGAGTCCCAGTTGGTGGCATAGAGGTCCCCGTTGGCCGGATCGAAGAGAACGTTCTGGGTCTGCCACCCTGTCGAGATAGTCTTCACGACGGTATCGTTGGTCCCGGAGATCACGCTCACGGTGCCGTCCTCGACGCCTACGTTGCCCACGTAGATGTTCCCGTTGTCCGCGTCGTAGTCCAGCCCCTGTGGGGAGACACCGACCGACACGGTCCCAACCACAGCATTGCGCGAACTGTTGACAGTGTTCACGGTCTGCGAGGCCGAGTTGGTGACGTAGAGATCCTGGTTGTCTTTGTCATAGCAGATGCCCCATGTCCCCTCCAGACCCATGCTCACGACCGAGACGCCGGTATTGGTTGCGCCCGAGATGACGGTGACGTTGTTGGAGGCGGCGTTGGCCACGTAGATGTCCCCGTCCCCGCTATCGAAGGCCACTCCCTGGGGGGACTCACCCACCGGGAGATTGAGAAGGACTGCGTGGGTGTTCCCATTAATGACACTGACGTTGTTCGTGGCTGAGTTGATCACGTAAAGTTCACCATTCACACTGTCGTAGGCGGCTCCCCAGGGGCTGCCCCCGACCGCAACAGTGCTTACGACAGTGTTGTTCGCCGCCGAGATCACACTGATGTCATCGGAGTTGATATTTGTCACGAAAAGCTCGGCCCCGTTGTTCGTGATCCCTACGGGTGTGTCCCCCACACTGATGGACGTGACGAAGGCGTTACTCGTTCCATTGAACACGGTCACGTTGTCAGAGCCCGAGTTGACCACGTAGAAGTCGCCGCTCACGCTGTCGTAGCTGACACCCCATGGATTCTCCCCCACTTGGAGCGTTCGAACGACCATGTTGCTCATCCCGGATATGACGCTGACGTTGGCGTTGATCCCGTTAGTGACATAGAGATAGTCTGAGATGCTGTCGTAGGCGATCTGCCACGGGCTGGCGCCCACAGGGATCGTCTTCACGAGCGAGTAGTTCGACTCCAGGTACACGCTCACATTGTTGGAGGCTTCATTGGTCACGTAAAGGTCCCCATTTCCAGTATCGTAGGTTATGCCCCAAGGGTTCTCCCCTGCAGGGATGGACCCTACCACATCCTGGGTCTGGGTGTCGACAACCATGATGTCGTCAGTGGTTCCGCATGTGACGAATGCCTTGTCCTGGGATGGGACAGGGTAGACGTATTCCGGGGTTATGCACACAGGCACCGGGTAGTTTCCCGGGAGGAGCGTGCCGTTCAGGAGATCGAGCGTGCTCACCACAGAGCCTACGTCAGAGGGGCGAGCGTCCCGCGGAGGCACCGGCCCACCTCCTGTGTTCACGGGTACGTGAAGAGAGACAGAAGCTGTATTCCGGGCAGGATGCGACCAGTTCGCTCCGGGGGAGTTGAAGGCCGAAACTACCATCACGGCAGTGAGGAATAGCACCGCGAAGCAGCACAATGACCTGTATCGTTCAGCGAATCTATTAGAGACTGAGGGAACTGTAGGCGAAGTCACTCTCCCACCATAATCTTCCAAGTTTAAAGGTTACCCCCAGTTGAAGTTGCACTTGGGGCAGTAGCTGCCTTGCAGGAGGCCGCCACATAGAGCACATGTCCTCGTCTCAGAGGTCTCCTCGGATTGGTCTGCGGGTGGAGGCGCGGGGGGTTGTCTTGCCTCTGGTTCCGGCTTGGTCACGAGCGGCACCTCCCATGGTGGAAGGGCAGGAGCGCCAGACGTGGTGTCAGGCGGTGCCAGGGGTGGGGGAGACGGTGCTTGAGGTGGGGGCTGCGATTCCAACCACTGGCGCAGGGCCTCCGCCTTCGGAGAGGTCCACTCCTCCATTGGGGGTTGCTGTACCGGCGCAGGTGGTGGCTGCTCGGCAGCCGGCTGCTGCTGCTCGTTCGCGTTCCCAAATAGCGCCAAGCCACAGCTGGTGCAGACAAGGTCCGGTCCCAAGGGTGCGCCGCAGGAAGTACAGTACATGGTTGGTGCGGCCTCAGGTGTGGCAGTCGGTGCCATCTCCATTGGCGGCTGACCGGCGTCAAACTGCTGGCCAGAATCGAACTGCTGACCGGTGTCATACTGTTGACCAGTGCCCGGACCCGGGTATGCGGCCGGGGCAAGGCTCTCGGTCACCGGTTCAGCGACTAGTGCATCCTCCGGGGCGAGAGTCGTTGTGAATGGGAGAGCGGCGCTCTCATCCTCTGCCGGAGACTCCCCTGCGGATTTCACGCGGCGCCGGTAGGCGAAGGCCGCAAAGAGCAGTAGGCATACGGCAAAAGCGAGCGCAACCAACCACCAGTAGGAAGTGGTCGGAGACGTGGGCGAGTTGATCTGCACGACTGGGGTCACAGTGATATTGACAGTGCCGCTTCGCGCCACGGTCCCCTGGCTGTCTATAATCCATGCCCTGAAAACGAATATTCCAGGATTTGGCAGATACGTCCACCAGATGGGGGCATCGGGAGCGGCCGAGTTGTTCTTGCCGTCCAATGACCAAACGTAGAGGAATGGTCCAGTGCCACCAGTCACGTTTGCGCTGAGCTCAAAGTCGATGCCTGCTGTGATCGACGGCACATTGCAGGTCAGTCTAGCGTTGAGGGGCTTTATCGTTCCGATGATATCGATGAGCGCCGAGGCCTTCGCGCTCATCCCGGCGGAGTCCTTCACTACTACAGTTATGGAGTAGTTGCCTGGGGATCTGGGTATGCATGAGAGTGGGTTTTCATTCACTGTGTCGCATCCTGGGGGAAGGCCCGAGTAGGTGTAGGAGTACTTGGGAGAACCGCCCGTGACGGCCACAGCGATCGACATGTTCTGCCCCACCTTTGCAGGATACGGGGTGATGTCAAGGGACGAGATCATGATCCCGGTCGGACCGGTTGTGATGGTGATGTTGGTCGTGGGGCTCTTCTGAGTGATGCCGTCGAGATAGACCGAGAGGGAAAGGCCGGTGAGGCCCGTGTCGGGTCCCGCGGTGAAGGTTATGGTGGCTGTCGTGTATTTTCCGCTGATGAATCCCAGGCTATTGTTCAGGGACCATCCGTACATGGCACCGGATGGACACGGTCCTCCGTTGCACCACAGAGTTGCAAAGAATTGCAAAGAGTCATCAGGCGAAATGTAGGCCGGGGAAGGCTGTACGGTCACGGCCGTAAGAGCTGGCACTATACTGATGGGGACGATGGTCGTGACCTTGACACTGTCAAGAGTCACGTTCACAGAGAGAGAGATGTTAGCGAGGCGTGACCCGGCGGTGAAATCCACTCTTGTGCCGGCCGTGGTGTTGAGCGTTCCTAGCCCTGCGCTCAGCATCCACAAATAGGTGGCTCCAGCAGGACACGGGCCTCCCGTGCAGGAGATGTTCGCTGTGAACGGCCTCGACCAGTTCAGCGGAACGATTGCGGGGTCAGGGTTAACCACCACGCTGGAGAGGCCAGGAATTATGGTAATGGGCACTGGGGAGCTCTGACGCTGGAGCCCGCTCAACGTGACGTTCGCGACGAGGTTCACATCTCCCACGCTACTCCCCGCGGTGAAGTTCACCTGAGGACCAGTCGACGCACTGAGAGTGCCCAGGCTATTGTTGAGTATCCACCGGTACGCTACCACCGACGGACAGGCACCGCCTATGCAAACAATGGTTGCCGTGAATGTCTCAGTGACACCGGTAGGTAGAATCGAGTACGTTGGATTCACAAACACTTTCGTTAGAGCAGGGATTATGGTGATGTTCACGAACTGCGTGACAATGTTGCCGTTCAGGGTAGCCGTGACAGTGAGCAGAAGGTATCCCTCGGTCATGCCCGCAGTGAACAACGTAGTGGCACCGACCGATGTGCTCAGGTTGCCCATTGAGTTATTGAGGAACCAGCTGTAGGTTGCTCCCGAGGGGCACGGACCACCGGTGCACACTGGGGTTGCGGTGAAGTTCTGGGTCCCACCCGGGAAGACGATGGATGCGGATGGCTTCACGCTCACGGAGTTGAGGCCAGGGATGATCTTGACGGTTATCGGTGCGCTTGTGATTGGTGCGTTGTTCATCGTGGCTGTTACAGTGAATGTCACCGTGCCGGGTGTGGACCCTGCAACGAAAGTCGTTGAGGGACTGTTGGGAGGATTCAGTGTGCCGTAGTTTCCCGGGCTCATGGACCACGAGTAAGTTATTCCGGTGGGGCAGGGACCTCCAGTGCATGTGGGCGTCGCCTTGAGCGTCTGCATCCCTCCTGTGGGTATAGTGGACGAAGCGGGGGTGATCGCTACCGAAGTCATGAATATGGTCGCGATCACGCTCACAGATTGTGATTGCTCGTTGGCCACGTAATTGTCCCCGTCAACGTTGTCGAAGACCGTCCCGTCCGCGAGAACACCCACATTGAGGTATGTTACCACAGTGTTGGTGGCGCCATTGATGATCCACATCGTGTTCCCGCCGTCCTCGTCGCCCATGTAGAGATACCCGTTGGCGGTGTCGTACGTTATTCCCTCAGAGCTCGAGAACGGGCCACTGATAGTGGCGGCGATAGTGTTGGTCGCTCCAGAGACCACCCAGACACTGCTGCCAGCACTGGTAACGTACATGTTACCGCTGCCCGGATCGTAGCCCATGGTGTAGGGAGACATCCCGGTGATTCTCTTTATGACCGTGTTCGTGGTCGGGTCGATGACGGAAACGCCCCCAGACGCACACATGTAAACCAAGCCATTGGAGGTGTCATACTGGGCCGAGGTGTGTTCACCGGCCCCGTTCACGGACGGGATCGTGCCAATGACGGTGTTGGTCTTGCCGTTGATGACCGATGCGGTGCCAGAGCCCTCGTCATTCACGTATACGTAGCCGTTGTCGCTGTCGTAGGCAATCCCCCTGGGGTCGCTGCCCACGCCAACTGTGGCGACCACGGTATTGGAAGCGCCAGAAATCACGCTCACGGCGTTTGAACCGGCATCGGCCACATAGAGAATGCCGTCCTCACCGTATGCAGCGTTTACGGCGAGGGCACAGGGATTATTGCCCACGGTAACAATCGCAATGATGGTGTTGGTAAAGAGACCCATGCTGGCGATCACGTCTACGGTGTCCCCCGCCTCATCCAGGACGTACACGTCGCCGTTCGCACTGTCGTATCCTATGGGCTCAGGGTAATTCTGCGGGACTCTGAACGTGACAATCACGACACTGTTGTCCGGGACCGAAACAACGCTCACTGAATTGGAATTGCCATTCACAACATACAGTTGACCGGTCTTGACATCGACGGCTGCGTCGCGGGGCCCTGACCCCACTGGGATGGTATACTGGTTCTTGTTGGAATCTCCCGCTATCGTGCTAATGGTATTGGAGTTGGCGTTGGCGACGTAAATGCTGCCAGTGTCCTGGTCCCAAGTCATCCCTTCCGGAGTCTTTCCTACCGGGATGGTGTCGATGACCATGTTGGTCGTGGCGGAGATCACACTGACCGTGTTGGAGCCGGAGTTGGACACGTATAGGTCATAGTAGACCGGGTCGAAGGCCAAGCCATCTGGCTTTGAGCCCACGACGATAGTGCCCACTACAGAGTGGGTCGTTGGGGAAATCACTGTGACAGTAGTGCCTCCGTAGTTGGCCACATAGATGTAGCCGTTCGGGTTCTCACCAACATAAGCATCTCCAGCGCCGTAGATGATTCCGGCGGGACTTGACCCCACCTTCATCGTCCCGGTGACCCCCCCAGTCGTCACATTGATAGATAGCACTGTATTGGAGCCGGAATCAGCCACGAATGCCTCCCCAGTGACGGGGTCGAAAGTGATCCCGTCCGGAGACAGGCCAGCGGCAAAGGAGCCAACCACCGTATTGGTCGCGCCATCGATTATGCTCACATTGTTGGAACCTGAATTTGCCACGAAGATGTCACCATTAGGACCATTGCAGTCTATCGCGCCCGGTCCACTTCCCACAGCCAAGGAAGCCATAGCAGTCCGGGTCTTGCCGTCGATCACATTAACCGAGTTGGAAGAGGAGTCTCCAACGTAGACGTTCCCGTTGATTCCGTCGGAGCATGTCGACCCAGGGGAATTTCCCACACTGATCGTTGCGATAACGGTATTGTCGCTCCTGCCTGGTCCGAAGGCAGAGATCGAGGTGTTCGTTTGGGTTCCAGTCGGTGATCCTGCAGGTGGAGATGATCCAGGAGCCTTTGTCCCCACAGTGTCATTCGAGCCGGACACGGGTATGGGACCGGAAACACCGTGTGTCCCACCTGCCCCAGCATGGCCCAAAGGAGAGGGAATCAGGGGATTGTGCATCAGAGAGAGTCCTCCTCCGGAAGAAACCACCCCGGCCATGGCCGAAAGCACAACCATGACTGCTAGGAGGACCGCGTAGGTTTTCATTTGGGGTTTCCACATCTATGTCATTAATATGCTCTCCGACCTAATAAAAGTGCATCTTTTCCAGTTTCTTGGGGTGTTGACGCACTGTTCCTCATTTTGGACCCGGATCGGCCGATGCTGAGGCACAACGCCAACGCATCTGTGGCTCCGAGCAGTGTGCTGGGACGAAGAAATAACCTAGAGGGGTCTGGGGTTGTATCGTGTCGGGGCAAAAGATGCGCATCGGATCGAACATGCTGAAGAATGTGCTGGCGTTGGGCATCCTGCTCACCTTCATTGCGACGGGATTACCCGTTCCCGGTTCACACCTCGCCACCATTCCGGCTCCGCATGGCGCGAGACAGACGACGTCTGCAGCTGCTTTCCTTACCCCGGCCATTCGCCACCCCTCGGGGGCGCCGTACGTGGCCGATACACTGGTCATGCTCAACAACACACTGATCCCCGGAAATTTCCCGGCAGCAACTGGTGTAGGACCCTGTTGGGTCGCCTATGATAGCCAGAAATTTGTGAATTTCGTTGCGAATTCTGGGTCGAACAACGTCAGCGTGATCTCGGACTCGACCGGCTCAGTGGTAGCGTGGACAGCAGTGGGCTCAGCTCCAGGTGGGATAGTGTACGATAGCGCAAGGAGCGAGTTGTTCGTCGCAAACTATGGCTCGAACAACGTCAGCGTGATCAACGACTTGACAGACGCCGTGGTTGCCAGTGTTCCAGTGGGCTCGTATCCCTGGGGGGTAGCATATGACAGTGTGATGGGCCAGGTGTTCGTTACCAACGAGGGCTCGAATGATGTGAGCGTCATCTCAGATGCAACGAACACGGTCGTCGCCACGGTTGCCGTGGGTTCCAACCCCTATGGGGTAGCTTACGATAGCGCGAAGGGAGAAGTGTTCGTCGCAAACGATGGTTCGAACAGCGTTAGCGTGATTTCCGATTCGACAGATAAGGTGGTGGCCACGGTCCCGGTTGGTACTTGGCCTTCGGGAGTGGCATACGACAGCGCGAAAGGCGAGATCTTCGTTGCAAACTGGGCCACGAACAACCTGAGCGTCATATCCGACGCAAAGAACAAGGCTGTTGCTTCGATCCCTGTGGGCTTGAACCCAGAGGGAGTGCTCTACCTCGCGGGGGGGGAGGTTTTCGTTGCCAATTATGGCTCGGACAATGTTAGCGTGATCAACGACACGACAAACGCTGTCGGGCCATCGGTTCCCGTGGGCTCGGCTCCCTACGGGATGGCCTTTGACAGCGGAATGGATCGCGTTCTCATTGCGAACTCTGGATCGAACAACGTGTCTCTGCTTTTTCCCACAACTAACAAGGTGGTAATGACCGTCGCTGAGAGTTCTAATCCTGAAGGCTTGGCGTATGATAGTGTAAAGGGCGAGGTGTTCGTTGCTGACGAGGAATCGAACAGAGTTGACCTGATCTCGGAGGGATCGAATACATCTGTACGCTTCGTCCCAGTAGGATCTGAGCCCTGGGGGGTCGTTTATGACCGTTCGAAGGGGGAGGTGTTCGTTGCGAACGGCGGTTCGGACGACGTTAGCGTCATCAATGACACAACAGACAGTGTGGTGGCGACAGTCACCGTTGGCTCGAATCCCTGGGGAATGGCATACGACCATGCGAAAGGAGAGGTTCTAGTTGCAAATTGGGGCTCGAACAACGTTAGCGTCATCTCCGATACCAACAACAGTGTGACGGCCAATGTCGCCGTGGGATCTGCTCCGGTCGGGGTTGCCTATGACAGCGTGAAAGGAGAAGTGTTCGTTACGGACCAGGGAGCGAACAATGTGAGCGTTATCAATGACACGACAAACGGTGTGGCGGCTACGATCGCGGTCGGCTCGTATCCGTGGGGTTTGGCATTTGATGCTGTGAAGGGTGAGATGTTCGTTGCGGACGATGGTGCAGACAACGTCAGCGTCATCAACGATACGGGAAACACTGTGGCATACACAATTCCAGTCGGCTCTGCTCCGGATGGGGTCGCGTACGACGGAGCCAGGGGGGAAGTTCTCGTTGCGAACAGCCTATCGAACAACGTCAGTGTGATCTCAGATGCCGCGAACTTGGTAGCGATCAGCGTCCCCGTCGGCTCAGACCCCATGGACGCTGCATATGACCCCGACAATGGAGAAATCTACGTCAGCAACCACGACCAGGGCACGATCTCCATCATGTCGTTCGGTGGGCAAGTCAGCGGTCCAACGATCTCATCATTTGCGGCCAACCCAAGCACGATAGCTGTTGGTCAGACCACCAACCTGACCGTGTCTGCAAAGGGTGGAATGCTTCCATACAACTACACCTACACGGGTTTACCTGCTGGATGTTCCTCATCTGACAAGGTCACATTGAAGTGTGTTCCGTCCAGCCAGGGGAATTACACTCTGCGTGTGTATGTGAACGATAGCCTGGGGAAGACCGCAACTGCGACAACATTATTGAATGTGACTAGCAAGAGCGTGCCATCGCTATCTTCAGTAACAATCACTCCCTCTTCCGACGAACTATCTGTTGGAGGGAGTGCCAACTTCACTGCAACTCCGGTTTGCACGGGTGGGAGTTGCCCCTCTGGGGCCACCTTCGCCTGGTCCCTGAACAACACATTGGGGATACTGTCGTCCTTGACAAGCCCCACTGTGACCTTCACGGCAGGGTCCAAACCTGGCGCAGTAGCAGTGGTCGTGAACGCAACTCTGAACGGTGTTACTAAGGAAAGCATTCCGGCACGGGTCACTATCACCTCCATAGTGGTCCCTGTGCTTGTGTCCGTTTCAGTGATCCCTCGTTCAGTAACTGTGAACACTGGGGGAAATGCCGCCTTCACTTCCTCCATTACGTGCAGCATCGGTCCTTGTCCTGCGGGGGCAACCTATTCTTGGGCGATGTCCAGCGCTCTCGGATCGCTGAACTCCACGGTCAGCCTGGTGGTGACCTTCACCGCCGGGACCCGGCCTGGAACATTGACGCTCTCGGTCACGGCGACACTGAACAGTGTTGCGAAGCAGAGCCCAGCGGTAAGAATAAACATCACCTCGACATCGCTTCCCGCTTTATCCGCGGTTGCGGTAAGTCCTACTTCTGACACGCTCTCTATCGGGGAGATTGCAAACTTCACGGCCTTCCCTACCTGCACCGCCCCGTGTCCTGCCGGAACGGCTTACACATGGACCCTCACCAATCCCTTGTTGGGCACCCTCAATTCGTCCACCGGCAGCACTGTTCAGTTCATTGCCGGCATTGAGGCGGGCACGGACACCCTCTTCGTCAATGCTACACTGAACGGAAAGACGGTCCAGGGCTCGCCTGTTGCGATCACCATCTCATCCACAACGGTTCCAGTGCTCTCTTCTGTCTCCATCACCCCCGATTCCGTGACAGTAACTGCCGGAGATACCACCTCGGCCTTGATCGCGAACGTCGTGTGCAGCGGAGGAACATGTCCTTCCGGAACCACCTACGCATGGTCCCTGTCGAGCAATCTCGGCACCCTGAACCGGACGGCAGGGCCCTCGGTCACGTTCACTGCCGGGCAGAACGCCGGAACTGCCACTCTATCCGTCAATGTTACGCTGAACGGGAAGAGCGCCAGCGGTGGGGCCACGATCACTGTCACCAAGGGGTCTGGAGAGGGAGGAAGCACGATCGTTGGTCTTCCGACCACAATTGCCTATATCCTGTTCGCAGCGATAGCCGCGACGATAGTGGTGGTGATCGTAGTGGTCCTGTGGACGAGGAGGAAGAAGTCGTCCAGTACCGTGCCTTCAGCCGTGGAGAAGAATGGAGATACTGGACAAGCCGAGGTCGCGCTCAGTTCAGAAAGCAGGGATGCGGCGAATCCGCCACTTGAGCCAGATTCGGCATCCACCGGCCAGTCTTAGAAGCTTGCCGCAGCGACTGCACGCCAGTCAAGCTGGCGTTCAAACGGTCATTCCAGGGAATGCCCATGGTGGGTCAATTCCCGACAGGAAGACCATCATGACTCCTCCATGAGGAAACATGACGGGAAACGCAAGAAACATATGGTGATTATATAGGGCCGGGCTATGTTATTGAATGAGAGGAGGTCGGCTTGAGAATCTGGGTTGTTGCACTGGCCCTGTTCGTGTGTTTGCTATTCATAGGGCTCCAGGTCAACACTGCCAACACATTCTCTGGATCCGCGATAAGGCGTGAACCAACTGCAACGTCACCTACCGGCTTGAAACCAGCTTGCTCGCCATGTGCAAATGGAGCTCCGATCACTTGGTATTACGGTTACCCATGGGGTGACCCCCAATCATTCTCGGTGCCTTCACGGGACGACGGTGAGTATTTTGGCGGATCCGCCAGCGAGACTTGTCTCGGTAACATAACTGCGAATCCTCCCAACGTCATGCAGACCAGCAGCTACAACGTGTGCTATGTCGGAATGCAGACATTTCCCATTTATTTTGCGTCCAGCTCAACCTCTGGGAACCTTATGACCGGTGACTACGAGATGAACATAGGGTCAGATGATGGGTCGTCGATGTACCTGGATAACATTCCAGGCATAGGTCCGGGAGCCCTTGAATCCAAGACCAATTACAACATGGTTCTCGGGTCTCCTCAGGGTTGTGGTTACGGATGTCCCAGCTCATGGAGCTCGAACAATGGGAACATCGTCTCAGCCCTCGATGGCGGCTTCTTCTATTTCCATGTGGCCTACGAGGAGTGCTGCGGTCCCCCGTACGGTCTCTCTTACTGGTTCTATACTAACCAGAGCGACACGTTCGGCTCGGGTTTGCTCAAGCAGGGAGGAGTTGGGCCAGGCTCGACCCAAACATACTTCCCCCAGGCCGTTATCTACGGTTCAGTTACTTGCAATTGCAATGGCGTGACAACGTCCTTCCCCAACGTCCCGGTCGCCATTCATGCGAAGTACGGATCTGGGTGGACGTACAACATGCTGTCTTCTGGGAGCGGTGGTTGGGGGTTCGATATTCCGCCAAGTGAGTATGCATCGAGCGTGAGTAATCCGTATTCTATCACCGTAACGCCTCCTCCAGGGTACATAGTAGTTGGTGCATCTGTCAATGGTACCAGCGTCAGCAATCCGGTCCAAACGAATGTAGGGCCTGGTTTTGCCGCTGAGGTTAACTTTCAGCTGGCCCCACTTCTGAAGTCCATAGCGGTGTCACCATCCTCGGCCGTCCTGTATCCATACGACACCCAGAACTTCACGGCCAGCGCAATCTGCAACGGGGGTCCCTGCCCGGGGGGAATGAGCTATTCCTGGTCGCTGACCAGCGGGCTCGGATCGCTAAACAACTACACTACGAGCTCGGTCATGTTCTCTGCTGGGGGCGGCGGTGGCAATGTGGCGCTCTTCGCGAACGGTACGCTCTCTGGGGTGACCGTCCAGAGCCTGCCAGTGATCATCAACATCACAGGGGTCAATCCCACATTGGTTTCCGTGGCTGTTAGCCCGACCACGTCCTCCCTGGTACCCGGCGGACTTCAGACGTTCACTGCGGTACCAACTTGCATCTCCACCTGCCCTGCTGGCACCACATTCTTCTGGACCATCACGAATCCTGCCATGGGTGTGCTCAACACCTCGCTCGGTGACTCAGTCAACTTCACTGCCGGAAGCACACAGGGGGATGTCGGGGTGGTCGTCAACGCGACGCTCTATGGATCAACCATCGAGGGCCTGCCTGCCATTGTCAACATCACGGGCGCCGTTCCTACATTGCAATCTGTGGCCGTGATGCCTGGTTCGGCCACATTGGACATCGGTGGCAAGCAACTCTTCACCGCTGTTCCCGGGTGCAGTACCAACTGTCCTTCCCTTGGCATCAATTATTCGTGGAACCTTACCAGCGTCGGATACGGCACTCTCTCTAGCAATACGGGCTCCTCAGTGACGTTCACAGCGGGGATCATCCCCGGGACTATTGGGCTCTTCGTCAACGCTACGCTCAATAACGTGACCGTGCGGAGCTGGCCATCAATTATCACTGTCAGTAATACGATCACGACCTTGACCGCGGTCGCGGTCAGCCCGACCTCGGCCACACTGATCCCGGGTGGCACTCACGGATTCACCGCCACCCCGACTTGCAGCGCATCCTGCCCCTCCAGCGTTGCGTACTCGTGGGCGCTCTCTCGGAGCACTCTGGGCACGCTGAATATCACCCATGGCTCTTCGGTGACGTTCACCGCGGGCACGAGCTCTGGGAGTGTCGGGCTCTTCGTCAACGCCACGCTCAGCGGAGTGACGGTGCATAGTTCGCCTGTAGTGATAACCATAAATCGGCCCGTCACCACCTTGCTCTCAGTGGCCGTAACTCCAATAACGGCTTCCCTGGCCGCAGGAGGCAAACAGGTCTTCAAGGCCACTCCGACATGCAACGCGCCCTGCCCATCCGGAGTCACTTTCGCGTGGGCCCTTACCAATAGGACCATGGGCACGCTCAGCGCCAATACTGGCGCCTCGGTGAACTTCACCGCTGGCAACACAGGTGGTGCGGTGGGGCTCTTCGTCAATGCTACGCTCAATGACCTGACCAAGTCGAGTCAGGCTGTGGTGATCGCCATCACGGCGGTGCCAAAGACCGTCCTTAGCGCAGTCACTATCACTCCGATACAGGTAACGCTTGTCGCTGGGACGTCTCAGCTCTTCACGGCTTCGGCCATATGCACTAACGGCGGGAGCAATGCGACTTGCCCCACCACTGGTATCAAGTATGCTTGGTCCCTGAATAGCACTGACGCCAATATCACGCCCATTGCCGGCCCCACGACCACGTTTACTGCTGGGAACTCGGCTGGAGTGGTGGCCCTGATAGCGAGCGCTACGCTGAACGGGGTACTGGTGCAATACGTGGCCAGCATCAATATCAACGCCACCGCCACCGTTCCACAACAGTCCAATTACCTTGGCTTGTCCGGGAACTGGAGCTACATCGTGCTGGGGATATTGATTCCTGCTGTCGTGATACTTGCCATCTTCCTGGTAGGGCGCCGCCGGGCCATGGCCAAACAGACAGCGGCAAACGAGGCGCAGGAACAGCAGGGTTTCGCATTGTTTGGAGCCACCGGGGCAGTGGGAATGGACCAGGCCGACCAAGGCCAGTATGTTGCCGGGCAACCCGATCAAGGGCAATACGCTGGAGACCAAGTCGATCAGGGACAGTACGCTCCGGGGCAGCCCGACCAGGGGCAGTACGCTGCAGAGCAGCCTGACGAGGGGCATTTCATCGGAGGTCAGACGAATCCAGAGCAGTACGCTGCGGAGCAACCAGATCAAGGGCAGTTCATCGCGGATCAGACGAACCCCGCACAGTACGCTGCGGAGCATCCAGACCAGGGACAGTACATCGCGGACCAGACGAATCCAGCACAGTACGCCGCGGAACATCCCGATCAAGGGCAGTACGCTCCAGAGCAGCCTGCTCAGGAACAAGTCGCTCCAAGTCAGAATCCTGCCGAATACAATACCGGTGTTGCACCTGCTGCCGAGCCAGAGAGCCAGCATGCCGAGGAGGTCCCTCCAGCCCACGTGTACTCTGATGTGGGAATGCACGGAGAGGTCGTGCCACCGGTCGTGGTGGAGCCCATGAACGTGCCGTGGCCCGGCGTTCCCGAGTGCCCGCTCTGCGGAGGACCCCTTGATTCAGACAACGTATGCCAGTCATGTGGTGCTCGACAACCGCCTTCGCCTCAGGAGAAACCAAAACAAGCACCAGTGCCAAGCGCCGCACCAGCGCCAGCAGCGAGGCCAAGCCCAATACCGGCTGCACCAGCAAACTTGCCGCACGAGGTCAAGGCGCCCGCAGCAAGGAACGCGCCAGAGCCGCCACGGACACCTCCCCCCACGGCTCCGAAGGAAAAGGCCGCTGCAGGACGTGAGCCAAGAGCAAAGCCCGGCGCGAGCGGGCGTCTCATACCAGACAAGTGCTTCATTTGCGGTTCACCGCTTGAAGGCGATTACTGCCCAGTCTGCGAGATGCACTGGCATGCAAAGACCTAGGTCCGAATCGCATTGAGTTTACCTGATGCATTGTCCCCAACTCCATCACCAAGTGTAACCTTTTATCGCACCAAGGAGTCAGGAGCGGAAGGAGGCACTGTTGTCCCAGCCCGAAGTGTCCGCACTGGTGACCTACTACGGGAAGAGTCCCTTCTTCGCGGAAGCCTTTCGATCGGTAGCTCGCCAATCGCTCTCGGTTGAGAAATTTGAAGTGGTCGTTGTCACGGACCAGCCAAGGAAGGACATCGAATCGGAGGTCCACCCAGGATGTCCAGAGGTCGTTGTGGTTTCTTCCCACGAGGAGTGCAAGGGGAAATTCATGCTCGACGGGATGCGTTCCTGCAGGGGAAAGGTGGTCTCGATCCTGAATCACGACGATACCTGGGAACCGAACAAGCTCGAGTCAGTGTTGCGTGCGTTCAAGGAAAACACCGAGGTCGGGTTCTATCGCAACGGTCTCAGATGGGTGGACGAGCGGAACGTCGAGAGACCAGAGCTGGCGGGATACCGCAGGACGGGTAGCAAGGGCGCGTCGAACAGGCTCTTGATGCCCCCATACCCAAGGGCAATCGGAGCATATGGCCTCGGCTTCAATGACAGCTCGATTGCCATCTCGCGCGCGCTCGTCCTCAAGCAGGCGGAGTTCATGGAAAATGTCTGGGCCGCTGAGGACACTTTCCTCCTATACTGTGCAATGGTGGCCAACACCGGGCTCTACGTGGACATGAGCCCCCTCACTCGCTACAGGGTCTACCCCGGAAACAGCTCAGTCGTCAATGCATCTGATCGGGACCGTGCGGTTCAGGCGTTGAGCAAGGAGTTCGGCCGCCGTCTGCAAACATATCGCGTGGTCGACCGAATGGTGAGATCATCCAGCGCTGCCACGATCGAACCCTTCGTCGCGAGGGATCTCGCGGTTGCCTCGCTCCTTAGCTCTCTGTTGGAACCCGGTTCAGTTGGGACAGTGCTTTCTAGGTCGGTCGATGTCTTGCGGCACGGGAGCATGGTGAATCCCAGCATGAACATGGTTCTGGCAGGCATTGGGGGACTGCGCATTCTCTCAACGACCCTTCCCCGCTCCCTGCTCGTGACCCTGGGTTTCTAAGCGTCAGGCCAGGTCTTGGGGCCCCCGAATGAGATCGCTGAACGGAGCCTAACCCTTCAGGTTCTTTGACGAGGGCCGATGGAACCACCTGTCGAGCTCCTCCCGCGAAAGAGTGACCATGATGGGCCTCCCGTGAGGACACGTGAAGTTCTCCCTCGTGGAGTAGAGTTCCTCCAGGAGCCGTCTCATCTCCCCAACCGTCAGGGCATCGCCTCCCCTTATCGCCATGTGGCAGGCCACTGTCTTCGCAACCCGACCGTGAATGGATTCCTTGACGTCGGCAGAGTTTCCCTCGGCCAGTTCATCCAGCACCGACTTCAGGCGCTCAGGTTCTACACGGTGCCAGAGGAAGGAAGGAACCGCATGGATCCTGAATGTCCTGCCACCGAACGGCTCGACCACGAATCCCATCCTCTCCACATCTTCCTTGCAGGCCTTCCACACCTCCACCTGCCGTGGAGTAAGATCGACCTCCACCGGAGAGAGAAGGTCCTGGTGTGATGTCGGTGCGTTGCCGCGCAGCTTCTCGTAGATCACTCGCTCGCTGGCAGCATGCGCATCGATGAGGATCATGGTTCCTGGAGCTGCTCGCCCGGCGATGGGGGCGCCGCCATCAGTTCCCGGCCCTGCCTCAGTTGCCAGCTCCCCTACGATATAGAGGTCAGCTATCTGTCCTAGGATCGTGATGGGTGGGTGGGACGGCCCATGACCTTCGACCGGTACCCTGAAACCTCTCAGCTTCTCTTCTGGAGGACGAAGTCCCCCTGCGGCGCTCTTGGCCAGGAACTCCTGCTCGAAGGTCCTGAAAGTGCCCTGGGTGGAAGCCGAAGGAAGGATCGGGGTCGAGGTCATCGATGGCACTGGGCGACTTGCTGGGCTAGGCCTCTCTGCGGTCTCGAGATGCGATCGGACCAGAGACCTCAGGGAATCCCTGAGCTCGTCCTCCCACTGGAACCGTACCTCCCTCTTCGTGGGGTGGACATTGACATCGACGTACCCGCTCTCGACCTTGAGGTGAGCAAGAGCGACCGGATACCGTCCCCTCGGGATGACATTCATGTAGGCGCTTCTCAAGGCATCGGTCAGCGATCGGGAGAAAATGACGCGGCCGTTCACTGCAAAGGCCATCCGGCTGGAGGTTCCCCTGGTGAGAGAGGGGTGCGAAGAGAGCCCCTCCACCCAGATGCCCGGCCCACCGGTCCCAGAGAACTCGAATGACCTTTCGATGAACTCCACCCCGAAGACGTTCCCCGCTGCCTCCCTCAGGCTGGACGCGGCAGGGTACCGAGCCACCTCCTTTCCCCCGGAGAAGAGCAGGAATGTGACAGAAGGATTGGCAAGATAGAGCCGCTCCACAAGGTCCGTTATGCGAAGCATCTCCGATGCCGCGGACTTGAGGAACTTCCTCCTGGCCGGAGTGTTGAAAAAAAGATCGCGAACCTCGACCGTGGTCCCGATGGCACGGGCCGCCCTTCGAGGGGGAGATATCTGTCCGGCTTCCGCTTCGACCTCGTAGGCTTCAGCAGAGGATGAGGCCCGGCTCGTCAGCTTGACCTTGGAAACCGCAGCAATCGAGGCGAGAGCCTCCCCTCGGAAACCGAGCGTGGTCACTGTGAAGAGCTGCGAGGCATCAGTGAGCTTGCTCGTGGCGTGCCGCTCGAAGGCCATAGGGAATTCCTCCTGCGGAATGCCCCAGCCATCGTCGGCGACCTCGATGAGTTCGCACCCTCCCCCCTCTATGCTCACCCGAATCTCCCGGGACCTGGCGTCGAGAGAGTTCTCGACAAGTTCCTTTACGACCGAGGCGGGTCGCTCCACCACCTCGCCCGCTGCGATCTGGCGGACGGTGTTCTCGTCCAGCTTGCGTATCTTGGTCGGGGGCGTGGCCGAATCCGATCGGACCGACGAACTTTCCCTGCTCAAGTCCCCCTCTTGCCCTTGCGGGCCTTGTTGGCAAGCTCGTGGAGACGGTTCAGGGCCGCTACTGGAGTCATCTCGTCCACGTTGATGGCCATGAGCTCCTCGGCGAGCTTCTTCGCTTCGTCTCCCTCGCTGTCCTGCATCAGGAGGCCCTGGGTGTAACGTATCGAGGGAGCCCGTCCCTTTGATGAAGAAGAGGTCGAGCGAGGACCCTCGGAATCCCTCCCCACCATGTCCTGCAAGACCTTTCTCGCGTCTCGGGTAATGGGGTCGGGAATGCCAGCAAGCTCCGCCACGTGTATGCCGTAGCTCTTGTCGGTCGCCCCGGGAAGCAGCGTGCGCAGGAAAGTGATCTTTCCCTCGTCCTCCTTCACGGCCAAGTGGGCGCTCATGGCCGACGGAAGCCCCTCGATCATGCCTGCCAACTGATGATAGTGAGTTGCCAGGATGGTCCTGGCCCGGATCCTGTCGTGAAGGTACTTGACAATGGCCCACGCGATCGAGAGGCCATCAGAGGTGCCTGTCCCCCTTCCCACTTCGTCAAGAAGGACCAGGCTGTGGCTGTCGCAGCGCCCGAGTATCTCCGCCACCTCCATCATCTCGACCATGAAGCTGGACTTGCCACGACCGATCTCGTCCGTGAATCCCATCCGGGTCGCGAGATGGCTCACGAGACCGATCTCCGCGTATCGAGCTGGCACATATGAACCAGATTGCGCCAGAAGGACGATGAGACCGACCTGACGCATGTAGGTTGACTTACCGGCCATGTTCGGCCCGGTCAGAAGCAGCAGGCGTGTATTCTCTCCATCGATCTCCGTGTCGTTGGGAACGAATCGCGGGCCAAGGATCTCCTCCAGGACCGGGTGACGCCCATCCCTTATCTTGATGGATGTCCCCTGGTGGACCTTCGGACGCACCCAGTGCTTTTCCCTCGCAACATTGGCGAACGCGGCGAGAGCATCGACCTCGCCCACTGCGACGCATGTATTCTTGATGCTCTCCGCCCGTTCCTCGATTCGCTTGAGGAGGGTGTCCCATAGGGTCCGCTCGATGGCGATCGCCTCCTCCTGGGCCGCAAGGACCTGCGTTTCCAGTTCCTGGAGCTCGGCATCCGTGAAGCGTTCCGAGCTGGCCAGGGTCTGCTTGCGCCGCCATCTGTCGTGAGGGACCTTTGCGAGGTTGGTACGAGTTACATCGAAGTAATAACCAAACACCTGGGTGTAGCCTATCTTCAGGTTCTTGATGCCAGTCGCCTCGGCCTCCCGTCTCTCCAGGTCCGCGAGTGCCTTCCTGGCTGACTCCTGTCTCTTGTGCACTTCGTGAAGTTCGGGAAAGTTCTCAGGACGAAGTGCACCGCCCTCATCGGCTACCGCGGGAGGATCCTCTACAACACACTGCAGAAGTTCCTCTGCAAGCTCCGTTTCGGGGGAAAGCCTCGAGATTATGTCGGTGAGCAACTGCGTTCCTGAGTGTGCACACTCGGCAGCAAGGAAATCTTTCACCTCGGCCACAGAACGAAGGGAGCGACCCAGGTTCAGCAGGTCCTTCGGGGAGGCCCTGCGGGCGATAACCCGCGAGGAGAGACGGGACAGGTCTCCGATCCCCTTGAGCCTGGCACGGAGCAGGGTCAGCCGCTCCTTCATCTCAAGAAGTCTCGCCACGGTCTCAAGCCGGCTCTCGATGGCGCTCACGTCAGCGAGCGGAGACTTGAGCCAGGATTCCACGGTTCTCCGACCGGGAAGGGTCTCGGCCACATTGAGAACGTCGAGGAGGGTGGGTGTTCGAACCCCCGCAGTGCTCATCGGTTCCGTCACCTCTAGATGACGCAGCGTCTTTATGTCGAGAGCCATTCGCTCTCCCGGCCGTCGCCACAACGGCTTCGACAAGTAGGAAAGGACCTTCGGCTCACATCTCTCCACGTAGGATGCGGCTATCCCCAGCGCTTCAGATGCAATCGATGACGTGCCAGCAGCCTCACGCCACGGCGGTGGCAACCTTTCCAACGGCAACGGTTCTGGCGCGCTCTCCACCTTGGCACCTGGGATCGTCAACTCCCATGTCCCCGCCATGTCTCGATTCGGATCCTCAATCCCGTTCGTGGTCGCAGTTCCCTTGTCATGGACAGGTTTCAGACCGGTCTTTCCTCCTGAGATGAGTATCTCTTTCGGCGAAAGAGAGGCAATCTCGTGCATGAGGGGAAGTGGATTCCCAGGTGGATGGGTCTTGAGCATGGTCTCCCCGGTGGATATGTCGACGAGGGCTACCACGTACCCGGCGGCCTCGTTCCCCGCCCAGGCAGCCAGGTAGTTGTTCTCACCATGAGGAAGAAGTGCTTCCTCAAGGACCGTGCCAGGCGTCACGACCCTGGTAACTTCCCTCTTGACGAGCCCCTTCGCGGTCTTTGGGTCCTCGACCTGGTCACATATCACGACCCGATGGCCCTTGCGGACCAGACGCGCAAGATATGTCTCCAGGGCATGATGCGGAACGCCTGCCAATGGGATCTTCTTGCCACTTCCGTCTACCTGCCTGCTCGTGAGCAGCAGATCGAGCTCGCTCGAAAGCAGATGGGCGTCCTCGCCGAAGGTCTCGAAGAAGTCGCCCACCCGGAAGAGCACGATGTAACCAGGATATCGATCCTTTACACCCTGATACTGAACCATCATTGGCGAAAGGTCACTCTTCATGCAACGGTGCCTGCCCTCCCCTTACCTTATGCCTCCTATTCAAGCTTAAGGGGCTAGCTGCTGGACGGGAGGCTCCTTCGTAGCTCCAGACCCCCGCGCATCGAACCATGGAGACATTGGGTGAGGTCCGGACGCAAGCGCCAAGTGTCGTATCGGCACTTGGAAGAGGCAAAGGAGGGTGCCGGTTCATCGCTCCTTTGGGTAGAGAAACTCCCAAAGAGATCACAAAATCCGCAGTCTTGATATACTTCCTGGCCCATATCATTTGATGACGAGACGCCCCGTAGTTACTCTTTTGCGGGCGTCCGAATGCAAACTAGGCAGGGTGCTCTATGGAAGATGAAAGTGGGGAAAAGGGGAGTAATATTGCGATCAGAGGACGGCGTCTGGGACGGGGCCGGGGCGGAGTATCGGACATCATAGGTACGATCCTCATCCTCGCGATAACGGTCATACTATTCTCATCAATCTTCTTCTTTGTATCGAGTCTTCCTGGGCCAACCGCCCAGTCGACCTCCCAGTTCACAGCGAGTCTGGGGGTTTCATCAGGGAAGACGGAAGCGTTCGTCAACATCAGCTACACGACGGGACCCCTGCTTCCCACAGCGTCCACTCAGATCTACATCATCTCAAGCCTGCACCAAGCTAACTTCATCTGCACGCCAACTGCAACTGCAGGCGATCCTTACACTGTGGGGGATGGCCTCCTCGGCGCCGCGACGTGGTCTGCTGGTCAGACATGGAGTATGCACCTGGGTCCAGCTTCCGGCCCCAGCCCTGTCACACTTTGCCCCGGCAGCACGATAGCGTCGCTACTGTCCACGGGCGATCAGATAACCATTAAGATCGTTAACGTCGCGCAGAACAATCTGCTTCTCTTCCAGGTAACCCTCCCAGGCACGATATCCACGACCCCACCCGTGTTCGTAGCCGAGGGGATTGCCCCGCTTCCAGTGCAAGGCACCGGACCGTTCTACGTGTGGGCCCAGATAAGATCCAATGTTGGTGTCAACGCGTCGGGCACTGTTTGGGTTGCCCTGACGAATGTCCCTAGAGGCATAAGCGGCAACGGCGCGTTGTCGGCTGCATGCCTCAACACAACTCATACCCCTCAATGCATGGTCCCCATGACCTGGAATTCTACTTACGGGGAATACTGTACCTTTGGATGCTCTCCGGTCCTGAATCTCAGTGCTACCCTTTCTGGCACCTATCCTATCACTATCAACGTCACGGACAAGATCGGCCAGAAGAACTCCGTGGTGATAAACGCACAATTCCTGACATCCTTCGGTGCGCTGCTTTATCTGACAGATTCGGCCTCCCCGGGAAGCCCGTACGTGGGACAGAATACGACCATTGCTTTGACGATAACTGATGATGCATCTGTTGGTGGTCTGATCACAGCGACGTTCACTGCCAATTTCGGGACTTTCTGTGATTCGCAGAAGGTCTGTACTCAGGTGCACAGCTTCAACCTGACAAATGTCAATGCTCCGCCTAACAACTACAACACTGTGTACGCGTACTGGACCGCAGGTGCAGTCAAGGGTGGAACTGGTCAGGCGACTATTACGATGTCAATCTCGGGGATATCCCCTCAATCGAACGCTCCCCCTATTGTTCTGACAGTTTTGCCTCGTACCCTACTGGTAGACGGAACAGGAATCGCTTCGGGATCGATAGTTCCATTGGACACGTTCACTTACCTCACCAGTGACTTCCTTTCTGCCGGACTCGCAGATCCTCCTGACACTGTTACCGTGGCGGATTCGCCAGGAACTACCGCAGCAAGCTGGACCGTAGGCGGTGCAACCAAGTCCTGTAGCGCGGCAATGCTGCAGTCCAACGCCACTTCCAACCTCGCCTGCTACGATGTGATCGTTTGGGATGCAGGTAACTACACAGCCGGGGCCGAAGAGTGCATGAGCAGCACTGACGCCGGCGCCATTCTCGCCGCGATAACTCAGGGCTACCGATCGGTATGGCTCATGGGTGGTGACGTCTTGTCCGCTGCATGCTTCGCGGACATGAGCTATTCGGCTGGTTTGATCTCTGGCCTGGAGGCCGCATTTGGTCTCTCGGGAGTTGGTGCGGTCACCAGCGCCACCAGCCCAAGTGCGTTGACCCTGACCGGGATCACCCTTCCGACTGCCGGATTGGCCGGCAGCAACCTCGACCTCGGACCTGCAGCCTACTACACTCCTCTATCGGTCAACACTGCGTCGGCATACATGAGGACGACCTCCCCGACCAGTAACGTCGCAACATTCTACACAACTGGCACTCAAGGAAACGCGTTTGCCTCATCGTTCGACATGTCCACGCTCTCGGAGGCGGTGCCTGTGGGAGGATCCGTGGTGCCGTCCACTGCACAGCAGTCATCCATGGTATTCGATGTCTATGACTGGCTGGCGAACCTGACCACCGGGTCCGTGAACAACCGGCTTTCCCCAGACTGGGGAGTGAGCCAGGTTGTCGTTACCCCGTCCCCCGCATCGTTCGAAACACCTACGTCAGTGAACATAACCGTCCGGGACAATGGTGCATTTGCACCCGGAACCGGGATCGTTGCGGCACTGACGATCAATGGATTGATATACACGGCGGCGGGCACGATAACGCTTTTCCCGACAGCAAGAGGCGGATCGATTTCCGGAACGATAACCTGGTACCCCTCGGTCATCGGTTACGTTACCGTTGGCGCGTGCCTCACCATATACCCGCAGAACGACACTGTTCTCGGGAACAACTGTATGGGCACATCCCTGTTCAATGTCCAACTGTATGTCCACTACAGTGTCCTTGTCGTGGACGATACACTTTCCACGCTGATAAACAAGCCTGACACCACCCCAATAGTGGTCACCGCAATGCTAGCCGCGAGGCATCCCCTTTCGAGCATAACGACCATCAAAATTACAACTGCCTGCGGCCCGGCAGTATTGCCGACTGGACAGACGTGGGCAAGCTTCAATATAGTCGTCTGGAACGACGGGGTCAACACCAACAACTCTGGGGGCACCGGAAGTTGCCCATTGAGTGATGCGAACGCAGCCCGGCTCGCCAGCTTCCTTTCGAATGGTGGGACAAAGGCCTCGGTGTTGTTCATCGGCGCGGGGCTGCTTACGGACGTCGCCGACGCGAATGTGATCGCCTTTGCCGCAAATTACTTGGGTGTGACCATTCCTGGCGCACTGGCGACGACCCCTACCGCTGGCATACTTTACGGAGTTACAGGAGATGCTCTGGGTAACGGAATGACAATCCCGTATCCCGCTGGCTCTGGGAACTATACGTTCTGCGCCACCACGGCCGGAAGCCAGGGAGCAACGGTAAGTCCGGCCCTATACTATGGCGCATCTGACTTCTGGACGCCGTGGAATTCCACGTTGGGCACAAACCCATGTGGGGGTTCGGTACCACCGCTCGCAGCCGCTGATACGTTTGGTGGGCTCTCCGGCGGTTGGCATGCCGCCTACTGGGGTTTCAGCATCGCATCAACCGGGGATTCCCCGCAAGTGAGCCTGCTCATGCTGCGGACTTCGACCTTCTTCGGAAGATTGCTGCCGATGACTGACACAATAGTTACACCTCCGGACGTCACGTTCGCATCGGTCGCTGCTCCATGGGCCAACTTCGACAGCATACACCCCCAGCTTGAACAGCAGTACCTGATACAGGCCAACATAACGAACTTAGGCGGCGCCTATGCTGCAGACATAGGGATCAGCGTCTATGATGGCTCGCATATCCTCGGTTCACAAACGCTCACGATCGGGCCGACTACGACAAATGTCTCTGGGATCACCACCTTCGAGACCGGGCAGCTGTCGGTTTCTTGGACGCCCCTCTATGGATATACGAACCCGATCACAGTGAAGATAACGAGCTCCACTGCAGGACAGGTACTTCCGGGAGTGGACAACTTCGCAACCTGGAACGTGACGGTGTTCTTCTTCTACGACAACACGAACAACAACGTCAACCAGTGGACTCACAACAACATGGCCCTCTGGCAGGACCCTGACGACCCTAACTGCGGTGCTCCGCCTGTCGCCCAGCAGATATTCTTCACGGACGACAACAACCTGGCCCAAGCCTGGGCCATGGACGTAGGTCAGTGCGACACGGGAGGCAATAACATCGGTAATGATGCATGGGGCATGGCCCCTCAAGGCACTTGCTACCTGGACCTATGGTACTGCTCCGCACTGGGTATCTACGATGATGAAAACCACGGGGATACGGTAAAGTGGTATTACTCGAGCACCATCAAGCTTCCGGTCAGCACCACTAGCACAAGCGCGAACTGGTGGCAATACTACTCAGTGGCGCCGTATGAGAGCGGCATGGTGGTGTGCGTTATCAATACTAACAACTCCTGCGTCGGTGGCCCATCTACCGCCGGCTGGTCCACACAAGTGGTCACTCCCACTCCTGGCTATACCGGAACCATTCGGGATTACGTAGGCGGCGCGTGCTACACAGTAAATTCCTTCACTGGCGTGAACGAAGGAGACAACGGACTTTGGAACTACGAACGGTTGAACTTGTCCAACTATAGGGGACAGTGGATCAAAGTGGGTTTCGGCTTTATTGAAGGAGATAACGGAGCCCACTGCGGTGGTAGCGCCGTGGAGACTCACTATGGATGGCTGATTGACCAGTTCGCGGTTCACGTGACCGACAACCACGATTGGCCGGTTTCGGAACAGTCCATCACATGCCCGTCATATGGGAGTTACATCCCCCCTGACCTCTGGGGACTTTCCCCCTCCAGCGTGGTTACCGCAGCTGGATACACGGCGCCGCCTACCGGTGGGGCTTGGGTTGGAGCGACCGTGAGCGGGACTAACTATGTCCTGGACCCCAACATGTGGGACGCCCTCATCAGCCGACCCATCGACCTTAGCAGCGCATCTAACGCCACGTTGACGTTCAACTACGTGTGGAACCGCAACGCCGCCAACATGGACCCTCCTCTGGGCCTCGTGGTGGACGTGGCACAGGCCACGATCCCTGGCGAACAGAACTGGGTGCAGGTCTGGACCGGCAACACTAACCTTGGCAGCGGTTTGACCGGTTGGCAGTTCTCGGGGCGGATCGATCTATCCGGTTATGCTGGTGAAGTCATCCAGGTGCAGTTCCTGGTAGGAACGAATTGCGGAGGCGACACTGACGATGCGGCGCAGTTCAACTATCCGTACACCGGAGCAGCAATGATTTCCGGGGTATACGTGGCAGGCGCAACTAGCCTCACAGCCGTCCACCCCAGGGACCTCGGTGTCACAACTCCGGTCATGACAATGCCCCCAGTCCAACAACCGACCGTGGCAGCACCGGTACCCGCGCCTGCACCCGCACCAGTGAACCCCAGCAACGGAAACTCGTCGGTCCTGGTTCCGATCAACGAACTCTCGCAACCCATGACCATGGCGCGGTGGATTCCACCGCGCCAGTAGCCTCGTCCTAACCTATAGGGTACGAGGGCACTGCGAAAGACGACACGCCGAGAAGCTGAACGCCGATGGAGATGACGCCAGGCCGGGCGAGCAATCGGAAGAGGGACGATTCCAAGGATGACCTAGCGATGTGCTAGGACAATCAAGGCTTGGTTCAGCAGCCAGTCTTGAGACAATCTTTATCTTCCCAAGAGTGGCTACCTGCCCCATGGTTGCCAATGCATCTCCGGCCAAGGGTGAAGAGCGAAAGCACCTCCATGTTCGCCTCCCTGCTGAGGACGCAGCCATCTACGATTTCATCACGCTCTACCTCGAGGTCGCCGGCAAGGCCCCCGATTGGTACTGGCGAACGGTAGGAAGATTGGAAGGGGAGGAGGCGGACACTATGGAAGAGCTCCTCGCCAGCGCATTCGAGGCTGGGGTCTATATGGCCAAGGAACACGCAGACAAGGTGCGGTTGCAGTGGGTGACCTCGAAGGAATGTGAATCAGAAACCAGGAACGAAGTGAAGAGCGCGGTACCTGAGGAGTCCCGCCAGAGGGATAGGAGTGCCCTCTCACATTACGCATGAAGTACGTTGTAGTAACCGGTGGAGTGATATCGGGACTGGGCAAGGGCATCACGACGAGCTCTCTTGCCAGGATGTTCAAGGCAAGAGGCGTCACCGTCACACCGCTCAAGATTGACCCGTACCTGAACGTGGACGCCGGAACCATGAACCCCTACCAGCACGGTGAGGTATTCGTGCTGGACGACGGCACCGAGGTCGACCTCGACCTTGGCAACTACGAACGGTTCCTGGGAGAGAGCCTCGCGGGTAACCACAACATCACCACGGGCAAGGTGTACCGCTCGGTGATCGACAAGGAACGCCGCGGTGACTATCTCGGGAACACCGTGCAGATCATACCTCACATCACTGGTGAGGTCAAGAGGATGATCCGTGAGGTCGGGGAGTCATCTGGTGCCGAGGTTGGCCTTATTGAGGTCGGCGGAACCGTGGGTGACATCGAGTCGATGCCCTTCCTCGAGGCACTTAGAGAGATGCGCCAGGAGGTAGGGCGGCACGAGGACATGGCTTTCGTCCATACTACCCTCATCCCCGTCGTTGGCGCGGTAGGGGAGGCGAAGACCAAGCCCACCCAGCACTCGGTCAGGGAGCTGAGATCGCTCGGTATACAGCCCGATATGATAGTCGCCCGGTCCTCCCAGCCGATATCCTCTGACATCAAGGCCAAGATATCACTGTTCTGCGGCGTTCCCACTGAGGCCGTGATATCGGTCCCCGACATGTCGTGCATCTACGATATTCCACTCCACCTCGAGAAGGAGGGCGTCGGGGATTACCTCATGCGCCGCCTCGGTCTCACACCCCGCTCATCTGAGTGGACGTCGTGGAAGGGGTTCGTTGAACGCTACCACGCAGCCAAGGGGGAAGTGAACGTCGGAATCGTCGGCAAGTACGCTGAGCTCAAGGATGCCTATCTCTCCCACTCGGAGGCGTTGCATCACTGCCAGGGAAGTCTTGGCGTGAAGGTCATGCTGAACTGGTTCGATTCCGAACCGATAAGCAACCCATCTCAGCCTCTCGGACTTCTCGAGAAGGTGGATGCGGTCCTGGTCCCCGGAGGATACGGGAAGAGAGGCATCGAGGGCAAGATCCGCGCGATCCAGATGGCTCGCGAGAAGGGATTGCCCATGCTTGGAATATGCCTTGGTTTCCAGCTTGCTGCGGTAGAAGTGGCTAGGCACATACTCAATTTGGCTGATGCAAATTCGTCCGAGTTCGACCCCGCAACCACACATCCGGTGGTCGATCTTCTCAAGGAGCAGGGCAAGGTCGTCGATATGGGTGGCACTCAGCATCTCGGCGCACAGAAGGTCCTGTTGACGGAAGGCTCCGCAATCGCTGCGCTGTATGGCCGCACCGAGATACTCGAGAGGCACCGGCACCGATACGAGATAAACAGGGAGTATCTTCCCCAGTTCGAACAGAAGGGCTTCAAGGCCACTGGGTTCTCGCCCGATGGAAGAGTTGAGGCGCTGGAGCTGCAGGGCCATCCCTACTTCATGGGAGTGCAGTACCACCCCGAATTCCTTTCCAGGCCGGAATCGCCCCACCCGCTCTACATGGGCCTCCTCCAGGCGGCCATCACTCGAATGGCGGTACTGAATCCCGACGCATCCAGATCATCGAGCTCTACTGGAGGTGTGGCACCTGTCTCCCCTTAGAAGGCTTTCACACGACCTGCTCGCTCACGCAGGAGAGGAGGTGCGTGTCGCTGGTCATCTTCAGGATTTCAGGGCCATGGGCGCGCTCGGCTTTGCAGTCATCCGCGATAAGCAGGGCCTCATGCAGGTAACTCTGAAGAGGGGGACGGCCCCTCCAGAGCTATTCGACCTCTTCGGCGGTCTCCCTCGCGAATCAGTCGTGATGGTCGAGGGGAAGGTGCTGGAGAACCCCAAGGCAAAGGTCGGAGCCGAAGTGATGGCCACGGCCGCGAAGGTACTCTCGCGGGCGGAGACCCCGCTGCCACTGGGCGTGGTCGACAAGGTCGGGGTCGAGCTCGACACCCGCCTCAGTCACAGGATCATAGACCTGCGCAAGAGGGACGTCCAGGACGTGATGGAGATGAGAGGGGTCCTTCTTGAGGGGCTCCGCAAGACGTTCATGGGACTCGGCTTCACCGAGGTCGAGACACCGAAGATCCTGAAGCAGGGCGCAGAGGGTGGGTCCACCATGTTCGCGCTCGACTACTTCGGGGAAAAGGCGTTCCTCGCTCAAAGCCCTCAGCTCTACAAGCAGATGCTCATGGCAACCGACCTGGAGAGGGTGTTCGAGATCGCACCGGCATTCCGAGCGGAGCCCTCAGACACGGTCCGCCACATGACCGAATTCACTAGCGTGGACGCAGAGATGGCATACATTGACGGGCCCGAGGACCTCTGGGAGATCGTGGAGAAACTCATCAAGGGGACCCTGGACCACGCCGCTACTGAGCTCAAGAGGACGGGGAATCAGCTTGCGAAGAACATTCCGCCCGTCAAGCTTCCTTTCCCGCGCATCCCCTTCGGGAAGGCGATGGAGATGCTGGGGAACCCGGCTGACGAGGACATGTCCAGCGAGAACGAGAAGGCGCTGGGCGAGATCATGTCCAAGGAGGGCGGGAACGACTTCTATTTCATCACCGAGTTCCCGAGCGCGCTCAAGAGGAGCACGTTCTATGCCATGAGGCAAGACGCAAACCCGGAGAAGACACACTACTTCGACCTCGATTACAAGGGCCTAGAGCTGATCTCCGGAGGACAGAGGGAGCACCGGATAGACAAGGTGGTCTCACAGATCCGAAATGCGGGGCTCGACCCTGCCAACTTTGGATCATACCTGGAAGCCTTCCGCTACGGGATGCCTCCGCATGGGGGATTCGCCATGGGGCTCGACCGCCTGGCCTTCAGGTTGACCGGGCTCACGAACATCAGAGAGGTACGCCTATTCCCCCGCGACCGTTTCCGTCTAGAGCCATAGGAGGAATACGGAGCGATGCCAGTCCAAGATAAGCACGCCTTCTCTTCTGCGGAACTCGAGGGCCGGTGGAACACTTTCTTCGAGGAGTCGGACCTCCGCAGAAAGGTCATCCAGGTGGCCGAGAAGTTCCCAGAGGAACGGTCGCTTGTCGTCAAGTTCGTGGATATCGACAGCCACGACAGCGAGCTCGCAGACCACCTTCTCAATTACCCGGAACCGACCCTGGAGGCCGGGGAGAAGGCGATCCAAGAGCTGCTCCCGTCGATCATGGTCTCCCCCGAACCCATTCGCCTACGCATCGAGGGAATCCCTCCATCTCACCGAGTTCCGATCCGATTGCTCCGCGAGAAGCACCTGAACCGCTTCCTAGCCGTTGATGGAATAGTCCGCAGGATGACCGAGGTTCGACCCCAGATAGTGGAGGCGGTATTCGAATGTGCGGCGTGCCGGGGTCGAGTGAGCGTTCCTCAGGAGATAGGCGCCCCAACGTTCAAGGAGGCCACGAAGTGCGACAGCTGTGGAAAGCCCCTCGGAAAGACTCGCTTCACTCTCCTGCCGGAAGCCTCGCGCTACATCGATTCTCAGAAGATCGAGGTGCAGGAGAACCCGGAGAAGCTCAAGGGAGGGGCCCATCCCGAAGGATTGACCGTGATACTCTCCGAGGACCTGGTAGGTCACACCGTCCCGGGTCACCGCATAGTCGTCAATGGGCGGCTGAAGAGTCTCCCGCACCCCGGTGGGTCCAAGGGCTATGGCAATCAATCTGTCTTCGACCTCGTCCTCCTGGCCAACTCGATGGAGAAGGAGGACCGGGAGTACCAGGAGATCGAGATCACCGAGGAGGACAAGCGGGCGATCGAGGCGATGAGGGGCGAGAAGGACTTCATTAACAAGTTCGTGGACTCTCTCGCGCCGTCGATTCAGGGAATGCGCATCGAGAAGGAGGCGATTGCCCTACAGCTCTTCGGAGGAGTAGCGAAGGAGCAGCCCGATGGAATTCGGGTTCGAGGGGACATCCACCTCTTGCTAGTTGGAGATCCTGGCTGTCTGATCGGCGACGAGAGGGTTGCTCTGGGAGACGGGACCGCTGTCCGTCTGGAGAGCATGGGTAGCCGCCATCTCGAGGACATTCATAAGCAGATCCGTTTGGGGAGCGGTGGCTGCGGACGTGGATGGGCAACGCGCTTTCACCGTTACGAGAACCAGCCGATCCTGGAAGTGGTTACTGATAGCGGCAAGTCCATCAAGGGAACGTTCAACCATCCTCTCCTCACCAGGAAGCGGGGGTTGCGATTGGGAAGTGAATGGAAGCGGCTAGACCAACTCAAGGTTGGCGATCATCTGTGCGTAGCCCAAGCAATCCAATGCAAGAAGACATCCTTGGTCCCAACTGGATGGACAGAGCCGAACTACTATCACCGCTCATGGCACGTCCGAACTCCAGAGTGCTTTGACGAGGACCTGGCTGCGATTCTCGGATATGTCCTGGGCGACGGGTGGGTCACTGACCGTCGCATTGGGTTCATGGTGGCCCCGGGAGAAGCCGAAGTAGCCCCTCGACTCTGTCAGTACTTCCAGAAGGTCTTCAATGTCCAGCCCCGACCTTTGACCCGGAACAATTTGGTCTACTACGATGTGAGTCGAACCTGCATCGCGCAATGGTTTTCATTCCTGAGAGAGGGTCGTGTCCCTGAGGTCATCTTCCAATCGCGCAATAGCGTTGTGGCAAGCTTCCTGCGCTGGCTCTACGAAGCCGATGGTTCATGCTTTGCAAGAGGCAGGGGAAGGACATCCATCTCGCTACGCTCAGCCAAGCTTGAGCTACTGCGAGATGTTCAGAACCTGCTGCTTCGCTGGGGCATCTACAGTGACATTGTCTGGTCCGGCCCTCCGAAGCCACACCTGAAGGACGGAAAGATGATTCATGGTGGCCCGAGCGGCAGCCTCATGATCCGCAGGTCGCGTTCCATGCTGAAGTTCGCCCGGGAGATCGGGTTCGAGAGCCAGAAGAAACGCTCACGACTGAAGGAGGTCGTTTCCTACGCGAGCGTTCCACGCCAACACCTCAGGCACGATCAACGAGTCGAGAGGGTGGTCTCGGTTCTTCCCGCCGGGTATGCCACTGTTTACGACATTGAAGTTCCGGGACCCCAGCGATTTCTGGCGAACGGGGTAATCAGCCATAACACCGCAAAGAGCCAGCTTCTCCGTTACGTTGCCGAGATAGCCCCGAGGGGCATATACACCTCAGGGAAGGGAGCGACCGCCGCTGGACTCACTGCCGCCGCCGTAAAGGATGATTTTGGAGGCGGGCGCTGGACGCTTGAGGCCGGGGCGATGGTCCTCGCTGATCAAGGACATTTGATGATCGATGAATTGGACAAGATGACTGAGAACGATCGTTCCAGCATGCACGAGGCATTGGAACAGCAATCCTACCATCCAGACTTCGAGATTATGTTGGCGAACGGAGAGAAACAGCCCATCGGTTCGCTTGTTGATGGCCTGCTGAAGGCCAACATTTCACGCGTGCTCCCGGGAAAGAACTGCGAGATCTTGCCATTGGAGGGGCTCAGCAAGTTGCAGGTCCTCACGACCGATCTCAAGGAGGTGACACCATGCGCGGTCGACCGGGTCAGTCGCCATACGGCTCCCAATCGATTCGTTCGAATCACATTCGGGAACGGTTGCGTTATCACTGTCACCCCTGAACACCCCATCTTTGTCTGGAAGAGGGGACGGATTCAGACTGTTTCCGCTGAGAAGATATCTTCTGGAGAACAGGCGCCGGTTGTGCGTCCTCACCGAAGGGATGAGAATCTCGAGACCCCCTCTCCGCATTCTAACGGGGGCGAGATCCCTGGAGGCGAGGCAGGTCCCATCCTCCTGACCAAGATTCAGAAGGTCGAGAGCATTCCGAATGACGGTGTCAAGTGGGTCTACGACGTCACGGTGGAACCACATCACACTTTCGTGAGCGAGGGTTTGGTCCTGCACAACACGGTCTCTGTCGCAAAGGCCGGGATCACATCGACCTTACGTGCAAGATGTCCGGTGCTTGCCGCCGCCAATCCAAAGCTCGGCCGATTCACGATGGACAAGCTTCCGGTCGAGGAGATAGACCTTCCCCCGACTCTGCTTTCCCGTTTTGACGTCATCTTTGCCATTCAGGACAAGGCTGATAGAGAGAAGGACCGCACACTTGCGGGTGCCATCTTGGCCAGGCAGGTCCAGGCTGAGGAACGAGAGGCCCACAAGGCGCGCAGTGGCACTGAGCCCGAGGAGCAGAAGACTCCAACGAACCTTTTCACTCCAGAATTCATGCGCAAATACATCGCTTACGCAAAGCAGAATGTGTCGCCTGTCATGGAAGAGGCAGCGCACAAAGCGCTTCTCGACTTCTATGTCAACTTGAGGAAGCTGGGAGAAGGGGAGCACAAACCCGTGCCCATAACCATGAGGCAGGTGGAGGGACTTGTGCGTTTGACTGAGGCTTCGGCGCGGGCCAGGCTCTCGCCCCTCGCCACCAAGGAGGATGCCGAGCGTGCGATCAGGATTGTCGAGCACTTCCTGAGAACGGTCATAGCCTCAGAGGGATCAGCCCTCGATATCGACTACATAACAGTGGGTGTGAGCACCAGCTTCCGGAACGAGATCTCCACGATGCGGGAGATCATGAGGAAGCTGCAGCAGGGAACGCCCGATGGCTTCACCGTCGATGATGTCCTCGCGGAAGCGAAGAAGAAGGACATCAAGGAGGACAAGGCCCTACGTCTCATATCCGAACTGGAAAGGCTGAATGAGGTTTTCAAGCCCAGGATCGGTCTCATGAAGCTTTTGTGATGAGCGAGAAGGCAGGCCCTGCGGCATTGGGGAAAGAGAAGAGGGCAAAGACGCCAATGGGTGATGCCCCCGAATCTGATGGCAAAGGGATCGTGATGCGCATTCATCGCAGGGGATCAGAGATCGTTCTTGCCGCTTGCGATGAGGAGCTCATAGGCCGCGTGCTGAAGATCGGCTCGCGGACCTACGAGGTCTCCTCAAACTTCTACGGTTCGCTCAAGGTGGAGGAGGCAACTCTCGTGACCCACCTGAAGCAGGCTACAATGGCCAACCTGCTGGGTGAGCGCACGGTCAAGATAGCGGTGGACGCAGGCGTTGTGGGAAAGGGAGCAACATCTCACCTTGACGGAGTTCTTCACGCGGAGATGGTTTGTCTATAGGGTACCATGGCGAGCGAAGAGAGATCGAATCGCGAGGACCCGAATGCGTCCGACGGCGACCACGAAACACCTCCCGATGAAGGCGAGGGCCACATTGAGCCAACGATTGGAGGCTTCTGCGTCATGTGTGGCGCCACGGACGTGCAACTGTTCGGGGCGCTCTGCGCGAAATGTGTGGGAAAGAAGGGCGGACTTGTGCGACTGCCCGAACGCATCGAGGTAACGATATGTCCCTTCTGTGGGTCTCGACAGACCGGTCGACACTGGGAACGCGGGCCCCCGCCTGGGCTCTTCCGGAGCACTGACATTGAATCCAAGATGGAGGTGCTTCCCCCAGCCGTCCTGAGAAGCGTGCAATGGGAGGAGTCGAAGCCTGGCAGCGGCGTGATGACAGGTCCATCTGTGAGGACCTTCAATGGACGGGCCGTCATCCAGGTGGGCACGACGACGCTTGAGGTCGGGCTGAGGACCGAGCTGAAGGTGGTCCACCATACCTGCCCTATGTGCAGCCGGAGAGAGGGCCGGTTCTACACGGCCAACATCCAGTTCCGTCCCACATTGGACGATCCGTTGAGGAGGCCGATAGGGGAGTTCAAGAAGGTCACTCAGCAGATGATAGAGGAATTCCTCGGAGGGGTCTCCAGGGAATGGAGGGAGGCGATTGCTTGGGAGGAGGAGATCAAGGAGGGGTGGGACCTTTTCCTCATGGACACGGCCGTGGCAAAGGCCATGGCCAAGACGCTCCGTCAGCGCATTGGGGCCTCCACGAAGGAATCAGCCTCACTGTGGGGCGTTCGTGACGGCAGGAAGATGTACCGTGTCACAATACTCTTGAGGTTCCCCGCGATCATGGCCGGAGATTTCTTCGAGAGGGAAGGGCAGCTTTACCAGGTGTTGCGCCAGGATGGGGAGAAGTGCAGGATCGCCAGTATCAAGGGCGACCCAGCGATCTCCATCTCGAACGAGGCCCTCATCGGTTCCAGGTTCGTTGGAGGGCTTGACAGGTTCGTCAGTGCACAATTTGAGGAGGGCAACCCTCCTCACGCAGTACATCCGGAAAGTGGTGAGCTGCTCACGTTCAAGGGTGAAGTTCCGAGGGAAATACCCGCGGGTAACGAGATAACCGTCGTGGTGGACGGCGATTATGCATGGTGGGTGCCGGTCCTCCCCATGAAAAGGAGATGGAAGTCGCACTAGGCCGGGAGGGAGGGACCGACCTCTATCTGCCTCCCCCCAAGACTGCAACCAAGGGGCCAGCCTCGCGGGCAGCCATCTTCTTCAATCCTACTATGGCTTTCTCCCGCGACCTGTCTGTCTCAGTGATAGATGAGGAGTTCCGACTGAAAGGGAGACGCTTGAGCATCTGGGACTCCATGGCGGCGACCGGCGTAAGAGGGATGCGGATGCTCAAGGAGACGAGGGCCGTGGAGAGGGTCCTTGCGACGGACCTGAACCCGATGGCGCTCAAGGTCATCGAGGCGAATGCCAACCTGGAGGGCAGCGGCAGGCTGGAGGCCCGCAGGCACAGTGCCAGAGAGCCACCATCCGACGGACCCTTCGACATGGTGGACGTAGACCCCTACGGAACGCCGGCACCATTCATAGAGTCCGCCCTCAGTGCCACCAGGGATGGCGGAATACTCGCCGTCACTGCCACGGACATGCCGGTCCTGTCTGGCCCGGAAAGGACCACCTGCGAGAAGAGGTATGGTGGCGCATCTCTCAGAGGCTACCTCTCCCGTGAAGCTGGCTTGAGGATACTCATATCCCACGTGTCCAGGGAGGCGGCGGCAAAGGAGAGGAAGGTGTCACCCATGATGTCCTTCATCGGTGGCTACTATGTGCGCACTTTCCTCAGGGTTGCAGGCAAAAGGGACGGAACCGAACCCAATCGTGACGAGAGGTCCCGCATTGGAGTAGTGCCCTTCGAGGGGTATTCCGGTCCAGCTCTCCCCAGGGGCGCGAAGGCAGGTCCGCTGTGGCTCGGACCATTGCATGACCCGTCATTCGTGGCAGGACTTCTGCCAGTCAGATCGGCCGGGGCCGCAAAGGCCACTGAGCAATACCTTGGCATCTTGGCCAAGGAAGTGACCGTTGACGTACTCTTCTATTACGAGACCGGTCCCCTGGCCAAGCACCTGCGGCTGTTGCAGCCTCCACCCCGGGAGGACATCCTGAACATGTTGCGGGATAGCGGTTGGGTCTCGGAAAGGACGCATGCTTCCCCCGGCGGCTGGAGAACGCACGCTCCCTTCGACGAGGTTGCAAGGTTGATCGGACACAGCGGGAACGTTCGAACCGAGGATTCACGGTCTGGGAAGAAGGGTGACAGTTTGCTCCCCCCCAAACCTTCTTAGGGTCGCGCTCTTCATGCCTGAATATGGCCCGAACCAGAATCCTAGCGACCCTGGGTCTGTCGAATCTTACCAAGGAAAGGATACAGGCCTTGGTCGAGGCAGGTGCCGATGCCCTGAGGATCAATTTCTCACATGGCGACGATTCACAGCACCGCGAGCTTCTTCGAATGGTGAATGAGATATCCACAGAGACAGGGCGACACGTTACAACTGTGGCGGACCTGCAAGGGCCAAAGATCCGCCTAGGGGAACTCGAGCCGGAGGTCCACAACCTTGCGGCCCTGAGCGATGTCTTTCTGGTGCCTGGTCACGGACCGACCAAGCCACCAAGACTGCCGGTAGTTCTTGATGACCTGCTGGAGGTCACGTCAGTAGGACAGAGGATACTCATCGGGGATGGTGCAGTTGAACTCTCAGTGACGGGAAAGGAGAATGGTGAGGTCAAGGCCCAGGTGGTCCACGGCGGCACGGTCTCCTCCCATCGCGGCATTTATCTTCCTGGGGCTCCGCTGCGAACTGAAGCGCTCTCTGAGAAGGACCTCCACGACCTGAGCGTGGCACTGACCGCGGGTGTTGATTGGATCGCCCTCTCCTTCGTGCGTTCGGCGAAGGATATTGAGACGGCGCGCGAAAGAATACGGCACCTCGCTCCTGGTCGCCCCGTGTACCTGCTCGCAAAGATAGAGCGCAGCGAGGCTGTTATGGCAAGCCAGGAGATCATTGCATCAGCAGATGGCATCATGGTGGCTCGTGGGGACCTTGGAATAGAGACCCCCCTCGCGGAACTTCCCCTCACCCAGAAGAACCTGATCAATGATGCCAACAGGGCCGCCAAGCCCTGCGTGGTTGCAACGCAGATGCTGCTCAGCATGGTCCACTCTCCCCGACCGAGCCGTGCAGAGGTCGCTGACGTCGCCAACGCCATACTGGACGGCGCTGACTGCCTGATGCTCTCGGAAGAGACGGCTGTCGGAGAGTATCCAACTGAGGCAGTGATGTGCCTCAGGGAGGTGGCCGAGGCGACCGAGCCTTACATAGTCGAGCAGCACGGAACCTTCCTAGTGAATCCCCCGAATACTCCTCCGCTCCCTCATGGGGAAGAGGGAGCGGTCGCTGTCGCTGCCGTGCGCCTTTCAGAGCAGATCAAGGCCAAGGCAATTGTTGTTCCCACTCACTCCGGCCGCACGGCAAGATTGGTATCGCGGCTTCGTCCGAGGGCTCCCATCCTAGTGCTCACTTCCCAGTCTTCGACTCCGGCCTCGGTGGGCTTGCTCTGGGGTGTGCGATGCCGGACGGTGCCTTCCCGCCTGACCCTGGATGGCCTACGTGACACTGCCAGGCAGACAGCGCGGGAGGAGTTCGGACTGCACACCGGGGACCGGATCATATTGACGGCGGGGTACCCGGTTGAAGGGCGTCCCACTAATCTGGTGGCAGTGGCCGAGATCTGAGTGCCAACTGTGAGGAGCGGCCGGCCACCTGTGCCTCGCAGGATGGCATTTTCGAGGTTTGTCCACGCTTGGCATGCCATGCAAGCCCCATGCAAAGACCACGCCTGCCTGTGGATACGTTAATTAAGGTCAGTCCAATATCAGTTTCATGCGCAACCGTGGGAGTGCCAAGGTAACAGCTGTAGTCGTGTTTGCGATAGTGGGGATCATGGTGGTTTCCCCCATGCCTACCTATATCCAGAAGGAGATTTCTCAGGTGGGGACAGACCTGATGACGATACTGCCAGGTTTCCTCAGCTCGTTCGCAACGGCCAAGGACCTAGGTCCGCTACCCGCGACCGCACAATTGACGGTGGGAGTCGCTGTTGCACCACCGGATCCCGGCGCTGCTGATGCATATGTCTATGAGCTGTACGCCCCGGGCTCCCCATACTATCATCACTTCCTTTCTCCCACCGAGTACAGGTCGATGTTCTCGCCATCACCCGCTGCCTATGCATCCGTGGAGAGCTACTACGCGAGCTACGGGCTGACTCTTCAGCCGACTCCCGACCGTCTCATGCTTGGCCTCGTGGGGACCTCTGACCGGGTCGCTCAGGCTTTCCATACGAGCTTCGACAAGTACAGTTACAACGGGCAGGTGGTTTACGGAGCCTCTGCACCCGTCTCGGTTCCGGGTAACCTTCCCATCAGCGCAGTGACCGGAATGAGCAACGCGGTCGGTCCAAAGCCCCTCGATGTTTCTCCATCAGCGGTCGAAGCGAGCCTGCAGCAGGTCATTCACCCGAAGGTCAACTCGACCCCTGGTGCCTGGACCTGCACGACCAGCCAGGAAGGATGCTGGCTATCCGCATACTATGGAGAGGTTCCCTTGTTCAATCAGGGGTACACAGGTACAGGCGTCACAGTCGGCATAGTTGACGCCTACGACAGCAGCACAACGCAATCTTCGCTCTCGAGTGCTGAGAAGAGTTGGGCATCTGGGGCCGGGCTCCCTACTCCGAAGGAGAATTTCCTGTATCCGATCCCTCACACTGCCAACTTGAACACTTCTTCATCCAGCGGCTGGGGTGGTGAGACCGAGCTCGACGAAGAGATGGTGGATACGACATCGCCCGGGGCAACCATCGACGTGGCCTTCGCCACGGACAGTTCCTTCGCGGTCTACGAGGTTGTGGATTACCTTGTGGCGAACAACGTCTCCCAGACGATATCCATGTCGTGGGGAGAGGCGGACGTGGGGACGATGTATGCTCCTCCACAGAACCCCTGCATGCCATACTATTCGTGCAATGCGTCGTGGGATGGGTCGTACGGCTTCCTGCACCCCGTCTTCGCAGAGGCGGTAGCAGAAGGGATAACCCCATTCTCCGCTGCAGGAGATTGCGGCGCAGCCGACGGCACCGCAGGAGACGCCACTGACTATCCATCAAGCGACCCGTTCGTGGTTGGCGTGGGAGGGACAAATCCTAACGGCTCCGGAACCACTTACGGCGGTGAGACGGGATGGGGTGGCAACGGATCCATGTGCACGTCGAACACTGGTGGCGGTGGAGGAGGATACGCTCCCTTCCCTCAGCCGTGGTGGCAGCACGGCCCGGGCCAGCTGACCCACAACCTCAGAGGAGACCCCGATGTCTCGTGCGACGCAGATGACGGCACGAGCCAGGCCTCTCCAATGTGGGCCGGCTGGATGGCAGTCGCTGACCAGATTCACGGAAGCGGACTTGGTCTGGTCGGGCCCGCCATGTACAGCATCCTACGTAATGCTACGGAATACAAGGCTGACTTCCATGACATAAAGACGGGCAACAACGGGTATAAGGCCGGGGTCGGGTGGGACCCCATTACCGGTATTGGCACTCCTATAGCAAGCGCTCTCCTTCCTGCCTTGGCGGCTTACAAGCCGACATACTTTGGGAACTTGAACGCCAACATGACGGCATCCCCAGTGAGAGGGACAGCTCCTCTCACGGTAACTCTGACTGCGACAGTTCACGGAGGGACCCCACCGTACCACTACGATTTCATCCCGGGGCTCAACATGGGCGAGTGGACGAGCCTGTCCACGATATCGTACAAGTATGCTAGCGCTGGTGTCTATCAGGCAATGGTCACGGTATTCGATTCTGCCGGGAACTCAACCACGTCGCAACCGGTGATCGTCAACCCAGGTGGAAGTGCGCTCACCGCGACGCTTAGTGCATCGGCCACCACGGTGAACGTAGGACAGCTGGTCAACTTCACTGCGACCGCGGGCGGAGGCACGTCGCCGTACCAGTACACCTATTACTACGGTGACGGAACCTACGGCTATAATGGGACGACCACGAACTCTCACGCCTACCGCTCCCCAGGTACTTTCTGTCCATCGCTTTTCGCAGCCGATTCCAAGAACAACGGTGGCTTTGCCAACGCCACTTGCATTAGCGTGACAATACCATCTGTCGTGCCTATCATCAGTTCCTTCTCAGCGAACCCGCCCACGATAGGCCTCGGGAACGCCACGTACCTCAACGTTTCTGCATACGGCGGCACGGGAACGCTCTCCTACAATTACACCGGGCTGCCCACTGGTTGTTCGACCCAGAACGTGCTCTCCCTCAAGTGCACTCCAACTGCGACCGGCACTTTCACCGTCCGCGTTTTCGTCAATGACTCCGGAGGCCACTCGGTCAGTATCACCACTTCCCTATTGGTCAACCCTTCCGTGATCACCATCTCTTCGGTGGCAGTGAGCCCGACCGCACCAACAGTAGCTGCCGGCGGCAATCAGGTGTTCACGGCGACTCCAAAGTGCAGTTCCACCTGCCCACCTTCCGGGGTCTCTTATGTTTGGGCCCTCACGAGCACCAAACTGGGTTCTATCAGTCCCGCAAGCAGCCCAACAACGACCTTCACCGCGGGGGCGACCGCTGGAACCGTTGGCCTCTACGTCAATGCAACGCTCACCGGGACCACTGTAATGACCTCCACTGTGATCACTGTCACGCCTCCCCCAGTGACCATATCCTCAGTGTCGTTGACTCCGACTGCGCCCTCAGTACCATCCCTTGGTACACAGCTCTTCACGGCCACTCCCAAGTGCAGTGCCACGTGCCCAACCCCGCTTGTCACCTACGTATGGAATCTCACGAGCACCAAGTTGGGCTCGATCGCTCCAGCCACTGGAATCACGACAACTTTCACCGCAGGAACGACCGCGGGGACAGTAGGTCTCTTCGTTAACGCCACGCTCAATGGGACCGTCGAGAAGAGCTCTGCTTTGATCACAGTCACCGTAATCTACCCAACAGTGCTCAACTCCGTCGCCATCGCCCCATCCACGGCTAGTCTTTTGAGTGGAGCCGAGCAGAATTTCACTTTGACGCCAACCTGCACGAACGACGGTAACAGTGCAAAGTGTCCATCTGAGACCACTTATTCCTGGTCCCTGAACAACAGCAATGGCAACATATCTTCCGGGAGCGGTTCTTACACCAAGTTCACGGCCGGCTACTCGAGTAGTGTCGTGGGCCTTACCGGGAAAGCCACACTCAACGGGACTACCGAGCAGAGCGTTGCTGTGATCACCATTGTCGCCCAGCCAGTTCTGAGCACCGTTACGATCTCGCCGGCGTCGGTCTCTCTAGCTACCGGGACAACCCAGATCTTTACGCCAACACCCGCATGTACCCTTGGCACCAGCAGCACGAAATGTCCTTCCGGTGTGACCTACAGTTGGGCCCTGAACAGTAGTCTTGGCACCGTCTCACCCTCTACGGGCGCTACAACCACTTTCGCTGCAGGTAACAACTCTGGTGTTGTGGGCCTGACCGTGACCGCGACTCTGAATGGGATTGTAGTTCTGGGCCACGCGACCATCACCATAAGCAAAGCCTCGCCCGTACAGTCAGTGTTCTCGGGCATGTTCATGTGGCTGCTCATAGCAGCTGTGATCGTGGTCGTGGCGGTTGTTGTCGTCGCAGTCCTGGTGAGGAGGCATGGGAAAGGGAGCGCAGCCGTTCCGCCGCCACCACCTCAATACGGCCAGGCCCCAGGAGGCGACATACCCCCCTGGCCGGGTCCTCCACAGCAGTAGGACCTCACGTGATCCAACGGCGGAAACCCCCTGCGGCAGGCAGACTTTGTCGCATTGTCGTGCGCGCTTGTACAACAGCGTTATGTAGGGTAATGTTTTCGTTATATTATGGCGTCAATCCCAGCGCCTCTTCCCGGCGGTAATGGCCTCTATGAAGTACGTTTTTATGGGAGGGGTGGACAGGGCAGTGTCATCGCGTCCACGCTCCTTGCTGAAGCAGCTTTCCTAGAGGGAAGGGATGTCCAGGCCTTTCCATTCTTCGGAGTGGAACGGCGTGGCGCACCTGTGATGGCACACACTCGAGTGGGGGCCGACCACATCCGGTTGACCTGTTCGGTCGCGCATCCTGATGCGATCGTTGTGATGGATCCTACGCTCGTCTACGGGAACCGCAACCTGCTTGCGTCCCTGAAGGAAGGGGGAACGGTCCTGATCAACTCCGCACATTCACCCAAGGAACTGGGTCTGTCCCTGAATGGCAAGGTAGCCTCTTTCGACGCAGTTTCACTGGCCGTCAAGTACGGACTGGGTTCCAAGGCCAACCCCATAGTGAACACGGTCATCCTGGGGGCATTTGCCCGTTTGACCGGTCTCGTCAAACTGGAGTCCCTGGAAGAGGCCATCAAGCAGAAGGTCCCTGTGAAGGTCGAGAAGAACGTAGAGGCTGCTCGTGAGGCATACAACACGATGAGGATGGAATGACGACGGTGCAGGGCCGGCAGATCACCGGACCGATGGCCTGGATCTCATCACGGAAGACGTCCACTGCGGCGAGCTGGAGGACCCAGAAGCCGGTTCTCATCGAGGCGAAATGCACTGGCTGCATGATATGCTGGAAGTACTGCCCCGAACCAGCGATCGAGCCCAGTGGAAAGAAAATCGCCTTCATGTTTGACGTATGCAAGGGATGTGGTGTCTGTGCCGCGGTGTGCATGGTAAAGGCGATCGACATGGTCCCGGAGGGGCTCTGAGATGACTCGCGAACTGCTCTCCGGCAACCAGGCGGTGGGCGAGGCGGTGCGTCTCGCGAGGGTCGAGGTCATTGCCGCTTATCCTATCACACCTCAGACCACCATAGTCGAGCACCTGGCAGAGGCCATTGCGAAGGGTCGTATGGACTGCGACTACATCACTGTCGAGAGCGAGCATTCAGCCATGGCGGCCTGCATTGGTGCATCTCTCGGCGGAGCGCGTACATTCACTGCAACTTCGTCCCATGGCCTGGCACTGATGCATGAGATGCTCCACTGGGCGTCTGGCCAGCGAACTCCGATCGTCATGGCCAACGTCAACCGGGCCTTGGGTCCGCCGTGGAACATCTGGGTGGACCACTCCGATTCGATGGCCCAGCGCGACACCGGATGGATCCAGATATACGCAGAGACGAACCAGGAGGTCCTAGACACGGTCATTCAGGCCTACAAGGTTGCCGAGGACAAGCGTGTGATGCTCCCTGCAATGGTCATGGAAGATGCGTTCGTCCTGTCTCACACTTACATGCCGGTCGATATGCCTGAGCAGAGTGTCATTGACAAGTTCCTCCCTCCGTACACCCCTATGCAGAAGGTGCATCCTGAGACGATGGAACTCTACGGATCATTCTCTCCTCCCGACGGTCCCTACATGGAACTGCGCCGAGACATGGAGAACGCCATGAACGCGAGCCTGCCAGTCTTCAAGGAGGTGGAGGCAGATTACGCGAAGCTTACTGGGCGCCCCGCACTCGGACTCATGGAGGAATACAGAACAGACGGGGCCGACGTGGTCATGGTGGCGATGGGTTCCATGGCCGCCACTGCCAGAGACTCCGTGGACGAGTTGAGGAAGGAGGGAAAGAAGGTGGGCCTGGTGCGGTTGCGGGTCTTCCGACCCTTCCCACACGACTACGTCCGATCCATTGGAGAACGGTTCGACACGGTCGGGATATTGAACAGGGCCTACTCGTTCGGTTCCGGTGGACCGGTATCCACCGAGATGTGCTCTTCTCTCCTGACGTTGCCCGACCCTCCCAAGGTCGCATCGTTCATTGCCGGCCTCGGGGGACGAGACCTTCGGCCCGCCGACGTTTCGAAGCTGTACGGCAAGCTGATAGATGGCAAGTTCAATCAGGAGGAATGGATCGGCCTCAAGGAGGGGGTGGTATAGATGTCGAAGATGACAGTGCCTGAGATAGAGCTTTTGGATGGAGGACACGTTGCATGCCAGGGGTGCGGTGCTGCGCTCTCGATGCGCCTGTTCCTGAAGGGAGCAGGGCCAGACACTGCTCTCGTCATCCCTGCCTGCTGCTGGGCCGTGATCGCAAGCTCAATGCCCAACACGTGCCTTCGCGTTCCTACCGTGCTTTCCGCATTCGAGGCCGCGGCCGCGGTGGCCTCGGGCCTCAAGGCGGGTCTTCGCCGCAAGGGCGCGGGTGATGTCACGGTTGCCGCCTTCGCTGGGGACGGAGGCACAGCCGACATAGGGATACAGGCGCTCTCCGGAGCCGCGGAGCGCAGCGAGGACATCATCTATGTCTGCTACGACAACGAGGCCTACATGAACACCGGCATTCAGCGTTCCGGTGCCACACCACCGGGAACGTGGACCACGACCACCCCCAGGGGGTTGGACAAGAAGACTCCGAAGAAGGACATGCCCGCAATAATGGTGGCCCACAGGATACCCTATGTCGCCACTCTCAATCCATCCTTCGCCGAGGACTTCGTGGCCAAGGTGAAGAAGGCAGTGTCCATCCACGGCGGAACAAGGTACCTGCACATCCTGGCGGACTGTCCCACTGGCTGGAAACACGATCCTTCCCAGATGGTCGAAGTAGGACGCCTCGCGACATGGTCTCGAGCCTGGCCCCTGTACGAGGTCGAGAATGGCAAGTATCGCATCACCTGGGAGCCCAGCAAGGTTGTGCCAGTGACGGACTACATGAAGGTCCAGGGCCGGTTCTCCGGTCTGACCCCGGAGAACATCGATGGCATACAGAAGTCCGTGGATGAGCGGTGGTTGAAGCTCAAAGCACTGGCATCAGCCACGTAGCATTACTAATTTAGCCGCGAAACAAAGCATATAAGCGCTCATTCGATATGCTATGCACGGCCATGAGCGAAGCGTCCGAGCCCTCGAGGGATGTCATGGTGAAGGCCTTCAGGACCATGGCCCTTGGGCGCGCAGTCGATGAGCGGTGCGTAAACCTCCAGAGGCAGGGCAGGATCGGGTTCTATGTCCAATCGGAAGGCCAGGAGGCCGCCCAGGCGGGTTGCGGCCTGGCCGTGGACCCCGGGGACTGGCTCTTCCCGGCCTATCGCGAACTCATAGTGGCGCTGTCGCGCGGGATACCCTTGAAGACGCTCATAGAGCAGTTCTTCGGCAACTCCGATGACGAGCTGAAGGGCCGGCAGATGCCCTGTCACTATGGCTACAGGGAATATCGATACGTCTCTCCATCGAGCCCGGTCGGCACCCAGATAATACAGGCTGTCGGGTTCGCGATGGGGCTGAGGTACAGGGGTGAAAAGGCCGTCACAGTCGCCTTCTTCGGTGATGGAGGCACGAGCGCCAACGATTTCCACGCTGGAATGAACTTTGCAGGCGTCTACAAGGCGCCGGTGATATTCTTCTGCCAGAACAACGGCTGGGCCATCTCCCTGCCTCGCGAGAAGCAGACGAAGAGTCCTACGCTGGCGATGAAGGCGGAGGCGTATGGGTTCCCCGGCGTCAAGGTCGACGGGAACGATTTCGCCGAAGTATACCGGGCGGTAAGGGAGGCGAGGCAGAGGGCCTTCGAAGGGAAGGGCCCCACGCTCATTGAAGCCGAAACCTTCAGGATCGGTGCACACTCCACCTCGGATGACCCCAGCCGGTACAGATCAACATCCCTACTGCTGTCGTGGAAAGAGAAGGACCCGATAGACCGGCTAAGAAAGGTCCTGGTAGAGCGGGGTTGGCAAACCGAGAGCGAGGCAGATTCTGTCAGGGATGAGGCACGGGCCGAGGTTCAGAAGATGATCCAAGATGTGGAGCATGCCCCACCGATGGACCCATCTTCAATGTTCGATGATGTGACGAAAGACCAGTCCCTCCAGCTTGCAGAAGAGCTCGCAGAATTCAAAGAAATGATCCGAGATGGAGTGTTGAAACAATGACCGATATGACGATGATCCAGGCGATCAACCAGGCCTTGAGGATTGCAATGAAGAACGACAAGGACGTGATCCTCATGGGAGAAGACATAGGGGTCAACGGGGGGGTCTTCAGGGCTACCGAAGGCCTGCTGAAGGAATTCGGAGAGGAACGGGTGATAGACACTCCCCTGAGCGAGAACGGCATAGTTGGGATGGCGATCGGCATGGCCCTCTACGGTCTCAAGCCGGTGGCCGAGATCCAGTTCATGGACTTCATCTACTCAGCCTACGACCAGATCGTGAGCGAGGCGGCAAAGTATCGATACCGGTCCGGCGGTCAATTCCCGTGCCATGTTGTCATCCGCGCTCCGTACGGCGGGGGGGTCAAGGGGGGTCTCTACCACTCGCAGAGCACGGAGCAGCTGTTCACCAGCATACCTGGTCTGAAGGTAGCGATTCCGTCCACGCCCGCAGATGCGATGGGATTGCTCCTGACAGCCATCGCGCACGAGGAGGACCCTGTCCTGTTCTTCGAACCCAAGCGCCTCTACCGTACCTCCGTGGGGGAGATCCCTTCGAGTGGCCAGCAGATCCCGTTCGGCAAGGCCCGCGTGGTGAAGGAGGGAAGCGACGTGAGCGTGTTCGCGTACGGCGCGATGGTCCCTCAATCCTTGCAGGCCGTGAACATGGTGGAGAAGATGGGCATACATGCCGAGCTCATCGATCTGAGGACGCTAGCTCCACTTGACGTGGAAACGGTAGTGAAATCCGTGGAGAAGACCGGGAGAGCGGTTGTCGTCCACGAGGCGCCCAAGTTCTGTGGTTACGGGGCAGAGCTCGCGGCCACCATCGCCGAGAAGGCACTCTACAGCCTCAAGGCACCTATCCTGCGCGTGACCGGATACGACACTCCATTCCCTTATGCGCTGGAAAGCCTCTACCTCCCGACCGTGGACAGGATCGCCCGGGGAATAGAAAGGACGGCTACAGCGGTCTGAGACGGAGAGGTGGAAAAGATGGTGTATGAATTCAGGCTTCCTGACATAGGCGAAGGCGTAGCCCAGGGAGAGGTCGTAAAGTGGCATGTCAAGGTTGGAGACACGGTCAAGGAGGACCAACCTCTGTTGAGCGTGCTGACCGACAAGGCCAACGTCGAGATCCCTAGCCCTGCCAGTGGCGTTGTGACGGCAATCCATGCAAAGGAAGGCGAAATGATCAAGGTAGGTGGCCTGCTCGTGACCATCGAAGCGAAGGAAGCCGCACCTCGTGCTGCTGCCCCACCACCCGTGCCGCCTTTACCGGCGCTCTCGCCATTCCAGCCATCAGTTCAGAGAAATGCCCCGGCGGATCGAGTCATCTCGACACCTGCTGTCAGGCGAAGGGCCGCAGAGCTTGGAGTCGGTCTGGAGAGTGTCCGCGGCACTGGTCCGGGGGGACGCGTGACTGAAGCCGACCTGGAGAACCATGTGAAAGACAAGGGCGCGGCTGCTGCCGCCCCTGTACCTGCAGCAAGGCCGCCCCTGCTTGTGACCCCGAAGGAACATCCGTTGCAGGAGCGCATTCCGATAAGGGGCATCAGGAGGACGATCGCCGAGCACATGGCGCTCACGATGCAGAAGACCGCACACTACACCTACGTCGAGGAGATCGATGTCACGGAGCTGGTCCGGGTAAGGGAGCATGCGAAGAAGCGCTTCGAAGAGAGCGGGGTTCCCCTCTCCTACCTTGCTTTCATCGTCAAGTCAGCGGTCGAGGCACTGAAGGTCCACCCATACCTGAACGCCATGATCGACGATGAAAAGGGCGAGATTGTCGTGTGCCATTACTACAACATCGGGATCGCGACGGCGACACCGGATGGCCTCATAGTATCGGTCATCAAGGATGCCGACAAGAAGAGCATCGGGTCCATCGCGCGGGAGATTCAGGACCTGGCCTCTCGTGGGAAGGCCGGCAAGCTCGCGAGGGAAGAGATGACCGGCAGTACCTTCACTATCACAAGCCTCGGGGCCCTTGGAGGGCTCCTTGCGACCCCGATCCTCAACTACCCTGAGGTTGCGATCCTGGGCGTTCACAAGATCGAACGCCGCCCGATATGCCTGCCTGACGGAAACATCGCAACGCCCTACATGATGAACCTCTCCCTGACGCTGGATCATAGAGTGATAGACGGGTACGAGGGTGCGCAGTTCATCGTGTCTATCAAGAGCCGCCTCGAGGACCCGCACCAACTCCTCTTGGAGCTGAGATGAAGGGAGCAGCAGATCCAGCCCTCTCTGCCGGCAATCCGGAGCACATGTTCCCACTGCCGTACTCGGAGAGCGAGCTTTCAGGTCTGCTGGGCGAAGGTTGGAAGGACACGCTCACCACGGCCTATCGATGGATGCTCATGGGGCGACTTCTCGACAACCACCTTCTTGACCTTCAACATCGAGGTCTCGTGGGGCCCTCGTATAGCCCGTTGAGCGGTCACGAGGCGACGAACGTGGGTGCAGCCATGGCTCTCCAGAAGGATGACTGGGTGTTCCCAGGCCTGAGGGAACAGCTGGTGGCCCTCGTTCGAGGAATGGGATTGACATCCTATGCGCACAGCCTGTTCGCCAATTCGATGGACCATTCCCTGGGAAGGCAGGTGCCGAGGCTCATCTCCGCGAGGGAAGTGAACTACGTTTCCACGGCGAGCGACATAGGGGCGCAGATCATACAGGCGGCTGGATGCGCGTACGCCCAGCGGTACAGCAAAGTGAAGGGGATCACGGTCGCCTTCTTCGGGGACGGAGCCACGAGCACTGGTGATTTCCACTCCGGGATGAACTTCGCCGGCGTCTATCACCTGCCCATGCTGTTCCTGTGCGTCAACAACCAGTGGGCGATATCCCTTCCAGTAGAGAAGCAGACCGCCATGTCCGCAATGGCGGAGAAGGCGAAAGCCTATGGTTTCCGGGGGATGCAGGTAGATGGCACGGATGTGATCCAAGTGTACACTGCGGTCAAGAAGTCAAGGGCATCTATCATCTCGGGAGAAGGTCCAGCTTTTCTGGAACTGATCGTCTATCGCATGACGCACCAGTCTTCTCCCGATGAGCCAGTCCGGGACCTGCCTCCAGGTTGGGTGGAAAAGGCTGCGAGCCATGACCCGCTTGCTAGATTGGAGGATCTCCTCGAGAGGACCGGCATACTTCTTGCCACCAACAGGGAGAGCATTCGAAAGGAGCTAGAGGACAAGATCCGCCACGCGGTGGCGGAGGCGGAAGTGACGCCACCTCCTGGACCGGAGACGCTTTTCACCGATACTGTGAAGGAGGCATACTGGCCTCTCACAGAAGAGAGAGAAACATTCGACCGGGACCAGGGAGGCCATTTCCCATGACGCGTGAGGTAGACGTTCTCGTTGTCGGGGGCGGTCCAGCTGGATATGTCGGAGCAATTAGGCTGGGTCAGCTGGGACGGAAGGCCCTCGTCGTGGAAAGGGAGTTCCTCGGCGGAGAATGCCTGAACCGCGGCTGCATCCCATCCAAGTCCTTGATCCACGCCTCCCTTCTCTACAGCGATATCAGACTGCACGGGAATGAGATAGGGGTCAAGGGAGAGGGAACGACTCTCGACATCCCACAGATGCAATCGTGGAAGAATGGCGTTGTCGAGAAGGAAAGAAAGGGTGTAGAAGGGCTTCTCAAGTCTGCGGGCGCGGAGTGGCTCAAGGGGGCGGTAAGGCTAACTGGTCCCACAACGGCCGTGATAAGTTCCTCTGGAAGCGCGGAGGATGTGAAGTTCAAGGCCTGTATTCTTGCCACTGGGGCGTACCACGCCGTTATCCCGGGTTTCGAACCCGACGGGAAGCTGATCCTGACCGCGCGCGAGATGCTGGAGCTTGACCACGTACCCGACCCCCTGATCGTTCTGGGTGGAGGAGTGAGCGGTGTAGAGCTCGGCCAGCACTACGCACGTCTGGGCAGCAAGGTCACGATAGTGGAGATGATGCCCCAGCTCCTTCCTGGAATGGAGGCTGACTTAGTTCGCGAGCTCACTCGCTCTCTGGAGGGAATGGGCATGAAGGTGCTCGCCTCGGCGAAGGCGACGGGTCTCTCCAGGGAAGGCGATGGAGTCTCACTGAAGGTCACGACCGGCGCTGGCGAGGAAGTGATCCATGGTCAGGCACTCTTCCTTTCAATAGGCAAGAAACCAGAGACCCGCGGTCTGGGTTTGGAAGCGGCCGGAGTCAGGGTTGATGCGAAGGGATTCCCGGTCGTAGATGACCGGATGGCAACCTCCCAGCCCGGCATCTACGCGGTAGGGGATTTGGCTCGACTGCCGATGCTTGCACACAAAGCCTATCGTGAGGGTATCGTGGCCGCGGAGGCAATAGCCGGCCGTCCGACCAAGTGGAGCTATCTTGTGATTCCCTCGGTCGTATTCACTTCTCCAGAGATAGCCTCTGTTGGGCGCACCATGGCGGATTGCACCGCACAGGGGATCAAGGCGAAGGAAGCGAGGTTCCCCTACATCGCCCTGGGCAGGGCTCATGCAACCCACGAGGAGAAGGGATTTGTCAAGCTGGTGGCCGAAGAGGACACGGGCTTGATACTCGGCCTTCATGCGATAGGCTACGGTTGCGGCGACTACGTTAGCGAGGCGGCCCTTGCGATCGAGATGGGGGCCACGGTCAGGGACATGGCCGGGACGATACACCCCCATCCAACATTCGGGGAATTACTGGGTGAGGTCGCGCTTCTCTGGTTGGGCGAGCCGTTGCACGTGGTGCAGCGACGGAGCGGACGCCTGGGTGGACCGTGAACTCAGAAATAGAGACCCAAACAACGGCGGGCACACAACCGGGGGAAGGCACTCGCAACGAGGAGGTCCGAGACCTCGGCTTCCAGGAATACGAGGCGACATGGAAACTGATGAAGGAACTGAGGGAACAGCGGAAGGGGGGAAAGATACCCGATACCCTGCTACTGGTCGAGCATCCTCATGTGATCACTGTAGGAGTTCAAGGTGCAGACGGCGAGACGATCCCTGAGAATATCCCCCTTTACAATGTGGAGAGAGGAGGAAAGGCAACATACCACGGGCCCGGGCAGCAGGTGGGATACCTCATCGTGGACCTGAATGCAAGAGGGCGCGATGTCAGGAAGTTCGTCCACGATGTGGAGGAGCTGGTCATACGGGCCCTCGCACCGATCGGCGTTGAGGCCTCCAGGGCGGAAGGCAAGCGAGGAGTGTGGGTGGGTACCAAGAAGATCGCCTCTGTGGGGATCGCGGTCGAGGGCTGGGTCACCTATCACGGGTTCGCGCTCAATGTGAACACGGACCTTGCCTATTTCGAGAGCTTCCATCCCTGCGGGTTCGAAGGCAGGGTCATGACCTCTGTCGAGAAGGTCCTGGGACGACCCGTCGGGCTCTCCGAGGTCAAACCTCCCATCATCACGGCCTGGAATGAACTGTTCAGATCCGGGGTTTGAGTACAGCGCACTAAGTTGATACGCGGAAGATGTAGCGCGCGGGGACCCTGCGCCTGATGGGAGTCCAGAAGGAACAGGAAGTGCACTTGTATCCTGCCACGACCCGGCCACTATCCAAGGTTTGATTGTGGATTTCAGTCACCGGTTGCCGGCACACGGGGCATCCCTTGAGAGCCTTCGCCAGAGAACGGGCGGCGTATCGTATCTCCACCTGGATCTTCTTTGAAGTAAGCAATACCTCCCGCATCTTTCCGGGGCTCACGCGGAAACTCTCCTTCTCCCAGCCGATCTGTTCCATGACCTCCCGATAGAGCTTCTGCTGGGTTTCCACTACGCCACCATTGGCATACAGAACTCTCAAGGCCGTGGCTTCCACGACCTCCTCCGGCGCCCATCGATAGCCCTCGCTGGGGCCGTGGGCCCGCCGCGGACGAGAGGGTCTCCACTCAGTAGTGGTAGTGGCTTGGGTGTTGGCCCTCTCTCGCGGAGATCTCTTGCTCGTAAAAGATACGAGCGAGCTCCTCTTCTTCCCGTCCAACGGGGATTTCGTTTTCCTCATGGGTGAAATATCCTACCAGAGCACCGGCCGCAGCAAGCTTCACTGCCCTGCTCTTCAGCCTCGGAGAGAACTTGGGGGACGCGGTCTTGGCCAACGCCTTCTCTGACACCCCTCTCAGCGTCTCATAGAGGCGAGGGGACAGTGTGACACCCTTCGACCTCCAGCGCTTTGTGAGGGGATGACCGGTCTCTATCGCGTGCAGAAGTGTCATGTGGTCCCTTATGAGAGAAGCATCGCTGAAATCAAGCTTTCCCAGCTCCAAACGTTCGGCACTCTGCTCCACAGCACGGAACCTCTCTCTGGTCATGGTATGGAACCTAAGAAGCATTCTATCCTCCAGCGCGGAGAAGTTGGGGTCGGCTATGGTGGCCCAGTAGTCGTTCCCTCCCTCTACCCTCACGTTGTAGTTGACCGAGAAGTAGGATGTGAATACATATGGGCCAATGGTGCCCAGCGTGGTCTCCCATTTGACAGGACGTTGCTCCATCACAAGCTTGAGTGGTTCCACCATCCCCCTGTACTTGAACCAATCGTTGAACTCCGGCACGATGAAATTGAAGGTCCGTCCCCGATAGTAGGTACCCACCCTAAGGAACTGTGCCGGAGTTATCCCCCCGCAATACCTGTTCCTCCCGGGCAGTCCGTGAGGAGGCACGCCTGACTTCTCGTTGCCCCTGATCATATCGTCGATGGCGAAGGTCTTCCCGGTCCCCGCAGGGCCGAAGAGTGCCAGGTTGAAACCGCCCGTCCCGGTGGACCTGCCGGTCGGGGCGATGAGCCGCGCATCGGCAAGCGCGTACTGGTGCAGGATCGCGATCACGATGTCGAGGTAGAGAGTATCCCCGAAGAGCTTCCTGGAGTAGTCAACGAGCTTCTTCAGGGTGAATTCCTTTCCGAAGGCCAGTACCTCCTCCAGCCTCTCGTTCAGTAGTTCTTTGAGGAACAGGAAGAACTCACTGTCCATGTCCCTGATCTCGGAGGCCTCGTTCGAAGGTTCCGGGAACGGGCTTACATCGTCCCTCCCCATTCTCTCGACCTCTCCCCTGAGTACGCTCATGAGGTCGTCGGAGCTGGTCGGAATGAAGGTCTTGTCACCCTTGGGGGAAGCCACTTCCTCGATGAGCCCTCTTCGTTTCAGCTTCTGGAGAAGCCTGGATGGATCACAGAATGCCTTCTCTTTGAGGAGTGCCATTCTCAGGTCTGTGAGCTTGAAGGCGGGTTGATGGCGCGTGGAACCACTGGACTCTGAGCGCCGGCGTGAATTCTCCAGCACAGAGATCACGGCCCGCACCACGGGCTCGTCCTCCTCAGATATGTCAAGTCCCATACCTTGTGCCGACATGCTTCGCTCGTAACCAGCATCTTCCCAGTCTATATCTACTGTTGGGTGCTCTCCTTCAAAGTGGCGTCCTCCAACTACTCCTCATACGAGCGGGAACTGAAGGCGATCCTGGAAGGAGACCCGCCAACTCTTCAAAAGTACCGGAAGATCGCCTCATCTCAGCAGATCCTGGAGGCCATTGACAAGCTCGAAGAGCACCCCTTCCTGGTGGTGAGGGCTGCTGGTTCTCACGGGTTCGACCTGGTCGCCCTACGCGGCAGCCTGACACTGCCCATAGAGGTGAAGTGCTCGGGCCACCCCGTGATCCACTTCACGGCCTCCAAGGGCAGGAATCGGGAGCAGTACGAGTCCCTTCTCGCTCATACCCGTCGGGCGGGTTTGGCTCTTTTCTACGCCTTCAGGCTCGTGGGTACCCGTGGAGAAGACCCGTGGAGGCTCTTCTCCTCCTCCAACATGCCGGAGAAAGGCGTGGTAAGCGTGGTCGCGCGCAAGACACCACAGGTGGACCGGACCTCTAGCGGGAACCAGGTCCTCCGCTGGCCCGACGGAAAGCCACTTATGGAATTCGTGGCTTGGACCATCGCCCTATCATGACGGTCTTCGTTTCATCCATCGGGATCGCCCGTTTCGGCCGCAGGTCAGAGGGCCTGGTCGAGCTGCTCGCAGAGGCAGGCAAGATGGCACTCGAAGGTGCCCCGGTGCGACACAGGGCTCCCCAGGCGATATTCGTGGGCTCGATGGCCGCCGGCCCGTTGGCTGGAGTCGAGAACCTGGTCCCAAGAGTGGCGGCGGCCCTCGGGCTCACCGAGATACCAGGATATCGCATCGAAGCAGCATCTGCCACAGGGGCAGCAGTGTTCCACAGTGCGGTGGGAGCAGTCGCCTCTCAGATGTTCGATTCTGCGCTGGTCGTGGCAGGCGAGAAGATGACCTCCTGCACCACTCAGGATGTGACCACTGTGCTTTCTCGCTCGCTCTCCCCCCACGAGATACTGCACGGCGCGACTATGCCGTCCCTTGCGGCTCTGGTCAGCTCGACATACCTGGGGCACTATTCAATTCCAATAGAACAGATTGGCCGGGTCACAGTCGACAACCGGGCCAACGCTGCAAAGAATCCTTTCGCTCACTTCCAGAAGCCTGTGACCCTGGAGGAGGTCAACACCAGTCGCATGGTGTCGACACCGTTGCGACTCCTGCATGTCTCAGCTGTCAGTGACGGAGCTGCGGCAGCGCTTATCACACGCACCGGAGGAAAGGTGAGCGTGGCTGGCATGGGGCAGGCTACCGATGTGCTGGACGTGGTCAGCCGAAAGGATCTGACCGGCTTCAGGGCAACGCGACTTGCAGCCATGCGCGCTTACGAGTCATCGCACTTGACCAGGAAGGAGGTGGGAGTCGCTGAGGTTCACGATGCGTTTGCCCCATTCGAGCTCATCGACATAGAGGACCTAGGTCTCTGCGGACCAGGAGAGGCTCTCGGATGGCTCGACAAGGGTCACGGGATGCTTTCCGGTTCGGTGCCAGTGAATCCCTCGGGTGGATTGCTTGGGAGAGGCCACCCTGTGGGTGTGTCGGGACTTGTGCAGATAGCCGAGGTTTACCGGCAGCTCAGCGGGGAAGCAGGGCCGCTCCAGGCTGGGCATCCAGCAGTGGGCATCGCTCAGTCCGTGGGCGGGCTGGGATCACACAACTTTGTCACGATCCTACGCCGGGAGGTAGCAGGAGGATAGGAAAGATGACCGATGCAGGGTTTCCGCTCAAAGCCAAGGTGCTGGCGGCCACAGAACTGATGGTCCCCCCACATGGGTTCTCTCCACCTCACAGGCTGGCCCTCGTGGAGAGCGAGGACGGGACCCACAATCTAGCGATCGTGGACGGAGAGCTCCCCAAGGCCGGCGAGGCCGGTGAACTGAACATTGATGCAGAACATCGCATGCATTGGACTGTTAGGGGAAAATGAAGCGCTTCGAAGCTAGGGTTCTCCAGCTGGACAGCGTCGAAGAGGTCGCACGTGCGATCTCAAGGACTGGTAGCGACCCGGAGGGAGTCGGCATAATGACCAGGAAGGGAGCGATGTTCCTGATCGCCCTCAAGAATGTTCCACTCAAGACCGCCACGCTTCTCAAGCAAGAGATGTTGGCCATAGGCGCCGATTCGGCCCATCACAAGGGTATCGCCGCGATGAACATCCCTCAGACGGAGATAGTTCTCATGGCCACGCTGTCCCAGTACCGCCGTCTCTTTCCGAAGCTCCGCCGGCAGCCGTTCCAACTGCCCATCCTTGCGGACGCCGTAGAGAAGGCGTTGACCAGCTACTTTTCCAAGAGAAAGCTCACGATCGCGATGGCGGGCGGCAAGAAACTGGTGGCGGGTGGTAGGACCCTCGTCATGGGTGTCGTGAATGTGACGCCAGATTCATTCTCTGACGGGGGAGTTTTCCTCGATCCTAACCGTGCCATAGAGCATGGCAAGAAACTTGCCGAGGAAGGGGCCGACATACTGGACATAGGGGGAGAGTCCACGCATCCCGGTGCTCTCTCGACCTCTGCCAAGGAGGAGATGAAGAGAGTGATCCCTGTCATCAAGGGCCTTGCTGAGTCTACGGAGGTTCCGATATCCATAGACACGAGCAAGCCCTCTGTCGCCAGGGCCGCGCTGGACGCCGGAGCGCACATGGTGAACGACGTGACCGGTCTGAGGTCGGAAGAGATGCGACAGATCGTTCGCAGGTACGACGCCGGAGCAGTTGTGATGCACATGCGAGGGACTCCGGAGAACATGCAGATGGACACGAGGTACGATGACCTGAGAGGGGAGGTCTACGGATTCCTTCTGGAAGCTTCTGCCCAGGCAGTAGAGGAAGGGATCAGCGCCGACCACATAGTAGTGGATCCGGGCATTGGCTTTGGCAAGTCGAGCGAGGGGAACCTCGACCTATTGGACCACATCGGAGAGTTCCGTTCACTCGGATTCCCTGTGATGGTTGGAGCATCCCGCAAGGGATTCCTCGGAGCTATCCTTGGCGGAGCTCCTGTGACCGAGCGTCTCGAAGGTTCGGTGAGCAGCGCCATTGTGGCGTCATTGCGTGGAGCCCACATGGTACGGGCCCACGATGTCGCTCCTACGGTAAGAGCGCTCAAGGTCGCCGATGCGATAAGGCAGGGACGGATCCCATGACGAAGACCATACTTTTCGTGTGTTCCGCGAACATGTGCAGGAGCCCTATGGCCGAGGGACTGTTCAGGAAATTGCTCCAGGCGAACGGGAAGGCGGGTGCAGTCGTTTCAAGGTCCGCGGGGGTCAGCGCAAGCGATGGTTCTCCGGCTACTGAGGAAGCGTCCCGGGTCATGTCGGAACGAGGAGTGGACATCTCTGCACACAGCTCCCGGTTGCTCACGAAGACGATCGCCGACAGTTCCACTCTGATCGCGTGCATGACCAGAAAGCACAAGGATACCATCATCGCATTTTTCCCGGAGTGCAAGAACAAGGTCTACATGCTCAGCGAGTTGGCCGAAGGAAGGATGGAGGACGTCCCGGATCCAGTATTCAACGGCATCGACCGGTATCGGTCAGTGGCCGACCTGTTGCAGGGATATCTCGAGAAACTGGTCGTGAAAGTGTAATCGATCAGTCGCTCGCAGGCTCATCAGCGAAGGAGGATGAGCAAGGCGAAGACGATGAATGCGATCGCCGTTACAATCGCTAGGACCACAAGGTACGGGAACCAGCCCGCCCTGTTCCCGAAGACGACCGGAAATGGACCGATGAGCAGAAAGCCGCCATAGGCGGCTTTCTGTGGAGCGCTTCCGTTCTCGCCCGGCTGCCCCGAGGCTCCGGGCGAAAGAGGCTGGGACGTTGACCCAACCATGTCCCCTCCCGCCATTGATACGGTGACCGACTCGAAGTATCCTATCAAGAGGAGAAAGAATCCGACAAAGATGAGAAGGGCCCCCAAGGCCAGATAGCCCGAGGTCCCGTATATTGTCGGGATTATGAGAATGAGCACTACGTGCACGTCTCCGTGTCTAACGGCGAGCGCGATCAACACCGCTCCCGCGATCAGTAGCGCGAGACCGGTCCAGAAGGTCGCTGACTCCCTCATGGAAACACATCAAAGAGGTACGGGATAAGAGACCTTTCCCCTATGGCCGAGAGGAACTCCGGTGGGGTCAGGATCGGTTGCTTGAACATGTGGCCATCATCTATGGCGATCCTGGGGCAAGCGGTAACGACGTAGGCATCCAGGCGCTGGCCTTCGAGGTCGGATGGATCCAGCCGGTGGAACGTAAGTATACGCGCATCCAGTCCCTTGCCGCGCGCTTTCTCCATGAGCTTTTGAGCGAGCGGCTTGCGGAGCTGGCCCGCGAAGGTGCTGACCAGGATTCCCCATGTCCGTGCATCCATTGCCTTCTCGATCGTGAGAAGCCTCCTGTTCACCATCCTTTCCCTATCAAGCGGGCCATCGATCGAGGATTGAAGCGGGTCAAGGCTCCAGACTGGTTTCTTCACCGACAATGCCAATCCCATCGGATGGAAGCTTCCCGTTCCCAGGAACAGGAAGCCATCGACTTCCGGCTCGACACTGGTCGCCGAAGAGTAGTTGCACCCGAGTGCCTGACCAGGGTAGCCCAGCCTCCTTCCCCCTCGACCTATCTCGAGCGAGTATCCCCTTTCTTTCAGGGCAGCAGCAAGTGGAAGGAGAAGGTCCAGATGCTGTACCGACGCCACGCCGCACAGCCTCTTCGGTAGCCCGCTCTTCACAACCAGATCCAGTATCGGGTCGAGGTCCACCTTGGGTGCACGCATCTCAACGAGATACGTGGGAATTGTGTGAGGCATGTTCGGTATCGGGGCGTGTCCCATCGCGATCAGTGCCTCTGCCCCAGCCATCTCGCCGTTGTCTGGCGGATCGCAGGCTCCGAAGCAAGGGCGAGCTATCTGGATCACGTGCGCGCCGGTACCCCGTTCGATCTCCTGAACTAGTGCCGATGTCTGTGGGACAAGACCGCCCGGGACCTGGAGTGCGATACGGCGATATCCAGCCTTCCTGATGTCACTGAAGAGACTTGCGTCTAGGGAAGGGAAGGTGAAAAGGCTCTCCGTGGTGTCGGGGTGCATCGTATCTATTGAAGGGTTCCCACTTTCTTTATGTTTGCCTACGCACTGCAGGGGGCATGGAAACTTATTTTTCAAGGCTCGAGCAGGAAACAAAACGAGCCTATGATGTGGCCAATAAGGCCAGGTCGCTGGGGGTGGATCCAGAGACCTACGTCGAAATACCACCGGCGCGAGACATGGCCTCCAGGGTGGAGAAGCTTCTCTCGAAGTGGCATGTTGAGGGAATCTCGGATCGTATCCGGGAGCTCGCCAAGGTGCACAAGCGAGAGATGCTCGCAATGCATCTCGCTGAAGAGCTTGCGCTAGACGAGTCCCGCGGCTCCAGGGAGCAACGACTGGAAGTGGCCCTCAGGGTCGGGTTGGCAGTTATCACCGAGGGAATACTTGTTGCGCCACTCGAGGGCCTGGTTCACACTCGGATACGTGAGGACCCTGCAGGGGCGTACGTGGACCTGTATTACGCCGGACCTATACGAGCTGCTGGAGGAACTGCCCAGGCGCTCTCCGTGCTCATGGCGGACTACGTCCGCCGGAAGCTCGGTCTCGCTGCGTACAAGGCAACGCCTGACGAGATAGGCCGATACAAGGAGGAAATACCCCTCTACAAGCACGTGCAGCACTTGCAGTATCTTCCCACGCCCCAAGAGATAGAAACCGTGGTGAGCCACGTCCCCGTGTGCATCAACGGGGAACCGACCGAGAAAGGAGTGGAAGTCACTGCCTTCAGAAATGTCCCCCGAGTGCCCTCACCCGGGATCCGGGGCGGGGCCTGCCTTGTGATAGCCGAGGGCATCTGCCAGAAGGCAGCCAAGCTGAGGAAGATAGCCGGTCCACTTGGGCTGGAAGGGTGGGAGTTCCTGGACCATCTCGGGAAGAAGGGCATCAAGAGCGAGGAAGGGGCGAGCTCCAAGTATCTCGAAGACGCCGTCGGTGGGAGACCCATCTTGGCCCACCCGGACCGCCAGGGCGGATTCCGTTTGGTCTATGGTAGGGGCCGTACCACGGGTCTTGCGGCCACGGCGCTCAATCCGGCCACAATGACGATATTGCGGAATTTCGTGGCCATTGGGACCCAGCTGAAGACCGAGTTCCCAGGCAAGGCTACGGTCACTACGCCGTGCGACACGATCGAAGGCCCACTAGTGCTGCTGGACGACGAATCATTCGTCTCGGTGAATGACGTCGCCAAAGCTAGGTCGATACTTCCCCGGGTCAAGAAGATAGTTGACCTTGGTGAGATACTTGTCTCATATGGAGAGTTCCTTGAAAACAACCATGCACTCGTGCCGGGATCGTATTCACTTCCGTGGCATTTGGAGGAGGTTCGAGAGAAGGGGCTTCCGATAGACAGGAAGGCGATCGCTCCAACGTGGGAGGAGGCAATGGAGTACGCCTCAACCAACGGCATTCCACTTCACCCGCGTTTCAACCTTTTCTGGCACGACCTGGTTCCGACCGACCTCGCCAAGCTCTCCGCGGAGATCGAGAAGAAGGGCGCATGGCATGATTCCAGGCTTGTCGTTCCGGTCGACCCCGACCTGAAAGGGATGTTCTTGACCCTGGGGCTTCTTCACGAGGTCTCAGACGGCAAGATGGTTGTAGACGGAGCCCTTTCCAGGTCCTTCCTTCTAGGTCTCGGGTTGGAGGCCAAGGGAGAGAACATAGTTCGTCGCACGGAAGTTCGGGCGGACGCTCCGGATGTGATTGCCGAAGTGAGCCGGGTCGCCGGGATTCGCGTCAAAGCCAGGTCTCCCACACGGTTGGGTGCCCGGATAGGCAGGCCGGAGAAGGCTCGCCACAGAGACATGACCCCCGCAGTACACACGCTCTTCCCGGTTGAGATGGCAGGGGGACCACAGCGCTCGTTCAACCGCGTATCTGAGCTCGAGGGTCCCGGGTATGCCACTGTCACCATGGGCATTCGCCACTGCGCTTCTTGCGGCACCAACAATCTATGGACGCGTTGCTCGTGCGGATCCCACACCCAACCGACCGGGCAGGTGACCAGCAGGACACTCCCGTTGGGAGAGATCTTCCGCAAGGCCTGCAAGAGCCTGGCTATTCCTCCGCCGCCACTGGTCAAGGGCGTGCGGGGTCTGGCGTCTAAGCTGAAGACCCCAGAACTCCTGGAGAAGGGCATTCTTCGTGCGGTCCACGGGATAAGCATCTATCAGGATGGGACCAGTCGATTCGACTTGACCGACATACCTCTCACCCATTTCCGTCCCGCTGAGGTAGGCCTCTCGATAGAGAAGGCAAAGGAGCTTGGTTACACTGTGGACTGGACAGGGGAGCCGCTCAGCGATCCATCTCAGGTTCTGGAGCTGAGGCCACAGGACATAGTTCCGTCCCGGAGTTGTGGTGAATACCTTCTTTCCCTTTCCCATTTCCTGGACGATGAACTGAAGCTGATCTATCAGATCGACCCGTACTACGGGGCCAAGACCGCCGATGACCTCATAGGACAGCTCGTCATCGCACTCGCCCCGCACACATCTGGAGGAGTGCTTGGAAGGATCGTAGGATATACCGAAGCCGACGCGTGCTTTGCGCATCCTGCGTTCCACGCGTCGAAAAGGAGGAACTGCGACGGGGACGAGGACTCGGTCACGCTCCTCCTGGACGGCCTTCTGAATTTCTCTTTCGCTTATCTTCCCGAGAGTCGGGGAGCGTTCATGGACAAGCCGCTCGTCCTGACCACGCGATTGGACGCCCGCGAGGTGGACAAGGAGGCTCACAATGTGGACATCTCCGGGGTTTACCCACTGAAGTTCTACGAGAAGGCTGAGGCATGGGCATCTCCGTCCGAGGTCGAGCCGATGTTCGACCTGATAAAGAAGCGACTGGAGAATGTCCCCGAGCAATTCCGCGGATACGCATTCACCCACGACACCACGGACATCGCCAGCGGGACGATACGTTCGGCCTACCGGGAGTCAGGAGGGATGAAGGACATGGTGGCCGATTCCATGGCGATAATGGCCCAGATACGCGCCGTGGACCTGGGCAACACGGTGGCTAGGGTCCTCAACAGGCACTTCCTTCCGGACATAATGGGGAACATGACGAGCTATGCGACACAGAAGTTCCGTTGCAAGAAGTGCGGAGCCTCCTACCGACGGCCGCCGTTGGTAGCCCGATGCACTGCACAGAAGGGGAAGGACACTTGTGGAGGCGATCTTCTTGCCACAGTGTACGAGGGATCTGTCAAGAAGTACATGGCCCTCTCGAAGGGACTGGCCTCTCAGGATGGGGTCGGGAACTACCTGAAGCAGAGAGTAGGCATTCTGGAAGGCTCGCTTACGGCACTGTTTCCGGCGTATCAAAAGCAGCTTCTGAACTATATCGTGGAAGAGAGAGTGGACACCGACAACACCTGAGCAGGACCAAGTACGCCATTCGATCCTGTTCTGCCCGTTTGAGAAATGCAACCATTTTCTATATAGGCGACCCCTGATATGGGAGTTCCGGGCTGGTGGGGTAGTTTGGACCATCCTGATGGCCTTCGGAGCCATCGACGCGGGTTCGAATCCCGCCCGGCCCGCTTTCCCCTCAACGAAGAACAGTTGACGTTCACTATTGGCATCCCTTTCTGAGGTTCATCTCGATGCAAACCATCATTTAGGCAGCTTGTTGTTCGGTTGCGCAGGTGCGGCGATGAGAAGTGTCGAGAATCCAGTCATGGTGAGTGCCTCCAAGGGTCACAGAGTTAGCCTCGTAATGGGAACCCTCTTCTTCTGGTTGTGTGTCATGGTGATGGTCATCCCAGTCGGCTGGACAACCGGGTTTGTTGCGCCCGAGTCCAGCAGGCCAACAGCTCCGACCAGTCATGCCTCCTTTCACTCTGCGCCAGCCGTTTCAACCTCGAGCAGTGCTGGGCAGGAGCTTCTGTCTCAGGCATCGCAGTCCTTAGATCAAGGGAACGGGCCTGCGGCGGGGCAGGACGTGCAGTGCAACCTTGCAAATGCCGGCGCCAGTTACACGTGCGGGGCAAGTGGCGGGTCCCCTCTGAAGCCTCTGTCATCGCCGAACGTCAATTGGACAATGCTGGGAACAGGACAGATCCGCTACAATGGAAAGATGGTCTATGATGCTGCGGACGGCTACGTTCTCCTCTTCGGAGGAACGAACATATCAGAAGCTCCTACCGGTAATATGGCCGACACATGGGAATATAGTGCCGGTGCCTGGAAACCGGTCATAACCGCAACGGCGCCAGCACCTCGCTGGGCTGAAGGTATGGCGTATGATGCTGCGGACGGCTGTGTCGTTCTCTTCGGGGGGTTCAATGGGATCAGGCTCTTCAATGACACCTGGACGTTCGCTGGAGGGAGGTGGACGGATCTCAACCTCACATCCGCTCCAGGAGGGAGAGCGGGCATTTCGATGGAGTATGATCCGGGCCTCGGCTACGTGTTGCTATTCGGTGGCTATGGCTGTAGCTTCGGCACCATCTGCACACCCGGCCTCCAACAGGATACGTGGACGTTCGTGGGGGGGCAATGGACGGAGCTCTCTTTGACGACCTCTCCGAATCCTAGAGACTTTGCAGCGATGACTTATGATGGAGCGGACGCGTATATGGTGCTCTTCGGGGGTGAGAAGGGAACCTGCACTAACAGCTGCAATTACTACCTGCTCCAAGACACTTGGGTGTTCGAGGGTGGTGCCTGGACGAATCTCAGTCTGGCTCCGGGCTCCTCTCCAGGTGTCCGAATCATGGCATCGATGGCGTATGATTCGGCGGACGGATACGTGATGCTCTTTGGTGGTAACGGTTGCAATACGGGCAGTTCCTGCCCCATGTCTCCCCTCCAGGACACGTGGAAGTTCTTGCTGGGCGCATGGACGCAGCTTTCTCCCGCGACCTTTCCGGGCATTCGATTCGGAGCAATGATGGCATACGATCCAGCAGACGGATACGTGGTGCTCTTCGGGGGAGGCGGCTGCAGCTATGGCCCCACTTGCAATGGCAACCTCCTCCAGGATACGTGGACCTACGCAGGGGGTGCGTGGAGTATCGCCGCCTCTCCGAACCTTCCGGGCAGCAGATGGGGTGCGGCTATGGCGTATGATCCCAAGGACGGATATGTGGTTCTCTTCGGAGGATATGGTTGCGGCACCGGTGCCACCTGCACCACTGAAGCATATCTGCAGGATACGTGGACGTTCGCAGGTGGTGAGTGGTCGCAGCTCTCGACCGCGAACAGTCCAGGTACCCGGTATTTCGCATCGATGGAATATGACCCGGTAGACGGATACGTGGTGCTCTTCGGAGGATATGGGTGCAGCACCGGCTCCGGTTGCGCCGTGGGCTACCTGCAGGACACGTGGACCTTCCTTGGTGGCGCATGGTCGGAACTCACGCCTGTCACTTCTCCTGGTACCCGGGTGCATGCGATGTTCACATACGACGGAAAGGATGGATACCTGCTGCTTTTCGGAGGCCTTGGCTGCAGCACCGGCTCAGGTTGTACCGCGGGCAACCTCCAGGATACTTGGGGGTTCGTGGGGGGAGATTGGACGCAGCTCACACCATCGACCTATCCGGGCATCCGAGAGTCGGGGATGATTGCGTATGATGAAGCAGATGGATATGTGGTGCTATTCGGGGGCTCGGGCTGCAGCACTGGAAACACCTGCACCGCTGTCTTCCTTCAGGACACTTGGATGTTCAAGGCAGGTACTTGGACCGAGATGGAAGCGGCCGAGTACGGCCCGAAGACGCTCGGCACAGAGTGCTTCCTGTATTCGTCAGGGACGAATACGTCTACTGTGACGCCCTGCCCGACTGTTCGAACTACAAGAGCGATGAGCTACGACGCAAAGGATGGCTACGTTGCGCTCTTCGGAGGAGCCAACATCGGAGGCTACGTCCAGGACACGTGGGACTTCGTAGGGGGAATATGGGCTGAACTCGCATCAACAACATCTCCGGGTGTCAGAACAGGCGCAGGGATGGTCTACGACTCAGCAAGTGGAAGTGAAGTGCTCTTCGGTGGGATTGGCTGCAATACTGGCAGTTCATGTACTGCGGTCTTGCTCCAAGATACCTGGGAGTTTGTGGCGGGAGAATGGACTGAACCATCAACTGCGGCCACTCCGGGTGTAAGAGGGGATGCAATGATGGTATACGATCTCTCGGACGGATACGTCCTGCTCTTCGGGGGACTTGGTTGCAGCATTGGTTCGACCTGTTCACATAGCATCCTCCAAGACACGTGGAAGTTTGCTGGGGGGCAATGGACCCAACTCTTTCCGTCAACATCTCCGGGTGTTCGACAGGACGCAATGATGGTGTACGATGTTGCTAACGGCTATGTACTGCTGTTCGGGGGTTATGGTTGCAGCACTGGTTCCGGCTGCACTGTGGGCTACCTCCAGGACACGTGGACGTTCGTGGGGGGACAATGGTCCCAGCTCTCACCGACAGTATCTCCGGGTACTCGAGAGAATGCAGTAATGGTGTATGATGCGGGAGACACGTACGTGCTGCTCTCTGGAGGTTGGGGCTGCAGCACCGGCAGTGGCTGCACCGCGACCATGCTCTCGGACACATGGACCTTCTTGAACGGAGCATGGACATCAATCACACCTTCGACCTATCCAGGCGCCCGAGATGACGCACAGGCCGCATATGACCCAGCAGATGGATACGTGGTTCTCTTTGGCGGCTTCGGCTGCGTCACCGGTGCGACCTGCGGCGCAGCGAACTACCTCCAGGACACGTGGACCTTCGCGGCGGGCACATGGACGCAACTTTCACCCTTGAAATCCCCTGCCGGCCGATATCAAGCGGTAATGGCGTACGATGCAGCGGACGGATACGTATTGCTATTCTCCGGTGAACTCTCTACGGGTATGGCCCAGGACACCTGGGAGTTCTCAGCAGGCGAGTGGACGCGGATCACACCGGCTGATTTCCCAGGTGTTCGATACACCACAGCGATGACCTATGATGAGGCTGATGGTTACATCGTCATGTTCGGTGGTAATGGCTGCAGCATCGGCACTAATTGCCCTGGCACTGCGTCCTTGCTCTCGGACACGTGGAGTTTCGGAATACCCCTTGTTGACAAGTCGCCCGATGTCTCAGCTCGATACGTCGATCTTGGTCAGAGCGTAACCTTTACCGCAAGTGCCATAGGGGGAGGCTCAGGCCAGTACTCGTTCGGATGGCCCGGACTCCCCGCTGGTTGCTACACGGGGGTACTCATCACGACCGTCACCTGCACTCCAACGCAGACAGGAATTCTCCTGATTACAACCGTTGTGGCCGACAGTGCCAACATGCTCACCACGACCAGCATGTACAACCTCTTGGTCGTGAATACAGCCCTAGTGGCGCCATCAACCCCGACAGTCAACGAAACGACGCTGGATGCGAATCAGACTCTGACCGCGCAGTCGACCCTCTCCTACAGTGGTACGCCTCTATACAACTGGACCTGGTTGGTGTCAGTGAACGGGGGTCCCTACGTGGCTACCACCCAATGCGCTATCAACAGCGGCACCGGTGCTCGCCCAAGTATCCAGGAGAACTGCTCGATCGCCCCCAACACTCTGACTGGAGGAGACACCTACAATTTCGAGCTACAGGAATCTGATGGCGCAGGGGTGGCGGAGGTAGCAACATCTGCCGCATCTCCCACCGTGACTGTGAGCCCCATGCTCTCCGCCGCAGCACCAACACCGGCCACCCCAACGATCGATGTGGGGCAAACGCTCCTCGTAACGAACGCAGCGGCCGGAGGCACATCGCCACTGAGCTGGCAATGGTACGACCCCGCTAGCTCGGGCCAGTGTTCCAGCAGTTCCCCGGCGATATCTGGCGCCACGTCCGCGACGTACACCACGCCAGCAACCCTCGCCGTGGGCACATACTACTATTGCTACATGGTTTCTGACAGCAGCGGAGCCGGCAAGGTCACACTTTACTCATCAACAAATACGATCACTGTGGTCGCAGGCCCAACGGTCAAGGTCACTCCAGCAGGACCCCTCACCTATAGCGAGGGTCAGGCAGCTGGCACATTGACCGCAACGGTCACATACACTGGATCGAACAAGGTGCCTGTCGAGTGGTTTAGCAACACGACTGCCAGCTGCAATTCAGGATCAGCCGACACAAGGACCTCTGGAACGGCATTCGTCCCCCCCACAACCTCAGCTGGGACGACCTACTACTGTGCAGTGGTCTCGGATGCGAATGTTACTGGATACACTTCTGCCTCGAATGTTGTGGAAGTGACCGTGAGCAGCACTTCCACCCTTCCCACTATCACGATCTTCACCGCAAACCCTTCAACAGTGGTTGTAGGTTCGTGGACCAACTTCACGGTAAGCGCAAGTGGTGGAACGGGAACATTGTCGTACGCTTACACCGGGCTTCCCAATGGCTGTGCTTCGGCCAACATTGCGGTTCTTGCTTGCCGGCCCTTGTCTGCAGCAACATACAATGTGAGTGTGACCGTGACCGACCAGGCGAGCCATACGGCATCCAAGACCACTAAGCTGACGGTCACACAAGTTCCAGGCGGTCCTACGATTTCCGCGTTTGCAGCGAACCCATCGTCAGTCAATGTAGGATCCACCACAACCCTTACCGTGACCGTGACTGGTGGAACAGGCACGCTGACATACGCATATACCGGTCTTCCAGGTGGTTGCAAGACACAAGACGCATCCTCCCTTTCGTGCACTCCAACGGCAGCCGGGAACTTTGTCATGGGTGTCTATGTCAACGATAGTGCTGGGCACAGCACCACTGCCACCACGTCCCTGACTGTCACCCAGAGCTCTCCATCCAGTAACTCATCTTCATGGACGACATTGCTGATCATCATCGTGGTAGTTGTTGTAGTCGTGGTGGTCGCCCTTGTCCTGGTACTGATGAGCCGGAGGAAGAAGGGCCCGGCCGCACAACCCCAGGGATCCGTTCCTGCGTCCGGACCACAACCTCCGTCACAGACACAGCCAGGCCCGGTTCAAGAGGGTGGCACGCCCCCCGCGCCTCCCCCTCCACCCCCTACTGAGCCGGTCTCGACTGCAGTGGGCCCCGCACCAGCAGCCCCAGGAGTCGAACCCTCCCCAACTCCGGTATCGGATCCGGTCTACCCGACCCCATCCAGCGTTCCACCACCTTCACCACAGCTAGCAAACATGCGTCCCTGCCCCTACTGCGGGACACAGAACCAGAGGGAAAGTTCCACTTGTCAGAAGTGTAGCAAGACGCTTCCACCACCCCTTTGAGATTCGTTACCTTCGCGGTAACGAATCCCACCAGGGTCGCTGATTACCAGGTGTAGGCCACACGGTTCATCAGCGGAGCCTCCCCCATCGACAGGGTGTTGCTTTTCACTCTACCGGAACATGCAAATACCTCAAACTCTGTCGGACGGGCATGAGCGCGTCAGCCGTCGAGCGAAGGGCGTCATTGCGATCGAACATGCATTTCCTGATATTGGTGGCCTTGGCAGTGGCAATGGCCATCCCGAGCTTCTACGTCATCGGGTCGGGGGTAGTACGATTCTCCGCCCCTGAGGGTGCGGCAACGAGCCATTCTATTGCAGTTCCTAGCGGATTGCAAGTGTCACCGGGTGGAGTAAACGGACCCATGACCTCCACTGCTGGCAACATGCCTGAGTCTTCAACAGCGAGTCCACCTGTGTGGGAAACAGGAACTCTCACGGATACGGTTCGGGTGGGTTTCGCTCCTTGGGGCTCCGCGTACGACAGCGGGAACGGCTATGTTTATGTTGCAAACAACGGCGGCAACTCGGTTAGCGTAATCAGCGGTACATCACTGATTGCGACAATTGGCGTAGGTTCCAATCCCTATGACGTAGTGTATGACAGTGGAAACGGGAACGTGTATGTGATGAACTCCGGTTCCGACAACGTAAGCGTGATCAGCGGTGCTACGGACAAGGTCGTGGACAGTATCGGTGTGGGCTTAGGTCCCTATGACGGCGCGTATGACCGTGCCAACGGGTACATGTATGTCACAGACTACAATTCTGACAATGTGAGCGTGATCAATGGCGCTACTAACAAGGTCGTGGCCACTCCGACCGTGGGCAATAGCCCGCAAGGCATAGCATATGATAGTGGAAGCGGGGACATGTACGTCACGAACTACAATTCCGGCACAGTGAACGTGATCAGCGGCACTACAGTGATAGGTACGGCGATTACAGTGGGCAGCGAGCCCACGACTGCGGTGTATGACAGTCAGAACGGGTACGTGTATGTGTCAAACTATGGTTCTGCGTCGGTGAGCGTGATCAGTGGCGCTACCGTGTTGCTGGCGGTTGATGTGGGTTTGTCTCCCTGGGGTGAGGCATACGACAGTGGGAACGGATACGTCTACGTGTCCGATTGGGGTAGCAGCATGGTCAGCGTTATCAGCGGTACCACGAACATCGCCTCAGTTACAGTTGGTGTCGGTCCCGATAGCGATTCATACGACAGCGGCAACGGGTGCGTGTACGTCACGAATGACAATTCTGGTACGGTGAGCGTTGTCTCAACATTATTGATGGTTGGTGGAGAGGCACCGTACCTTAGCGGCAGTAGCCCGGTATTGACATCAGTAACTGTTGGCACCCTTCCACTAGGTGCCTCGTATGATCCTGAAAATGGCTATGTCTATGTGATGAACCAAATGGACAATTCGGCTAGCGTGATCTCTGGGGCGAACGACTCCTTGATCTCACACTCGACGAGCACGATAATGTTGGGTAGACTTCCCAGGGCAATAGCGTATGACAGTGGGAATGGATACTTGTATGCGGCAAACTCGGGGACCAATTCGGTGAGTGTGATCAACGGAGCAAACAACTCCTTGATATCGCATTCGGTGAACACCATCACCGTAGGCATGAACCCTTATTCCGTAGCTTATGACAGCGGAAACGGCTACATCTACGTCACGAATTATGGATATCACTCGGTGAGCGTGATCAATGGAACGAACAACTCCTTGGTCTCTGCAACGGCGAACACGACCTTGGTTGGTACCGAACCTTATGCCATCGCATACGACAGTGCAAACGGATGCGTGTATGTTGCGAACTACGTGTCCGACACGGTCAGTGTGATAAACGGTACTACAGTGGTGGCCTCAGTCCGGACCGGTAGCGGTCCAGATGCCGTGGCGTACGACCCTGCAAATGGGTACCTGTATGTGACGAACTGGGCATCATCTAACGTTAGCGTGATCAATGGTGCAACGAACAAGATCGTGACCGCTATAGCGGCCAGTTTAGGGCCTATAGGTGTGGCGTATGACAGTGGGAACGGGTACATTTACGAGGTGAACTACCTCTCGGGCACTGTTCCTGGCACGGTAGGTATCGTTAATGGCGCCACCAACAAGATCGTGGCCACCCTCGCCGTGGGGTTGTCTCCTGAATATGTTGCTTACGACAGCGGAAACGGGATCATGTATGTGATGAATACTGGTTCAAGCCCGTACTCTGCGAGCGGGATCAGCGATGCCGTGGTCGCGTGGATGACCGGTCCTCGGTTGGGAATCGGGGTCGGCTCCACTCCCTATGGCGAGGCGTATGACAGTCAGAACGGGGACATGTACGTAGCCAACTGGGGCGGCACCTCTGTGAGCGTCATTAACGGGGCGAACAACTCCTTGATCTCACATTCACCTAACACAATCACAGTGGGCTCAGGCCCAATTGACGTAGCTTATGACAGCGGAAACGGAAACCTGTACGTATCGAACGATTATGGCAACTCGGTGAGCGTTATCAATGGAATGACGAATAGGGTGATTGCCACGATCGGCGTAGGAAACAATCCCTCAGGGATAGCGTATGACAGTGGAAACGGTGACGTGTATGTGGTGAACGACAACACATTCAACGTGACCGTGATCAATGGAGTGACCAACACCATAGTGGCCACGATTGCCGTGGGTGTGGATCCTAACGGCATAGCGTATGACAGCGGGAACGGGAACCTATATGTGACGAACCTTGCGCCGGCCTCCACCTATGGGACCGTGAGCGTGATCAGCGGTGGAACGAACACGGTGGTGGCCACAGTTACTGTCGGTACCGAACCCAGTGGTATAGGGTATGACAATGAGAACAGAGACGTGTATGTGGCAAACTCCAACTCCGGTAACGTGAGCGTGATCAGTGGCACTTCGTTGGTGGCCACCGTTGCCTTGGGTGCAAATCCCGTGGGCATAGGCTACGACAGCGGAAATGGCGACATGATCACTGCAAACCAGAATGCCGAGACCTTGAGCTTTATCAGCGGATGGACAAACACCCTGGTGACGACGGTTCCAGGAGGGATATTCCCAGCGGATGTAGCCTATGATAGTGCGAACGGAAACGCGTACGTGACAGACGAGGCTGGTTCGGTCGCAGTCATCCCGACCTTCTTGGCAACGATGGTGCCCATGGGTGCGTCCATCGACATCGGGCAAACTCTCCTGATGTCTACCCCGATAATGGGAGATGGAGCCGGGATGCTCTGGATGACAATGATGGTGAGCCCGGCCTCTGGACTAACCTGCATGCCTGATCCGATTGGAGGGAACGAGATGTCAGCTGCCTGTGCAGGGGCCGTTGCAGGGAGCTACACAGTTATGATGACCCTAATGGATTCGTTTGGGAACACCGTGGATTCCACGCTTGCAGTGAGCGTGCTTCCCGACCCGAGTGTGGTCACTCCAGCCTCTTCGGTACCGTCAGCTGATGTTGGCCAGAGCGTCACATTCTCGACATCGGCAAGTTCTGGCACCGGATCCTACTCATACTTCACGTGGAGCGGACTCCCGGCCCCTTGCAGTGGCACTAGCGCCACTGTCAGCTGCATTGTCGCCGGGACCGGTACGTTCGGAGTTTCCGTGACCGTTACAGACTCCAGTGGGACCACAACACTGCAGAGCTTGCCTCTCTCCTTTGAGGCATACGCCGACCCGATGGTTTCGACACCAGTGTCATCTGCGATGTCCGCGGATGTGAATCAATCTGGTTCAGTGACCTTCAACACCACGGCGAGTTTCGGGACAGGCACATACAGCTCTTACACCTGGTCCGGGCTCCCGATCTCGTGCACAGGTCTCACAACCGAGTCAGTAACATGTCCGGGTAGTGCATTCATTTCCGCAACAACCTTGCTGGTCTCCGTCTCCGTGACCGACTCAGACGGAGTCACATCTGCAGCCAGTGGCACTCTCGTCTTCCCAGTATACGCAGATCCTACTGTCGGAGTTCCAACCGCATCGGCAGTATCGGTTGACGTTAACCAGTCCGCTGCGGTTACGTTCACCGCCCCAGCCAGTCTCGGAACTGGAGCCTACGTTACCTACACATGGACTGGTCTTCCTGCTGGATGCACGGGAACAACGACTGCAACGGTAACATGTGCCGGAAGTGTTTTCACAGCCGCCGGGACGCTTGAAATGACTGTGGCGGTGACGGACTCGAACGGTGTGACATCTGCAGCGAGTAGTGCGCTTGCATTTGCAGTGTACGCAGACCCGACGGTAGCGACACCAACTGCGTCAGCATCGATCATTGACGTTGGCCAGGCAATCGCCTTCACAGCCGGGGCCACAGGAGGCTCAGGAGGTTACACATATGCATGGTCTGGCCTGCCCTCGGGGTGCGTTTCAGCTGATAGTCCAACCATATCCTGCATACCCGATTCCACGACCGGGTCGCCATTCTCGGTTTCGGTCTCTGTCAAGGACTCTAACGGAATCAAGGCCAGCAGTGCCGCGGTGAAGGTTCAGGTGTTGCCCGCCCTGGCGGTGGGTGCGCTCACTGCCACACCCTCATCCTTGACTCTCGGAGCGAGTCAGTCCACGAAGCTCATCGTGACAACTGGGTCGACCGGAGGGTTGACCTACACGTGGGGCGGGTTGCCGGCCGGTTGCACGGGACAGGACGCGGCGAACATCACGTGCACGCCTACGGCCGTTGGGACTTACTCTGTATCAGTGTCGGTAACGGACGCAAGTGGAGCGAAGGCAACATCCTCAGTGGTCACGCTGGACGTGTTTGCTGCCCTCAGCGGGGCAACGGTCGCTTCGAGCGTTAGCACGCTCACGACAGGCGGGATAGTCGTGTTCACCGTAACATTCTCTGGTGGCGCAGCGCCATTCAATTACGTCTGGACGGGGCTGCCCACTGGGTGTACTGGAGCGAACGCCGCATCGATTTCCTGCAGCCCAACGGCGGCAGGATCGTTCACCTCTAGCGTGAGGATCACAGATGCGAACGGAGCGACTGCTACGGCGGCAGGGTCTGCGGTCTCGGTTACAACTCCCACACCCGTCTCCACTACTACCAATACAACATCAGGTATGACCGGGACCGACTGGGCCATGCTCGCGATCGCCATCATCGCAATAGTGCTGGCGGCAGTGGCCATGGTTCTGGCGCTTCGGAGGAAGGGTGGATCGCAATCGGCTTCTCAGCCGGTGAGCCAGGGGGCCGAGCCTGCAAGGGCACACGTGGAACCAGCACCTCAAGCTACATTGGCACCGAGTGTTTCTCCAGCACCTCCGCCGCCAGAAGCGTCCGCACCTTCACCAGCTCCACCACCTGAACGGCTCCCTACAGCCCCACCTAGCGATTCATCACCTCCCCCGCCAGAAGCGCCCGCACCTTCACCAGCTCCATCGCCTGAACCGCTCCCTCCGCCCCCACCTAGCGATTCGCCACCTCCCCCGCCACCACCTCCGCCAGAACGCCCTTGCCCTTACTGCGGAACCATGAACAGCAGGGAAAGCTCGATGTGCAAGCAGTGCAGCAAGTTGCTCCCGCCACCCATCTGAGAACGAGCGGAGATTGCCAAGGAACTTGTGTACCCGTGAGACCTAGACCCCCGGGATAGCCGACCCTCTGGGGCCCCGGCCTGCAGCGTTACTTAGCGGAGCTTTCCAGCCGTGCCCGACTAGTGGTTCATATCACTTGGCGGATGCACGGCCATACGTGCCCATCATCTCAGCGTTCCCTAGCACGTGACCCTTGATCGCATCCTCGAGCTGCTTGGAGGTCAGTCCGGGTGATGCGTTGAGGGGCGCATCCAGCGCGTAGAGCTTGAAGAAGTAGCGGTGGGGTTTTCCCGGCGGAGGGCAGGGGCCTCCATAGCCGAAGTTATCCCAACTGTTCTTCCCTTGCATGGTGCCGTCACCGAGCTTGGGGTCCACCGGGATGCCCTCGTTGAGACCAGTCGCAGTGCCAGGAATGTTATAGATGACCCAGTGCACCCACGTGCCAACTGGTGCGTCAGGGTCATCGCATATCATCGCGAACGCTCGGGTTGCCGTCGGGGCACCCTGGAAGACGAGAGGAGGTGAAACATCCCGATCGTCACACGTGTACTTTCGCGGGATCTTTGCGCCTTGGCTCCATATCGGAGTGCTTATTTTCAGTGCCATAGCCTGATTTCAGTCCTCACGTCCCGAGGGGAGTGAGGACCGCACCAATCTTCCGCAAAGCTGCCGGTGCGTATTAAGCAATCGATTTGTGTCTCTCAGGCCATGATCTCGGGGCCAGCAGTCACCAGCGGGGGACTGGCATCTGGAATCTCCCCGCGCAGGAATGCCATTCCTTCCGCAGAGAATTGTCCATCCGGTGCGAAGAACTGGGGACACCTCTGCATCGCCATGTTCTTCGCAGCGCTGTTGGCACGGCTGCTCATAGACATGGACGCCAGGACGATGACTATTCCTATGACCATCAGAACCAGTATGATCACTAGGTAAAGTATCACATCCGAACCCTGGATGTTGAGAAGGAATGCAACCAAGGTGATGACCAGGGACACGGCAACAACTGCAACACCGGCAATCCCGAGGTTCAGCGCTCGGCTCATCTGGCCATCCAGCAGCGTCGCTTGGCCCGGATCAAGCATGGAAAGGAGCGCCGTCCATAGAGTCTTTCGGACAGTTGGCGCATTCCCAGCGTAGCCGGACATGGACTGGACTTACCTCTTGCAAGCAAATATAGCTAACGCCGGTTCGGGGACTCACGCTGGTTTCGTCGCTTTCACTGAGAACATGAGGGGAAGGCTGACCTTGCGGTCCCGCGGATGCCAGAAGCCATCGTCACCCTTGACCAACCATGGGAAGGATTGCCAGCCGTCGAAGGGGAACTCGTGAAGGAAAGCAATCCGCAAGCCTGCCCCTGCCAAAGCGTTGACGACCTCGGAAAGAGGGTGCGTCCATCCGTACTCGGTCATCTTGACCGATGACCCCCCATCCGCATAAGACCCCTGGACAACGGATTTCAGTGGATTTCCCCCGGTGGAGAGACACAGCGGGGACTGCAATGTTGGCTTCTGCTTGTCCTGGGAGAGCAGGTAAGTGAATGGGTGGCTTTCGATAAGGTGGAATACTCCTCCTGGCCGCAGGTATCGAGCTACCACACGACCCCAGTGGGCAAGATCTGGCAACCACCAGAGGACTCCATAGGAGGTGTAAACGATGTCAAACGTCCCCTTCAGCCGGCGAGGAAGATCATAGACGTCCGAGCAAATGAACCTGGCAGGGATGCCAAGCTCCCTTGACAATCCATTTGCCGCACGGATCGCCTCCTTTGAGTAATCGACCCCAGTGACGCTTGCCCCTAGCCTTGCCCAGGAGAGCGTGTCCATTCCAAAATGGCACATCAGATGGAGCAGGTCCTTGCGGCTCACGTCACCCACCTCTCCCAGCTCCAACGGGTGAAGGCTGCTCTTCCCTGCCTTGAAATCCTTAACCCCGTAGAACCTGGACTTGAGATGGAAGGGAACAAGAGTGTCCCACCGCTTGCGGTTCACCTCGAGGGCTCGTTTTCGCGATACCATGTCGACCAGGTAAGCGGTCCTAGCTTAAGTCTTGACCTCACCTATTTCGAGCTGTGGGGGTGGAGTATGCGATCGACCTATCGCTACTTGGACGGTTTCTTCAGCTTGTCCATCTTCTCCAGCGTTTCTGACCAGTTCACAAAACAGTCCCAGAGAAGGGTGTACGATTCCTTGGCCTTCTTCTCATCCATTTCAGCCACCCTTACTGCTTGAGGTGCTTGTCAAAGAAGGAGAGGGCAATGGACCATGCATCGGCGGCTGCAGCCCTGTCATAGACTGGCCGTGTGTCGTTGAAGAAAGCGTGCTGCGTCCCGACGTACAACCTCATGCCATAGTCCCGTTTGTGCTTGACCATCGCATCTACCAATGCCGGGATCTCGGCGTTGATCCTCATGTCCTCGCCGGCGTAGATTCCCAGCACAGAACCGGATATCTTCGCGACAGCGTCCAGAGGCTTTGGATTCGCACCGTAGAACGGGACAGCCGCCTTGAATGGGTACATCGTAGAGAGCTGGTACGTCAAGCCCCCTCCCATGCAGAAGCCGGTAATCCCCAGTTTGTCTGGGATCACATTGGCCTGGGACTTGAGGAACTCCGCTGCACTGACAAGGTCACCGGCCATTTCCTTCTCTATGGATTCTCTGCCAAGGAAGAAGACATTGACAACCTTCCTCTCAGTCTCCGTCATTGTCTTCATCAGTGCTTCGATGGTCTCCTTATCGCCCCTCTTCTCGGGTGGGACTGACCACATCCGTTTCATTGCGCTCTCTATGTTCTTCTCTGTCATCAGGTCGCCCTGCCTGACGAAGAGATGGGGTGCTATCGTGACGTACCCCTCCGAGGCATACCTCTTGGCAACATCCCTGATCTGCTCGTTGAGCCCCCAGGCCTCGTGAACCACGATTATGGCCGGGTACTTGCCTGGCGCTGCGGGCCTGGCCTGGAATGCTTTCATCGCTGCTCCATCCGCGCACCTGATGGCTACCTCCTGGGTAGTTATCTCCATTGGACACCACTTCGCGTCCATCCTAGGACAGATGCCGCATAGCCTTTTCTGGGCAGCACTTCCTGCCCCACTCCGCGGATACGCGTTTTATTCGTTGTAGCGAGAAGCCTTTGAGGGGCGTACTCCGGCGAAATACAATTCCTGCTCGGCGTTAGCAAGGCGATCGATTAAGCTGGCATCCTCCAGTCCCGGGATACAGATGGTCTCGTTCCGCTGCAGAGCGATCAGTGAGGCCTCGACAACGTCCTCAGGTTGCATGGGTGGGATGGGCATTTGTCGGCCCCCGTAAAACTCGGTAGCAACTACCGGTGGGAGGCATACCTGCACTCGTACTGGGGTCTGTGCGAGTTCTCCGGCAAGCGTTTGTGTGAATGTCAGAATGAACGACTTGGCACCTACATAGGTGGCACGCTTAGGGAGCCGCTCCGGTGGAAATCCTCCGCCAAGCGCCATTAGGGAGGAGACATTGATCACTGCTCCAGAACCCCTGCGCAACATGACGCCTATCGCCGCCCGAGTCAGGTGCGCTACCGTGCGGACATGGATATCAATGAGCGAATCGATCTGGCCATACTCGAGCTCCTGGAAAGGACGGAAACCGCCGAAGCCTGCGACATTGACCACTCTTTCGAGGTCGGGAGAAGCCTCTATTCGAGAAGCCACTCTGGCAACATCCTCTACCTTTGTTAGATCGGCGGTCAACACGTCGACATGAACCTTTGACTTCATCTCAAGGTCCTGAGCGAGTTCCTTCAACCTATCGGCTCGCCTTGCAACGACCACGAGATCGAACCCATCCTTTGCCAGTCGCCGGGCATAGGATGCTCCAATGCCTGAGGACGCTCCCGTAACCAAAGCAAGTGTCTTCATTTCATGCTCCTCATTACCGGTGATACATGACCTGGGCAAGATAAGAGACTAGCCAGGGACCGTTCCTGGTCACAAAGGCCTCATGTACCTCTTGCACGTGTTCAGTTACATGCAGATTGAGAACGAGACGCTCACACGCAAGGCTGTAAGGAACATACTTGAGAAGAACATAAAGGTGAAAAAGAATGAGAACGTCATCGTGGAGACCTGGTCCCACACGTTGCCACTTGCAAGTGTCTTTGTGGACGAAGCACGGCGTCTTGGGGCAAGGACGCTCGTTCACTACGAGGATGAGGACGCATTCTGGAACACGATCGAGCGAGGACAGGCCAAGCTCCTCGGTGCGTTGAGCGATCCGGAGTGGGCAGCCCTTGAGAAGGCTGACGTCTACATCTTCATCTGGGGCCCAGAGGACAGGCCACGGTGGGCTGGGTTCTCCGGAAAGGTGTGGGAGGACGTCATTGCATACAACGAACAGTGGTACAAGGTTGCAAAGAAAGCTGGGATCAGAGGCGCCAGGATAGAGATCGGGAGGGCAACCAAGCCAGCAGCCAAGAAACTCGGGGTAGACCTTTCCGAGTGGCGTGCCGAGCTTCTGAAGGCATGCACTGTGGACCCAGACCGCATGATGAAGTACGGGAAAAAGCTGGCCAGCGTTCTCGCCAATGGAAAGAGCATTCACATCCATCATCCCAACGGAACCGATCTGGACCTCAAGCTCAAGGGATTCAAACCGCGCATCTACGCGGGCATGTTCACCAAGGAGAACATGGCCTCCCCATTTGGAACATTGCTCAATCTGCCGGCCGGCCAGGTGGCGGTCGCGCTTGACGACACTAGAGGAGAAGGGAAACTGGTTGCCAACCGGCCCAGCTATATGGAGGACGGAAAGGTGTCTGGCGCCAAGTGGGCCATCCATGACGGGAAGCTCGCTGAAGCCCGTTTCTCCGATGGCGGAGATGTGTTTCAGCGCCCATTCAAGAAGGCAAAGAAGGGGAAAGATTCCGTCTCGTTCCTGTACCTGGGTATCAACCCGGAGATCCACGAGGCCCCGAACATGGAAGACACAGAATCAGGGGCTGTGCTAGTAGGCGTTGGGCGAAACAACTTCCTCGGGGGAACCAACTCTTCCGACTTCTTCGGATGGGCAGTAGTTGCCGATTGCGAGGTCTCGGTCGACGGCAAACCCATTATCCGCGGGGGCCGTATCCTTTAGGGAACTCCGGTAGGGCGTCACAGCCAAGGCGCCCGGTCAGTGCTCCCCCGATGGCGCCCTGTCGGGGGTGGTTGATCTTCGCTACTGGGGAGGTGGGGGCGGCGGAGGCGGATATGCAGGAGGAGGGGCTCCGCCTTGTGGAGGAGCTTGGCCACCTGCAGGCCCTGTGGGAGGTGCCCACTGTCCCTGCTGCGGGTAATATTGGGGTTGCTGCTGGTAATACTGTGGTTGTTGAACTGGTCCTCTTGGGCTCTTCTTCCTCCTCAGCAATAGAACAATTACCACTATTGCCACTACCACGGCAATCACTCCGAGCAGCAAGATCAACATCAGGGCCGAACCACTGAACGTGCTGGAAGATGTCGTGATATAGATCGTGGTGAGGGTACCAACGGTCTTTCCATTGAGCGTGGCATTGACGTAAAGTGTAAGAGTGCCGGTAGCGGAACCTGCCGTGAATGTGGCTGTGTTGGTTGCAAAATTGCTAAGCGTGCCGAGGGTGCTTGTTAGAGCCCATGCATATGAGATGCTCGTCGGGCACGAGATGCTGCACGTTGGGGTGGCCGTGAAGACTTGTGTATCTCCTGTGTTCATTGAGACCGAGATAGGGCTCAGCGCCAGGGAGATTAGGGAGACGGGTGAGAACTCTATGGTGATCACTGCCGAAGTTCCCTTCGTGACCCCATTGAGGGTGGCGTTGACGTAGAGACCAACAGTGCCCGCAGTGCTTCCCGCAGTAAAGGTCACTGAGGAGCTAGTGCCGGATATCATGCCTTTGGCGCTGTTCGTCAGAGTCCAGGAATAGGTGGTGCCCGAAGGGCAGGTGGTTGAGCACGATGCCGTGGCAGTGAATGCCTGCGTGTCGCCTGTATACACCGTAGCCGAGGTCGGGCTTAGCGTCACTAGGTTCAGAGTGGGGGTCGAAGAGGTGATGGTGATCAAGGTAGAACCCTTCTGAGTGGTTGCGCCAAGGCTAGCATTGACGAAGATGCCAACACCCCCAAGAGTGGTTCCCGCGGTGAAGGTCGTTGGCGAGCCAGTGGTGGGTGTGATCGAGCCCATAGCAGTGTTCGTCAGGGTCCACGTGTAAGTGATGCCCGAGGGACATGTGGTAGTACTGCAGGTTGGATTGGCCGTCAAGACCAACGTGCCTCCAGAAACGACTGAAGGCGTAGACGGAGTCACTGACACCGAGTTCAGGGTGGGAGCCGAGGTCGTCACGGTGATCACTGCAGAGCTCATCTGAGTAAGCCCATAGAGCGTGGCGTTGACGTAGAGACCCACGGTCCCCGCAACGGATCCGGCGGTGAAGGTTGTCGAGATGGTGGTGGCGGGGCTGATCGAGCCCAGCGTGCTGCTCGTGAGGGTCCACACATAGGTGATGCCTGAGGTGGGGCATGTCGAACTGCACGTTGGAGTGGCATTGAAGACCTGTGTGCCGCTAGCAGACACTATGGGTGCTGCCGGGTTTATGACAACTGATGTCAGGGTGGGCGCGGTTGTGGAGACGGTGATCTCGGTGAAGCTCTCCTGAGTGGTTGCACCGAGCGTTGCGTTAACGAATATACCGACTGTCCCCGCAATGGACAATGCAGTGAAGTTCACCATGCTGCCCGTGGTGGGAGTGATCGAACCCAGCGTGCTGCTAGAAAGAGTCCATGCGTAGTTTATGTTCAAGGGGCAGGTCGTGCTGCACTTCGGGGTGGCGACAAAGGCTTGAACGCCGTTCGAAATGACCGTGGGCGTTGTGGGGGTGACGGCCACCGATTCCAAGGCGATGGTCATGACGGTGATGATGGCAGAGCTCATCTTGATGGTCCCGTTCAATGTGGCGTTAACGAAGAGACCGACTGTCCCAGTTGCGGTTCCGGCATTGAAAGTAGTCGTGTTGCCACTGGACGCGGTTATCGAACCTAGTGTGGTGCTTGTGAGGGCCCACTGGAATGTTGTGCCGGATGGGCAGCTGGTAACGCCGCACTTCGGGGTAGCGGTGAAGGCTTGGGCCCCGCCAGTTGAGACAATTGCCGAAGAAGGCGATATTGCAACTGAGGTTAGTGTTATGGCCGGAGTGAACGTGATCAGTACTGGTGCAGGGCTCGAACCGCTCACAGTGACACTGCCCGATGATGGTGAGGCGGAGTAGCCGGAAACTGCACCGATCGTGTATGGGTAGACGCCATTCGGTTCGTAGAAGACATCCGAGCTGGCGCTGGTCGGGTATGAGACGCCACCCAGGGTGACGGACCAGGGCGTGCCTGTCGGGAGACCAGTCTCGTTGAAGTAAATGGCATAACCGGCAGTCGTCCTTGGGTCGTAGGACAGAACTCCCTGGGTATGGCTTCCCGAAGAATATCCAATGGTCCACGATCCCATTCTTCCATTGTAGGTCCACCCCAGGTTCGTTGCGTCTTCGCCGGTCTGGTCAAGGTTAGGTGTGATCTTCTTTGTTGCAGCTGAGATGAATTGTGTTGTTCCCCACGGTTCTACAGTGGAGTACATCGTGCCAGCTGTCCCAGTTCCGTAGGTTCCATTACCTCCGCTTGGTCCGCCCACAAGACCAAACTGTGGAGAGAGCCCGCCGGGGACCAGGTTGTCCGGGAAAGGCCCGTTGGAGTAAGTGGCTCCCTGCCAGGAGTAATTGTACCACAGACTGCCGATGATATACGAGGCGCCAGGAACCGGGAGAGTGATGGACGGTTGGCCGTAACCGAATGCAAAGGTGACGTACTGATTACTGAACCCCGTTCCCTGCGAAAGGGTTGTAGAAAGGTTCAGAGAGAATGGCGTTGGCACTATCGCTCCAGTTAGAGGCCAATTGTACGCATAGCATGTGGCCGAAGGGTATATTCCGTAGAACGGGTATACGACCCATCCTGTGAAGTTCATTTCCCATCCCTTCGTTGTGAAGATGAGATAGATCACGTTCTGGACCCAATAGACAGGCGCGCCTAGGCTGTTTGCAAGGAAGAAGTTCTGCTGGAAGGATGCGTTGTAGGAGACTCCGGCTGAGGTGACCTTGAGCTTGGTCATGTTGAGCACGTTGTCCACCGCAGAGAATCTTCCAAGTATTCCTGCTGAATTTACTGTCAGGAAGTACATTGTGTAGTTGTAGGCATCCATCGACCCCATCCCGGTCACAAGGTCGTATCCGACCAGCGCGCTGTATGCATAGTTGCCCCCTACCGAGCTGTCTATTAGTGGGAACGTCGGAAGCGTGGTGTTCTCAGACCCGGCAACATAACATCCAGTGGTCGCTGTGACTGCGTACAAGCATGGACTGTACTGCATGTCCGCCAAGCGATAGAGGTCGGGGTTGAGGTAGCCAACCGGTCCCTGTGAGTTCTTCTTCAGGACATGGTCCATTTCCGCGACTATCCCTGCTTCCACCGGTGTCGCGATGCTAGTTCCATAGGCCCACTCGAATGACCCAGTGCCGCTAGCATTGGTCGCAATGTACTGATATCCATCCTCGGACCATGTGACCAGTGTGTTGTTTGCAATGGCACCCAGGTCCGGGTCGCCTCGCCCGGCCCCTTTTATGACGCTGTTGGCCAGACTGGAGAGTTGCCAGGAAGGCTCAGGGAAGATGGTGCTGATGCCTCCGCTCGATCCCCAATGGATAGGGGGATCATACCACGCAATGTTGTCCGTTACGGCAAGGAAGCTCGCTGTCCCCGAGGTTGGGTCCAAGGTGATGGTGGTTCCCCCAACAGCGGTATCGCCAAAGGAGTTGTATGCCATTGCCGCCGGTGTGAAGGTGTCCCCAACAGTCCATGTCGTGTTCGGGTCATCACCGGAATCTCCAGAGCATGCGAGCACAGTTATGCCCCTTGCTTGTGCCTGTTCCAGATACTGGTACCACGACGTGTCATTCCACTCTGGAGCTCCCCATGAGTTTGATATGACTGACACATTGTCAAGAGCCGTTGGGTCCCCGGCACCAGGGCTTAGGATGGTCGCAAACGAAAGGTCGATATTTGCAAAGGAGCTGGTGGGACCATATACGTTGTATATCGAACTGCCAGGAGCAAGGGAACCAACCATCTCCAGGTCCAGAGTGTTCTCCAAGGAATCACCGCAGGAGGCTGTTTTCCCTGCAGGTGGGGCACCGTTGACTGGGACTCCCTGTATGTGAGGATGCGGCTCGCCAGTGGGCATGGTCTCGTTATAGTAGTCATAGATGTCGGCGGGCACGAAAGGGCCAAGGGCCGTTCCAGTAGTGAGGGAGGCACAGATTCCCGTTCCCCCTCCAGCATACGTCCCTGACCATAGGATTGTGGCTACAACTTCGTCCGTTGGATAGCCGTACTGGGCAAAGAGCGATTCCTCATCGTATGCGATCTGTAGGTCTGGACCATACTCTAGTTGGGCTCCGTTGTATGTCGCAGGAGCGAGATATCCGGTCGCGGGACGCAGGGTAACGGGTACCTGATGCTGGCTGTGTATCGGGCCCAATTGTGAGGCGCTGAATGCCATCGCGGTCTGGTATGAGCTCAGCCCCTCCACTGCAGAGACGGTAGATGCAATGGGAGCGGGAAGCTCGAGCGGGGAGCTAGGCGCATAGTAGACCACGCTGCCTAGCCTGAACGAGGAGATCTCAGTGTGGAACATGGCCTCAACCACACTTGACGATGCGTCGAATGATATCGTTGTGCGATCTGCGAAAGTTGTCAGATTGCTGATTTCAAATGACGAGAGGTACGCCTGCACAAGGTCGTACGCGGATGGAGATGGACTGAACTCACTGATGAACTGTGAGGCCGTGAGATAATGGTGATAGAGGGGGGACGATGGGTTCGAAAGGGCGGCAAGGAGAGTGTTCAGCTGGCCCTGATTGGAGTATGCCAGCGTCATGAGAACGCTCATTGAACGCACAGTATCTGGGCCGAGGTATGTTGCCCCAGCTGCGCCGACGCCTGGCTCAGTATCATGGACAGCAACCAGAGCGGCTGTCCGCAGGAATGACAAGTCCACCGGTCCCTGCGCACTCACACTTTGGACCACCTTGGAGGAGGCGCTCGTAGATGTCTTCTCCACAGTGCCTACGCCCGGCAAGATTGCTGCCGAAAAAGCTGTCAGTATCATGACCACGCACGCAAAAATGGCAAGCACTACACTCGTCATTCCAGTACTTCTACTCATCTTCACACTCTCCGGGACCTTACACCCATATCCCAATGAATCAGATAAACCTCACCGCCCCACCTGCTTGTCGCAGATCCAGCAAGACACGTCCCATCCCAGGTCATGGATGAGTCTCAGCCACTGTGTTCACTGTTAGAGGAAGGGCCTACTCTTCATAGAGAAATCCTCCCGCACCTCGTCCTACTGTTCAGGGTGGCTCACAAAGTCGAGAAACGATGATGGTCGTTAGCTGTATATAGTTGAGTTGGCATAATTATCTACATCAATGCCAACATTTAGTGGTGCATGGTTTGGCAGAGCACTTCTCTCGTGCCTTGTCGTTGTTGTTATGCTTCTCGCTGCAGGCGCAGTATGCATTCCGGGCATTGGGTCAGGTAGTCATTCCGCGCTTCCCCATGTTCATGCCACTGAGAGTCAGGTATTGCAGCATCCGCTGATCGCTGGAAGCTCCCCAGCACCAACCTGGATTGACTTGACCGCTAAGTATTCCAACCCTCCATCCGTCCGCTCGGGCGGAGGGATGACGTACGATGTCGCTGATGGCTATTATTTGCTTTATGGTGGAACTGAGGGGACCTCGGTGTATGGCGACACGTACTCGTTCACGACCTCAGGTGGCTGGACGAAGCTCGGTCCCTCAACCACTCCACCAACCTTGACCGAACCCGGCATGGTTTTCGACACTTCCGATTCGAAAGTGCTGATGTTCGGGGGATGCGAAGGCCTTTCGGGCTGCCCCGACTCGGAGACCTGGACCTTTTCTGGAGGGAATTGGGCCCAGTACACAAAGGGAACGGCCCCCACGGCGGTTCTCGCCCCAGGAATGGCCTACGACACCAACGATGGTTACACGGTCTTGTTCGGTGGTTGCTCTGGTATCAATTTCATCACAGAGGCTTGCAGTGCATACGCGGACGGAACGTACACCTTCACATCTGCAAACGGCTGGCAGTCGGTCTCAACTCCCTCGGGTCTAACGGCTCGCGTTTCCCCAAACATGGCTTACGACCCTCTCCTGAAGGAGGTTCTTCTCTACGGCGGATATGACGGCACCAACGACCTGTCAGACATGTGGGCGTTCAGCGGAGGGGCATGGTCGAAGCTCAGCCCCACATCAACACCAGGCGGGTCGTCTGACGGCGCGATGTTCTGGGACTCCTCACTGAATGAGATGATCCTCTTTGGAGGTGATGATTCGAGTGGTACGGCATCAACCACCTGGGCATATGCGAACGGCGGATGGACACAGCTCTTTCCATCTGCTTATCCTTCGGCCCGGGATAGCATGATGGACGCCGCAGCACCCACCGGGCTTCCAATAGTCTTCGATGGGAGCACGGACAATGGCAGCGGGTCCGACACATGGGCTTTCGGAACACCGCCATCCGCCCAGATCACAGTTTCGCCCACGGTAGCCGATGTGGGAGATTCTGTGACCCTCTCCGCATCGGTGTCAGGGGACGCACCCCCTTACTCATTATCATGGAATCTGGGCGACGGCACCACTTCAACGAGCGGGAACCTCACTCATTCGTACACAAAGGCCGGCTTGTATACTGTGAAGTTTACCGCCACTGATTCCTATGGTCTCTCGGCGACCCAATCGAAGACTGTGAACATCTCGGCCTTGCCCAGTCTGACTGCGGCGGCCAGCCCGTTGACGATCTATACCGGAAATCATGTGAGTTTCTGGGCGAACGCAACTGGGGGTATGGCTCCTTTGAAGTATGCGTGGTCCTTCGGGGACGGATCGAACAGCACGACCGCTGATCCAACGCATACGTACACGACCCAGGGTACCTATGAGGCCATGGCAACGGTGACCGACTCCTCTTCTCTGGGCCATTGTGCCAATGCCGCAGTGAACATTACCGTCAAGGTGCCAGTTGGAGCCCTTTCAGTCACCTTTGCGGCTTCGCCAACATCCGGATTGATCCCCCTTCCGGTCACTTTCACGTCCACCGTTTCAGGGGGAACGGCTCCCTATACCTACAAGTGGACGTTTGGGGATGGAAGCCCGGGATCTACTGCACCCGACCCTTCCCACACGTTCAATACCAGCGGAGTGTTCATAGTCAATCTGAACGTATCCGATAATGCCGGACACTCCCAGGCCTCGGTAACACAGATAACCACACATTCCGGCCCCATGTCGGTGACCGCCTCGGTCACTCCCACCCACGGTGTGGCTCCACTGGTGGTATCCTTTATGGCCACACCTGTAGGTGGACTGTCACCCTACACGTATCTCTGGAATTTCAATGACGGCGTCGAGACCTCCACCGCACCGGACCCTACTCATACGTACAATGGGAGCAGGATATACAATGCCTCGGTCACCGTTGCAGATTCCCTCTCCGACGGACAGAAGGAAACTGTCAATATCTATAACATAACCGTGTATTCCGCGATAACAGTATCTGTCATCGGGCCAGCCACTGCCGAGCCCAACACGACCGTCACTTTCACGGCTCACGCTTCTGGAGGCAATCCTCCATACAACTACAGCTGGACATTTGGTGCGGGCGCTGCGCCGACGGGAGAGAACCAGGACAACTCCACCACACACTCCTTCGCATCGGCCGGCAACAGTACCACGAAATACCTCGTAGTCGTAAACGTCACAGACTCCCTTGGCTACTCCGCCCTTGCGGAGACAAACATAACCATTGAAGTGGCAAAATCCACCCCGCCAGGTGGGGCGTCCTCCTCAACCCCCATCAACATCTTTGGAAGCGAGCTTTGGCTTGTCTTTCTCTTGATCCCGGTAATGATCACCGTGATCGTGGCGGCAGTGATAGCCATAGTTACTGGCCGTCACAAGTACAGCTCAGAACCAGGTCCCGGGAATTACAATGGGGGTGGAGACCTGCGCAACTTCAGGGAACCACCATACTATCCCGGTTCCGGCTGGGAATAGGAGTGCCGGTATCCCTCGATCCTGTCCTTACTTGTTGCCAGTCCATGCGCGGGCTCTGACTACGAAATCGGCCCGCATCATCAGCGAGAAGCCAACGCCCCTAAGCGCTATGCCGCTACCCAAGAGCCCCATGGTCGCAAGGAAGAGGTCCATGAGCATGTTCATGTCGACCCCCCCACTTATGACCTGTTCCATGACAAGACCGAGAGTAAACCCTATGAACACGATCCCCGTCGCGAGGATTATCCAGGCAGCGAAATAAGCCCAGGCTCCCCTTGCGTGGGTCCGCTTCGCTTCGACGATAACTGGGTCTTCGAACACCTGCTCAGTGTACGGTGTATTCTGGTATGCAGGAGGGTACTGCTCCTGCTGCGGAAAGGGAACCGGAACGAATCCTCTCTGCTGGGCAGGGTACGGCTGTCCCCTCTGATAAGGTGCGGCAGTTTGATTAGCCATCCGGTGAGCTATGATACAAGGTTGCAATATAATAAGATTTGTGGCGGCTTGGAGAACGTTCGCCAAGTCGTCACTGCCACTTTCTGGCGGTCGTCAGAGTGGGCTTGGTGCTGGGGGCATCGGCGCATCTACCGGTTGGGGGTGACCTTTCCGGTGGTGAAGCATGACCACTACCAGAACCACCACTATGACGGCGACGACCACGATTATCAGCAGGTAGAACGTTGTGCCCGTTAGTCCGAGTGTTGTAGAGCTCGGCTGTGCATTGATAGTGATTACTGCCGATGTCGTGACCGTCTTGCCAGCAAGGGTGGCATTCATGAAGAGGGTCACGGTCCCAACCTGGTTCCCTGCGGTAAACTCCACAGAAGAACCTGTAGAAGCACTAATTGTCCCGAGCTTGCTGGTCAAAGACCATGAATAGGTCGTCCCTGATGGACACTGCCCGCCAGTGCAGGATGGAGTTGCAGTGAACGTCACGATGCCTCCCGTCAGGATTGTGTCCGACGAAGGTGAGAGGCTGACCGAGCTCAGGGCCGGGCTGATCGCGATGGGCACAGGTGCACTCCTGACAATAACGCCACCGAGAGTTGCGTTGGCGAAGAGCGTGTCAGTTCCTGCCGACGAGCCCGCAGTGAACGTGACGGTCAACCCGCTGCTGGCGCTGACTGTTCCGAGAATGTTGGTAAGGGTCCAAGTGACAGTCACGCCCGAGGGACAAGTTCCGCCTGAGCATGTCGGAGTGGCAGTGAATGTTGCGGTCCCACCTACAAGGAGAGCTTCTGAGGGTGGGCTCACACTGACCGAAGTAAGGGCAGCCGATACGACAATGGTAACGGAATCCTCTACTGTCTTCCCATTCAACGTCGCATTGACGAACAGGGCCAGGGTTCCGGCAGTGCTGCCAGCGGTGAAAGTGACTGACTGACCCGTAGCCGCGCCTAGCGATCCTAAAGCGGCCGAAGTGAGTTTCCACGAGTAGGTCGCGCCCGTTGGGCATGCTCCGCCTGTGCAGGTGATCGAGGCCGTGAAGGTCACTGATCCTCCGAACGAGAGGGTCTCGGAGGATGGGCTCACACTGACGGACGCGAGGCCAGGCAGCATAGTGATGGTAGCGGAACTCTCAATGGTTACTCCGTTCAGCGTAGCATTGACGAAAAGCGTTACCGTTCCAGCAGTGTTCTTGGCGGTGAATGTAACCGACTGACCGCTGCCGGCATTCAGTGTGCCCATGGCGGACCTGGTGAGCGTCCACGCGAATGTCGTCCCTGCCGGGCACGGTTCACCGGAGCAAGAAGGAGTAGCTGCAAAGGTCGCTTCCCCGCCCACTGAAAGGGTCTCGGAGGCTGGGCTTATAGTGACTGATGAGAGTGCTGGCGCTATAGTGATCATAGCTGAGCTCCGCACAGTCTGTCCATTCAAGGTCGCGTTCACGAACAGAGTCAAAGTTCCAACAGCGCTTCCGGCGGTGAACGTGACCGATTGACCGGTGGTCAAGTTCAACGAGCCAAGGGTGGGGGCGGTAAGAGTCCATGAGAACGACGTCCCGGCGGGGCAGGTCCCACCAGTGCAAACGACAGTGGTCGAGAAGGTAGCCGTTCCGCCCATTGAGATCGTGTCAGTTGACGGACTTACAGTGACCGACGAAAGGCCTGGCTCTATGGTAATGGTTGTCGCCGAACTCATCACGGTCTTCCCGTTCAAAGTGGCGTTGACAAACAGTGCTAGCGTTCCTGTGGTGGTCCCAGCGTAAAAGGTCGGTGACTGGCTCGTCGCTCCGCTCAACGTCCCCATGGAGGGATTTGTGATGGTCCATGAAAATGTCGTCCCTGGCGGACATGTCCCACCTATGCACGTGGGAGTGGCAGAGAAGGTCTGGTTCTCAGTCACTGGGAGAGTCTTAGAAGAGGGGCTCACTCCTACCGATGAGAGGCCTGGCACTATAGTAATGATCACCGAACTCAGCACGGTCTTCCCGTCCAACGACGCATTGACGAATAGGCCCACCGTTCCAATGGTGCTCGCCGCGGTGAAGGTGACCGGCTGACCTATGGTCGCGTTCAACGAGCCCATGGCGGAGTTGGTAAGGACCCATGAGAAGGTCGTCCCCAGTGGACACGTCCCACCCGTGCACGTGGGGGTGGCGGAGAAGGTCTGGCTCTGTGTCACGGGGAGTGTCCAGGAAGAGGGGCTCACTCCGACCGATGAAAGGCCAGGTATCATGGTAATGGTTGCCGAGCTCAGCACGGTCTTCCCGTTCAACGACGCATTAACGAACAGGCCCACGGTTCCAATGGTGCTCCCCGCGGTGAAGGTAACCGGCTGACCTGTAGCCGCACTCAACGAACCCATGGCGGAGTTGGTAAGGGTCCATGAGTAGGTTGTCCCACCCGGACAGGTTCCGCCCAGGCACGTGGGGGTGGCCGCAAAGACGGTCTTTCCACCCGTTGGAGTCGTGTTCGTAGCGGGGCTTACACTGACCGACGAGAGACTTGGCTGTATTGAAATCATGGCCGAACTCGACACAGTGTTGCCACTCAACGTGGCATTGACGAACAGCGCCAGAGTTCCTATTGTGCTATTCGCGTGGAAGACAACCGGCTGACCGGTGGTCGAGTTCAATGTGCCCATCGCACCATTGGTGAGACTCCATACATACGAAGTCCCGCTCGGGCAGGATCCTCCATTGCATTTGGGTGTTGCAGTGAAATTGGAACTTCCCCCCACTGGAACAGCAACAGACGTAGGGGCGACCGCGACCGAAGCCAAGGACGGTGAGCCCGAGAGAGTGATGTTGAGACGAACGATAGTGAAATGGTGACTTGCATCAGTGGCGTTGATCCGCAGACAGTACGTGCCTGCGGTCGCGGCTGCGGGAATGTCTACTGTCACTGCGCCAATGTAGCTGCTCGACCCAGACACCGGGCTATAGGATGCCGACCAGCCGGAAGCAAGGCAAAGGCTGCTCAATGTGATGGTCCCGTCGCTCGCAAGCGACTGGAGGCTCACATTGGTCCAGTACCGGACCTGACCCAAACTCACACTCGCCTGATCTGCCGCACCAGCAGCAAAAGACAAGGCAAAAGGCTGGTTTTCCACAGTGACTGAGGTACCACTAACGCTGGTCACGATGCTGGACGGGCCGCCGACATTGAAGGCCGCCATCGCAGTTTCGCCTTTGCTGTTTTCCAGATTGTTGGTGAAGAACAAGTCGTAGGACGGGACCTGCTGCGTAGTGTAGTAGGCCTCCTCATAGTCGGTGTATCCGTAGTCTCCGCCGCAGGCAGTGCTTGTGGATTGCACCTCGAAGTAGTCTCCGCCAGATGAGAACTTGTCTGTCCAGACCGAGTTCCCCTTGGAATCGTTGACATAGAAGACCAGCGTTCCCCCCGCGATGGTCATCACGAAATCGTATGTCTGACCCCGAGTGACGTCCTTGACATCGGGATTGTAGTAGTAACTGCCGGCGCAGTTGCTAGTCCAGGAATACGTGATGCCCCAGCCTCCCTCATCTTCGGCGAACCCTATCTGATCGTAGGAGTTCGCACTGTCCCAGGCAGAGAGAAGGACATAGTAGAAGTTGGATATGTCCGGAGTATCGTCCGGTACCGATATGTTCACTGCGAGCTTGTTTGCGGTCGTGGTTGCTCCGTTGTATACGGACCCCGCCCACCAATGTGTGCTCCAAACGGCTGGGCCTGGGGGGCCATTGATGAGTGGATGGGGCGCCGAGGGGGAGCCCCTGGATTCAGTGGGGGCAATAGCGTTGGAGGAACTTGCCCCGATAGTGCTGGGATGTGCCTGGATTGCTGGAACAAAAGGCGAAAGTGAGAGAACCAGTAGGCTTACGATCACTACGCTCTTCAGCAGCCATCTCTCCGGATTTCTGGCGCGAGATACGACCATGCCTCCCAGACCGCTTGGAGCTATTTCTACGTTCCGGCGGGTCTTCGCAGTACAATCTTGCAAGGAACCCAAGGACTGTCAAGAATGGGTACTCTTCAGCAGTTGTAGTTCGATGTCGACCGCGGAAAGGATGGCCTATTCATCCCACGGCGCCCTGGAGGCCCTACGGCGGTGCACAACCAACGCGACGGCCACAACGACGATCACTGCAAGTAAGACTGCCAAGAGGATGTACCCCGTGTCTCCAGACAGGCCAATGAAGGTGGTCGGCCCGGGCGCAGATGAGACCGTTATGGTCGCCACGTAATGCGCAGAGGCCCCATTGAGCGTGGCATCCACCGTTAGGTTCACCATGCCCGTCGAGCTTCCGGCAGTGAACGTGGTGGAGGATCCGGTCGTGGGTGTGAAATTGCCTTCATTACCGTTCATGGACCAGACGTACGCGATCCCAGAGGGGCAGGTCGCGCTGCTTCCACCGCTGGTCTTGCACGCTGGAGTTGCCATGAACTTCTGTGAGCTTCCGGTGGAGAGATCGATCGCTGTCGGAGTGATGCTGACCCCACTGAGGACTACGGTCGAAGTTTCTACTGTGACCGAAACAACAACCGAACTCTCCTTGGTCGTCCCATTGAGCGTGGCGTTGACGAAGATGCCTCCGGTCATGGCCGCGGACCCAGCGGTGAAAGTAGTTGTGGTGCCGCTCGTGGGATTGATCTTGCCCAGTGCGGTGTTCGTGAGCGTCCATACATACGTGACTTCAGGGGTCGGGCAGGTGGAGGTACATCGTGCAGCGGCCGTGAAAGCCTGGGTGTTGCCAGAAGGTACACTAGCCGTTGTCGGGCTAATTGAAACGGAATTCAGCGAGTTGGTAGTGGTCGTTGTGACGGTGATCACAGTGTAGGTCGCCTGGGTGCTGCTGCCTAGTGTGGCGTTAACGAAGATGCCACCAGTCACTGCGGTAGTTCCGGCGGTAAAGGTCGTGGAGGCGCCACTGGTCGGTGTGATCGAGCCCAGCGTGATGCTCGTGAGGGCCCACACGAAGGTAATTCCTGTCTTGGGGCAGGTGGCACTGCATGTTGTATTGGCCGTGAAACCTTGTGTGCCACTAAAGGGCACCGAGGGCAACTGCGGAGTCACCGACACCGACTTCAGAGTAATGGCCGCAGCCGTAACGGTGATCACAGTAGAAGTGGATACGGTCGTTACACCGAGCGTGGCATTGACGTATATGCCTACCGTTCCTGCCGTTGTGACAGCGGTAAATGTGGTCGTTGGGCCAGCGGAGAGGTTGATCGAGCCCAATGTGGTGCTCGTGAGGGCCCATGCGTATGTGATCCCAGTGGCGGGACAAGTCGCACTGCATGTTGGGGTCGCTGTGAACGATGTTGCGCTGCTAATGCCTACCGCAGGAGCATTCGGTGAAACTGCCACTGATATGATTGTGATGGGCAATGTAGTGACTGTGATCACGGTGGAGGTCCCTACGGTGGTCCCGTTGAGAGTGGCGTTGACGTAGAGACCAACTGTCCCTACTGTTGTCCCCGCGGTGAAGGAAGTCGTCAGGCCACTGGCAGGGCTGATCGAGCCCAGCGTGGTACTGGTGAGGGCCCAGGCGTACGTGATTCCCGTGGAGGGACAGGTCGTACTGCACTTGGGTGTCGCAGTAAATCCCGTAACGCTGCTAACGACTACTGATGGTGAGGTTGGGACTACTGACACAGACGTTATGGTGGTGGGACCCGCAGTGACGGTAATCACAGCAGATGCCTTGTGCGTGACCCCATAGAGCGTAGCATTGACGAAGAGCCCGACAGTCCCTGCCGTGCTTCCCGCAGTGAATGTTGTCGAGGCCCCACTGGCGGAGCTGATCGAGCCCAGCCCAGGGCTAGTGAGGGTCCAAGCATATGCGACTCCTGAGGGGCAGGTCGAGCTACACGTTGCTGTGGCTGTGAACGCTTGCTTGCCACCTGCAGTGACCTTTGGCGCAGTTGGGCTCACCGCCACCGAGGACAAAGAAACCCCAGTGACAGTGAACGTACAACCCGTTCCAGTTGACCCCTGTTTTCCATTCTTATCTGTGACGGTGAGCAGCGGGGTGACACTGCCAGCGGTCCCGTAAACGTGCGTGACCGGGTTCCCGGTGCCGTTAGTACCGTCTCCGAAAGTCCACGCGTAGGTGTAGGGTGCAGTCCCTCCGGTCACAGTGGCTGTAAACTGGATCGTGTCACCGGTCGCGAAGGTTCCTCCGCAGGAAAGGGATTTACTCGTGGTCTCGTCCTGCATGGCATAGGACACTGTGGGACTAGTCGTGCCCCCACCTCCGAAGACATATCCTGATTGTAGTTGGGAAAGATCTCCGTTGAATATGTCTTGGTCCACCGGGTCGATGCCGCCCGAGCTTCCGGTGCTGCACCACTGCCAGAACGCCCAAGAGCTCAGGACCCCCGTGCTCGGGTTGGGAGAAGTGGCGCATGTGTTGTAGTACTCTGCGATCCAGAGGGTCCATCCGCCCCACGTGGACGCATCGACACAGTTCGCTGCATAGTTGCTGTTCATGTACACTATGGGGACCACGCCCGAATACCCATCACTCGACAGGTCGGTCTGCATCTCGGTCGCCCAGCTATTGACCCACGCGGTGATCTGGGAGGCACTCATGCTTCCGCCAGACGCAGTGCAGTCCTCCTCCAGGTCGAGAGCCGGGTACACGTAGCCAGACGCGACATACGTCTTGATGATGCCGTTGAAGTAATCCGCGTCGGTGGTCGCCGTCTCACTGGATGGGTACACAAAGTCGTAGGCCCCCATGTATACCCCCGCCGCCTTTCCGTTGACCATGTTCGTACCGAAGTCCGAGTCTGGGGTACCGTAGTACTCAACCGCCCTCGCGAATGCAAAGTCGTTCCCGTCACTGTAGACAGTCCCCCAGTTGATGCTCCCTCCCTGGTAGCTGGAAACATCGATACCCGATATTGTCGCTCGCTGGCCGTTAGGGCCAGGTCGAGCAGTACGATCATATGCGACGACAGTCCTGGGTGTCATGGACGGCATCGCAGAAGCGTTGTGAGAACCCAGCGTGGGTACGGCCGGTACAACGAGAACCAGCAGGATACATGCCGCAAGAACACCGTTCAGCAAAGTCGAATCCCTCTCCTTCAGCAAGTTCGGGACCATGTTCATGGTACTGGCTCCGAGATATTTGCACGTTCCGGTATCCCTGCTCGCATATGCCGATGGCCGGGTGGTTTCAAGCCACTGTCGGAATGACCGTCGCTTTGAGCCCCGTGGTCGCCGTTAAGGCAGAGGCGACCACATCGGTCTGGTAACCGGTCGGCGCGCCTTTGGTCACAGAGGAACTCCTGGAGGTTTGAGAGATCAGCTTGGGTGGTCGTCCATTGCTCAGTGTTATATACAATCATTATATACAGTATATAGTGGTTATATGTCAGCAGCTGAAAGACAATTGTCCGAGCAATACGATGGACTCGACATTGACCCTCTTACCGAGCAAGAGAGCGACATAGGACCTCTTCTCGACTCTATTGGCGTGACGGTCGACGACTATGGCGTCCTTCACGAGCCGGGGGGAAGGGATGTAAGGTGCTACAGTTGTAGCGAACAGATCACACCTGGGAACGTTGGGTATGTGGTCCCCGGTCGGTATTACTTCTACTGCAGGAAGAGAGCGTGCCTGGAGGACAGCTACAGGTTGTTTGAGTGAACAGAGCAGCTTGCGGGGGGCTGGTCGACCGTTCTTCTCCATTTGGGATTCTTACTCATCGGTCAGGGCGTCGTTTGGGGTCGACTCTGCCCCCTTTCCCACTTCTATTTCTTCTATCGATGATTGATTCGTGTATCCTTGCAGGGATCTGATGGGGATATCATGAGCCAAGCATCAGGCCTTTCAGGAGACCGACTGGCGGAGCGCCTTCGGACAGCAGTCGGTCGTGGAATTCCTTGAGAGATGCTCTTGGATGCAGTTCCAGGTACCGTTTCCTTACCTCGAGGATAGTGAGTTTGCCCAGAGTGTAGCAGAAGTATTCTGGATTGAAAGTCCCTCTCAACGCCTCGCGCTCTGCTGGGAACGGATCCATGAATGCCTCCCGAACGAACAGCTCGGTGGCTTCTTTGAGCGACATCCCGCGGGTATGCATGCCTAATGAGGCCAGCAGCCTGGAATCCCTGAGGAGCGCGTCTTGTATCTGAGAAATCTCGGGTTCCGGGGTTGTGTCGTGGAATCCCTGCTCGATCACGAGCTCTTCCACGTAGTGGGCCCATCCCTCGATGAAAGCGCCGGAACAGAAGGACTTCCCGGTCATGGTCGGGCTGCGTACCATGTGCAGGAACTGCAGGTGGTGACCAGGGTAGACCTCATGGGCAGTGACATTGCGGAATAGAGGACGGTTGAAGAACTCGAGCCATTCCTTCTTCTTCTCTTCGTCCCACGAAGCTTCTACCGGAGTAACGTAGTAGATGCTCTGCCTCTCTCCCTCCTCGAATGTAGGGTATGGTTGCAGGGCCGCCGTCGTAGTCGTTCTCTCGAAGGAGGGGGTTTCTTCGACCTTGCAGCTCTCGGGCAGTGGAATGGTGACAAGGTCCTTCTTCACGACAAAGTTCCGCATCTCCTCAACGAATCCTCTGGCTTCATCCAGAAGTGCGCTTGCTGAAGGATGATCATTCGCAAAGGAGCCGATAGCCTTCCTTGGGTCCTCTGGAAACCCCATCTTGGATGCAAGTGCAGCCAGTCTCCTCTGGTTCCGCTTGAGGTCGTCCCAGCCAAGTTGCCACAGCTCATCGTTGGAAAGGTTGAGCCTTTCCTTGACGCTGACAAGCCTGTGGAATCTCTCCGGCCCAAGTGCAAAGTCGTCAGTGGCGTTCTCCATAGCCTTTTCCAGGTGCGCCTTGAAATCCTCCAAAGCGGACATCATACCATCGTACGCTGACTTGCGCTCGGAGATCAGTTCGGGCGCCAACTCGTCCGCTCGGGCTGCCGCATCGTGAAAGTGGTCAGCCATTCCAGTTGCCATTGAGAGGCCAACAATGAGGAAGGGTCTCGGGAGCGGTGTCCGCAAGCGCGATACCCCACACTTGAGCAGCGCTGGCGCCCGCCTCATCACCTCCAGCATCGACTTCGCTCGATGCAGTGCCGGCGCGTATGGCCTGTTCATGAAGGGGATGAGCGAGAGCGGAATGAGGTACCGATCTGGGACCTTGTCATAGATGGGATAATCAGTGATTTCGAGAATGTATCCTTCAAGCAGTACCGAGAGGAGCTCCTTGTCGGTTCGCCTCCTGGGGCTAAGCGTCTGTGCATTGAAATTGGACAGCCTTTCCAGCAATGCCTTCGAGCGTCCTACCCATGCATCAGTGCCGGCCGGGCTCAGATCCGGCAGAACACCATCGTATTCATGGAGGCCCAGAATCACGGCATACAGCGGAGAGAGGTGGAAGACGTGGTCCCATACCTCGCGTTCGAGCTCACCTAATCCGTCATCTGCCATGCGACGGAGAAGGGAAGCGCGTATTTCCGCTTTCTTTGAAGCCATTCCAGTGAGATCGCACCACCAGACAAGTATTTGTCTTGACGACGAATCCCCCCCTTCATGCCGTCAGATGAAATCGAGGAGAGAATCCGGGAGCTGGGCATAGTCTTGCCGTCGCCACCTGCTCCCAAGGGGGCGTATCTGCCGGTGAACGTACACGGGAAGTATGCATGGGTATCCGGGATGCTGCCCCTACGGGATGGGAAGCTTGTGGCGGAAGGATTGGTCGATTCGGATGTCAGTGTAGTCGCCGCCAGGGACGCTGCGCGCGACTCAGCACTCAACGGACTTTCTGCACTGAGGAACACGCTAGGAGGACTGGACAAAGTGGACAAAGTGTTGAGGGTGGGCGTTTTCGTTGCAAGTTCTGTTAACTTCATCTCCCAAACAGAAGTGGGCAATGGCGCATCCAATCTCTTCATCGAGGTGTTCGGCGATAGGGGGAAGCATGCCCGCGCAGCCATCGGTGCCGCGCGGTTGCCGTTCAACTCCCCGGTCGAAGTCGAGTTCCAGGTAGCACTCAAGTAGGAGGACATGATGGAGCTGCTTCGAGATCCTGGGCTCTACCGAAAGGGCAGGACTCTGCTAACTGAGAACCTCTGTCCCGGTCAAACTGTCTACGGCGAGGAACTCGAGATCGATGGAGACAGGGAGTTCAGGCATTTCGATCCATTCCACAGCAAGCTTGCTGCCTATGTGGCCAAGGGTGGAAAGGAGTGGCCCTTCGGGCACATCCACAATCTCCTCTACCTGGGAGCCGGATCAGGAACGACCGTGAGCCACATCTCAGATATCCTGCCCAAGGCTCGCCTCTACGCAGTAGAACGATTCCCCCGCCCCTTTGCATCACTCCTTCGATTATCCCAGAAGAGAGCGAACGTGTACCCCGTTCTGAGTGATGCCCAGCTGCCAGAGCGATACAGGTCAATTCACGGGGAGGTCGACATGATCTATCAAGATGTGTCGCAAAGAAACCAGGTTCAGATACTCCTCGAGAACGTCCAGAGCGCTCTCAATCCGCATGGCTGGATCATGTTGCAACTCAAGACCCGTTCGATCACTCAGAGAGAAGCACCACGGGCAGTGCTCAAAACGGCCCGGAGCGAGCTTGAGAATGAAGGAATGAAAGTGATAGACGTTGTCGACCTGACCCCATTCTCAAGGGACCACTACTGTCTGGTGCTCCAGATGGGCACCTGAAACGCCCTCGAGATGCCCTTTATATTCGCGCACTCAATTAAGCGTGGCAGAGGATACAGGGTGCAGACGACATGACGGCAAAATCCATTCTGGCTCTAGCGCGTTTGCAACACATATTATAGCATTCTCGGTGCTGGTAGGACCATGTACAATCCCGGCAAGCCTGAAGCCCACAATGCAAGAGGGCTGAAGCTTGCTGCTGATGGGAAGTTCCAGGATGCCCTCAAGGAGTTCGACATTGCGCTGAAACTCAGGCCCGCCAGCGCAGAATACTCTTTCAATAGGGGAAACGCCCTGATCGGTCTGAAAAGGATTGACGAAGCGCTCAAGGAGTACGACCGGGCCATCCGGCTCAAGCCGAGCAACCCAGAGTACCACTACAATCGGGGTCTCGCTCTCACTCAACTGCTGAAGTTGGAAGAGGCGGCCAAGGCCTTCGACAAGGCGACACGCTTGAAATCCACGGTCCCGGACTACCATTTCCACAAGGGGCTGGTGCTTGTTGGGCTTAGGGAGTTCGAACGCGCGGCAAAGGAGTTCGGTGACGCCTCCTGGCTCAAGCCCGCCAATCCAGACTATCACAAGATGAGGGGGTTTGCACTGGCCGAGTTGAAACGGTTCGACGAGGCCATAGAGGAGTTCGATGGCGCCATCAAGCTGAAGCCCGAGAGGTGGGACATCCACTACGAAAAGGGGCTCGCGCTTGCCAATGAGGGAAGGTGTGACAAGGCGATCGAAGAATTCGATGAGGCGATCGGGCTAAACCCATTGAATGCCGTCTACAGGAACAGTATCGGGTTGGCCCTTTCAGGCCTGGGCAGGTTCGACAGGGCTCTCATCGAATTCGACGAAGCGGTCAAGCTCAACGGCAACAATCCCGAATACCACGGTAACAAGGGCAAGGCCCTGATCGACCTGAAGCGCCCCGAGGAAGCGCTGGTCGAGTTAGAGGAGGCCATCAAGCTCAACTCGATAAATCCAGTGTATCACAACAACAAGGGATTGGCGCTCTGTGCCCTCAAGCGGTTCGATGAGGCCGTCAAGGAGCAAGATATCGCCATCAAGCTGCGTCCCTACGAACCTGATTATCACAACAACAAGGGAATTGCTCTTTCCGAGCTGAAGGCGTTCGAAGAGGCGATAAAGAGCCATGATGAGGCGATCAGATTGAATTCTGCCAACCCCAGCTACCACAAGTCCAGGGAAAGGGCCATAGCCGGCCTGAAGAACCCTGAAGAGGTTCCGCCAGAGGTCAAGGGCGCGGTGAGGCTGGAACTGAGCGAAGCCGCCTTGCACGACCGGAAGGCAGTGGAGCTGGCGGTCAAGAAGCGGTTCAAGGACGCCCTCGAGGAGTTCGACAAGGCCATTCAGCTCGACCCGGACAAGCCCGAATATCGCGACAACCGCAACCTGGCCTTTGCCGAGATGAGGTTGTACGACGCGAGCTTCGATGATAACTCCAAGGTATTGCAACTCGGTCCCGCCAAACAGGACGAATCAGGCAACAGAAGCTCTGGAGAGGATGGTTATGCGAGCGAGACGTCCGGCGACGCAGGCGGGGAAGAGCGGAAGAGTGCTGAAGGCAGGAGGAGGTCAGCATCCAAGGGCAGGAAGGCGAATGTCGACGAGTCTCGCAGGAAGAAGGGAACTGACGAACTCCCGCAGGAAGCGGAAGGAGATGCACCCATACCAATGCCCCCACCCGGCCCTGCTGAGGGGAGGGTCCGGGGTGGCAGGCCCCGCGATGTCCTGAACAAATGGCTCGTGAAGGCGCCCGACCTTCCAGCGAAGGAGAGCGGTGCCGCAGAATTGGCGAAATGGCTGGAGAGCGGGGCTTTCGCGAAGGAACCGGCCGGGGGACGCAGGGGAAAGTCCCGCAAGGGGCAGTCCAGGACCCCAATGAAGAAGCAGCTCGAGGATTGGCTCGAAAAGGGGCAACCTTCCAAGCCTGTGGCGCCGCCAGCAACTCCCGCGATCGAGGAAGAGGTCCTGTCGCCAGATGAGCATCTGCGTGCAGCCATCCTCCACATACTTCGTATACTGAATCAGGCCGATGAGAACGAGGCAGCTGAGGAAAAGGGATTGGAAGTGGCGGAGATAAGCCGCAGGCTGCGGAAACGCATGGGGAACGAGGCACCTACCAGTGTGACAGCGATCCTGGAGGGACTGGTCAAGGATGGTCTTGCCACCCGCATGGAAACGGCCTACTCATGGCACAGGAAGAGAGCCACAAAGCGACGCTATCGGATCTCGCCAGCGGGAAAGGTCATCCTGGTGAGGGCCATTAGGGAAACCGACCGCATAATCTGATCTCGCCAAACTTGAGGCTTGAAGCCGCGGGAGGGATTTGAACCCTCGGCCTGCTCCTTACCAAGGAGCCGCTCTGCCAGCTGAGCCACCGCGGCGTTCTGTCCACCCTTAAGCGCTAGGCTTCTTAACGTTGCGTTGCTCCTTCTTGGCAGCAGAGGGGGCCGAATCCTTAGAGTCACCGCTCCGAATCTCCTCTGACTTCCGCTTGGCGGACAAGAAGATCCTCCTTTGCTGTCTCCAGGGAAGTCCTTCAGTCCTCTTCTCCCAGTCTGGCCTGTTGACAAAGAGTGGAGGACGCTTCTGGAAGAAGGCCTTCATGCCCTCCTTCTGGTCCTCTGTCTGGAAGAGCACCTCCCAGAGGTCCCGCTCGTATTCCAGTCCGAGCAAGCGAGTAGCGTCAGATGCCTCGTTCACGGCATACTTCGCGGCAGCCATTGCCACCGCACCCTTTGACGAGATGGTTCGGGCAAGGGCGAGTGCCTCCTCGAGCAGCTTGTCCTTCGGCACGACCTTGTCAACGAGCCCCTCCTCGTAGGCCCTGGCAGCGGGAACGATCTCCCCAGTGAATATCCAGCGTCTTGCCCGTGCAACTCCTATTGCCCGGGTCAGGCGCCTCGATCCGCCCCAACCAGGTATAACACCGAGATTGATCTCAGGCTGGCCGAAAACAGCGTCATCGCTGGCCAGTATGAAGTCACATGCAAGCGATATCTCGCAACCTTCTCCTAGACAGTACCCTCTTACGGCCGCGATCGCGGGTATGGGGGAATGCTCGATGAGATTGGTAAGGGCCTGACCCTTCGCGGAGTGGTGCGCGGCCTCCGACACCGTCATGTTCATCATCTCATGGATGTCCGCGCCCGCAGAGAACGCCTTGTCTCCGGACCCAGCTATGATGAGGCATCGGACCGTTGGGTCCTTGGTCACTTCTACCACCGCATCCGCCAGTGCAAGCAACACTTGTCTGGTGAGAATGTTCAGCGGGGGGTTCTGGATTGTCAGGGTAACGATAGGGCCATCTCGGTCCTTCTTTACCGGGTGCGATAGCTCTGGAGACATCTTGGAGGCTAAACCGTTCGAAATATTTAAGGAACCTCTGAGGCCAAACGTTGTGACCGAAGATAGTTCTCGCCCCTGGTCTGGTCACACGGAACCGGGTCCTTGCCCAACACAAGAACAGACCTGGATATTGATTGGAACTACGGTTCCCTACCGTGGCCCATTGAATGAATATCTTTATCATTCAGGACAAAGATATATTATCTGAAGGCGAGAGGCGGAAGTTTGGTTGACTTAATAGCGGTCAAAAATGGGTCTTCTTCCTTGTCAGGGTTGACGGCTCAATCCAAGGTTCCGGTCTAGCGCCTTCACGTTTCTTGGCGACTATCGTGATTGGGGTTTTGTACCGGAGGGTGGGTCTCGGCACAACGCTCTCGGACCACCATGAGAAAGGCAGTGAACTAGACCCGGTCAAACGCTCGACGGTTGCTTGGTCTCTTTCTTGGTCGGTTCTGGTGGTTGAGAGCGATCCAGTGTATCTAGGATCGTCTCGCGCCTGGCATCCTCGAAGATGGACTTCTGGTCTTCCCACTCCTTCCATTGGAATCCCTTCGTCCTTTCATCCCAGTCAGCACGGTCATGGAATAGAGGCGTTCGCTTCTCCAGGAAGGCATTCATCCCTTCTTTCTGGTCCTCGGTCGAAAAGAGGACCCCCCAGAGGTCACGTTCGTATTCGAGCCCGATCAGGCGGCTCGCATCGACTGCCTGGTTGACCGCGAACTTCGCAGCTGCCAGGGCTACCGCCGGCTTCGACGAGAGAAGGCGGGCCAGAGTCATTGCCTCGTCCATGAGCTTGTCCTTGGGAACTACCCTGTCAACGAGCCCCTCCTTGCAGGCTTCCTTGGCAGGTACCATCTCTCCAGTGAATATCCAGCGTCTTGCTCTTGCCACACCTATTGCCCGAGGCAATCGCCTCGAGCCTCCCCAACCAGGTATGACGCCGATGTTGATCTCCGGCTGGGCAAATACCGCATCGTCACTGGCTACTATGAAGTCGCAGGCCAGCGAGATCTCGCATCCCCCTCCAAGGCAGAATCCCTTCACGGCGAGTATCACTGGGATCGGTGCATGTTCGATCAGGTTGGTCAGGGCCTGCCCTTTTGCTGAGTATTCCCTCGCCCCCTCGACATCTTTCGTTACCATCACACGAATGTTCGCTCCACCCGTGAATGCCCTATCGCCATACCCTGTCAAGATGATGCATCGGACAGTCGAATCCTGGATTGCCCTAACGATGGCATCAGCCAGTCCATCCAGGACCGGGTTGATCAAGACATTGAAAGGCGGGTTCTGGATAGTGATAATCTCCACCGGGCCCGATCTTTCGATCTTGATTGGAGGCAGTGGGGCCTGAGGTGTGGATTGAGCCAAGTTGCTCCCCAGGCTGTTATCGTATTCGTCTATTTAAGGAACCAGTCGGCCACCCTTGGCCACAACTCCTTGTGCGAACGGCCACCGACAGCCAGTCCGATATGGCCGCTTGGAAGCTCGAATTTCGTCTTGTCCTTGCTGCCCATGCACTCGATGGCGTGCCATGTGCACTCCGGTGGAACGATGTTGTCGAAGGTCCCGATGATGCCGGCAACCGGCATTGTGATGTCCTCGAGCTTCATGGGCTTCCCATCGAGCGTCCATGTTCCCTTGACCAACATGTCCTTCTGGTAACCGTTCTCGATTATCTCTCTGAAAGTGGGCCCGGGCATGGGTATCCCATCGAGCGTCCACATCTCCATCCTGAGGAAGTTCTCGACGAACTCCTTGTCATCCAGACGGAACAGCAATTCCTTGAACTTGAGATAGCTCGTCCTCAAGGGGTCGAGCAGTGCAAAGCCTGAATTGAAGAAATCTGGAGGCACTAGGCCAAAGGTCTCCGCGATCTTCTTTGCGTCAAATCCCGGAGCGAGCGCCCATACGTTCAGGAAGCTGTTCTTCGAGTCGAAGGAGATGGGAGCCGCCATCAGCGCCATCTTCTTCACCTTCTCGGGGTGCTGCGTGACGTACATCGTGGAGAAGGTCCCACCCATGCAGTAGCCCATGAGGTTGATCTTCTTCTCGCCAGAGACCTCGATGACCTTGTTGACGCACCGGTCCAGCAGGCCATTGACGTAGTCGCTTACCGTAAGGTCCTTGTATACCTCTGTCGGCGTGCCCCAATCGATCAGATAGACGTCGAGCCCGCAATTGAGCAGGTCCTCGATGACAGATCGGCCCGGCTGCAGGTCAAGGATGTAGGGCTTGTTTATGAGGGCGTAGACGCACAGTACCGGCATCCGCTTCTTCCTCTCCGGTCCCTTGGGTGCATCGTAACGGTATAGTTTCATGGTCCCCTCCTCGTAGATCGTCCTGTGTGGGGTCATACCCACGTCTACCTTCGGAGGGTCCAAGGCCAGTTTGGCTGCCTTGGCCAGGCGCTCGTAGAACTCGGCTATGGGCTCTGGCCAGGCAGCTCCGCCATTCGTTTGATCCATGGCGGGTAGATGCGTTCTTACCTTATCTTCTCTTCTATCTGCTGCACCTTGTTGGAGATCTTCATCAAAGTCTCCTGAAGCTGCGCCAGGTCCTTCTTCGTGGGGATCCCAGACAGGTAGTTGAGGATCCCGCCGCTCTCGTTCAGCAGCTTCTGGACCTCTAGGGTCGAGTCAAGCGTCTGTCCGAAGAGCGATACGAAGGGTGGGCTGGTGAAGTACGTGTAGGTCAGCTTCTTGAAGTTCTCCGAGTAGTCCTTCAACATAGCTTCCTGGTTCTTGACGAACTCGTCCACACTGAGCTCAGGGCGCATGGATGTGAGCGACTTCTGGTAGAGGTTGGTCGTCAGTCCGGTCCAGAACTTCTGGGCGAGATCAGAGAGGGCCTTGGTCGCCTCTTCGGGTGAAGACCCGCTCTGCTGGGAGGTCTGGCTCCACGCGGCAAAGAACTCTTTCTGGAGGTCCGTGCCGGTCGTGAAGACTTCCTTGATCCTCTCGCCGATCTCCTGTGCAAGTCCGCTCCACTGCTGGAACCTTTCTCCTACCTCTCTGACGTCCTCGATGGAGGGGCGGGGCTTGGTGCCATCCTGTACAGCGGCCATCCACTGCTCGTAGTTCTTCTGCTGCTCTTCGCCGAACCGCTTGACAAACTCTCCCGCGGTGTCGCCCATCTCCTTGGCGAAGCCCATCCAGGCGTGCATGAATTCTTCTCCCTCGCGATTCTTGCTGCTGGATTGGGGCTCCGATTCGGATCGGGGCTCCGACTTTTCTGTGGTCTTTGTCCTCTTTGCGGGCATTTTCATTTGCTCCTAGCTTGGGACGGTTCAGGCTCTCTTGAGCAGCTGTCCCATGTTCTGGTTCATCTCGTAGATCCTCTGGACGAAGGCGGATGTCTCCTCCCCCACGTTCGCCATCAGGCGAACGCCAGTCCATATGTTCTCCGAGAGCAGCTTCTGGATCTCCAGGGTCGATTGGAGTGTCTGTCCGAACAGGGACACGAACGGCGGGCTGAGCTTCCTGACGTTCTCAGAGAATTCTCTTACCGTCTGCTCCTGGTTCCTGATGAACCCATCCATGTCGACCTCCGGGCGTATTGTTGTGAACGACTTCTGGTAAAGGTTGTTGGTCAGTCCGGTCCAAAACTTCTGGGCGAGGTCAGAGAATCCCTTGGATATCTCTTCAGGCGAGTTTCCCCTCTGTGAAGCCTGGCTCCAGGCAGCGAAGAACTCCTTCTGCAGGTCAGAGCCCGATGTGAAGGACTCCTTGATCCTCTCACCGATCTCCTGTGCGAGTCCGGCCCATTGCTGGAACCTTTCTCCCACTTCCTTGACGTTTTCAAGGGACGGGCGGGCCTTGGTGCCATCTTGTACCGTGGACATCCACTGCTCGTAGTTCTTCTGTTGTTCCTCACCGTAGCGCTTGACGAAAGCCTCTGCAGTGTCTCCCATCTCCTTCGCGAAGTCCATCCAGGCGTTCATGTACTCTTCACCTGGCTGGTTTCTCCTGTTGGATTGGGTGTCTTGTTCTTGTCCTTCTGTGCTCCTGTTTCTCTTTGCTGGCATATTTATTCCTCCTTTCTTGTTTCTTTCACAATGTTGTTGACCATTCCTGAAATAGTTTCGGTTCCCTTGGGCACCTGTCCCCACGACGGGGTCGTCTCGTAGATCCTCTGGACGAAGGCGGTCGTCTCCCGGCCTACGTTAGTCATCAGGCGCATTCCGGCCCAGTAGTAGTCCATGACCTCCTTCTGGAAGTTCTTGGACCATTCCATGTACGCCCGCATCTCCATCAAGTAGAGGGCAGACGCCCTGGACATCTGGTCTCCAGTCTCTTTCCACGCGCTCACATTCGCATCGATCTTTTCTCTTATGTTCTCATTCATAGATACATCCCTCCATTTAGGTTTAGGACTGTGCCAGTGATGTAATCGGCCTCCTCGGAGACCAGGTAGACCACGCTGAGTGCTACCTCCTTGGAAGTGCCGAATCGGCCCATCGGGATCTGAGCAAGTATCCGCTCCTTCACCTTCTCAGGTATCTTCTGGACCATTGACGTGTCAATGAAACCGGGTGCCACAACGTTCACAGTGGTTCCCTTGGAGGCAAGTTCCCTCGCAAGCGCCTTTGTGAAACCGATGATGCCGCTCTTGCTTGCGGCGTAATTCACCTGCCCAAGGTTCCCGGTCTGCCCGACTATACTGGAGATGTTGACTATCCGGCCGTGACCGCTCTCCACTATCTCTTCCACGAACGCCTTGGTCGTGTGATAGACGCCGGAGAGGTTCACCTGGATGACCTCCTCCCACTGGTCGTCGGTCATCTTGCTGAAAAGGCTGTCACGGTTGATCCCCGCGCAGTTCACCAGCGTGTCAATCACTCCGAACTTGCTGTGGATAACGTCAACCATGGCCTCAACGCTCTTCAGGCTGTTGAGCTGGGATTGGACTGTGAACGCCTTGCGGCCCAGATCGTTGATCTCCTTGGTGAGCTTCGCGGCCTCTCCCTCGTTCTTGTGATACTGTACCGCCACGTCAGCGCCCTCTTCGGCGAGACGCCTTGCGATCTCTACACCGATGCCGCCGCTTCCCCCAGTCACCAGTGCCTTCCGGCCAGAGAGTCTGCTCATTTCTCTTCCTCCTGCTTGGAAGCGGGCTTGCGGTCACCCTTGGGCTTGCGTCCTTCCAAGAGGGTCTTCGCAGTCTCGAGGGGAGCAGTGTAAACCTTCTGCAATGCGAGGTATTGGTCCAAGGAGTGGCGAACCTGCTCCTGAATGACGCTTTCCAGGTCCTTCAGGTAGTCATCAGGACCGGAGAAGCCTTTCTCGGCCTCACCGGGAAGTACTACCAGCACTTCCATTCCAGCGAACTCCTTGAGCCCGCTGACCTGGCCATTCGGGCTCACTCGCCGAGTTCCGACGATTTTGCCTCCGGTGCCCAGTTCGATCCTCATATCTCGTTGTATCAGGCACATTATTGCACAACGCCTATATAAGCTTTGGCTACGTTTTGGCTTTGAAACAATACTCCTGACTTGAAACAAAACCTGCCTGAGTGAAACAAGATCTATTGGTGTTCGCCCTGCCTCAGACAACAGTTGTATCAATGATGCCCGCGACTGCTGTCGTGACCGTCGAACCAGGTCCAAGCGTGGGGTTGATCGTCACGATTATCTCGAAGGGCCCGTAGCCAGATACGCTGAACGACCCGTTTCCGCTACTAGCAACATGGTAATTGATGTTGGAGGGAGTCTTCACCTCAACGGACACAGGGGATGTTGACCACCAAACACCCCCCACCGTCGCGTACCGCCAATCACCGACGGTGTACTCCAAACTGCTGCAACCAGAGAGAGTATTGCACGTCATGTTCTTGGTGAATGCGAAGTTGCTTGACTCCACTGGCACGAATGCAAGAAAGACAACCACCACAATGATGAGGGCGGCCGCGAGCACTATTGAGGTCTTGTCCCAAAAAGGGATGTGTTTCCTTTTCGAAGGTTCAGTGGGCGAGTCTGCCAATGGGCTGGCCATGCACCGGAATGGGGTGGGTAGTTAAAGCCTATTGTCATCGGGGCTTTGAAACAATATTCCTGACTTGAAACAAAACTAGGGGACCAGGGGAGATTTAGTTTCAAAGCCCTACGTTTTGGGCTTGTGTCAAAAGGGGTGAAAGGTGACTCTCTGTTTCAGAACTGAGCAATGTGTTTCAAAACTCATGAACTCCAGCTATGTAGCGAAATTTCTGTCCCTGAGAAAAGGAAGTACACTCGGGAAAGGTTCTGCGGTAAATGAAGTGCCGGTGGCGTCATGAAGTCGAACCAGAATCAAATTAAATGGGTCCAGCGACGCATGAAACCAGCAAGCATCTCCCTCGGCGTAAAGTCAACACTTAAATACTTGAATACCCGTATTGACAAATTAGGTAGGAGTAAAATGGTAACTGAACCTGCGATTTTTCCCGTCCTTAGAAAGTTAGGTGAGGAGACGGGCAAACCCTTCACCAAGGATAGGTTCAAGGGCAGGGTCAGGATTCAAAAGGTGGTCTTCTTGCTGAAGTCGTTGGGGCAACCTGAAGCGATGGACTACAATTACAACCTGTACGTAAACGGACCATATTCCACTGACCTTGCGAAGGATTACTACTCGGAGGGAAACTCCTTAAAAACAGGTAGTCAAGAAGTCAATATTCCTGAGGCGCGCATGAAGATTGTTGTCGAGGCCGATGAAAAGGGAGTGGACTTCATGGAAGCTCTAACCACGACGATTAGTTTAGCGACTGAAAATCGGTCAATTGAGGATGCCATCAAGTGGGCTCGTGATTTGAAGCCCCATCTGGCGTCGATGCACTGGAAAGAGGTGCGAATATTCCTGACCGCTCATCGGAGTCTCATTCAATCCACGTAGACACCTATTACGCACGTCCTATTCTATTGAACTGGGACCACGACAAGGAAATCTGCAAGATAGCCCGAAGTCTCGCCGAGGGAAGTCAGAAACCACCAGTTACCATATGTCTCGTCGTCCTTGGCGAAGTATTCCTAACTATTCAGAACGACCTGTCCAGTGGTACTTTGGACGAGGATAAGGCGCAATCGGCAATTCATAGGCTTAATGAACTCAAGAGGCGGGATAGAATTCGCCTTTGCGGGTTGGGAAACCACTCCGGCGGCGATGAGGATAGTGAAGACGGGCTTCAAACATCTCTGGGATATGCAAGCAGGCTTCATCAGGAAGACTCGAACTTGGACCTCACTGACATTTTGATTGTATCCACAGCCCTGGCCTGCCCCACGTGTGATGTATTCTTTACACCCGACACTAAGATACTTCAAAGTGCCGCCGTGAAGAGACTTGCGAGTGAGGTGGACTTAACCATCACGGAATATCCAGACCGCAAGAAGAGTAAGGGACGACGCTGAGTTCCCCTTTTGTACTCCCATAACCATAAACTAGGGAGTAATAACAATCTGGAGGGGGTTCACATCAACTACTGTTCAATTACGTTATAGGGCATCGACCTTGACATCGGGCGCTACTTAGGAACATGCACTCGAATTCCTTTCAAGACCCAAGCTGCTAATCCCTTGAATGTTGCCGATGCAACGGTTGTGACGATAATCCCCAGGAAGATATCCTGGAAGCGTGGCAGGGTGGGAAACAAAGACCCTTCAGCAGACACTAATCTGGCACCGGCTATCATATACATCGCAAAGAGTAGTATTGCGCAATAAGCTATCACATACCCGGTACCGAGCCGTCGTTGCAAAGCTGACCATGAAGGGATTTTCAGGTTGTTCAATTTGACTTGTATGTGGGCCATCAGAAGGAGAAATGCTCCAACGCTAAGCGACAACCAGAAGTAGTAAATGTTGTGTTCAACAACGATGACAGAAACCTGAAGAATAGCAAGCAGAATGAAAAGCCAAGCGACCTCTCGCTGCACTTTCACGAACATCGCATTTTCCACTGGGTGAATAGGTTTGAAGCCAAGGTGGTCCACAAAGTTGAGCAGCGGGGCTATCCTTCTTAGTCCAAGTTTGGGAGTTTCGTTTGGCTTGTCTACTAGTTCATAAACAATCTGCTTCAAATCTCCATCCAAGTCCTCTATCTGGAGTCTAACAACCCATCGAAAGAAATACAGGGACCCCACTATTACCACAAGAGAAAGCAACGGTGGGTACCAATAATTTATTGGAGGAGGGTAACTGAAATTCAATGTGTGTGGACCTACTCCAACGGATGTGAACAATCCATCGGCAGCCATTCCTTCGGCCACTGCGAATGCGATGACAGCATAGTAGGCAAGTGTAAGGTGGTATCCAGAGTAAAGTCGTTCGTTCTCTGCACCCTTACCTAGGAAGTGTGCACCTCTTCGGCGGAGGTTGTGGTCATAACGAAATTCTCCTGAGAGCAAGCCATCCTTCGTTAACAGACCTTCAATCTTGACAGAACGTATTGATGCCCAATTCATGGCCGCAATGTGTGCGGACACTATCGTCAGGACAATTGCAATAGTCACCATCAAAACAAGACTTGCGTATGGAAGGTATTGGTCGATTGTCCCCCCAGATAGAAGAATGGTAATCAACGATGATATCATGAGAAGTCCTACTGTAACCACCGTGGAAAGTCCACTATCCGCAGAATCCTTCACAGTCGTACGCATCTGGTCGAGTTCTTGGAGTAGAATCTTCTCCTCAACGGAGTCTGGTTTGGGCTGGTCCATCGTTTTCGAATCTCAATAAGTCAGTGTGGTTTCTGTGCTAATCCTTCCACCATCTTTCCTAGTTGTTCAGTTGCAAGTTTACTGAGTTCCTCAACGACTTCATCCAACGCGTCGAGAAGATGTTCAGGTGTTCCAGGAATGACGTGAACCGTTGCGCCGAGAAGGTCCTTTGCCAGTTGAGAGTGCAAACTCTCTGAAAGTGCACTACATCCCTTCTCAGAGAGGTTGGTCACAACAATCACATGTCGCAATCCGAGTGACAGATATCCCTTGACTTGGGGTGCGATGCCGCCTGCCATGCTTGCAATTCTAGGGCGGGTGATAGGAGCTAAGGCGTCTTCAAACTCCTTACATTCGATGCCCAAATTCAAGTCGGGAACAAACACGTCAATCTCAAGAGTAGCTCCATCCTTTCCATGAAACTGAGCTAATGGAAAGACCCTTGGTTGAGCTATCGGTTGCTTTCTGACTGTTTCAGAGCGAACATATGCCGAGATGAAGAGCGGTAGGTCTTGATTCGCCACCTTCAAAGGGGCATAAGAGCGGTCAAAGACCAGCAAAGTCAGGGTGGCCCATTCGCAACCACATTTCGGGCACTCTGGCACTCTCTGCGGAGTGTTCGAAAGGGCAACAGAGTAGTTGCCACACTCGCCACAAAGGCTGACCTCCAATCGAGAGTGTATCAGATTCAATCGTTGCAGACCGTTCAACATCTCCTCATACCCATCAGGGTCAAGGACGTTGTTGAGAATGTTTGTCCTCTTGTCTACAAGTGACTCGAATACTATGGCTCCGACGCCCTCGGCCAGAGAAACCGCCCCTTGCAACGCGGCACCAATCTGACCTTGCATTGTGGTCTGCATCGAGTTCAGCGAACCCATGAACTTCATTGCAATCGCACCTATGACCACTTTCTCGTCTGGGTTTTCCATGTTTCCGACTTCCTGTATCACGGCACCGATGATGTTTGGCAACATCTTGACAGCGAGTGAGCCCACGATTCGGCTCACATCCACATTGAACTTCGACTCCATGAGTTCAATGAAGTGTCCGACGCCTTCGTCCGTTCCCCTCATGCCAACTACCACCGGAACAGGGATGTCGTGGTCAAATTCCAGGACCGACCCGTTGATGTATAGTATGTTCAGGGTATTTCGCCAGAGTTCCGTTCTTGCTGCATCTACCAATGGACTTACTGCGTCTTCAAGCCGCTCCTCACTCTTGAACGGAATAGGTAGACCTACAGTCGCTGCGGGGGAGATGCTTACTTGGAGGCTCTCTTCCTTATCCACGAGATACGTCAGTCAACAGGGTTATTTTAGTCTACATGAGAATGGGCTTCCGCAGCGTGTTCGGGACATGCAGGTATGTAACTGGTCTGCCGCTTCTTCGATCTGTCTCACATCATCTCTTGCCCCCTTATCAATCTGGCTGGACCCATTTTGGGCTGGGGGTAGCACTCCGCTGGTTCGATATTTCCCGCATGCAGGTATAAGCACTCACGGTGCATACTGAACATTAAACGGATACCGAACAACTGCACTCACCAAAAGAGACATCCTGTGTCAGCATGGCCCAAGCATTTCAGTGAAGCACTCGATCCCCATTTGCCACGTGGGTTCAGTCAGACTCCAGCGCCTCCAATTTTCTCGCCGTAACTGATTCGTTTCCCCACTTCCACTCCTCCCTCGTCTTCAGCATGTGATAGATCATCCTCACTAGCTTCTTCATACCCAATACGTGTGCAAGACTCCCCTTCCCGGTCCTGGCCTTCGTCTTCGCATAGTAGTCATGGATCGGACCTTTGAACTTCCCCACCGTGTCCACCATGACTGACAGTGCCCATCTGGGAGTGCTTGGGCCATCCCTCGAAATCCTGCCTACGCGCCTCATCGATGAACTGTTCCTCTCCGCAGGGACGATCCCAAAGAAGCTCGCAAGATGGTCTGCGTCAGGGAAACGGTTCACGTCACCGATATACGTGCACAGAAGTGATGCGAGGTAGAAATTGACCCCAGGTATCGACATCAGTAGTCTTACATCGTCGTTCACCCTTGCCCGCTCCTTTATCCTTCCCTCAAGGGGCTCTGTCAGCTTCTCCACGAGCTCCAATTGGCGGATCATGGTGGATAGGACCAGATCCCTCTCGTCCCCGAAAGCGATGGACTTCATCGTTTTCCTTCTCAGTGCGGAGAAACCATTGGTCGACTTGGGCAGGCTGTCGTAGAGACCCTCTCTCTTCAGGTATCCAATGATGCTGTTCTTCAATCTCGAGATCTCCTGCCCGAGCTTGACCCTCTGCAGGAGCAAGTCCCGAAGTATCTGGTCCTCTCTATTGAGTAGATGTGCCTCGGGAATCATGCCCACGCTGTGAAGCTTGCCAATCTTCACGCTATCCACCCGGTCGTGCTTCTTCTTCGACTTGATGATCCATGTGAGCTCCTTAGGATGGGCTACTGTGATGTCAGCGTATCCCATCTGTCTCAGTTGCCTGTCGAAGGGATACGCTGAACCAGAGGACTCGAAGGCGATTCTTGCGTCGAGTGGGACCTTCTCCCGCAACGCCTGGTATCCCTCTTCGTTCATGGTGAATGAGAAGGTCTCTGACTTCTCATTCGTGATCACAGTCGCATAGCTCGAGCTCTCTCCAAGATCTATTCCCACAGTCACCATACCCTTCCTATTCCAAGTCTGTTTCTTACGTTTCATTCTTCATCTCTCCGGCGACTTCGGAGCCTGAATCGAAGTCGCGATCGAAGAGGCGGCTACGCCGGGCCAGTTACAATCCAGTCACCAAAACGGAGATAAGGCAAGAATTCATTATGTGACGTCTGGCGAGTGGGATTTGAACATGACCAAAGAGGAGGAAATTGCACAGCTCAAGACGGAAGTGGAACGGTCGGAATGGGTCACTAAGGCGAAGGCCAGCCACGGGGAAATCGAAAAGTTAGAACGTCAGAGAAAAGTCCCAGCAGTGATGTCACTCCTCCTTAGGATAGGGATCCTTGACGAGAACATTCAAGAGCTTCACAGCTATGTTTTGGCGTTTGACACCAAGACGCCAAATTCGAATACGCTACAAGCAGGGCTTGAATCGGTAAACAACAAGATCAAATTGATTGTGCAGACCTACGGAAGCATCCGGTTAGATTTTTCAAAATCCATTTGTAACAATGTGACAGAACTGGACTCGATTCTTCCTCAGGTTGAAGCTGGGCAAAGTGTGGGAAGAATTAGTGACATTATCAGTATCGAAACGTACCTCTCGCAGGCCATGGCCTATCTCGTTCGTTTCATGGCTTGACTCTTCAAAGGCGGCGTTGGACACATTAATAGTCTAGAACGAAATCTCGGTGCAATGACTCCTCCTGGTCCATTGTATGGGTCTCGTGTTGAAGACGACTGGACAAGAGAACTGATTCAAGAGATGGTGAAGATAGGCTTCTCGGCCTCGCTCAAGCCAAGTTTCCACTTGGTTGTTGATGGTCGACATGGCAGAACCGAACCGGATATTGAAATCACAAATGGGGGAGTGAGCATTGGAAGCGCGAAGATTGGAGAAGACCATCTCCCTGAGGCACTGGCCACCGCACACGAATATCAAGTGAAACTTGAACGTGCCGACGAACTGCGTGGAATTTCGCTTAGGGAGGTCTTTGCAATAGTCTATCCTAGGAACCCTCACGATCAGTTCCACTTGATTGCCTTACCTCACAGACGGCGACCAACGAACTTGTTCTTCACTCCTGAGTCGTTGCCAGACCTAGCACAGAAGATTGCCCTCGTGATTCACAATGAAGTGGCAGGTGTCGTTCAGACACCAATCCTCTCAGCGGTTCCAAAGGTCCTTTACTATGGTGCTCGTGAACTCGCTCAAACCCTTTCTGGCGTTCCCGTAGAGGACTTGGAGGAAGTCTTTGGGGGACACAGCTTCTTTCAAGCCGTCTTGGCAACCCGTCTGAAGGGCAAAGACCGCACTGAAACACTGCGCCTTGGGGCCGGTTTCCTATTCGTAAACCAACTGTTCTTTTACATTCTGCTATCACGGGCCGCTGAAGAAGAACATAAGGACGGAACAAATCCATATCCCAGTATCGCTGACGCCGACAAGGATAACCCACAGCGGATTAATGATAACTACTTTGAGAAGGTGCATGCCAAGGACTATGAGCCCATTTATGGAATCCCAGTCGCAAGACTTTTCAAAGTGAAGAGGGCAGCAGAGGCATGTCGCGAAATCGTAAACAGTATCGTAACCCTATCGCCCAACATCGATTCCAGAGACATAGCCGGCCAGGTATTTCAGACCCTAATACCATTTGATATACGAAAACCATTGGGAGCCAATTACACAAACCCTAGGGCGGCGGAACTGCTGGCTGACTTGGCAATTGACCGGGCTGATGTTACCGTCATGGACCCAGCCTGTGGAAGCGGCACCCTGCTTGTGTCAGCGTACCTTCGGAAGATTGCTCTCTCTAGGGACGGCAACCGGAAGGAGGTTCATCGCCGATTCGTTGAGAACGATATTACAGGAATAGACGCCATGGCATTTGCGGCGCACCTTGCAGCAGTCAATCTGGCGTTGCAAGAGCCGTTGATGGAGACTGACAAGCTCCGAATTGCAACCACGGACTCGACTCGCTTGAAACCGGGGGACGACATTTCTCCGACCGAGGATGCACTCCCTGCGGAGTTCCGCCAAAGCACGCTAGAGGATAGATACGGAGATCCAAGAGCTCGCCTAGTCAGGGCACAAAAGGTCAGGGGGCCGGTTCGCATGAAGAAAGCGGGGCACGAGGTCACTGCCATTCACTTGGACCCAGTTGATTTGGTAATGATGAATCCGCCGTTTACGTCCAGAGACAACATGTCAATCAGCTATCGCACGCAGCTCGCAGAACTTTACTCCGAAGGAGAATATGGGTTAGCAACACAGGGCAGGAAAATCAGTCAGCAGGCTTACTTCCTGCTACTGGCGGACAAGTTCCTCCGTCCAGGTGGAAAGATTGCATCGGTGCTCCCCCTCACGACTCTTGGAGGGAAAGATTACTGGCCTCTTGTCGATTTTCTATGCAAGCACTATACCATCCAATACATCGTCATAGGTCTGGGTCGCACGTCCTTTAGCGAAGACACGAGCCTGTCCGAGTGTCTTCTCGTGGCAAAAAAGACAACACCGCCCGCCGGATCGACTTTCAGATTGGTAGGGACACTTCTGCCACCTGACGATTGGAACAGTGAAAAGCAATCGAAACTGGTTGCTGGCTGTTCAAAGGGTCAAAGCATTGACGGAATCTCGGTTATTCGAGAATTCCCTCAGACTGAGCTTTCACCAGGAGGGCAGATGCTCCCAGGACTTCTCCTTCGCCTGTTTCCCGAATACGATGCCGCCTGTTCGGCACTTGAGCAGATATGGGCTTCGTCCCGTCTGCCTCTTGTCAAATTCGCAGAACTTCGCCGCAGGGGGATAGTCTATAGGGGTCGACTAATGAAGGCACGTCACTTTGCCGATTTGGGGGCTTCAGCACTCTTTGCGGTTCGTCAGGAGGAGCGAGCACTGCGCCAAATGGATCGCCTATGCCTAAGTACACAATCGGGCGACAAGGTCGTATTCCGTGACCGTACCACTGGTGAGACCATTGATTACTCTTCAAACGAATTAGTACCGGCTCTGCGCAGATTTGCATACGTTCAGAATCTCGACATTACTAATTCGAGCGATTTTTGTGTCAAATCAGTCGGAGACCCCCTTCGCAAGTCCTTGGAGACAATCTACGGTCCGGAGGATGGTAGTAGGAAGTGGAAACACCTGAAGAGTCGAAATTTCTGGGAAGCAGTGGTAGAGGGTAATTCGGCGCGACTAGTAGCGGTTCAGAGAATGGACCTTTCTGCCCCCGGAACAACTATGTTGTGTTGTTGGTCTGCCACCCCGATTTTTCTAGCCAGTCCAAACTACATGGCGGAAGGATTTCAATCGGTACGAGAGGAACATTTCTTCTGTATGTGGCTTAACTCATCGTTTGGGGTACTTCAAGTGATCTCCGCAACCGCGTCTACCCGAGGCTCTTGGGTAAGAATGGAACGGTTTACAGTCGACCAAATCTCATTGCCAGACTATTCTCGGTTTACTGAAAAAGATTGGGACTTTTCCGAGCAACTTTGGGAGGAGGTGTCGAAGGCTTCGCTGCCGTCTATTCTGGAGCAGGTGTCTACAGACAACTCAGCAAGGAGACGACTGGACGAGGGGCTGCTGAAGCTCATGGGGACTGAGGGAACTGATGAGAGAAAGCTAATCGGACAAACTGTGAGGACTGGGATTAAGCGCGCCCTGGAATCTATGAGAAAGGCTATGGGATCAGATGCCCTTCATTTCGGGGAAGAGGTTGACGACGAGCTCTCTTGACAAGGTTTCTGACCGGATTTCGGCAAGTCGATCCTGCTACAAGATTGCCGAACTCGTTACAAGAAACCCATCCCGTTACGAATCTCCGCCATTAGGAAACTCTTATTTACTTTCGTCGCTAAGGGATACCTATGAGGTATACGTCAACCGGAACCTTGGAGAGCCCGTGGAGGCTACCTTCGAAGTACCCGGAAATGGGCCCAAACGCCCAGGTCTCGGCCATGAGGAACTGCATTCTCGCGTTCTTGGAACATTCGCGAAGAGCCACAGTGTCGGAGATTGTCGCAGCCATTGGTGCGCCACTCGACAAGACTGTACGCAGGCAGGTCCAGTATCTAGCATCAACACAACAACTCTACGTGGACCCAGTGGGCAGGGATCCCGTGTATTATCGGAATGGGAAGATGGCACATCCCCTGCTTCAAGCAGACATTCATGCCGCTCTGGCAGATTATACGATAAGGACTTATGGAGACAGCCTAACCGGAAAGTACCTGACGATAACTGAATACACACAGACTTCTCTCGGGGAGTCGAAGGCTAAGGGTGGCATACGGGTTTCCGTTAGTGACTTGCCAGTGTTGATTGACAAGCTGACCCGCATACAGCGGGCCATAGATGCGGATCCCTCCCTGCTTGAAGGAGGCTTGGTCAAGCATGAGAAGACCCAAAATGAGGAGGAGCAATGATAGGTGCCTCACGCCTCTACTATGAGGAGAAGACAGCCTTCGAGCACGCTGCATCTAGAGCGGGCAGGTTGCATACTCCGGCTGGAGTTTTCGATGTGCCAGAGGTATCTCCGAGCCTCAGAACACTCACAGACTGGAAGGCAGTCCAACTCAATATTGAACACGGCTTGCAGGTCCGAGTCATATCACCGTACGCTAGTGAAGCCGACTCTTTCGGACCGGAGTTCGCTGACTTCTTCTGGCCGACTCAGACTCGCCTCATACCAACGTCGGTACCAAGCCCCTTGGTAATCGCAGACATTGAGAGCGAGGCACTGAGCTTCAATTGCAAGGCCCGAGAGAACTACAAGAGACTGGACAAGCCGATGGGCAAGTCAGGTCGCAACGAGGCAATGGAATTGCTATTGAGTACCAGCGGTCGAACTGATGCAGGCCTTAGGACGCAGGAGGCTCATGCAGCTTGGAATCAGATGCTGGAGGAATATGGGCCTGGGCTTTTGATGGATTGGACCAAACAGCACCTCACTGCCGTAGGGTCTGATGTTCTGTCTGTTCCGACCCCGATAATCAAGAAGGAAGCTGGCAGTGTCGAGAATGCCCTGAGAATTGGTAAGCTGTTATTGCCAATTGCACAGCGTTCGACTGAATTCAAAATGCACGGCATACACTTGCTACTCTCCGACGGCCTTTTTGACGTCAGTTCGCGGGCGACCAAGGCGAGGAGTGCGTTGGAAAAGGGGATTGCGTCCTGGGCTATGGACTACACGACAAGGGACCTTTTCCTCTCCATGAAGATTGATGATTCGGGAACAATCCTCAACGACCGTGAACGGGGCAGGATAGCGCGAAGACATCTAAGCGATCTACTCGTCAACTTGCAACAGAGCGTACGACTTTCTAACGGGGTTCTAGTTGCGTTCAATGTCGGCAACTGGGCTCTTGGATACCTAGATAGTGGGGCAGATATTGCTGGGGTTCGCCTTACGGGGAGGCCGATCATTGACCGCTTGTGGGCAGGCAGGAAAGGCGAAACCCACGAACTTGACGTGCCTCCCATCACCTCGCTGAGAAGCATGGCTGACGAACCCTACGAAGTCGTGAAGGAGCATTACGAGCAGAACGACCAAGCCTTTCCAGTGCCATCTTGTATGGATCCCGAACCCTACTGGGGATTTTCGCCGAGAGACCAGTGGAAATACGTTGCCAGGGCAAAGTGTGGCGTTTTCGTGAGTGTTGGCAAAGAATACCGAGAGGCAGCCGAGGACCCATCCAAGCCATTGAGAGAGTCACTTGCTAGTAGGATCAATGACTCAGGCATGAGACAGGAGTTGACCGATTTGTCCCCGTCGGTTCGAGGGGAGGGAAACTAGAATTGATGCGAATCCAGGCCAGGTCTCCTCCGCCATCTTTGGATCATCCTGCCGCCTTTGCTCATTTTCTGCCGTGCTGAGACTGACCCTTTTTTAGGTGTAACTCTCCATTTACTGCCTCTGGGACTAGCTCATCGTCCGGTTTCCACTTCAATTCCTTGATAATCTCTGGAGGGAGGGAAATCTGCCACTTGTAGTATGTCTTTCCGTAAGCCACGAGGTTCTTCACGTATCGTAACTTCATCGAAAATACATAGGTCCAAGGAGGTATTTGAAACTTATGGCACTTAGTGCCTTAGGCAACTATAAATACTCCCGTGCTATTAGTATACTAAGGGCACTAAGGAGGGTGAATGTGATGGCAACGAATTTCGATAGCCCGGAATGTAAGAACCGAATCATGAGGGCGAAGGACATAATGTGCCACGCCGGGCAGATAGAAAGACTCAGTGATGACACATGGTCTGTCCCATCTCAATCAGGTTTTGGGAGGTACGTAGTCCAAATCAAGGGAATTGAGGGAAAGTGTACCTGTGGGGATTTCGCCAAGAGAATGGAACCGTGCAAGCACATCTTCGCTTGCCTTGCCCTCTACAAGGGGATTGACTACACGTACGATTCGAAGCCCACTCCCCGAAAGACCTACAGACAGAATTGGAGGGCCTATGGGAAGGGGCAAACCGAGGAGATGCGTCTGGTTGATACTCTCCTCAGAGAACTGGTTAAGGACACACCTGATCTTCCAAGGAACCCTGAGGTAGGGGGCCGACCAAGCATTCCCCTTTCTGATGCCATCATGTGTTCCATTCTCAAAGTATATTCGGGCCTATCCGGGCGCAGGGCACATGGAGTCCATGAGAATGTGGCCGACAGGGGTCTCATAACCCATGTTCCGAGCTTCATGGTGGCTTCTCGCCTTCTCAATAAGCCGGAAGTTACCCCCATACTCTACCACCTACTGCAACAGAGCGCCCTTCCCCTCATTGGCCTTGAGGATAACGGAGTGGTCGCCCCAGACAGCACGGGCATTCAAACGACCTCCTTTGGGGGCTGGCGCGAAGAGAAGCATGGTGAAAAGAGGGAGCGCAGGTGGCTCAAGGCCCACGCCATAGTCGGGACCAAGACCCACGTTATCCTCAGCGCGATTGTCGGAGAAGCAACTAGCGCAGACTCCCCCCAGTTCGAGAAGTTACTCTTGGGTGCCCTTAACGCAGGGTTCCACCCATCCTCAATAGTGGCCGATAAGGGCTACCTCTCTAGGGAGAACTATTCCTTTGCGACTGATTTCGGCTTGGGAGCCTACATTCCCTTCAAGTCCAATTCAAGGGAAAAGGGGCATGGTTCCCCCGCTTGGAGGAAGGCTTTCCACCTCTTCCAGGCGAACCGTGAGGTGTTCGATCGGAACTACCACAAGCGATCCAACGTGGAATCGGTATTCTCAGCCCTCAAGAGGAAGTTTGGGGAGAACATTAGGTCAAAGACTCCAGTAGCCCAAGTCAATGAGGTCCTATGCAAGCTGATTGCCTACAATCTTACGGTAGTAGTTCACGAGATGTTCGAGAATGGAATCGCCCCGAACTTCACGGCTGAAACGGAAGGTGACGCCGTGAAACAGAACTAGGGGTGCGAAGGAGGTTTCGTTACAAAGCCCTACGTTTTGGCTTTGTAACATGACCGGGCAATCTGCCCTGAATTCGCTACACTCGCGGCGAATCCGTTACAGGAATCACATCATAACATAGGCGGAAAGGATGGCGTGTCTCTTCACATGGTCTTGAGCAACCCCGTGAGGGTCTCTTTACCCTACACCTAGTTCTTGCTCGCGACGTAGTTTGGCTCGTAGGATGCGATCCCTGATATTGAGAACCTTCGCTGAGATGCCCACGTACACTACAGTGTTGTTCACATGAATGCTGAAGTTGTCGCTACTTGACGTGGCATCTTGCGGGTTCCCCGCCCAGATACTCGCGGTTGGGCCGTCCTCGTTGCTTGCGGGAATTCGAGAGGTAGGGACGTAGCTCACAGGCTGGAAATTTCCAGTCGCCACTTCTAGTGCTTTGATGTTCTGAAGAGGCTGAAGCCAGATTACCTCGTGGTGTGGGCGGGTGAAGACACGATGGAGAGAGAGCATGATGATGCGATGGTTGGTGAGCACACACAAACAGCGACGGTATTTCCAGTGCATGAGGACTCCTTCGCCATCCCCTAGTGCCAGGGCATCGAGCACCTCTCTGCGCAAGGGCATTTTCCACTAGACCGATTAGGCATTGCCGGATGATATTTATGATGTTGGAGCATCCGGCTAGAAACGAACCATGTCTTGAGGTAGCAAGTAGTAGTATTGTTTCAAAGCCGTACGTTTTCCATTTGCTGCGAGGCGAAGAGCCAGGAGACTCGGTCTTGAGCAGAGGGGGAGAGAGCGTTTCGCACTTCTACGACCCGCTCATGCCATCAGCAACCAGGGCTGCGCCTGGATTAGCCGTCTGCAGCAATCAATACTGAGGAGGGAACATGGGCGGATACTGCTCGCCATACCATTGACCGGTCGCAGACTGTTGCTGGGACCATTGCGGATCTCCATACATTGGTTCTGACACTTCGGGCTGCGGGTCCGTGTCCCTCTTCCTCCTGCGCATCAGGATCAGCACGATTGCCGTGGCCACCACCGCCAGAGCAATGACGAGCAGTGTTGTCATGGAGGGGATGGGTGCGGATGTACCTGGGCCCGAGCCGGTAGCAATCGAAATCGCGGCCGATGAACTGGCAGTTATTCCGTTCAGCGTAGCGGTCACGTAGAGGGTCACGCTTCCAGCAGTTCCGCCCGCAGTGAATACCGCCGAGGCACCGGTGCCGTATATCGAGCCCATGTTGTTGTTCGTGAGGCTCCACGAGTACGTGATGCCAGAGGGGCAGCCGGCAGTGCACGACGGAATAGCCATGAAGGCTTGAGTTTCACCTGATGCCAGCGCTGAGCTTGTCGGGCTCAATCTCACCGACGTGAGCGCGGAGGACCCAGATCCGGCAGTGATGGTGATCAAGGCCGATGCGCTCTTCGAGGCGCTGTTCAGGGTAGCCGTTACGGTCAAGCTCACCGCACCGCCCGCGCTACCGGCAGTGAACGTGGTGGACACACCGGTAGCGGGTGTGAAACTGCCGTCACTATTGCTCAGGGACCAAGCATATGTGATGCCCGTGGTGGGGCATGTGGCGCTACACGTTGGGGTGGCCACGAAGGCCTGTGAGTTACCCGAAGTCACTGTGGGTGCCGCCGGGTTCACCGTCAATGAGGTTAGTGTAGTGGAGGAAGTAGTCGTGACAGTTATCACAGTAGATGTTCCCAGGGTAGTCCCACCGAGCGTGGCGTTGACAAAGATGCCTCCAGTCATCGCGGTACTCCCAGCCGTGAAGAATACTGAGCCGCCGGTACCGCTGAGTGAGCCCAGCGCGCTGCTGGTCAGGACCCATGCGTATGCGATGCCAGATGGGCAGGTCGCGCTGCACGTTGGGGCGGCCGTGAAAGCGATAGTGTTTCCAGAGCTTACTGTTGGTGTCGTGGGACTGATCGCCACCGATTCTAGAATGATGAAGGTAGTCGTTACAGTGATGACGGTGGTGGCTCCCAGGGTGGTCCCGCTGAGAGTGGCGTTGACAAAGATGCCAACGGTCCCAGCGGTGCTTCCAGCGGTGAAGGCCACCGAGGCACCGACACCGCCGAGCGAGCCCAGCAGGGAGCTACTCAAGACCCACACGTACGTGATGCCCGAGGGGCAGGTTGTGCTGCATGTTGGAGTCGCTGTGAAAGGTTGGGTGCCTCCAGAACCTACAGTGGGCATGATAGGGCTCACTGCCACCGAGATCAGGACGGCGGAGGTTGTGCTGATGGTGATGATCGCGGGTAGGCTCTGCACCGTCACCCCATTCAGCGTGGCGTTGACGAAGAGTGCAACTGTGCCAACACTGCTTCCCGCTGTGAAGGTGACCGGGATGCCAACAGCGGAACCAAGAGTCCCCATTGAGCCATTCGTGAGTGTCCATGAGTACGTCGTCCCTGAAGGGCATGTGGATGTGCACGTTGGGGTCGCTGTGAAGGTCTGAAGGCCAGTTGGAGCAAGGTAGGCCGTTGCCGGGCTCACCGCCACTGAAGTTAGGGTAGATACAGATGCGATTATGGTGATTATCACAGGAGTACTCTGTGCGGTCGCTCCATTGAGCGTAGCGTTGACGAAGAGGCCGACCGTCCCAAGGGTGCTGCCTGCAGTAAACGTCACCGAGGCGCCAGTGGTTGAGCTGAGCGTTCCCATCGCGCCATTCGTGAGGGTCCACGAGTATGAGACCCCGGAGGGACAAGGGGATGTGCAGGTCGGAGTTGCAGTGAATGGAGGGGTCGTTGCATTCGTAGAGACTGTGAACGAGGTAGGGTCGACGCTTACAGAAACGACAGTGTTCACAGTCTTGTTGGATATGATGGAAACGGTTCCCTGGCCGTAATTGGCAACGTAGACATCCCCATTCGAAGCATCATAGGTGGCGTAGATCGGGTTGGCGCCAACCTGGAGCGTTGACGTGACCTTGTTGGTGGCGTCCGATATGACGCTCACACTGTTCGAACCATTGTTGGTAACGAATACCTCGCCCCTCTCGCGGTCATACGTTGCACCCATCGGTGCGGCTCCCACCGGGATCGTTGCCACAACGTTGGCCGTAGCATCCGATATCACGCTCACCGAGTCCGACTCGTAGTTGGTGAGGAACATCTCCCCCTTTCCGCTATCGTAGACCTCTCCCATGGGCCCGCTTCCCACAACAACGGTCGCGACCACTTGGTTCGTACTGTCATTGATCACGCTCGCGTTGCTCGAGTTGTAGTTGGCAACGAAGAGCTCACCTCTCGCGCTGTCATACTCCACGGCCTCAGGCTGGCCCCCCACTGGGATAGTCTTGACGAGGCCGTTCGTGGTGTCATTGAAAACGCTCACATTGTTCGATCTGATATTGGCAACGAAGAGCTCACCCTTGCCATTGTCACATATCACATCCGCTGGGCCGGCCGACACTGGTATGGACCCGATCACGCGGTTCGCTAGGTCACTTATGACACTGACATTGTTCGACCCTACGTTGGCGGTGAGAATCTCGTTCTTCCCGTGGTCGTACTCTACGTCCGAGGGGCCGATTCCCACTGGAATGATTGCATACACGTGGTTTGTCACGTCATTGATGACGCTCACGTTGTTTGCGATGACGTTTGCATCGTAGACCGCGCCAGCTCCGTTCCTGCTGTCATAGACCACGCCCCAGGGGCCTATTGATCCGCAGTTCGTAGGCAGGTAGTTGCCTGTATAGAGATGGTTAGTGCACACGTCAAGGGTAAACTCCACGTAGGGGGTTGTCGATGAACTTAGCTCAGCTGACGCGGCAGGAGACTCCAGCAGCGTAGCCGATCTGATGCCACGCGACACCAGCGGGACGGCGGAGTGAGAACCGAGCATTGGCACAACTGGTGTCATGAGAATGAACAGGATACCCAGTACCATCGCGATGGTACGGGTTCTTAGGCCCCGTGTGCTTCCTTGCATCGCACTCCCCAACTGGTATCGACGCACGGAGGCGATTTAACGGCCGTAGATACATGTAGCAAAAGAGTATCATTTTCGGCTTCGCCCTAAGCCCCAGAGGTGCGCAAAGGATTCAGCGCCTTTCTACAAGCTCCAACCAGATCCCGTTTGGGTCAGTGATGAATGCTATCCTTCCAGAACCTCCCTTCAGGCGGTACGGCTCTTTCGCGATCGCCACTCCCAGTCTCCGGAACTCCTCTACCGCCTTGCCCACGTCGGGAACCTCGAACCCCATGTGGTCAAGCTGGTCACCATCCGTGGAATCCTTCTTCTCCTTCCAGTAGGTCAGTTCTATCCTCATCCCGCTCTGAGGGTCGCGTACGAAAGCGATCTCTGCCTTGTTCTCAGGGATCTCTAGGCGCCGTTCGAAGTCAAGCCCGAGTATTTTTGTATAGAAGTACAGGCTCTGCTCCATGTCCTTGACCGTTATCGAAGTGTGATTGAATTTCATTCTCGCACCACGAAAAAGAAGGTTGCCCTGCACGATAAGGCTTTCCAATTGGCCCGGGAGCTTTACACACAAGGAAGTGTTTATATCCAATGAACGCTATGGCTCATAGGCGATGACGCTTTCAGCTACCGAGCAGAAGCATCTTTACGGCGAGCCTGGGACGGATTCTAATCCTCTCCATGCATGGAGGTCTCTTCCTGGAGAAAAGCCACGGAGGATCTGGTCCAGCGGCAGTCTGTACGTAGACGTACTGCCAAGCGCCGACCTAGGCAATTCCTCGTTCGTCGTCGTCGATCGCGGTCAGGGTGCTGCAGCGATCATCGACGCCACAAGGGACATTGGGCGGTATCTTGAGCTGGTCGAAAGGTTGGGCCTGTCCCTGAAATGGGTTCTCGATACACATTTGCACGCCGACTTCGTTTCTGGAGGACGCGGGCTTGCCGCGCTAAGCGGGGCAAAGCTTGGGCTCTGCGCAGAAGCGGAAACGACTGTCAGGCACCAGCCACTGCATGACCAGGAGGAGATCGATCTGGGTTCGGCCGTCATCAAGGTGATCAAGAGTCCCGGACATACCCCTGAACACATCAGTTTCCTTCTGAGGGAGGAGACCGGACGGTCACGCGTGCTTTTCTCTGGTGGAAGTCTGATGGCAGGAACGGCCGGTCGGCCAGATCTCCTGGGGCCGCAGTACACGTACCAGTTGGTGCAGGAGGAGTTTGCGACCCTTCACGAGCGCTACGCTGGATTGCCACCCGAGCTGGTTGTGCTCCCCACGCACGTAGGGGGAAGCTTCTGCGGTGTGGGAAGTCGGTCTGCTCCCCGGACATCGCTCGGGCTGGAGCGGCAGACCAACCCTCTTCTCCTGACGCAGGATAGGAACGCATTTCTTGCCGCATACCTGTCCGGAAACCCCTTCCCAAAGTACTATCGCAACACTCGTCTGATCAATCAGAGAGGAACGCGTCCGATAGGGAGAGAGATACCCGACCTGGTCGGTCTCTCTCCTGAGGAAGTTGAGGAGCTCGGTCGAAGGCCCGGGACCACCATCCTTGACATACGGGAGCCCAGGGCATTCGAGAGCGGACACATCCCCAAGAGCCTCTCGGTCCCGGTGGGCGGGCAGTTCTCTGCATGGGTCGGTTGGCTCCGCAACGCTGAGGAGGAGATCGTGATCGTTGATGACGACCCTGAGGCGCGACACACCGCTCAGGTCGCTCTCCTTCGGACCGGGTTCGATCGTCTCGAGGGATACCTGCAAGGGGGCATAGAAGCATACGCCCGAGCCGGATTCACACTGTCATCCACAACCAGAAGATCAATGCGTTCAGTTCGCCGGGCAGTCGAGAAAGGGGAGGCGCTGACGCTCCTGGACGTCCGCAACCCGGACGAGGCAGCCCTCGAGCGACTTCCAGGCGCAGTGAACATACCTCTTCCAGACCTCGCTGAGCTGGCTCCATCGAGGCTGGACCGCAGGCTCCCTCTATACGTGCATTGCCAGTCGGGATGGCGGGCGGGGATAGCAGCCAGCGTGCTGGAGCAGCTGGGCTTCCCGCAAGTGTTGCATGTTGTTGACGGACCCGAAGCATGGAAGAGTGCCATGGCCTCTGCTCGGAGTGACATTCGCACCAAGCAATGATCTCCCGGCCAACGGGTGTTTGAGCATCCCCTTACAAGGGGTCAGGTCATCATCTTTCTGCAGCGGTCCAGGTCGTTTGAGGCTAGTGATGGGGCTACGATACTGAGGTGGAGGAATCGTGCCCCCGGTCGGCCGCGAGAGCCCGCCGGACCTTGGAGGTTCCATACTGACCAATTCTCACCGCTATGTAGATCACGAATGAAATGGTGACGATGAAGAAGCTGGGAGGGTAATTGGAGTACCACGCGATGAAGAGCCCCCCCCACACAGAGAGAACAGCAATGAGGACCGAGACAACAATGGCATAACCTGGCCGCTTGCAGAGGCGAATTGCCGTCGCAGCCGGCGTCACCATTAGAGCGAAGATGAGGAGGACCCCGATCACCTGGACTGCTATAGACACCGTGATTGCCACCAGCATCATGAAGATCCAACCTAGGAACACCGTGTTCAGTCCCTTCGCCTCGGCCACTTCCTCGTCCAGGGAGGAGAAGAGCAGAGGTCGGTAGGTCGCTGCTAGAAGTGCGAAGACAACGAGGCTCGCATAGAAGGTCAATTGCAGGGCGCTGTTGCTGATACCTAGTACCTCCCCAAAGAGGATGGAGTACGTCTCGGTGGAATACCCTGTGTAAAGGCTGATGAACAGTACTCCGAGGCCCAGCATGAACGCGAGAGTGGTTCCTATCTCTACATCCCGGTGGGCTGCCTTCTTACCCAGTAGCGAGATGAATGTTCCACTTCCGGTCGTGAACAGAAGTAGTCCGACCACCGGGTCCCAACTCAGCAGGACTGCCCCAGCTGCACCGGCAAACCCTACGTGGCCCAGGGCATGCGCGGCAAAGGATGATTTTCGCAGGACGATGAGATACCCCACGAGCCCGGCAACGATCGCGATGATCGTGCCCGCCTCGAACGCGTTGACCATGTAGGCATAGGCCAGCATGGATTGCAGGTCGGCGTACAGATTCCAGCTGAATTGCTGTGTGACCCAGCCCATGTTAAACCTCCTGGTGTTCATCGGGGTGGGAGTTCTCGCCGCCCACGATCACTATGTTCCCGCGAGAATCCCTGAGTACCTCAACCTGGATCCCGTAGAGTGCTGTCAGCCTCTCTGTGCTGAGCACCTCCTTGGGCGTACCCGCTGCCATGCGGCCATTGGCAACGTAGATGACCTTGTCCAGGCAATCTATGAGGGGGTTGATATCATGAGAGACCAGCAAGGCTGCCAGCCCGCGTTCATGGGCCAGTCCGTCTACCAGCTTCACCAACTCTCTAGCGCGTCGGATGTCGAGGCTGGCCAGCGGCTCATCCAGCAAGAGAAGGTCGGGTTGGCTCACCAAGGCCTCGGCGAGGAAGATGCGCTGAAGTTCTCCCCCTGACATGCTACTGATGGACTTCGTGGCGAGGCCCTCAGCACCCACGGCTTCCAGGGCGGACCATGTGGCATCCCACTCCGTTGCCCACGAGAGCAGCGGAATGCTCCCCCAGCGGTGACCCGAGTAACCTAGCCGGACCAGGTCGAACGCCTGGAAGTTGGTCTCCTGGTCGAGCGAGTGGCGTTGGGGAACGTAACCGATCCTTGAGTCGCCCCGATGGGGAGCTCTGCCGAACACTGAGACCTTGCCTTGGAGCGGAGGTTGCAGGCCGAGCAGCATCCGAAAGAGGGTGGTCTTGCCTGATCCATTGGGTCCGATGATCGCGACGAATTCGCCCCGGTTGATGGTGAAGTCGGCTCCCTGCCAGACTACTTCTCCCCCATAACCGGCCGCGGCCCCTTCCACCCGAATCATCTCAGATGAGGACTTCATCACTGCCCCAGGGCGTTCGAGTTCAGCCCGTTTTGAACGTAGATGAGCTCTGATTGCATCCAGACCTGGAAGGAGTAGTTGGGCGGCTGGATAGTCTCGGTAACCCCTACTACCGCCACACCGCATGTCTGCGCGATCGTCTTCATCTCTGATGTGAGCGGGGTCACCGTTTGCTCATTGTAGACCAACACTGAGACGTTGCCACTTTCCAGCTGATCCTCGAACTCGGACACGCTCTGCTCCGGCGGGTCATTTCCCTCCGCGACCGCGTCCATGAACGAGGCAGGAGAAACAAGGTTCAGGCGGAGAGCGTTCGCCATGTAGACGAAGATGCTCTCCGTTGCCGCAACCTCAGTCCCAGCAAACTGGCTCCTGATGTTGTTCTCCTCTTCAAAGATGTCTGAGTTCAGCGAGGCATTGATGGCATTGAAGTTCTGCTGGAAGTAGGACGCATCCTGAGGCGCGATCGAGGTCAGGTTCGCAAGAATCGTCCTTGCGGTCAGATTCACGAACGCCGGATTGTACCACATGTGCGGGTTGCCCCCTATGGGCACTCCGTTGATGTTCCCCACGTTCAGCACCACACGATTGGGGTTGGGATTGGCCGCAATGGCCTGGAGGGCCCATGTATCATAGCCGACACCGTTCACGATGACGTACTGGGCGTCCGCGATGGCAGTCACGTCCGAGTTGTTTTCCGTGTACTCATGAGGGTCCGCATTGGGGTCCGTGATGATGCTGAGGACGCTGGTGTCGTTCCCGCCTATCTGGGTCACGATGCTCCCCCAGAAATTCTCGGCGGCGACCACCTGGATCAGGCTCGAACCTGAGTGGGTCCGCGACACAACTTTGGCCGGTTCCGGGTTGGCGACAGGGGACGCAGCCTTGCTGCGCGGGGTCAATGACGAGCTGGTGGGACTGTGAGTGTGGCAAACGATCCCGGAGCCGGAGGGGTGTGCGTACGTCCACGCCGCATACCCTCCCCCCGCCACCAGTATCACTACTAGGACCACCAAAACAACGAAGAAGGGATTCCTTGGGCGAGGCCGCGCCTTTCTCGATGAGCTTCCTAATCCATCAGAGATGGTCTCTGATCCGCCAGGTGCATTGTTGGCCTCGCTGCTGGAGTCAGGCATGTTCAATTCTCGCTCTTCTTGCCCGAGCATGGCGGTATGGGCTCCCCGTGGGGGCACTTCTCTGGGTGACCGGCCGCTTTGCAGAGCTGTTCAATCGTCTTGTGGGACAAGGCAAAGTCCACTTCGTGCGCAGCGGCGCATATCTCGTCGGGGGAGAAACCCATCCTGCTGAACAGGGTCTCCGCAATATGGTGATGCCGTTGGTACTCGATAAGGGCATTCAGTCCGTTCGGCGTAAGACGGGTCTTCCCGCGATGTCTAATGACGAGCCCCATCTCTTCGAGCACGGTCAGATGTCCCAGGGCTGAGGGCGGAGTGATCTTCAGGGACGAGGCGATCGCCCTGAGCGAAGCCCCGCGATCTGGTGCCTCCTTCTCCTTGATGATCATCAGGGTCTCAACCTGTCTCCGGGTGAGCTTCTCGAGGAGCTCCATGGTAGGATGCAGGTTTGAGAGGTATATATGCTGCCCCCTAATTATTAGCCTCAAGCGAACGCGTAGCCGATAGCAGGCTAGATGAGAGTTTGCCCGCATCCTGAATGAACGAAGGGATACGCTTAGGGGGAGTTTGGCTTTGAGATGGTCGAGTCCTTGAGCTTCCTCTCCCTTACGACCCAAAGCACAACTCCAATCACGATCAGCACCAGGCCAGTGACGGTCAAGCATTCCGCAATGATAAATTGGGGCTGGTCGTACACCGGTGCCAGTGCCGCACTGCAGGTGGAGCCGGGTTGCTGGCACACGTTCTCGGAGGGGTACACATAGTCAGCATAGTAGCCCGCCCAGCAGAAACCAGCCACGTTTACGGCAATTCCCACCACTAACAAGATGAGTGAGATGGACTTCTTGATCTGCCCCCACACGGTCCCGTCAACGCTCATTTGTTCTTGGCGACGACGATCTCGGCAATGTTCACGATCTGGAACCTCCTCTTGCTCCATGTGATGGTGAAGTGAAGAGCGACGAGATGCTCCTTCACCTCTCGTTTGTGGAACATCTCCATGTAGATGAACTGGCCCCCGGGTTTGAGGACGCGGGAGACCTCGTCGAGCGCCTTGTAGATGTCCTCGATGGACCCGACATGGTGGAGCATCTGGAAGGCGAGGATCAGGTCCAGCGACCCGGTCGGGTAGGCAAGGTTGAGCACGTCAGCTTTCTGGAGCGTGAACGCGGGGGGGACCGACCCGTACCACTCACCAAGCGATTCCTTTGCAACATCGACCTGATCCTGGTCGTAGTCGGTGACGTTGAGCGCTGCAGGGTGGAACCGGTCATAGATGAGAGCTGAGAGTGCTCCATTGCCCGCTCCGACCTCCAGGACCTTGGACTCGGGAGTGAGCTTGAGCTGCCCGACCCCCGCAAGCTCTTCCACGAGCTTCCTGTAGAAGCGCCTACCCTTGCGGTTGACGAAGTACTTCTCGAACTTCGACATCTCGGTCATGCTGTGGAGGGAGGAGCGCCGGAGGTCATATAGATGCCTCCGGCCAGTCCTCGATGCTCTCCGCTCCTACAGCACACCAAGTAAATGGGGGCTTCACACGCAGTTCCTGTGTAACGGAGAATGCGCCAAAAACAGCATTGATCGTTAGTGGCCTCGGGCTGAGATAGTCGCCCGAAGGCTTCTATCTTACACCCAGGCTCTATCAAACCCGACTTCCACGGATGATCTCTGGGGTGTCTCTTTTCGAGGGGGGTTTCGGGCTTAGATGCTTTCAGCCCTTATCCCGTAGCGCGTGGCTGCCCTGCGATACCTTGCCAGATAACAGGTAAACTAGAGGCGCCGATTCCCCGTTCCTCTCGTACTGTGGGAA
>Ga0326727_10000552_pt1 | contig 153285 bp, 116 predicted proteins | sample MB2enrmetagenome_FD_207643 | JGI IMG/M metagenome (GOLD analysis project Ga0326727, IMG submission 207643) | Lab enriched peat soil microbial communities from McLean, Ithaca, NY, United States - MB29MY | ecosystem: Environmental > Terrestrial > Soil > Wetlands > Peat | place: USA: New York... | reverse complement strand
GGGCTGCGCTTTGCCCTGGTTGCCCGCGAATGACAAATCATGGTTGTTTTCCCTGGGTTCTCAGCCTGCTCACAGCCGCTTCGCGTTGAAAAATAGTCCAAGCACATAGTCTGCCGATCACAACTGCAAAAACATGGCAATACGGAATGTGCGGGGCGCTCGCGCGCCTGTTCTTTGACAGGGAGCGGGCCTCGTGCGCTGGAATTCTCGAAACAACTGGAGGTTTGAAGAGCGGTTGCAGCCCATGCTTTCCGCGCCGCCGCCCGGCCGCCCGTTAATTTGCAATTCCGGATTCCGGGCTTGACCTCTCTCCCGGATACGACCCTTATGAACAGCGACTTTATGAAATCGAATAGTCAAATTCTCCCCGGCCATTCTTTCAGTTCATCCTCCGACTCGCCCAACGGCGATGACTCCATTGGCCGGAGTCGCCGGCAGGCCCGCATCTTGGCCCTCCTGCTCATCGCCAGTCTGTCCGCGCGCGCGGAGGATGCGAACACCAACTCGCCTCCTGCCCCCACCAACAACGCCTCCCCGGCTCCAGCCCGCGCGGCCGGAGGAGGATTCGGCGGCGCGAACAACGCCGCCACCGAGGCCGATCACGCCAGAATGATGGAGTTGCTCCACATCCCTTCCATCCGCCGCGGGCGTGAGGGCAACAACAAGCAGTCGCCCTACTACGCCAATTACGACGAAGCCAAGGCCAACCCTTATCCCCGCCTGCCCGATCCGCTCATTTTGAAGGATGGCCGCAAGGTCACCACCCCGGCAATGTGGTGGGAGTTGCGCCGCCCGGAAATTGTGGAGGATTTCGACCGGGAAATCTATGGCCGCGTTCCCAAGGATACCCCCAAAGTGACTTGGGAGGTGACCAGCACCGCCACCGAAACCAACGGCGCCGTCCCCGTCATTGCCAAGAAGCTCCTCGGGCACGTTGATAATTCGACCGACCCGGCCATCACGGTCAACATTCAATTGTCCATGACCACCCCGGCCGGCGCCTCCGGTCCGGTCCCCGTCATGATGCAGTTGGGCTTCGCGGATTTCGGACGCGGCTTTGGCGCCGGATTGGGCCGCTCCAACGGCCCGATCCGTCCCGGCGGCGGATTTCCCGCCAACTTCAACGACTGGCAGCGGCAGCTTCTGGCCAAGGGATGGGGCTACGCCATTATCACACCCTACAGCATTCAGGCCGACAACGGCGCGGGCCTGACTTCCGGCATCATCGGCCTGATGAACAAAGGGCAGCGGCGCAAGGCCGATGATTGGGGGGCCTTGCGCGCGTGGGCCTGGGGCGCCAGCCGTGCCCTGGATTATTTTCAAACGGACCCGGCGGTGGATGCCAGGCAGGTCGGCCTGGAAGGCCACTCCCGCTTTGGCAAAGCCGCGCTGGTCGCCATGGCTTACGATTCCCGCTTCGCCATCGTTTATGTCAGCTCCTCCGGCGAAGGCGGGGCCAAACTGCACCGCCGCGATTATGGCGAGATCGTGGAAAACCTCACCGGCTCGGGCGAATACCATTGGATGGCCGGCAATTTCATCAAGTATGGCGGCCCCTTGCATTGGGATGATCTGCCGGTGGACGCGCACGAATTGATCGCGCTCTGCGCCCCCCGCCCGGTCTTCATCAGCGCCGGCTCCACCAACGGCGATGCCTGGGTGGATGCCAGGGGGATGTTTATGGCCGCCGCCGCCGCCGGGCCGGTCTATGCGCTTCTGGGCAAAAAGGACATGGGAACCACCAACTTCCCACCGATCGAAACGCCGCTCATTGACGGTGATATCGCTTTCCGCCAGCACTCCGGCGGACATACCGATGCGCCAAACTGGCCCGTCTTCCTCCAATTCGCCGGCCGATACATCAAACCCGCCGCGGCGCCCTGACAGACCCGCCGCCGCATCGCGCAAGCGATGTGGCGGAGATCCCTCCTCGTTCCCTTTCCGCGTATTCGGCGTGGTCTGCGGTGTATTAAAATATTTTTTGTTGCATTCCCATAAAAACGTGGTAATATGGAATTGTGAGGCGCTCAGGCGCCTGTTCTTTGAAAGGGTGCGGGAACGGCGGAAGTGCCGCCGTCCCGTCCGCCAAAGCTTTAGCGACGGCGGAAGCGGCGAAGGCGGATGGTCGGCGGGGCTTCGGTCTTCACTGGACTGTGCCAAAATGACGCCATGAACGATGAACGGCCGGCTGAAGCGCCTTTTCACCCTGCACGCTGCGCTCTTGCCCCGAATGCTTTCGGGGCTGCGCTCGCCGCCGCCAATTTAACTTGGTTTAGCTTGATTTAACTTAATTGCACTTAATTGAACCAAAAAAAATAAAAAATTCCACCGTTCCGGGTCCAAACCTGCCCTCTGGCCGGCCGGCCTTTGGCGGTTCCCGGACTGTGCCAAAATGACGCTTTGAACAATGAAAGAGTTGGCGCGATCAAGTTTACTTTGACGCCTCCGCCCGCTTCCCGTACCTTCCAACGTCCGAGTGGTATGATTAATCTGATCATCAGGAAGATCGTCGGTTCGCAAAACGAACGGCAGGTCAAAAAAATGCGCCCCCTGGTTGCCAAAATCAACCAGATCGAGGCCTCTCTCCAGTCGTTGTCCGACGACGCCTTGCGCGAAAAAACCGCCGCCTGGAAGGCCGATCTGTCCCAAATCAAGGACGACACCGAATTGGCGCTGCGCCTCAATGAAATCCTGCCCGAGGCCTACGCCGTGGTCAAAGCCGCCTGCCGCCGCCTCTGCGGCCAGGAAATCACCGTCCGCGGCCACGCCCTCCTCTGGGAAATGATCCCTTTTGACGTCCAGCTCGTCGGCGGCGTCGCCCTTCACCAGGGCAAAATCGCTGAAATGGCCACCGGCGAAGGCAAGACCCTTGTCGCCACCATGCCCGTCTATCTCAACGCCCTGAGCGGCCGCGGCGTCCACGTCGTCACTGTCAACGATTATTTGGCCGCGCGCGACAGCGAATGGATGGGGGCCGTCTATAAATTCCTCGGCCTCTCGGTGGGCTGCATCCTCCGCGAGCAATCGCCCGCCGAACGCCGCGCCCAGTACGATTGCGATATCACCTACGGCACCAACGCCGAGTTCGGCTTCGATTACCTGCGCGACAACGGCATGGCCACCCGCCGCGAGGAACAGGTCCAACGCGGCCATTACTTCGCCATCGTGGACGAGGTGGATTCCATCCTCATTGACGAAGCGCGCACCCCTTTGATCATCAGCGGCCCCTCCGTCATCGCCGTGGACAACCAGTACGACCGCTTCAAACCCGCCGTCGAGGCCCTGGCCCGCACGCAGGAAAAACTGTGCGCCCGCTTCCTTTCCGAGGCGGAGGATTTGATCAAAAAGCTCCACCCGGCCGACGGCTCCAATCCCGCCAACCCGGCGGCGCTGGAAAACCAAATCGGCATCCTGCTCTACCGCGTCAAAATGGGCAGCCCCCGCTCCGCCGGCCTGATGAAACTGCTGGAGGACGCCGAAAACGTCCGCTTGATGAACAAGTCGGAATTGGAGTTGCACGCCGACCAGACCAAGAAGGCCCTCTACGCCGAGAAGGAGGAACTTTTCTTCGCCATGGACGAGAAGTCCCACGACGCCGATCTGACCGAGAAAGGGCGCAATTACATGCGCCCCGAAGACCCCGACGCCTTCGTGCTGCCGGATTTGACCGTCAAGTTCCACGAGATTGATTCAGGCCCCGATGCCGACCTGCGCAAGCGGCTGGAGATGAAAACCGCCGTCCAGACCGAATTCGAGACCAAGGCCCTGCAAATCCACACCATCTCCCAATTGCTCAAGGCCTACAGCCTTTACCAACTGGACGTCCATTACGTCATCGAAAACGGCAAAGTCGTCATCGTGGACGAGCACACCGGCCGCCCCATGTACGGCCGCCGCTGGAGCGACGGCTTGCACCAGGCCGTCGAGGCCAAGGAGGGCGTCGAGATCGAGCGCGAAACCCAGACCCTGGCCACCATCACCATCCAGAATTATTTTCGTCTTTACAAAAAACTCGCCGGCATGACCGGCACCGCTGAAACCGAGGCCGCCGAGTTCCTGGACATTTACAAGCTGGGCGTCATGGTCATCCCCACCAACAAACCCGTCGCCCGCAAGGACGCCAACGATTCGGTCTATAAGACCAAGCGCGAAAAGTTCAACGCCGTCATCAAGGAAATCACCGCCATTCACAACAAGGGCCGCCCCATCCTCGTGGGCACCGTCTCGGTCGAAACCAGCGAGCATGTCTCCCGCCTCCTCAAGAAGGTGGGCATCATCCATTCGGTCCTCAACGCCAAGTTCCACCAGCAGGAGGCCGAGATTGTCGCCCGCGCCGGCCAGCGCGGCTCGGTCACCATCGCCACCAACATGGCCGGCCGGGGCACCGACATCAAATTGGGCGAGGGCATCGCCACGCTGGGCGGCCTCCACGTCATCGGCACCGAGCGCCACGAAGCCCGCCGCATTGACCGCCAGTTGCGCGGCCGTTGCGCCCGCCAGGGCGACCCCGGCTCCTCCCACTTCTTCATTTCCCTGGAGGACGATTTGATGCGGCTGTTCGGCGGCGACCGCATTGTCAAGTATATGGAGAAACTTGGCATGGAGGAGGGCCAGGAACTCGAGCATCCCCTGCTCAACCGCTCCATCCAGGAACCCCAGAAAAAGGTCGAGCAGCACAATTTCCAGCGCCGCAAGCGCACCCTCGAATACGACGACGTCATGAACAAGCAGCGCGAGGTCATCTACGGCTTCCGCGACGAAGTCATCAACGCCCCCGACGTGCGCGACCGCCTCATGGACATCATGGAGGAAGTGGTCATCCGGAAGGTCCAGGAATTGACCTCCGAAAGCAGCGAGCCGGCCGATTGGAACGCCCGCCCGCTGGCCGACTGGGTGGCGCTGAATTTCCCCATCCGCATCCCGGAGGAGGAAATCATCAAGGCGGCCCACTCGGGCCACGAACTGCCCGTGGAAGGCTCGGCCTTCGACGGCTTGAACGCGGCCCAATTTGCCGTCTGCCAGTTCGTCTGCAAGGCCGTGCGCGACGCCTACCAGTTGAAGATCAGCTTCGAGCAACCCGAGGCCCTCAAGGTCGTCGAGCGTTACATCATTCTCAAGGCCGTGGACACCCTCTGGCAGGAGCACCTTTACGGCATGGACTCACTGCGCGACAGCATCGGCCTGCGCGCCTACGGCCAGCGCGATCCGCTCATCGAATACAAGGCGGAGGCCTTCAAGGTCTTCGACGAATTGATGACCAACATCAAAACCGAAATCTGCCACAACATCTTCCGAAGCGCCTCCAGCATGATGGCCTTTGACCGCTTCATCCACAACCTGCCTCCCACCACCACCCTCCAGGCCCCCGACGCCTTTGGCGGCGGCCCGGCGCCTGCCCCGGCCCCATCCGGCGGCAAAAAAGCCAGCGACATGGTCTCCGAAGCCACCAACGCATTGTCCAAAGCCAAGCCCGTTCGCGCCGGCCCCAAAGTCGGCCGCAACGACCCCTGTCCCTGCGGCAGCAAGAAAAAATACAAGCACTGTTGCGGCAAAAACGGCTGACCGCCCCGGTCCTTCGCCTCCCGTGTTGTCGCCGCTCTCAAAAAGGAAAACCCGATTTCGGTTTTTCCCGCGCCGCCCGTCGGCGGTACTTCTCCGACACCTCCTTCAACAAATTCCTTTCCTCCCCGGTCAGGCTCTCCATGCCGCTTTCGGAAATCTTCCGCAAGACCGCATCCACCTGCCGTTCCGGCCGCTCGATCGTGGCCCCCGCATCCCGGCCCTTCCGCCGTGTCAAGTTGAAAATGCGCCGCGCCGGCCATCGCCCCGGCGGTCGGGCCGGGCGCGCTTCCCCTTTTGTCAAGTCAATACCTTCCATCGGCAGGAACAACGGATTGCGCGCCATGTAAATGAACAACAGGGCTGTCCCCGCCGCAATCGCGCCGAACAGCCACGGATTGCGTGCGATCGCCGAAGGGTGAAGGGCCGCCGCCGTAAACAAACCCGCCAATGCGCCCCCCAGATGGGCGTCGTGGCCGACATTGCTCAGCCCGCGTTGCATTCCGTAAAAGGAGATCAGCAAAAACGCAATGGCGTACAGCCACGCCGGGATGCCGATCGGCAAAAAATACACGCCGATGCTCCCGCCCGGAAACAAAAGTACGAAAGCAAAAATGATCCCCGCCACGCCGCCCGAGGCCCCCAACGCCCGGTATTCGTGATTCCGATGCGCGTAAAGAGCCAGGAGGTTCCCGCCCACTATCGCCCCCAGATAAATGGCCAGAAACTGCGCGGCGCCGAAGATTCTTTCGATCAGCGGCCCGAAAAAATACAGGCTCGCCATGTTCATCAGCAAATGCCATCCGTTCAGGTGCAGAAAGCCGGAGGTGATCAGCCGGTAAAACTGGCGCCGCGCCAGGATGGCCTCCGGCCAGAACAGATATTTTTCCTCAAACGCCGCGTCCCGGAATCCGAGATAAGAAAACCAGCAGGTGAACGCAATCACCGCCAGGTTACAATAGGCGTATCTTTCCATTTCTTTTGCCGGCAGAGGCCGGACTTTGGTTCCAGTCGGGCACAGGAAAAACTAACGGATGCGGGCGCGGCGCGCAAACCGTATTTGAGGACTCCAGCATGACCGCCTGGTACTGGCTGCCCTCCCCGTTGCTGATGTGGTTGGCCGACGCTTTCTCCGTCATCCTGATAATTTCCGGAGTCTGTTTCAGCCGCGGCGCGCGAAAAACGAATTTGTGAAACAATCCGGGTGGCCCGGTTTGTGTCCGCTCGCGGCGCCGGGCCCTTTGAAGAAGCCGCTATTAACGAGGTTATGTCAACAATACTTTACGCTCGGCAACGCTGACTGCCCGCCATTGGCCCGGCGCCAAATCCCGCGGTTCAAAATCTCCCATCCGCACCCGCAACAGGCGCAACGTCGGGAATCCCGCCGCCGCGGTCATCCGCCGCACCTGCCGGTTTCTTCCTTCCACCAACTCCATCGCGATCCAGCAATCGGGAACGCTTTTGCGGAAGCGGATGGGCGGCTCTCGCGGCGGCACCAACGGCGGCGGCTCCAGCCGCCAGGCCCGGCAGGGCCGGGTTTTCCTCCCTTGAATGACCACCCCGCCGGCAAGCCGCCGCAAATCTTCCGCGCCGGGAATTCCCTCCACTTGCGCCCAATAGAGCCGGCGATGTCCCCGGCGCGGGTGGAGCAGCAAGGCGTTCAGCGCCCCTTCGTCGCTCAACAACAGCAGTCCCTCCGAATCCGCGTCCAGCCTGCCGATGGGATGGACGCGGGGCGGAAATCCAAACTCCGCCAGCGTCCGGTTGCCCGAGCCGTCGCCGGAGAACTGCGAGAGCACGCCATACGGTTTGTTGAACGCGATCAGCACTCCGAAAACCCTTAGCACGCCTTGGGTCCGGTTCCAAAAAAAAGATTTCACTTGGACAGCATTTGTCCAACCAGCCCCGCTAAAGTGGGCGCGCATAAAGAAAGGAATCATGAATACAGATCGAATCAGCCAGATGGAATTGAGACTGGACGCCAGAGCGTTCCGCGCCGCCCGCCAAGCCCGCCGCCGGCGGCGTCAGCGCGCCCAGTGGTGGTTCGGGCAAATGCGCCGCGTGGTCAACGCCGCCATCGAGTGGCAGCCCTCACCCCCGGCGCGCCCGGCCCAAGTCTATTTGACGTTGGCGTCAAAGCGGTCCTGACTCCGCCGCGGGCGGCGGGCGAATTTCGCCTTTTTTGATGCTTTTCGGCCTTGGGAGAGATCTCAGCGACTGAAACGATTGAAAATGGGTCATCGGAAATTTGTCAATGGTCATCTCATCAGCGTCTGCCTGACGCGGCCTTGATTACCAATGACAAATTTTCAATGACCATTTCCCAATCAAGATGTTCGAAATCCTGGAATATTCCTTTGCCAACAAGACTTGCCCAAAAAAGTGAAATTCACTCCCACCGGCCCCGCCGCCGCGCTTTCTCTTGTCTTTTGCCCCGATTGGCGCGATGCTCCCGGCATGGACTTCGTCACTGTCGCCAAAGCAATTGATCCGGAGGAGGCCGAACTCATCCGCTCCCGCCTGGAGGCCAACGGCTTCCTGGTCAACGTCAAAAACGAGGACGCCGCCTTCAGTCTGGGCCTTTCGTTGGTCCTGGGCGGGGTGGAGATCCAGGTCCTGGAAAATCAGGCCGATAGCGCCCGCGCCTTGCTCCAATCGCAAGACCCGCCCTCTTCGTGATGTCGCCCCGCTTGCTTGAGCAACTGGCCCGCCTGCTGCCGGAGGGTGAGTTGCGCCGCGAGCCGGACCTGCTGGAAAAATACGCCGGCGACAAATGGTTCGCCCGCCATCTTCCCCAAGCCGTCGCCCTGCCGCGCAGCACGGCCTCGGTGGCACGGCTCCTGCGCTTCGCCTCGGCCCATCGCATTCCCGTCACCGCTCGCGGCGCCGGCTTCGGCTACGTCGGCGGCTGCGTTCCCGCGCGGGGCGGGATTGTTCTCTCGCTCGAACGGATGAACCGCATCAAGGAAATCCATGCCGGCGATTTCGTCGCCGTCGCCCAAGCCGGCGTCATTCTCCAGACATTGCAGGACGCCGTCGAACGGCGGGGTTTGTATTATCCACCCGACCCCGCCAGCCGCGCCGATTGCAGCGTCGGCGGCACGGTGGCCACCAACGCCGGCGGCCCCCGCTGCCTCAAGTACGGCGTCACGCGCGATTACGTCCTGGGCCTCCAGGCTGTGCTGGCCGGGGGCGTCATCGTCTCCCTGGGCGGCCGGACGCACAAAAACAAAACCGGATTCGACCTGACTCGATTGCTCGTCGGCTCCGAGGGCCTGCTGGCGGTGGTGACGGAAGTGACCTTGAAACTCCTCCCGCTGCCCCCCTCTCGCGCGATGCTCGTGGCGGGTTTCGATTCCATGAAGGCCGCCGCACGCGCCATGCGCTCCATTTTCGCCGCCGGTTTTCTCCCCTGCGCGCTGGAAGTGGCCGACCAATTCACGCTCCAAGCCGCCGCCCGCCGCACCGGCAGCCGCCGCTTGGAAGGTTCGCGCGCCTTGCTCATGGTCGAATTGGACGGCCGCCCTGAACCGGTGCGGTCCGAGGCCCAGGCCCTGGGCCGGCTGCTGCGCGCCCAACGGCCCCTTTTCATCCAGCGCGCCCGCGGCCGGGACCAATGCGAGCGGCTGTGGGAATTGCGCCGCGAATTCTCCTATGCCCTGCGCGACACCGGGCTTGTCAAGCTAAACGAGGACATCGTCGTGCCCCGCGGCCGGCTCGAAGACCTCTTCGCCTTCACCGCCCGCTTGCAGAAAGAATCCCGCCTGCCCATCGCCTGTTTCGGACACGCCGGCGACGGGAATATTCACGTCAACGTCATGTACGATGACCAACAGCCGGGGGCCGGCAGGCGCACCCGCCTGGTCTTGGATCAGTTGTTCCGCCAAGTCCTGGCCTGGAATGGGGTCATTACCGGCGAACACGGCATCGGCCTGGCCAAGAAACCGTGGTGGCCGCTGGCGCTCACGCCCGCCGTGCGCGCCTTGCATGGAAAAATAAAACACGCCCTGGATCCAAAGGGGATTCTGAATCCAGGCAAATTCGTGTGAAAAGAAGAATACTCGGCCGCGCCCCCGCAGCCGACGCAATTCGATCAACGAACCGACCCCGCCCCTATTGGCGATAGCTGCCGCCGCCGCGCCGGTCTCCACCGCCGCCGCGATAGCCTCTGTCGCCGCCACCTCCACCCCCGCCGCCCCGATACCCGCCACCGCCACCGCTCCCGGGCGGACGCTCTTCGCGCGGACGTGCCTCATTGACGGTCAGCGGGCGGCCTTGGAAGTCCTTGGAATGGAACATCTGTATGGCCTTTTCCGCGTCCTCCTTGGAGCCCATCTCCACGAAGGCAAAACCGCGCGACCGACCCGTCATGCGGTCTTGCATGATGTTAACCGACACCACGACGCCCGCTTGCGCGAAATGATCCTGCAAGTCATTTTCCGTCGCGGTGAAGGTCAGATTACCGACGAATAGTTTTGCTGACATATAACTTTACTGTTACCCACTTTATCTCGAACGGCCCCACTCAAGGGTTTTTTTAACCGAACGTTCCGCTTTGGGACTAAGCTGAATGGGCGGACTTTACGGGAAAACCCGATGCGAATCAACAAAAATTTTTGACAACATCATCCGCCCTCCCCGGCTCCACCAATACCACATACTCCCCCTTGGCCGGCCGCCGGCGCATCTCTTCGAGCAACAGCCCCGGCAAGCCCCCTCGAATCTCCTCGAATTTCTTCGTCAATTCCCGCGCAAGTACCGTCCGCCGTGAGGGATACAACTCCGCCAGTTCCTCCAGCAACCTCAGCATCCGATGCGGCGATTCGTAGAAAACCAGCGTGCCCCCGACCGTCCGCAGCGCCTCCAATTTCCGCCTGCGCTGCCCGCTTTTATGCGGCAGGAACCCCGCAAAATGGAACTCATCGCCCCCCAGTCCGCTCGCTGTCAACGCCGCCACCAGCGCGCACGGCCCCGGCACCGCCTCCACCCGCAGCCCCGCCCCCAGCGCCGCCGCCACCACCCGCGCCCCCGGATCGCTGATGCCCGGACTTCCCGCGTCCGTCACCAGCGCGACCTTCTCCCCGCGCCGCAACCGCTCCAGGATTTCCTCGCTCCGTTTGGCTTCGTTGAACTGGAAATAGCTCAGCATCGGCTTGGAGATGCCGAAATGTTGCAGCAGCCGTCCCGTATGCCGCGTATCCTCCGCCGCCACCACATCGCACTCCCGCAGCACGCGCAAAGTCCGCAGCGTGATATCCTCCAGATTGCCAATGGGCGTGGCAGCCAGGTAAAGCGTCCCGGCCCTCAACGGCGGCAAAGTCGCGTCATTCATATTTAAATAGAGTCCTCCCCCGCGCCGGAAACTCAAGACCGGGATTTGAGAATGCGCAATCCATCCGCCCTCCTTGACATCCGGGCGCGGTTGCAGAAAGATGACGCCCCATGACGGAATCCAAGCCGAATGATCTGATGGAACGCATTGTCTCCCTGTGCAAGCGCCGGGGGCTGATCTTTCAATCCTCCGAAATCTACGGCGGCATCAACGGCTTCTGGGATTACGGGCCGTTGGGCGCCGAGCTTAAACGCAACGTCAAGGATTATTGGTGGCGCCTGATGACCCAACTCCGCGACGACGTCGCCGGCCTGGACGCGACCATCATCATGCACCCCAGAATCTGGGAGGCCAGCGGCCACGCCAGTACCTTCGCCGACCCGATGGTGGATTGCCTGCTGACCAAAAAACGTTACCGCGCCGACCAGATCGAACCCCAAAGCGGCCTGGTTTTTCATTACTCCGGCGCGGAGGAGGGCGCGACACCGGCCGGGGCCAAGCCCAAGATGTCCGGCGAGCCCTATTCGTACCTGGTGCCAGACGCCAAACATGCAGGACGCGCCCGCCAGGCCGCCAGGACCTTTTACCAGCAACGCGGCCTGGCCGATCCGCATCCGCTGGGCGAACGGACCGAATCGGTGGAAAATTCCACCCGTTACAACCCGGAGAACGGCAGTCTGTTGACCGAGCCGCGGCTCTTCAACCTCATGTTCAAGACCTACGTCGGCCCCGTCGAGAGCGCCGAGAACATGGCTTACCTGCGCCCGGAGACCGCCCAGGCCATCTTCGCCCAGTTCAAAACGGTGGCCGAAGTCTCCCGCCAGAAGGTCCCCTTCGGCATCTGCCAGATCGGCAAGGCCTTTCGCAACGAGATCAACCCTCGCAATTTCACGTTCCGCTCCCGCGAGTTCGAGCAGATGGAATTGGAGTTTTTCATCCGGCCCGATGAGGTCGTCGAAGCCATCTGCGGCGCGGTGGCGCGCCCCCAAAAGGCCGGCCATCCCGGAGCGCCCCGGCCTGATTGGGGCTGGCAGATGTGGCTCCAATACTGGGTCGAGGAGCGCCTGGCCTTTTATGAGAGCATCGGCCTCCCCCGCTCCAGCCTGGTCGAATACTGGCAAAAACCGGCCGAATTGGCCCACTACGCCCGTGCCACGGTGGACATCCTCTTCAAATTCCCCTTCAGCAAACGCGACGACAAAGGCGAATTGGCCGGCGAGGAACTGGAAGGCGTCGCCGCCCGCAGCGATTTTGACCTCTCCCAACACCAGCGCTTCTCCGGCAAGGCGATGACCGTCTTCGACGAGGAGTTGAAGGCCGCCTGGGCCAAATTGGACGACGCGAAAAAGGCGGCGCTGACCGGACGCTACTTCGATGCCCGGCGCGCCTATCTTGTCAAGATGAACGAGCCGCCCGAACCGGCCGCGCGCCAGGCGCAGCAGGAAGCCGCCGCCCTGGCCCACGGCCTTTACATCCCGCACGTCATCGAGCCTTCCGCCGGCGTGGACCGCCTGGCTCTGGCACTGATTTGCAACGCCTACTGCGAGGACCAGGCGCCCGACGACAAGGGCAAAATGGAGAAACGGGTCGTCATGCGCTTCAGCCCCCGCATCGCCCCCCTCAAGGTCGCCGTCTTTCCGCTCCTCAAGAACCGGCCCGAATTGGTGGCCAAAGCGCGGCAGGTCCGCGATTTGCTCCGGCCGCTGATGACGGTCTTTTACGATGACGCCGGCGCCATTGGCCGGCGCTACCGGCGGCAGGACGAGGCCGGAACGCCTTTTGGCGTGACGGTGGATTTCGACACGCTGGGCGAACAGGGCGAGAGCCTCAAGGACACGGTCACGTTGCGCGACCGCGATACCATGAAACAAGAGCGGGTGAAAATCAGCCAACTGCCGGCCCTGCTGCTGGAGAGGATTCAGTAATGTCATCCCAAGCCAACGCCCCCGCTGAAGGATTGTCCGCCGCCATGCCGGAGCCTTCGCTCAAACGCGCCCCGACGCTCTACATCATCATCTTTTTCAAGCTGATCAAAGGACTTCTCTTTATCGCCTTCGGCATTGTTCTCTATCTCCAGGCCTCGCGTGACCTGCCGGCCGAATGGGAGCACCTGCTCAAACAGCCCTTTGTCGAGGATGTTTTCGCGCGGCTCAGAATCCACCCGGAAAACAAGTTCTTCCTGCACATCGCCCAGCAGATTGACAACGTGACCGAGCACCAGGTCCGCACCTGGGCCGTCGGCGCGCTGCTCTTTTCTCTCTTTCCCTTGGTCGAAGGCATCGGGATGCTCTTCCGCGCCGGTTGGGCCGGGTGGCTCGCCATCGGCGAGACGGCCTTCTTCGTGCCGATCTGGGTTTACGAACTGGCCAGGAAGTTTTCGTGGCACATGCTGGTGTTCATGATTATCAACGTTCTCATCGTCTGGTATCTCTATGCCAACCGCCAGACCCTCTTTCACCACCACCACCCTCATCACCATTGAGGCTCACCAGACTTCCACCGGCCCTTTGGCCACGGCGATGGTAGGGCGCGCACTCCGCTGCGCGCCGTCTAACTCACCAGATTTCCACCGGCCCTTTGGGCACGGCAACGGTAGGGCGCGCACTCCGTTGCGCGCCGTTTGACTCACCAGATTTCCACCGGCCCTTTGGGCACGGCAACGGTAGGGCGCGCACTCCGCTGCGCGCCGTTTGACTCACCACACTTCCACCGGCCCTTTGGGCACGGCAACGGTAGGGCGCGCACTCCGCTGCGCGCCGTCTAACTCACCAGACTTCCACCGGCCCTTTGGGCACCGCGATGGTAGGGCGCGCACTCCGTTGCGCGCCGCCTGACTCGCCCATGAAGGCGGCGGCCAGGGGGGCCGGGCGGTATTTGGCCTTGAGCCGCCCCTCCCCGTCCAGAAATTGCCGCCGCCATCGCCGGAATTTGTCAATTATATCATCGAATTCCGCCATGCTGCACAGCGTCACAATCCGCCGGTTGAACTCCCGCGCCGGCCCGAACCGCCGGGCATACCACGGCCCCACCTTGCGGAACATCCGGCACCCCTGCTCCTCGCCGAACACCTCCGCCATCAACTCCAGGTGCCGCCGCATCACCCTCACCCGCTCCTCCAAATCCGGCTCCGGCGCCAATTGGCCCGTGCCCAGAAAGCGCGCCGTGTCCCGGAAAATCCACGGATTGTAAAACGCCCCCCGCCCAATGCTCACGCCGGCGCAGCCCGTTTGGTCCAGCATCATTTTCGCCGCCCCCGGCGTCGTGATGTCGCCGTTGCCGATGACGGGGATGCGGCGCAGCGCGCGCACGACGGCGGCGATGCCGGCCAGGTTGACCGTGCCGCCGAAGCCCTGCTGCCGCGTGCGGCCATGCACGAAAACGGCGGCCACTCCCGCCTCTTCCAGCACCCGCGCCAGGTCCGGCGCGGTCAGGTTTTCATCGTCCCAACCCAGCCGCATTTTTGCCGTGACGGGAATTTTCACCGCCTCGACCATGCCGCGCACCAGGCGGGTCGTCGCCTCCAGTTCGGTCATCATGGCCGAGCCGCCGCCCACCCGGCAGACCTTTCGCACCGGGCAGCCCATGTTGACATCCACCGCCGCCACGCCGATGGATTCCAGATACGCGGCGGCATCGCGCATTTCTTCCGGCACGGCGCCGAAGAGTTGGACCGCCAGGGGCTGGTCAGCCGGGCGGGTCTCGATCAACTTGAGCGCCTTGCGGTTTTTCTCCAGCAGCGAGCGGGCGTTGACCAAATCGGTCGTCGCCAGGCCCAGCCCCCCGATTTCGCGCACCGTCAGCCGGAACGGCAGATTCGTGTATCCGGCCAGCGGCGACAGAAACAAGTTGGACTTCAACTGGAGCGACCCAATCTGCACACGACTAATGAACCACAAAACCGCGCCAACTAACAGCGCAAACGCATCTCGCCTGTTCAACATCCGCCCGGAGCGAAATCCGACAGGTTGTTTTCCGCTTTCCTCTCGGCGGCGGGCAGGGTAATCTCCCGGCCTGAGAACTATATGAAATTATTCAACGCATTATTGGTTTCTACGTCGTCCCTTATGCTCCTGGCGCTGCCCTCCGGGGCGCAGGACAACAACACCTTGACCGACGCCGAAAAGGCCGCCGGCTGGCAATTGCTCTTCAACGGCAAGGATTTCACCGGCTGGCATAGTTTCCATCGGGAAGGCGTTCGGCCCGGCTGGGAGGTCAAAGACGGCCAACTGGCCTGTGTGGACCCCCGTCGCGCCGGCGACATCGTCACCAGCAACAAGTTCGATTGGTTCGAGTTGCAATTGGATTACAACATCTCCCACGCCGGCAACAGCGGCATCATGTACCACGTCACCGATGACGGCCCCGCCATCTGGTCAACCGGCCCCGAATTCCAATTGGAGGACAACGTGGCCGCCGAGGACCCCGTTCGTTGCGGCTGGCTTTACGCCCTCTATGAGCCGCCCATTGACCCCGCCACCGGCAAAACTCTTGACGCCACCAAACCGGTGGGCGAGTGGAACCACGTCCGCCTAATCATCGCGCCCCCGCCGCAGAAATGCGTCCACGAAATCAACGGCGTGAAATACTTCGACTACGTCCTGCACAGCGATGATTTCAACGCCCGCGTGGCCCGCAGCAAGTTTTCCCGCATGCCCAATTTCGTCAAGTCGGACCTCGGCTACATCGGCCTCCAAGGCGACCACGGTTCGATCTCCTTCCGCAACATCAAGATCCGCCCCATCAAGGAGTGACAGCTTCTGTCCCATTTAAATTCTTCAACTGCATCCTTACGGCTTAGGCGACCTTGCGCAATTTGGTCACGCGACCAACTTCAACCCACTCGACGACAAAGATATTGCCTTCGTGATCAAAGATGGCGCTGTGCGGCGCGACAAATTTGCCGGGAGTGAAGGCTGACCGCTCCTTGTCCCGGATGCCGTTGTAGTGGTGGCCGTCCCCCAAATGAACAATGAGCCGGTTGTTCTTGTCGAATAGCGTCACGCGGGATTCCAAATCCGGGATCACCATTTCCTCGCCCTGCGTGTGGAAATGACAGGGCGCCCGCAATTCCTCCGTCACAAAATTCACGTGCTCGCCCTTGAGGGTAAAGTATTGCAGGCGCCGGTTGCCTCGATCCGCCACGACCAGCAGCGGTTCAGGCCCGCGCTTGTCCACCATCAGGCCATGCGGACAATTGGTGTGTCCGGGGTTCTTTCCGCTGCCCCCAAAGGTGCTCACGTAGGTTCCGTCCGGTTTGTAAATGTGGATGTAGTTTCTCCCGTAGCCGTCGGCCACAAATACCGTCCCGTCGGGCCCGATGGCCACATTGGTTGGGACATATTCCGACGGCTCTTTGTAGCCGCCGGTTTCTTCCGGGCAACCCCGTTCCCAAACGACTTCGCCATCCAACGTCGTTTTCACCACCTTGTGCCGCGCCGTGTCGCAAAGATAGAAAAACTCCGTCCCGCCCTCCGTTGTCAGGTGCATTCCATGCGCGCCGCCGCGAAATTCAGCGCCCCAGGATTTGATGAATTTTCCCTCGGCATCAAAAACCACCACTGCGTCGCCCTTCTGGCTGGTCTTGTGAACAGTATGCTTGACGTAAATCCGGCCCTGCGCATCCTCGGCTACGCCGTGGGTGTTGCCGTAGGCGATGTCGTTCGGCAGTTCGCCCCAATCATGAAGCGCCTCGTATTGGTGAGTTCCAGCGCCCAGCACCGGCGTCCGCAGGCCGGCCTTGTCCTCGCCCCGGACGTACGGCGCCCTCGTCAACAGTGCAGCCGAGGCGATGGCTCCACCCCCGACAAACTCGCGGCGGCTGATTTTGTTCAATGCTTTATTGTTTGACATGGCTCATGCTCGCTTTCTTCGAGACCTGGCAACGATTCAGGTCATTTCCACCGACCGGCGGTGAAGATCGCCGATTTTCAGGCGGAAGGCAAACCAATTTTGACGAACGCCTGCATGAGGATTTGTATTGTCTCTTCCCCGCCGTGAATTACACTCCCATGCCGATGCGGCCCTTGGCATAAATCGCGGATGAAAACCGTTCGCATCACTTCCCTTCTCTTTCCGCCGCTGGGTTTGATCCTGCTCTGGCGCGGGGGCCAAATCCCTTTGCGCCGCAAAATCCTCGGCACCGTCGGCCTGGCCCTCTATTCGCTGCTTTATGCCGGTGCGGTCGTCGCCGTGCTCATGCAGTGGACCGGCCTGGAATTGGAGTGGCGCGGCGGATTTCCCCCCGTGCTCACCTGGCGCAAAACACATCCCAATTTCGACGCCGTCGAAGCCAGCCGCCGCGAGCAAACCAAAATGCCCGTGCCGGAGCCTCCAGCCGCTCCGGCGGACTGGCCCGGTTTTCGCGGACCCAATCGCGACGGCCATTACGATGGCCAGCCCATCGCCACCAATTGGCCCGCCGGCGGCCTTCATCCCTTGTGGAAGCAGCCCATTGGCGGCGGCTACGCCTCCTTTGCCGTGGCTGGCGGACGCGCCTTCACCATCGAGCAACGGCGCGATCGGGAGGCCGTGACGGCTTATGACGTTGAGACAGGCCGCGAACTCTGGGCGACGGCCTACCCGGCCGACTTCAACGAATCCTTGGGCGGGGAAGGCCCGCGCGCCACCCCGTCTTTCAGTGAAGGCAGGGTCTATTCGCTTGGCGCGATGGGCGATTTGCTCTGCTTGGAGGCCGCCAGCGGAAAAGTGATTTGGAAGGTGAACATCTTGATGGACAACCAAGCCCGGTTGCCCACTTACGGCGTCGCTTCTTCTCCACTGCTGGTCGAAGACAAGCTTATCGTGCAGGCAGGCGGAGAGCATGGAAAATCAGTTGTCGCCTACGACAAGCTCACCGGCCGGCCGCTCTGGCGCGCCTTGGACGATCACGCCGCCTATTCTTCCCCCATGCTCGTGCAACTGGCCGGACGAACGCAGTTGCTGGTCGTGACCGCCCGGCGCACCCTCGGCCTTCAATTGCAGGACGGCGCCTTGCTGTGGGAGACGCCTTGGAAGGTCAATCAGGGAAACCGCAATATCGCGCAGCCAGTCGTCCTGGGACCGGATCGCTTTTTATTGTCGGCCGGCTACGGCACCGGCTGCGAGGCCGTTGAAGTTTCAAGCACGGCCTCCGGCCTGGCGGCGCGGCCCCTTTGGCGCAACACCAACCTCAAGAACAAATTCACCAGCTCCGTCTCTTGGCGCGGTTTCGTCTATGGCCTCGACGAAGACATGCTCGTTTGCCTGGACGCCAAAACCGGGCAACGGCAATGGAAGGACGGCCGCTACGGCTACGGCCAGATCGTGATCGCGGACGGCTATTTGATCATCTTGAGTGGCGACGGCCAGTTGGCGCTGGTCAAGGCCGTGCCCGATCATTACGAGGAGGTGGCCCGTTTTCAGGCCATTGAAGGAAAGACCTGGAACCATCCCGCATTGGCAGGGGGAAAAATCCTGGTCCGCAACGCCGTCCAGATGGCCTGTTTTGACCTCCGGCCGGTTCGCTAATCCCAATCCTAATCGTAATCTAATCGGTCAATCGGCAGCCAAAGTGGCAGCGGCGTCTCGCCGCTGTTCGTCTTAACCTCCAGCCACCCAAATGGAACGCGATGCCTCCCGCGTCGAATCCCAAATGAACCCCGCCGGGATTGCGCTTGTTCCGAAGTTGGAATTTGCTACAAGCAAGGCCATGCCTGTTTGCCGACGCTGTTTTTTTCTGTTCGTCCTTGCCTTTGCACCCGCCTTCGACTCGACCGCCGCGCCGGCTGCCACGCCGTCCCAACCGCTGGCAGCGATCCAAACGCTGGACACGCCCCGGAATTTCCCGCCGATCGCCACCAAAGCCCAATGGCGGGAACGCAGCCGCGCCATTCGCCAGCAGATTCTGGTCAGCGCCGGCCTCTGGCCAATGCCCGAGAAGACGCCCTTGCAGGCCAGGGTGTTCGGCAAAATTGTCCGCGACGGTTACAGCATCGAGAAGGTCTGTTTCCAAAGCTATCCCGGCTTTTATGTGGCGGGCAATCTCTACCGTCCCTTGGGCCGGGGTGCCGGGCCATTCCCAGGCATCCTGGATGCTCATGGCCATTGGAGCCATGGCCGCCTGGAGGATACCGATAATTGCAGCGCTCCGGGTCGTTGCATCAACTTCGCCAAACAAGGCATGATCGCCTTCGCCTACGACATGGTTGGCTACAACGACACCCGTTTTCCCGAATCGCCCCCGACGGCCAGTTTTGCCGACCTCCACCACAGCTTCGCCGCCAACGATCCCGTCGCCCTTCTCTGGAGCGTTTCCCTCATGGGATTGCAGACCTGGGACAGCATCCGCGCGCTGGATTTCCTCGAATCCTTGCCCGATGTGGACAAGACGCGCCTGGCCTGCACAGGCGCTTCGGGCGGCGGCACCCAAACCTTCATCCTCGGCGCTATTGAAGACCGTCTGGCCGCTCAGGCGCCCGTGAACATGGTCAGTCATACCATGCAGGGCGGCTGCCAGTGCGAAAACATGCCCGGCCTGCGCATCAAGTATTCCAATATGGAGATCGCCGCCACCCCCGCGCCTCGGCCGCAAATCCTGGTTTCCGCCACCGGCGATTGGACCCGCACTACCCCCACCGTGGAGGGGCCGGCGATCCTGCGCATTTATCAATTGTTTCACGCGCCGGAGAAGCTCCGTTACGTCCGTTTTGATTTCGAGCACAATTACAACCAAACCAGCCGCCAAGCCGTCTATCAATGGTTCGACCGCTGGCTCCTCCACCAGCCCGACCAACCGGTGCGCGAAGCGGCCTTTCACAAGGAGCCGGACCCGGACCTGCGGGTGTTTCCGGACGGAAAACTGCCGCCCGACGCCATCAGCCAGGCCGGCCTTATCCAATATCTCATCAACACCCGCCGGGAGCGATTGCAGGCTCTGAATCCTGTCAACAAAAGGTCACTGGCCAATTACCGCCGCCTCGTGCAGCCGGCGTGGCAGCGCACGCTGCAATTGGATTGGCCCCCGCCACCGGTGCGCACGACCATCAAACCTCTGGTCCAACGGGCCGATTACATGACCGATCAACTGGAAATCACACGGCCCGGCGAAGAGGGGACGATCAACGTGGCGCGTTTTTCGCCGCTCAAAACGCGCTCCGCGCGCCAGCCGACGGTGGTTGTTTTGGCGCATCCGGATGGCGCCGCCCATTATCTTGACGATTCAGGCGCACTGCGCGGCCTGGCCCGGCGGTTCCTGGACCAGGGTTTTGCCGTCGCCGTCTCCGTTGACTCGGGCGGGGCCGCGGCCTCCGAACAAACGTCCCTGTTCTTTACCACCTACAATCGCACCCGTTTTCAGGAGCGCGTGCGGGACTTGGTTTCGATTTGCCAGGCGATCAAAGACACCAGTTCCAACAACTGCCGTGTGGCCCTCTGCGGCGCCGGCTCCGCCGCCTTCTGGTCCCTGCTGGCCGCTCCCGCCGCCGACGCCGTCATCGCCGACTGCGCACAGGCGGACTTTTCGGACGACCACGCGCTGCTCGCGCCGGATTTGTTTTGTCCGGGAATTCGTACTATTGACACGTTTGAGGGCGCGTTGGTTTTGGCCGCGCCGCGCCCGCTGCTCTTGCACAACGCCGCCGCGGGCTTTCCGGCCGCTCACTTGTGCTCCTGTTACAAGACGCTGCGTGCCGAAAAAAGTCTCCAACTCGAATCCCGCCGCCTCAACGACGAGGAGATTGCCGCCTGGGTTGCCGCGCAGCGCTTTTGAACAGAATAATCGGCTAACACTGGCCTGCCGCCGTTTCGGATTCCTCTTCGATGCCTTTGCAGCGCACGCCCAACTGCCCGCCCAGCCACTCCGCAAAGCCCCGTGCCTTGCCCTCCGTCCATCCCCAGGTCACCAACTCGATGGGTTGCGGCGCCGAGCCGGGCGCGGCCCGGTCCAGGGCGGGCACGTAGCTGACGTAATTCCCGCTGGGGGTTTTGCTCACGCGCCGGCGCAACGAAACGGCGGCAATCTCCCCCCGCGGAACCGTCAGCGGCTCCTTGCGCCGGCCGCTTTGGGGCACTGTGAGGGTTTGGGTCGCCTCGTCAATGCGCAGATCGTAACGGCCGGAACCGTTCCGCCTCGCCGCCCACGCAAAAGTCCCCAATCCCGCCCCGGCCACCAGGCCCAGCACGATCGTCATCAGCTCCAGACTTGGCGCAAAGCCGCCCAGTGAGACGACGGGAAAAACTGCGGCGAAGGCCGCCGCGCCCACTCCAAAAAACCCGGCCGCCAGCGGAGACAACCCTGTCAATTGCGCCCGCGTCTCACCCGCCGACCGGATGATGCGGACCCCTCCGGCCGGAGCCACCCGCCCTGGGCCGCGCTGGGCGCGGACCACGGCGATCCAGACCGCGCCGGTGGCGATATTGAGCGGAAGGCCAAAGAGCATCAACAAAAGGTCGCACCCATCCAGGCCCGGATTGAGCACCGAATCGGCGGGGTTGGCCGGATTGTAATAAACCCTTCTCCGAGCGCCCGCCGGAAAACCGCGCGCCGTGGCCGCGTAATCAAACGCCCCGTGGCGCTCGTCGTAGCGGTAACGATGCCCCGTGTATTCCACCCCCCCGACCATGTAGGTGTAGGCGATGTCCACTCCCCGGCTCCTCAAGGCGCCCCGCCCCAACTTGCATTGGATGATCTCGCCCGTCGTGGCGGCGAATCCGCGCGACAGATATTGCCGGACCGATGTTTCCAGCACGACCAAATCCCCCATCAGCAGCACGCCGGTCCAGAAAACCAGCAAAAGCAGCGGATAAGGAAACGCGAACTTTCGCACCCCGCCACTCTGCATTTGGAATCGGTTTCTGACAAACCAAAACCACCCAAAGTCTCATCACATCGGCCCGCTTTCGATCCCGCCGCAGGAGCCGCCCTCATCGGCGGAATGGACGAAGCGGCGCCGGACGAACCTCTGACCATGCCCGTGATGTCCTCGTAGGCATTCATCAACGCGGCCAAAGTGATGGGGAACGTGATCAAGAGGCCCACGCCAAAGACCAGAGCTCCCGCCAGATTGATCAGCGCCAAAACAATCAGGAATCCGAAAAATTTCCACCAATGTCTGGATATGATTTCGCGGCTGGACCGCATCGCCGGCCAAAAATCCAGCCCCTTGTCAATGATCAGGGGCAGAGTAAATATCCAGCAGACAAAAAAATAGATGCCCGGCAAAATCAGGCAAATCAAGCCTAGCGCCGTCAGCAGCGCCACCAGAAAGCCGGCAATGACCAGATGGGGAAAAGGATGACGAAAACCGGTGAAGGCCGTCTCCACTCCCGCCGGCTCCCGGCGAATTTTTTTCAGGAAGTAGAGACACAATCCGCCCAAAAACGGACCGCTCACAAGAACTCCCACAATGGATGTCTTGCCGTTCCAGTTTCCGGGCGATATCACCACCTCCGACGATGGCAGCGCCGAGAGGACCACCAGCACGAAGGCTGACATGCCCACCAGCGGCCAAAAATCGTCTCGCACCAACGCCCAGCCGCGACCCAGGCAGTTGCCGATGTTCAAAGCATAATCGCGAACCGGAAAATCCCCCGCCGGCGCCGCCGCGGACGCCGCCGGCCCACTGGTGCTGGCGATGTTCTCCACCCGCGTCTTGACTTCGCTCGCGTGCTGGTAGCGGCGCGCCGGCTCTTTTTCCAACGCCCGCAACACCACCTCATCCAGCCTCACGTCCACCTGGACTTTTTGCGACGGGGGCTGGAATTTCCCCAGCGGCAGTTCGCCTGTGAGCATCTCGTAGAACACCACCCCCAGCGAATATATGTCCGCTCGATGGTCCACCGTCAGCGGTTTCTCAATCTGCTCCGGCGCCATGTAGTGCGGTGTGCCCATCGTGTCCTTTGTCCCCGTGAGCGTGGCTTGGCCGGTTGGCTCGCCCCGCATCTTGGCGATGCCGAAGTCGGCGATTTTCACCCGCCCTTTCTTGTCCAGCAGGATGTTCTCCGGCTTGATGTCCCGATGCACAATGCCTTCGTTGTGCGCGAATTGCAGCGCCTCGCAGATTTGCGGCACGATGGCCAGGGCCTCTTCCGGCGCCAGCCGCCCGGCCCGCTCCGCCTCGCGCAGATTGGCCCCATCCACGTATTCCATGATCAGATAGTGCAATTCGCCCGCTTTGCCAAAGTCGTACACGGCCACGATGTTCGGATGCACCAGCCGGGCCAGCGCGCGGGCCTCCCGGTTGAATCGCTCCGCAAATCCCGGCGTCCCCGCCGCGCCGGGCGGCAGGATTTTCAGCGCCACGAACCGGTCCAACGCCGCCTGCCGCGCCTTATAGACCGCGCCCATGCCCCCTTTGCCGATGAATTCGATGATCTCCAGTTGGGGAAAAAGCTTCGCTAGTTCCTCGGCCGTCGGCGGCACAAACGCCGCCCCTTCGCCCGCCGGTTCGGTCCCGAACCCGGCCTTCAGGAGGCACTCCGGGCACAATCCCAGCGGCACGTCCGGCGGCAGAGGTTTCTGGCAACCGGGGCAGATTCGTATCGTGTCCATAATAATCTTTCCTTCCACCCTTTACTTAGGAAACAGTCATCCAAGGTTGCGCGAAAAAACCCGAAATAACAAGCCGGCCCAGCCCGACGGGTGCGATTAAATCTGTCGGGCAAGGTAGGGCGCGCCACTCCGTGCGCGCCGTGCGGCGGGCAGAGGACTGTCCGCCCTGCCATTAGGTTGTCCGACACTTTTAATCGCAATCCCTGGCCGACGGCTCACCCTTTCCCGGCCAGCACGGCGAACAGATGCCGCAATTCCTCGTCCACTTCGGACGGCGCGGCCACCGTTTGCGCGATTTCATCGCGCAGCAATTTCCGGTAGCGCCCGCGCAACCGATGCACCGCCGATTTGACCGCGCTTTCGCTCAAGCCCAGCTTCCTGGCCAGTTCGGCGTACGGCTGTGCTGTCCGCTCCCCAACCAGGCACGGGTTCAAGGCCGCGAACAGCTCCCCGTTCCCCTCCTGCTCGAATTCCCTCCGCAGCCGTGTCAGCACTTCCTCCAGCAGCGCCAGGACCCAGCGCCGCTCAAAACTTTGTTCCGGCGTCACCTCGTCTGCCGGTTCGTGGCTCAACCGCGTCTCCGCCGTGTCGAATGACAGCGAAAGCAGGGGCCGGCCGCCGCCGCGTTTTTGGGCGCGCGCCTTGTCCCATTCGTCCGCCAGGAAACGGTTCATCGCCATGAGCAGGAAAGAGCGAAACCGTCCCTTCTCCCGGTCGGCGTCGGCGATCCAATTCTTCTCCAGCAGACGCGCGAAAAACTCCTGCGTGAGGTCCTGCGCGTCTTCCCGGCTGTGTCCGCGCCGCCGCGCGTAGGCGTAAAGGGGATACCAATACGTCTGGCAAAGTTTTGCCAGCGCCTCCGGCGCGCCCGTCGCGCCGCTGTGCCCCGCCGAGAGCACGATGGACCAATGCGTGGCGGCAAAAGCCGGGCAGCGGGCCGCTTCGCCGGCTGCCGGCGCGGTGGAAGAATCGCTCGTGGCGCCGCTGCTGCTCACCCCTTCAGTCTAGCGACCCCCAAAGAATAATCAACGCTCCCATTCCGCCAGGCGACGCCGGCCTTGTCCGCCCAAACCGTTGTAATTCGCGCGACTGGATTGGCCACACACTCATCCGCAAAACCAGATACCGACATTTACTATTCCTTCTCCCCGGGGGAGAAGGTTAGGATGAGGGCGAGCCAAAAACTGACCATCTCATTTCATTTCCCTTCGCAAAACTCCAGCCATACACGCCAGAGCTTTAGCGAAGGCGGAAGCTTGCTGAAAAGTCTGATGAAAGCACACAAAAGCCGAATATTCCCAGCAAGACCCCGCCCAGCGCGAGTCCGCTGGCCACGGCCCGGATCTGCCAACCAGTGAGTGTGAAACTCCCGACCGACAAGATGAAATCCGTATGGTGAGGAATCGCACAATATATGGACGGCCCATCGTTTGGAAAGTTTTTTTGCACCGCCTGCCAGCACTTCAGGCTCTTTTTGGCCCACCATAGTGCGAAGCCCCGGATCAACCCCGAGGTCATTTCGCTTTCCGTTCCCGGTCGTCTCTTTCAACAATCTTTTTGTAAACAGGCCAGCCGGCGACCATCTTCCCCAATGCTCCGTTGTGAGCCTCAGAATATACGCATTTGGGCCCGTTACGAAACGTGAAAGGCGCGTATTCGCACGGACCGAGCGGGCAGTGCATATTCGTCGAGAACGGGCCGCCCATGAATTGCCACAGATCCGCTTGGCTGATCGGCGTATCAACCGAAAGACTCGCTTCCAACGTATGCGACCGCGCCGCGTCCCAGAGCATCCCCATTTGCTGGACACACTTTGTCTCCATCGCAAACCTTCTGTGCTGATGGATCCCCGCTACTGTCAAGATTGCGATGAATGCCAGGCCGACCACTGCGAAAATGAGTTTGCCGCGCATCATGACTGATAAAACCGCAGGATAGACAAGCCGCGAAAAAAGAGACACAAAAAATTGGACAGAATGGGGAATGGATAAACAGTGGATTTTGATTCTTCATCCTGTAAACTTTTATTTGCATTCCCATAAAAACGTGGTAATATGGAATGTGCGCGGCGCCCGCGCGCCTGTTCTTTGACATTTTGCGGCGGGAAAAGGGCCGGGAAGACGGGGACGAAGGATGAGCGCCAAAGGACGAAGGCAAAGGCCGGACGCCTTCGCCAGGCCTCTGGCGCGCCAAGACGGCGCGGCGAAGCCCCAACGCCCTGCCGCGGGTGCAGGTGGGCGGCCCATAAGCGCCAAGGGCGGAAGGCTGAAGAGAGAATTCAGAATTTAAAACTCTGCGCTCCGCGCTGAATGGGCCTGGCCGGCTGCAATTCAGCCCATGCCAATTGCGGTCAGGACAAGTGAATATAAGTGAATATAACCAAAAAAAATTCCCGGCCATCATCGGGAAGTACACCTTGACGCCTCTCCGGTTTTGCCGTCTATCATCTAAATGCACATGAACTGTCAGCGCCACTTATAGTCTCCGCCCGGTTGTCGCAAATCGCCCCGGCGCATCACTACTCAGTGACGATGCAAATTAGTTTAAAGCAGGACACCGCATGGACTTGACCGACAAAGAGTACGTCGAGCGCTGCCGCGATGGGCATCAGGAGGACTTCAGCCTCCTGGTGGATCGCTACCAGAAACCGCTCTTCTCTTATCTGGCCGCGCGGGTGGGGAACTTCGCGCAAGCCGAGGAGGCGGCGCAGGAATCGTTCGTCCGGGCCTTCCTGTCCTTGAAGAAGCTCCGCAAGCCGGAATCGTTTTATTCCTGGCTGCTGGGCATCGCGGGACGGGTGGCCAAGGAACAATTCCGCTCCGAAGTCCGCCACCGGGAAATTCACGAGGCGGCGGAGGCCATGAACGCCACCGCTGCCGGCCAGCCGGATGAGTATCCGCTGGAAGAAGCCATTGCTGTCCTGCCCGAAAACCATCGTCAGGTGATACTGCTGCGATATTACGAGGGGCTTTCCTGTCAGGAAGTGGCCACACGCCTCGCCATGCCGCTGGGCACCGTCACCAAAACGCTTTCGCGCGCCTTCCTTCTGCTTCGGCAGGATCTCCAGGCCCGCGAGCGCGCCGAACAAACAGTCAACTTAATTGAACAACCATGAACTGCGCTGAATGCCGGGACAATTTTATCGCCTGCGCCGAAGGGCTGCTGGATCGCCGGGAAGAACTGCAATGCAAGGCACACCTGGAAACGTGCGCCCATTGCCAGGCTGAATACGGGGAGTTGGCGCGCCTGCAACAAAACCTGATCGCGCGCGGCCAGGCGGCCGCCGGGGTGAGCCTTGTCCAGACGGTCATGCGGCGGGTTCATAGGGAACAGTTCACACCAGAAAGAGAAACTATCATGAGTAAATTATTCAAATATCGTTGGGGTTGGGGGTTGGGCACCGCGGCGGGCGCGGCAGCTATTTTGGCCGTCATCCTGTTGACGACGCCCAAAGCGCAAGCCAGGGCGCTGGAAGTCATGGCCAAGGGCGCGCAGGCGGTCGCCAAACTGACTTCCATTCATCTGCGCGGCCAGGTGCGCTCGGCGCCGCAGGACAACTTCTCAGCCATCATGCCCGAGTGCGACTTTGTCACCATCGAATTGTGGAAGCAACTCGAGCCGGCGCTCAAATGGCGGGTGGACAAACCCGGACGCACCGCCGTCATGGACGGCCAGTCCACGCTGCTTTTTGTCAAGCCTGACTTTGGCTACAAAGTGCCACAGGCCTCACCCAGCGGCTTCGACACGCAATGGTTGCACGAAATCGCCAATCTGAGCCAAACCCTCGAAAGCGAGATCAACTCCATCAAATCCCGCGGCTGGCCCGTCACCCTCACCCAGGAGCAAGGCGCCGACGGCAAGTCCAAATCCGTCATCAGCGTCGAAGCCAAGTCGGGTTTGGGGGCCGACGATTATCTGCACAACCAGTTCTTCTCCACGGCCGATACGCGCCGGGATTATGTGTTTGACAACCAAAGCGAGCTTTTGGAATCGGTCAAGTTTTACCTTCACTCCGCCTCAGGCGATCAGCTCGTCTTTACCTTGGATCAAATTGACTGCAACCCGCCCATTGACCCGGCCGTGTTCCAACTGCAACTGCCCGCCAACGTCAGCATGGGTGGACCGATGCAGATGCTGCCCGACAACGAGAAGTACGCGGCCATGACCTCCGAGCAGGCCGCCCGCGCCTTGTTCGAAGCTTGCGGCCGGGAGGATTGGACTGAGGCGGCCAAGTTCTTCAACCCGTTGCCCGACAATGTGAAGCAGTATCTCGGCGGTCTCCAGGTTATCAGCATCGGCACTCACTTTTCTGCCTCCAATGGGGCCGAGTTGGTGCCTTACGAAATCAAGCTCAAAAATGGCGAGGTCAAGAAGTACAATCTCTCGCTCAAACGCGACCGCAACACCAGCCGCTGGTTTTTCGATGGCGGCATCTGAGCCGCTGCCGAACGAATCTCGATCACATCACGCCGCAACGGAACTCGCAAGGGTTCCGTTGCTTTGCCGCAACCTCACTCCATCGCGAACTGAAATCCTGCCGTTGGTTTGATTGCCGCGCGAAACCGTTCGTCGGTTAATCGAACCAGTTTTCGATTTTGAGGTGCAGGATGTGATCGAAGTGCCGCCGGTTCCGCGTAACAAAAGTGAGGTTGCGATTGGCCGCCACGCCAGCCAGCCAGATGTCTTGGAGGGCCGCGTTGCGCCCGGATCCCGCCAGGGCCGACATGATGTCGGCGGCAGCGAGCGCATCGTCTGCTTCGAAAGGGAGCACGTCAAAACGGCCGATTATCTCGCGTTGAATCCTGCCCCACAGCGACGCCGGTCTGGCCGAGCGCGCCGCTCCAAACCTGAGTTCAAACACCGTCACCGGGCAAATGAACAAACCCGATGCTGCCTCTCTGTTCAACCGGGACTTGACCCTTGTGTCGGGAGTCCTTCTGAGCAGCTCGCTTACGATATTTGTGTCGAGCAGAAACACGCTCTTCACTCAAGGTGAACTTCGCGCACAGAAGCCGGCTGGCGCCCCGCATCCCGAATTTCATCAAGGGCCGCAAAGAAGGGATCATTGTCCTCCAGTCCTTCATCGGCTTCGGGTGGCGTTGCGGTGGGCCTATCGCTGGCGGAGGTGTGGAGCGTCACCCGCAACGCTTCCTCAACCAACGCCGCCAAGGGCTTGCCTTGATGGCGCGCCTGCGCTTCCGCCGCGCGAAGCACCCCTTCATCAATGTCAACCGTCGTTCTCATGTTTCAATCATAAACCGCGGGCTTCTTCGCGTCAATCAGCCAAAAAGTTAGTTGGTTCACCACCAGATTTTGCGCTTGACTCCCGCTCATGTCGGCGTAAAACCACCGTAAATGAACCCGACCAAAAAGAAAGTTTCCATCAGTAATTCTAGTGAGAAAGAGCAACCTGTGCCAGATCGGCTGAACTTCTTCGAGCCTTACGAGAGCCTGTTGCCCAGTCATGAAAACCAGCTCACCCGGGCGCTTCTCGTAGTGTTGCGCTACTGCCCAATCGCCCATCAGGCTTGGCTCTCTTTGATCGACCCAGGCAAGCAACTCCTCGCGCTGCCCCACCCGACATTTAGTACGCAGCGTGCCCAAATTCTACAGGAGAACTGCGGCAAGCCAACCGATGAGCCTATCAGCGGAATTAGTGTCATCTGCGCTGCGGATGCTCCTGCTGCGGCCTCGGAGGTTGTGCAGTCCGATCGAGGCCAGGTGCTTGACGGGATTATCCGCTACGAGAACGATCTCGTCATCGTCCTCGAATCCAAGCTGGATGGCCCCGTCACCAGTTTGCAGGCGACCAACATCAATTTGCATGGTCAGCCTGTTCGTTTTGAGGAGAATGTCCATGCGATTTCTTGGCGCCAAATCCTTTTGGTCTTCGACGCGTTCGCCAATGAGGAACGTGGCCTGACGGCTGGGGCCGAGCGAATCATTTTGCAAGATTTCTTGACCTTCGTTGATCGAAATTTTCCACGACTTGGCCCTTTCAATTTGCTGCGTTCTTGTGCCGGTGATCCTTCGCGGCTCCTGCGCAGATTACGCGCCATTATCGACGAAGCGCAGATTGGTGGCCAACCTACTGGCGATTCCAGTCGCGTTGGCATAATCCTGCCAGGTCAGCATCTCACCGTTATTTCAGCCTACCTGGTCTACGAGAACGGGCAGGTGGTCTTGAAGATGTTTCCCGCAGATACTTTAGAGCAGGCGCGAGAATTCTACGGGCGACCGAAGGCACCACAACAGGTTTCGGCGCTCCACTCCAAAGGCTGGACGATCTCGCCCAATTTCCATTTCGGTTACATGGCCAAGGGGTTGTGCTGGACCAAGGCTAAGGCTTCGGTTTCCGTAGATGATTATATGCGCTATTGGCAGAATCACATCCGCCAGACGCGCCAACTCGATCGGCCCGACTGGCCGACGTTCTGGAATGAGCTCGTTAAACTCGGATTCGCCCAGAAAGCCGACCGTGAGCAATTCGACAACAACTTCACTCACGCGAAGCGACAGTTCGCCAGCCCGCGTCCCAGCATCTACTGCGGGTTCGCTTGGTCATTAGGCGACGCAGAAGCTCTGGACAGTCAGAAGAAACTCGGTGCGACCATCAAAGAGCGTATTAACGAACTGCTCGTCGCGGTCGGTGAACCTGCAATCTAATTTGTGGCGCGCGTCTCGCGTCACCGAAAAAGTCACCGATCAGAATCATCTGATTATGCTCCCCGGAAGGTTTCGCGGCAACCTCAGGCCAGGATTTGGGGTCAATCTGGCGGCTTGTCACCGGCGGCCTTTGCCTCTTTAATTCCTCCACAACATGAAACAAAAACATGCAACATCGGCCGGCCCCGCAGGCGCCAAGCTCAGACCCCACTCCAGCCTCGTTTTGGACGGACCGGAACGCGCGCCCGCCCGCTCCATGCTCTACGCCGTCGGCTTCAAGGCGGAGGATTTCCAAAAGCCGGTCATCGGCATCGCCTCCACCTGGAGCATGGTCACTCCCTGCAACGCCCACATTGACCAATTGGCCCGCGAAGCCGAGGCGGGCGCCAATCGCGCCGGCGGCAAGGCCATCATCTTCAACACCATCACCGTCTCCGACGGCATTTCGATGGGATCGGAAGGCATGAAATACTCGCTGGTTTCCCGCGAGGTCATCGCTGATTCCATCGAAACGGTCGTCGCCTGCGAGGGGATGGACGGTTTTGTGGCCATCGGCGGCTGCGACAAAAACATGCCCGGCGCACTGATGGCCATGGCGCGGCTCAACCGTCCGGCCGTCTTTGTCTATGGCGGCACCATTCTGCCGGGATGTTTGACCGGCGACACGCGCAAACTGGACATCGTCTCGGTGTTCGAGGCGGTGGGCGCCCATGCCAACAAGGCCATTGACGACGCGCAATTGCAACAGATTGAGTCCTGCGCCATTCCCGGTCCCGGCTCTTGCGGCGGCATGTACACGGCCAACACCATGGCCAGCGCCATCGAAGCCCTCGGCATGAGCCTGCCCAACAGCTCGGCCCAAAACGCCGTTTCCAAGGCCAAGAAGGAGGATTGCCAGCGCGCCGGCGCCGCGGTGCTCGACTTGCTCAAACGGCGCATCCGGCCTCTGGACATCATGACGCGCGCCGCCTTTCAGAACGCCATCACGGTAGTCATCGCCCTGGGCGGTTCGACCAACGCCGTGCTCCATCTGCTGGCCATCGCCCACACCGCCGGCGTCAAGTTGTCGCTGGACGATTTCACCACAGTCGGTCGCAGCGTCCCGGTGCTGGCCGATCTGAAGCCCAGCGGCCGTTATCTCATGTCCGAGTTGGTCGCCATCGGCGGGATTCAGCCCATGATGAAGACCTTGCTCGACGCGGGCCTCTTGCGCGGCGATTGCCTGACGGTGACGGGCAAAACGCTGGCCGAAAATCTCGCCGGCGTCCAACCCTATCCCGCCGGCCAGGAGATCATCCGCCCGCTGGACAACCCAATCAAGAAGAGCAGCCACATCGTCATTCTCCGCGGCAATCTTGCGCCCGACGGGGCGGTGGCCAAAATCACCGGCAAGGAGGGCACCCGCTTCGAGGGCGTCGCCCGCGTGTTCAATTCCGAGGAGCAGGCGCTGGCGCGGATTCTGGACGGCACGATCAAAGCCGGGGACGTCATCGTCATCCGCTTTGAAGGCCCACGGGGCGGGCCGGGCATGCGCGAGATGCTGGCGCCCACCAGCGCCATCATGGGCAAGGGCCTGGGCCGGACGGTGGCGCTGATCACCGATGGCCGATTTTCCGGCGGCACGCATGGCTTTGTCGTCGGCCATATCACCCCGGAGGCCTGCTTGGGCGGGCCGCTGGCGCTGGTCAAAAATGGCGATCGAATTGTGATTGACGCTGAAAAGCGCCAATTGACCCTCGCCCTCTCCGCAGCGGAACTCAAATCGCGCCGCCGGGCCTGGAAACCCATGAAGCCGCGCTACACGCGGGGCGTCCTGGCCAAGTACGCCAGCGCCGTCACCTCCGCCTCCCTGGGCGCGGTGACCGATGACCGATTGCGCCTCTGATCTATCGGCCCGAAAGGTAGGATTCCATCTGGTCTATCGTAGCGCTTTGGGCCGAGATGATCCAATTGACCATGTCGCCGATGGAGACGAAGCCGACCATGCGGCCCTGTTCCATGACGGGCAGATGGCGGATATGCTTGCCGGTCATCAGCCGCATGGCGTCCTCGACCGTATCGTGTGGGGAGATGGTGGCGACATTGGTCGTAAGGATCTCGCACACTTTTGTGTTGTGCGAGGTCTTGCCTTCCAGGGCCACCTTGCGCGTGTAATCCCTCTCCGAGAAGATGCCAACGAGCCGGTCCCCTTCGACGACCGGCAGGGCGCCGATATTCTTCTGGGCCAGCAGCCGAATCGCGTCAAAGACCGTGGCTTGTGGTGAGATGGTCCACACTGTTGTCCCTTTGTGGTGCAGTACGGTGCCGATGGTTCCGCTTGTCTTGATCATGTTAGGCCCGTAATATAACCCTTGGTCGCCGCCAAACAAGTGAATTCTCTCGCGCTCGCACCAAGGCGCGTCCCAAAGTTTCAATACCGCCGCCATCGCCACTTCAGGCGCCGGACCGTCTCAGGCCCCAGTTTGAACCCTTCGGACATCCGCAGTCCCTCAACCCAAAACAACTCCCCCTGGACCGTCACCGCCACGACACGCCTATGCCGTTGAGCCCGAGGCACTTTCATGTTCGTGAACAAATCCTGCAACTTCCGCGCCGACCTCGTCCCAATCGGCTGGAATCGGTCCCCCGGCTGCCAGTGCCGGACCCAGACCTTTTCCCCCACCTTGTCGGCGTCAAAGTACTCCACGTTCGCTTCCGGCCCGAAGCCCCTTCCGCCGCCTTCCCCGATCTCCCACGACAACGCCAGCCCCCCAAAAGCGGCCCGCCCCCTTTTATTTGCCAAAACGATTTCCCCACAGCCGGAGCCGAACTGGATCTCCGCCGCCTTTTGCAACCGCAGCATCCCCTCGGCGTCGCGCCGGACCGTTTGTTCTGCGTTGACGGACACGGCCGTGTTGGGCGTCAGGCGCAATCGTTCCACCAAGTCGAAATCCGGCGCTTGTCCCAATCGCGACAGTTGCTGATGAATGACCCGCCGCTGCACAGCCAGGGCCAGACGGTCGAACGGCTTCCGCCGCGGACCCTCCAGCCATCGCGCCGCCAATCCGGCCACCACTTCGGCCTCGGCTCCGGCCAGGTCCATCAAGCGCAGCACCCTTTGCTCCAATCGCGCCTGATAATGCCGGCGCAAGAGCGGAATCAACTCGTGCCGCACCCGGTTCCGCTCAATATCAAGCTTCTCGTTCGTCGCGTCTTCGCAATAGCGCGCCCCGGCCGCCTGGCCCGCCTCGCGCAACGCGGCCTTGGTCTGGTCCAGCAGCGGACGGACCAGACGGATTGAAGCATCGCTGGGAGAGGCATTGCTCCACTGCATCCCGGCCAGCCCTTGGCCGCCGGTTCCGCGCAACAATCTTAAAAAGAACAATTCGACTTGGTCATCCGCGTGATGGCCCAAGGCGATCGTCCCGATGCCCAACCGCCGCGCCGTCCGCGCCAAAAAGTCGTGCCGCAGCTTCCTTCCCGCCATTTCCAGCGATATGCCCTCCTTGCGCGCCGCCGCCCGCACGTCTCCGCGCCCGGTCACACACGGCAGATTGAATCCGCGGGCCGTTTGCCGCACCAATCGTTCGTCGGCCGCTCCGGCCTCTCCGCGCAATTGATGGTTGAAATGCGCCACGGTCAGTTTCCAACGATGTGCTCCGGCCAGGTGGCGCAGGACATGCAGCAGGACCATAGAATCCAATCCGCCCGAAACCGCCACCAGGATTTTCTGGCCCTCCCGCAAGAGCTGCCGGTCCGCGATGCTCTTCCCGACCTGGCGCATCCAACGGCTCAAAATCGCAGCACGCCCTTTTCTGGCGGGGATCCCATCCATAGTCGCCGCAGCATGGCCCAGACTTTGGCGCGGAAAAGGAAGAGGTGTTTCTTCCACCCCCGATGAACCACCGGTTTCATTTCCTCCACCTTCCGCGCCGCCGTCTCAACGGCCTTGCGGCAGCAGGCCGCGGCGGTCCCGAAGTCGAATTCCAATTCCGGATGGTCCTTCAACAAATCCATCAGCAGGTGAAAGGCCCGCGGGTCGGCGGCGTTGACCTGCGTGGCGGCGACGAAACATTGCGCCGCCTCGTGGTACTGGCCCTGGCCGGCCAGCGAAATGCCCAGGTTCTTGTAGGCGTTGGGGCGGTTGGGATCCGTCGCCATGGCCTTGCGGCAATAGTCCTCCGCCTCGCCAAAGCGTTCCATCACATTGAGGGAAAAGCCAAGATTATTGTTGACAAAATACCACGTCCGCGTGTGCATTGGCTCCAACGCCAGCGCCTGCTTGTAATATCCGGCCGCCCCCGCGTAGTTGCCCCTCTGTTCCATCGTCTGGCCCAGCGCCAGCACGCAGCGCGCCTTCTCTTCGGGGTCGGAAAGCAGCGGGATCAATTGTTGCAGCCGCGCCAGCGCGTTGGAGTTCTGACCGGTCCGCTGGTAGAACTGCGCCAGGTTCCACAGCGCCTGCGTCGGGTTGTCCTCCGACTCCGCCAGTTTCCTGAGCAGCAGTCTCTCCATTTCCTGCGATGACACCTCCACCAGCGGCCCCGTCGGCGGCCGCGGCAGTTCAAACCGGAAATTGAGCGGTCTTTCCATGTCCTGCAAAATATGTCGTTCCTTTTTCTCCGGTTTGCAAGTGCTTTTCCACGGCGCATCCCGGTTTTTTGGGTGCGCTTTCCGGCTCTTAATCCTGAGCTTAATCTCAATCCCGACCCCGGTTGCACGATGACGATCGGGAGTCAAATCACGATTAAGATCACCTTCCACGCCAAGGTTGCAGCGGGCCTTGGGACCGTGAACCGCCGTGTGCAGCTTCTTCCCCTTCTCCTCCGCGCAGTGCGGGAGAGAGGGCCGGAAAGAGGAGGATTCCGGCAGGTTCAAGAATCAAAACGAATGGAATAACCTTCTCCCCATCGGCGCCGCGCCCCACAGCATTCCCAAGACCAGGCCCGCCCCGTGCGCCCCGTTGGCCACATTGGGGATGATGTTAAACAGGCAAAGAAAGAACCATACCAGCATCATCAGGACCGTCGCCGGTGAGAGCATCAGGCCCGAGGCGGGATCGCACCGGCTCCGCATCCAGATGTATCCCAGCAGCGCATAGACCACCCCGGACATCCCTCCGAAAAGCGGCCCCGGTCCCGCCCATAAGTACTGGCCGAAATTGGACCCGACGCCCAACACCACCACCAACAGCGCCAGCTTGGCCGTCCCCTGCCGCCTTTCGATCTGCCCGCCAAGGTCCCACAGCCAAAGCAGGTTGAAGAACAAGTGCATCGGTCCGAAATGAATGAAGATCGGCGTCAGCAAACGCCACACCTGCCCCGCGCGCAACTCCTCCATGATCCTCCGGCCGCCCTCGGTGAACCAGAGCCAATAGACATTGCGATACGTCGGATTCAATCCATTCAGCATGGCCACTGCCACACAAACGCCTATCAGACCCAGCGTCAAGGGTGCCCGGCCCGATTGCGGCCAGATCCGGTCGCGCGTATGAACGCGCTTGGCGGCCTCTTCCTCCTCGCGCCGCCGCCGGCGCTCCAAAACGGCGGCCACTTTGGGGGCCAGTTGGTACTTGGCGTCGGCCGGGTTTTGCAGGAAGGCCGCCAGCGCCCGTTGTCCCGGCTCGATTTGGTCTTCGGAATAAATCCACACCGCCCAACCTTCGCCATCGGATTCGACCAGGTTGCGGATGTCCACCGAAGCCAGGTAATCGGCAAAGCTCCTGGCGGTGGCTTCATTTTTCAAATGACCAATCAGCCGCATAACGCGCAACAATGATAGGTTGCATCGCACGGGAAGAAACAGCAAAATCCGGCGCAAAGCAATGGGTCAGCGACGGCGCGAATTGCCTTGCCATGAGGGGCCGGCTTGGCATAAGGTCACCCCCGGTAGCAGAGAACCGTTTACCACTGGATAAAATATATGAGAATCGTCCGTTGCAGTCTTTCAGCCCTCACGCTGGCGCTGGCCGCCGGCATTTCGCTCACCGCCGCCGCCGCCAGCCTCAAGGTGGGCGATCCGGCGCCCAAATTGCAGACCGGCAAGTTCGTGCAAGGCGACCCGATCAAGGAATTCGCCCCAGGCAAGGCCTACATTGTCGAGTTTTGGGCCACTTGGTGCGGGCCGTGCCGTGCCTCCATCCCGCACCTCAATGAGGTTTACACCAAGTTCAAGGACAAGGGCCTGATTGTCATCGGCCAAAACTGCTGGGAGCAGGACGAGAGCAAAGTGGCGCCGTTTGTGACGTCCATGGGCGAGAAGATGACCTACCGCGTGGCGCTGGACGACAAGGAGGGAAGCGAGAAGGGGAAAATGGCCGAGACCTGGATGGCCGCCGCCGGGCAAAACGGCATCCCCACGGCCTTTCTTATTGACACTACCGGCCGCATCGCCTGGATCGGCCACCCCATGGCGATGAAGGAAAAAACCATCGAGGCCGTCCTGGCCGGAACTTACAACGCCAAGGAAGCGGCGGCCGCGGAGGAAAAACAGAACGCCCACACGCAGTCGATCGCGCAAAAACTCCAGGCGGCCATGGCGGACAAGAATTGGGACGCAGCCACGAGCGACCTGGATGAACTGGCCAGGGTAGCGCCCGAGGGCGCGGGTGATTTCCTGTCCATAATGCACTTCAGAATCCTGGCCGGCAAAAAGGATTATCCGGCGGCTTTCAAATACATCCGCCAACTGGGCGACGCCCACAAAAACGACCCCATGCAGCAAAACGCCCTGGCTTGGATGATCGTCTCCGACAAATCCATCGAGCATCCCGACCTGGACCTGGCGCAGACGCTGGCCCAGCGGGCCACCGACGGCGCCAAGGAGTCGGCGGAAAAGAGCCAGTCCATGGGCACCTTGGCGCGGGTCAAATTCATGAAAGGGAGCAAAGATGAGGCCGTGGCCCTGGAGCAGAAGGCGTTGGACCTGGCCAGTGACAATGAGAAGGGCAGGTTCCAAAAAACGCTGGACAGCTACAAAAAGGGCGAACTGCCCGAGGTGAATTGAATCCCGCCGCGCCGGAGGTAATCGCCCGCGCAAAAACTCCTGCTGGAATCAGTTGACCTCCGCGGCATTTTGCGCTATAAACCAGTCTCTAAGGTATGGTTTCAGGCCCGTCCAATTGGGTGGTGGTTGCGGCTCTGCTGGCCGGTTGCGGCGGCGCGGCTTTCATGGTTCCTGGCGTTCACGCGGGCCAGCGCATTGAGTTCTCCGCTCCGGCCATTCCCCTCTCCGTTGCCAAGGAGGACAAGGAAGCAAAGGAACCGGAAAGAATAAACGTTTCGCCCGGCATGGGCGCCGGGGGCATTGGCGTGGGAGGCATGGAGATGCCACCCGCGATGACCATTGTCATCATGCCATCAAAGGCAAGGGCCAAAGAGGGCTGGGAATCGGGGACCTCCGGCGATCAAGGGCGCAATGATCCAAACGCCGACCTTTGGCGCTCCATTTCCACCGATGGCGGCCTCTTGACCAACGATGTCGGCCTGCGGCAGGCATGGGATTCCGGCGCGGCCGACCGCCTGAGCCAGCGCGGAAGCGCCTTCGGATCCGACAACACGCGAGACGCCCGCCGGTTTGGGACGCAAAACGAATCGGACAGAAACGGGGTCCGGGGCGAAAACGGCCTGGGAAGGGCCTTTTCCGACGATAACGACAGTTCATTTTGGTCAAAGGCTTTCGGCCGTCACGATCCATCGGTGTTGGGTCGGTTGATGGACGGCGGGTTTAATCCGTACGCGGGTGACACTTCAAGAGCAGCGGCGGGCATTTCCCGGGCAGCCTCGTCCTTCTTCAACACAGGGTCGGCGGCCAGCCCGCTGGTGCTTCCCGATTATGCGAGTTCACCCTTCGCCGATGACGCCTTGCGCCGGCAAGGGGGCGAGTCGGCGGGCGCGCCCCAGGAACAGATGCGGGCCTGGGAAGTTCAGTCGGCCGCCCGGCAGCAGTTCAGAAGCAGTCCGGGCCGCGAGCAGCCCGGTCCTGTGCGGGTGGTGGCCCCGAACCGGCCCGTGAATCTCCCCTTGCCCAAGAGGCCGGGCGACCCGTTCTAAGAAGCACGAAGATTCTGTTTGTTTTTTCCAGCCGTTTTGGTTTAATGGTCTGCATGGACCTGACAATGGCGAAACGCATGACACCAGCAAAGAGAGCCAAGCCCAAGAATCTCTCTCCCCTGCCCTTGGCCAAGGGCCAGCTCTGGAAGATGGACGACAAGCATATTGAAATCATGGAAGTGGGCAAAACCCTGACTCACTACCGGCTTTTCCAGAATCAAAAGCGGGTTCCGATCAGTCTGGGCGGCATCGCCGCTGTGCAGGCCTATCTCAAAACCAACGGCGCCAGACTGATCCGCAAGGCTGCGGCCGTCAAAGCCGTTTGACTCCTCTTTTCCGTCCCGTTCCGTTACACCATTCCAAAAACAGGACACCAGCGGCCTTGAGGGATCCAAGCCCTTTCCGCAAAAGGCATCCGCCCGCACCCGCCGCCGGCGCAGGCGTTGCCGGGCCGAGCCTGGCCCCCGGCGGGAATGATTGGCACCGCGCTTGCTTGATAAAACGTGGAGATACGCATGCTGAATACATCGCTCATTCAATCGCGGGCGCTCGTGGCGCGGCAACAACTGCTCCAGCAGCAGGAGCACAAGCAGTTGGCCGGCAGAATCCACGACGAAATCTGCCAAAACCTGACTTTGCTCTCCCTGCAGTTGTCGCTGGCGCTGATGGACCCCAAACCGCCGCCAAACTGGACGCAGACTTGCAAACAGTGGTCGGACTTGGTTCTGGACCTGGGCCAGAGGCTCCGCGGCATCATCAACGAACTCCAGCCGCGGATTCTCGATGAATTGGGCCTTGCCGCCGCCCTGCAATGGTACGCCCATTCCGCTCCCAAAGCCATCACCTGCCGGGTGCTTCTCCCCGAGAACCCCGTTGCCCTGCTGCCCTCGGTTGCCAACGAACTTTTCTCCGTTTGCCGGGACGTCATCAAGGACGTGCTCGTCCCCAACGGCGTCAGCGAAGTGACCCTCCAGCTCGAACAAAGCGGCGAGTTGGTGCGCTTGCATCTGCGCGCCGATGAGAAGAGCGACCTTCAGGAGCCGGCGCTGGCCCGGGCACTGGACGGCCTGTCCATTCACGAACGGCTCATCTGCCTGGACGGCAGCGTGGAGATAAGCTCGGAGCCGGGCCGGGGCGTGGCCCTGGTATTCTGCGTGCCCTTGAGCCGCGAAGCCGTTTCGCACGCGGCCTGAGCCAATCGAAAAAATCCCTCGACGGCCGGCCCCTCCCGCGGTAGAGTCGGCACAGTTCGCGGATTGATGTCACTTCGCAGTCAACTGGAAAACAGTGGGGCCTGGCTTTTTCGCCACCGGAGTTATCTTCCTCTGGTGATCATCCCTGTCTTTGTGGCATGTCTGCCTTCCTTTGGCTATCTGGGCCGGAGCCACCGGATAAATGAAGTCTGGCAGGTGTTTTGCCTGGCGATTTCCTTTTCGGGCCTGGCGCTGCGCGTCATCACCGTGGGCCGCGCGCCGCTGGGCACCTCCGGGCGCAACACCCGCCAGCAGGAGGCCAACTCCCTGACCACCACCGGCATTTACTCCGTCGTGCGCCATCCGCTTTACCTGGGCAATTATCTGATCCTGGCCGGCATGGCCCTCTGGCCGCACATCTGGTGGCTGGTGATTCTGGCCACTTGCCTCTTCGCACTTTATTACGAACGGATCATGCTGGCCGAAGAGCTGTTCTTGCGGAAACGGTTCGGCGAGACTTTTGAGACCTGGGCCGCCGCAACACCGGCCTTTTTTCCACGGCTGCGCGGCTGGAAGCCGTCCCCGGTCAGCTTCTGCTGGCGCACGGTGCTGCAAAGGGAGTACAACGCCTTTCTTCTCATCCTGGCAGTCTTCTTCCTCTTTGACCTGGTTGGCGATTCGATGGCCGAAGGCCGATGGCACGTGGATTACGTCTGGTTTTCGGTTTTTATCGCGGGCTTCATCATCTTTGCCGCCTTGCGCTCGTTGAAGAAGCGAACCAAGATCCTCCACGTCGAAGGCCGCTGAGGGGCGCGCCTCGCTGGCAAGGCCATTTAGGATTAAGGGTCCGTGCAAAAATAACTTCCGATTTTACGACTGACCTCCCAGCCGCGTCACCCTTTCCCTGTTTGACAGCGCGCTCAACAATTCCGCCACGCTCACGGCCTGTCCCGGCAGGACAAAATCCGGCGCGATCTCGGCCAGCGGCTGCAATACAAAGCGCCGCAGGTGCGCCCGCGGATGGGGCAGGACCAATTCGGGCCGGTTGACCACCCGCGCCCCGAAGGCGATCAAATCCAGGTCCAGCCGGCGCGGCTGGTTGCGGATGCTCCGCGGGCGCGGCCCGAACTCCTTTTCCAGAATTTGCAGTTGACTCATGAGGGATTCGGGCGCTTCCTCCGCGCGCGGGCGCAGCCCGGCCACGGCGTTGACAAAGAGCGGCGAGCCGGGCGGGCAATCCACGGGCGCGCTTTGCCAGAGGGAGGAGCGCAGCAGGGGCGCGTCGGACAGCCCTTGCAGCCGGTCCAAGGCGCGCCGGACAATTTCCGCCGGGTCGCCCAGATTGGAGCCAAGGGCGACAAAGGCCATTTCGTGCGCGTCAGTGCTCATGCTCGGGTAATCTCTCTTTATCTTAATCTTAATCTTAAGATTAGGAAATGGAAACCGCCACCCAAAAACCAAAACGCGCCTCTCCATTTTCGCCCTGAAAGCACTTGGCAGACGGGCCGGGAGTGGCAATAATCGCCCTCTATGCATAAATATGCGCCCGAAGACATCCGAAACTTCGCCATCGTCGGCCACGCCTCGTGCGGCAAAACCATGTTGAGCGAAGCCATGCTGGCCTGCGCCGGTGTCATCGGCCGCATGGGCCGCATCGCCGACGGCTCCACTGCGTCCGATTACCACCCCAGCGAAAAACAACGCCTCATTTCCGTTCAAACCTCCCTCCTCCGCGCCGAGTGGACGGGCAAAAAATTCAACATCCTCGACACCCCCGGCTACCTGGATTTCATCAGCGAGGCCCTCAGCGCCCTGCGCGTGGCCGATTTCGCCCTGGTCGTCGTCCATGCCCAGCACGGCATCGGCGTGGGCACCGAGAGAGTTTGGAAATACGCCAGCGATTTCGGCATCCCCAAGATTCTGGTCGTCAACGCCATGGACAAGCTCAATTCCCGGTTTGACGACGTCCTGGCCGCGGCGCGCGAGCATTACGGGCCTGGCGTTTTTCCCATGAACGTGCCCATCAATCCCGGCCCGGGCTTCAACCAGGTCCTCGACGTGCTGCGCAACGAAATCGTCACCTACGACACCCCCAACACGCACGGAAAATTCACCGAGGCGCCCGCCACCGGCCAATGGGAGGCCAAGGTCAAACAATTGCACACCGAGCTGATCGAGCACATCGCCGAGTCCGACGACACGCTGCTCAACAAATACTTCGACCAGGGCGGGCTTTCCGACGAGGATGTCCGCGCCGGCATTCATAGCGCCGTGCAGAGCCAGCATTTCATCCCCCTCTTCTGCATGGCCGGGGAAATCAACGTCGGCGTGGCCCGCCTCATGGATTTCATCGCCAAGTACGGCTCCTCGCCCGTTGACCGCAAACGCTACGCGGCGGTGGATGCCGCCGGCGGCGTCGCCGAGGTGCGCCTGACGGACCCCGAACCGGTCGCGCACGTTTTCAAAACGGCGGCCGAGGCCCACTTTGGCGAACTCTCCTTTTTCCGCGTTTATTCCGGCTCGCTCAAGGCCGGCATGGAACTTTACAACAGCGACCGCCAGATCACCGAGCGCATCGGCCAGATCTACCTTCTCAACGGACGCGACCGCGCCACGACCGACGAATTGTGCGGGGGCGACATTGGCGCCGTTGTCAAGTTGAAGGACACCCACACCGGAAACACCCTTTGCTCCGCCTCACGCCCCGTCAAGCTGGCCAAGGTCCAGTACCCTCTGCCCACCATTCATGCCTCCCTCCAGGTCACCGCCAAGGGCGAGGAAGACAAGGTCGCCGCCGGCATGGCCGCGCTGCACGAGGAAGACCCCACCTTCGTCTATCGGGTGGATTCGGAGTTGCACCAGACCATCATCTCCGCCCAAGGGGAGCTCCACCTTGAAGTTATAGTTGACCGCCTGCGCCGCCGCTTTAACGCCCACGTCGAGCTGGGCGAGCCGCGCGTGCCCTACCGCGAGACCATCAAAATGCCGGCCGACTCCAAGTACCGCCACAAAAAGCAGACCGGCGGCGCGGGCCAATTCGCCGAGGTCTGGATGCGCATCGAGCCGCTGCCGCGCGATTCCGGGGTGGAATTCACCGAGTCGCTCACCGGCCAGAACGTGGACCGCGTCTATGTCCCCTCCGTCGAGCAAGGCGTGGCCAACGCCTGCGCCGAGGGCATCCTGGCCGGCTACAAGGTGGTGGATGTCAAGATTGATTTCTACGACGGCAAAATGCACCCGGTGGATTCCAAGGACATTGCCTTTCAAATCGCCGGCTATTTCGCCTTCAAGGAATCCTTCATGAAAGGCCGCCCCTGCCTGCTGGAACCCATACACCACATCGAAGTGCGCATCCCGGAGGATTGCCTGGGCAAGGTCATGGGCGACATCTCCAGCCGGCGCGGGCGCATTCTGGGCATTGACACCGACGGCCATTTTCAAGTCATCCGCGCCGAAGTGCCCGCGCGCGAGCTTTACAAGTATTCCAGCGTCCTGCGATCCCTGACCGCCGGCCGCAGCCTGCACAGCGAGCAACTGGACCACTACTCCGAGATGCCCCGCGAACTGGAGCAGCGCGTCATCGAAGAAGCCAAAAAGCGCAAAGCCGAAGCCCAAGCCAAGTAGATTCGTTTCCAAGAGCCTGTCCGAGAATTCAAATCCAGTCCGGGGCCATGAAACCGCACGGGCCAGCCAATGACGGAAAGGACAAAAGCGACGCAACAAATTCACGTCCGGAGGATTTGGGTCGTTTCCGTCCTTTGAGTCCCTCCCAAAGAGAAAACCTTGCTCCCGGGCGATTCATCCCGCCCCACGGCGGCTACGAGAACCTCTTATCCTTTCAGAAAGCTCGCATTGTCTATGACGGCACGGTGCGGTTTTGTGAGCGCTTCCTGCGAAAAAGCGACCGCACCTTCGACCAGATGATCCAGGCTGCGCGCTCCGGCAAGCAGAACATCCTTGAAGGCAGTGAAGCCTCCGGCCTTTCCAAAGAAACCGAAATCAAACTCACTGGCGTGGCCCGTGCCAGTCTGGGTGAATTGCTCGAAGATTACCGCGATTTCCTGCGCGTGCGAGGCGTGGAGGAATGGTCCAAGGAGCGCCGCTACACCCGGCGACTTCGCGAACTCAATCGCCAACCGAATGCCAATTACCAAACTTTTAAAAAAGGCATAGAACACCCGGATCCGGCCATCGCGGCCAACGTGATGATTGGGCTGATCAAGCTGACCAATTATCTCCTCGACCAACAGATTCGTCATTTGGAAAAGGCCTTCGTCGAGGAAGGCGGTCTCCGCGAGCGCATGACCCGCGCCCGCCTTGCTCAAAGAGCCAAACAAACCTACAATCCACAAAAACCTTGAGTCTCTTCTGTCCCTTTTGTCCCATCAATCCGCCCAAACCAGCAAAATCCTCCAAGCACAAGGAGGCCAAATGCGCTCACATCCCCTCGGGCGAGGAAGTCGGAAGCGCCTGCGCCTGAGTGACCCGCAGGCGCGGATCATGAAGCAGTCCGAGGGAGGCTGCGCCCCCAGCTATAATGTGCAGTTGATTGACTTTGATTAGCTTTGATCTCGTGTTTATTGGCTTTGTTCGCCCGCCGCCCTTTCGATCGGAAGGCCCGGTTTGGCCGGATTTGGCTGATTCAGCCATTCCGCGCATTTGGGGAAGTGAATACGATTTATCAGGCAGTGTCCCCCCATGCGATATTCTACGATATTCTGCAATTTTCGCAGCCTGGCGCCTCTTCAGCCTTTAACCTTCCGCCTTGGTTTCCGCCTGCCGCCGAAAAACGCCAACTTGCCGTTAGCTGCCGTTAACTGCTGTTAGCTGCGTTTCCCTGCGTTTTCCTGCCACGGCTGGCCTGGATTAGCCCGCAGATTTCGCAGGGCGGCAGGCCGCAACCAGGAAAAGACGATTTGGACAGGATGAACAGGATTCACAGGATTGTTTTCAAAATCCTGTTCATCTTGTTCCTCCTGTCCATTCTGTTCTGAAGAGGGATGATTCTCACAGACTGCAAAGAGGGTCCGGCCCCTGCCCTCTTCCTTCAGCCTCTTGTCCGCCGGAGCGCCTTGGCGAAGGCGGATCATCCTTTTGCCCCCGGCCCCTTTCCCTGCAAAATGTCAAAGAACAGGCGCGCGAGCGCCACACAGGTTCCACATTACCACGTTATTATGGGAATACAAATAATAATTGTAAAATATTTTTCCACACCAAAGCAGTTTTCATGCCGGGCCGCGCATTTTCCGGCGGCTTTTTTCCGCGCAACGGCACAACGCCGCATACGCCGATTTCCCCGGACTGACTCCCCGGCCTTCCTCGATGACGCCTTTTTCCGAAGGAAACCGCGACAGTTTAAAGTGACACTTGCGCCGGGAGCGGATGCGGCGGCGATTATTGGCCGTCGTTTATAAAGGGGCCGGTGGGTGAGATGACGGGGCGGGGAGTATGTTGGGCCATCCAGGCAAGGTCCGGGTTGAGTGTCAGGTCTTCGTACTGTTGGTTTTGGTAGGGCACGAAGGTAACCGGGCGTCGGCTGATTAACGGGCTCACCCATTTGTGGATATTGGCGCTGCCGTCGGCAAAGGCGACACCGCAGGCGCCGGCGTGCTGGCAAGCGGGGAACTCGTTGAGGTAGCCGGTTCCGTCGGGGCAAATCCAGTCGTCATAGAGGATGCCGTCATCGATCCAGTCGGGATGCTCATCGATAAAGAGCCAACTGCTGCTGGGGCCTGGGTAGAGCAAGTCACTCATTTTTCTGGCCCACCAAAAGCTTTGCCAGTAGGGAGAACCTGTCCACTTGGAGCCGTCGCCGATACCGCCGTTCATGGCGCAACTGCGGCAGCGGGCGCTCCAGCCGGCGGCGGCTTCGGGCGGACTGACGATGCTGGCCGAGGGGCAGGCGAAGATCTTGTAGTTATGGATGACATAAGCGCCGATGAGGTTGGTGGGGCCATCAACGAGTTTATGCCAATTGGTGTTATCGGAGTTAATGATGGGGTCGTCCCAATGCATCCAGCCGGAGATCCAGTTTCGGTCGGTGGGACCATAAGGTCCGCCGCCGTCCTTGTTGAAGACAAGGACATCATGGTTTTCGCCGGCGTACATGTGCCAGGCAAGAGCCAGTTGCTTGTTGTTGCTAAGGCATTGGGTGCATTGCGCCTGGACTTTGGCGCGCTGCAAGGCCGGCAAGAGGAGGGAAGCGAGAATGGCGATGATGGCGATGACGACCAGTAGTTCGATTAGAGTGAACGCGCGCCGATTGAGCGGTTCGCGCGGCCTTGAACACAACAGGCTCATCATACTCTTGATACTCTTGAAGGGTAAAGGCGTCCGTTCCTGGTGTCAATATTTTGTTTGCCTGTTTTCATAGAGCCTCCGATTGAGGGATTTCCACGACCCCATCTCCAGCCGCTCGCAGATCCGTTTGAGCGGCAGGGTTGTTTCCCGCCGCAGCCGCTGCGCCAGGGCGATCTTCACCGGGTCTCCCTTGCGGCGCCTCGCCAGATCAGATTCCTGCCGGCCCGCCTCTTTCAAGGCCGCCGCCACCATGCGCGCCGCTTTGTCCTCCGCGCTTTTTCTCCGCTCCTCTTCGTAATGGTGTTCACCTATCCGCTCGCTGGCCTGCAACAAAAGTCCCCGCCGAAACGCATCCTCCCCATAACACCAGCCGCGCCGGATTTTACGATGTTCGGTCCTCAGTTCCACCCGGCGGTTGGCTTCCATCCGAATCATTAGCGAAATGCTTTGGACACCCCAAAAAGGGTGGGCTGATTTCGGACGGAGAATTACGTCGGCGGGACGCCGACGGAGGCGGTCGAGACGACCGCGCTCCCGCAGAAGTCGCTCATGTTAGGTTTTTTGGCTCGCCCTTGCCCTCACCCTGACTCTCTCCCGCAAGCGGAAGCGGGAGAGGGAACCAGAATTGAGTTGCGCCGTCAGCGCGCTTGACCGGGGGGTGACGGCGCGTCATCGAGCTTGGCGCCGCAATGGGCGCAGTAGGCGGCGGCGGGAGGGGACGTGAAGCCGCAGTGCGGGCAGAGGCGTTGGGCCTTTTGGTGGCGATGATGGATGATGAGGTTGCGCACGTAGGGAATCCACGTGAAGGCATAGGCGAAAATGAAGACCGAGTCGCGCTTGTAAAACAAGGCGTAGGCCAAAAGCAGGCCAGATCCCGCCAGGCTCAACCACCAGAATAACGCGGGCACCACGACTTGCCTGCGCTTTTCGGTCGCGTACCACTGCACGAAGAAGCGGGAGAAAAAAACGACGTTGCCGATCCAGCCGACCACCTTCCAGGTGGTCCATTCGACGTCCAGAAACTTGCCGTTGATCCAGGGAAAATGCTCCAGCGAAGGCATGGGCGGCGCGGCTATTCGGCCAGCAGCTTCTCAACCTTGGCGCTCAGACCGGCACGGGCGTAGATGTCGCGCAGGTTCCCCTTTTTGTCAATCAACCAGACAGCGGGAATGCTCTCGATGCCGAATTGGACGGCGAATTTGGTCTGCCATTCCTGGCCGTCAAAATACTGGGGCCACTCCATTTTGTGCTCGGCGACAAAGGCCGTCAGGCTCTCCTTCTCGCGGTCCAGGCTCACGCCAACAATCTCCAAGCCCTTGGCATGAAACTGGTCGTAGGCGGTTTTGACATGGGGCAGTTCCATCACGCACGGCCCGCACCAAGTCGCCCAAAAATCCACCAGCACGACTTTGCCTTTGAGTTTTGACACGTCCACCGCGCGTCCGTCCACGGCGGTAAATTGCAAGTCAACAGGCTTGCCCAGGGCGTCGAGCTTCTTCAATTCCCCGGCGGCCGATGCCTTGATTTCATCGGTGGCGGCGGCATTGGTGGAAATCTCGCGCAAGAGGGTGCGCGCCTTGTCCGGTTCGCTGCTGGAGGCGACATCCAGGAGCATCTGCGGGATTTCGGGCCGCTTGGGGAATTCCTTTTGCAAGGCGCGGACGCCCTTTTCAAACTCGGCGGCGCTGGCCATGTCGCTTTCGGCCGCCTTGGCCTCGGTGGCCCGTTCGATGTCATTCTGGCGGATGGTGAAGCGGTCGTCCTCGGAGAGAGTGGGATCGGCCAGGAGGACTTTTTCAAGGGCGTCCAGGCGGGATTGCTGATTGGTGGCGCCAAAGCGCACGGCCATTCCGGTCATTTCAAATTCCTCCTTGCGGGCGTCGGCGGCGTGGCTGTTGGTGGGGAAGCGGGTGTAGAAATCCTTCGCCTTGTCCACCAAGGCCAAAACGTACGGCAGGAAGAAGGCAGCCTGCTCCTTTTCGTCAGGCTCCTTGGACAGCCATTGGGCCGGCGGCTTGGGCGGGTGCGAGGCGGTCTGCAATTCATCCCAGGCCGCATCAGGCTCTTTGGCCGCCAGGGAATGCGCCAGTAGATTGGTGGGGACCGGGATCAGCACGTCCGGCACCTGCGCGGGCGAATTGCTGGAGGGCGGGATCAACGCCTCCGGCACTTGCGCCAGCGCGGGCAGCGCCGGGCAGAGAAGACTTAAAACCGCTATGACAATGGTGGTTCGCATAAATCAACCGCTCTATCCAAAGCCGGTTTAACCGGCAGCGCCTGCTTTTCCAAGACAAATCGCAGCCGCCGCGGGTTATCGGGCGCGTCGAGCGCCGCCAGAAATGCGCAGGCGGAGTTCATCCGCCGGCGACAATGGTGACGATTTCCAGGCGGTCGCCTGGGGCCAGTTGGCGGGCGGCGAATTCCGAGGGCGCCACCGCCTGGCCGTTGTGCTCGACGACGACGCTGCGGGGAAGGAGCTTTTGGGCCAGAAGGAAACTCTCAATGGAGCAAGGCAGTCGGGCAGGGAGCTTCTTCCCGTTGGCGATGACAAAAAGGTCGTTCATTCAGAGAATCGCCGCCGGCATCAGGCCGTCAGCGCCGCGTCCCAATCTTTCCAGACCGGCTCGTAGCCCAGACGGCGCAGCAGATCGGCCACCTGGCCGGCAGACCGATCATCGGCGATGTCAAATTGACCCGTCGCGCCCTCGGCCCATTCGCTGGCGCCGGCGGCCAGAGCGACCATGCGGCCGCGCTGGGTCTGGTGCAGTTTTTCGCGCCCCGCCCCCGTGTATCCGCCCGGCTCGGTGTGGCTGCCGGCGCTGATCATCGTGATTCCCAGCGGAATCAAACCGTCGCGCAAGCGGGGGGATTCGCGCGTCGAGAGCACCAGCCCGGCGTCCGGCAACAACAGGCGCAGCGCGCAAACCAATTGGACCAGGTCGCGCTCGGACATGGGTGCGGGGGGTTGGAACTCGCCGGCGCAGGGTCGCAGGCGCGGCAGCGAGAGGGTCAACTGCGCTTTCCAACAATGGCGCAAGAGATACCCGGCGTGCGCGGCCAGGGCAAGGGCTTCGCGGCGCCAATCGCCCAATCCGTACAAGGCGCCGATGCCCAGGCGGCGGAAACCGGCGGCGTAAGCGCGTTCGGGAGTTTCCAGCCGCCAGTCGAAATCGCGTTTAGGCCCCGCCGTGTGCATCCGGGCGTAAATGCCACGGTCGTAGGTTTCCTGATAAACCACCAGGCCCTCGGCGCCGGCCCGGACCAGCGGGCGGTAGTCTCCCGTCTCCATCGGCCCAAGCTCCAGCGAGAGGGCGGCCACCTCGGCGTGGAGGGCGGCCACGCATTGGGCCAGGTACTGGCCGGAGACAAACTTGGGATGCTCGCCGGCGACCAGCAAGAGGTTGCGGAAGCCCTGTTGGAGCAACGCGCGCCCCTCCCGCAGCACCTCTTCCACGCTCAAGGTGACGCGCGCGATGGGATTGTCGCGGGAAAAGCCGCAGTACTGGCAATTATTGATGCACTCGTTGGACAGATAGAGGGGGGCGAACAGGCGCATGACCTTGCCGAAGCGCCGGCGGGTCAGCGCCTGCGAGCGCCGGGCCATTTCCTCCAGGAACGGGCCGGCGGTGGGAGAGATGAGCCGGGCAAAGTCGTCCTGCGCCAGGCGCGGCTTGTCCAGCGAAGCCCGGACCTCGCCGGAGGTGGTCTCCAACGAACGCCGCAGCAGGTCGTCCAAGGGAAGCGCGTTAAACTCACCAACAAAACTCACGAAGACAAGAATACCCGATAAAAGCGGAAAGTCGAGTCAAGCCCGCCCCTTTTGGGCGCGAAACTTTTGCTGGAAAAGCCTTGACACGGCGGCGCATTTCGGCTTTGCTTATCGCTGTCAACGATGAATTACGACCGATGTCCATTTGTGAAGATAAACAAATCAACCTGAATGTTTTAGTATGAAAATGAACCTGACGAAAAACGGCGCCTTGATGGCCGGCTTATACGCCCTGCTGTCGTCCTCTCTTTCTACACAAGCCACGGAGGTCTTCCCGATCGCGGACAACCCAAACCCAAAGGTGCTGCAAATGTGCGGCGGCCTGGCCTACGACGGCACTAATTACCTCGCGGCATTGGAAGTCGGGCAATTCAAAGCCACGTCGGAGGTCGGTGCCCAGTTGGTTTCGCCCGCGGGAACACTCCTCGGCTCGCTGGTCAATGTGGGGTCCAGTTCGGCTTTTCCGCCGGCGGGGACAGCGGCCTTCGGCGGCGGAGCATTTTTGGAAATCTGGTCAGATAACACCGTCAAATCCGGCGCCGTGGACATGTTTGGCCAACGGATCTCCCCCACCGGGGCCAAGTTGGGGACGCGTTTTCCGCTCTTATCATCGGTGGGCAGCCACGGCTTCCAGACTGTCCGCGCCTTGGGTTTCGGCGGAACGAATTTTTTGGTCGTCTGGCAGGACGGAGCAAACCGCAATTTTTTCGGCCAGATCGTAACGACCAGCGGCGGCCTGTCCGGCCCGGAATTTCTTATCAGCGACCAGCAAGAGAACGGCAGTTGGGCAGCAGCGGCTTCTGATGGGACCAACTTTTTGGTGGTATGGCAGAGCGCCGACATGAACGGCGATGGGCTTAATGCAACTTATGGAAGTTTTGTTTCAAGTAGTGGCTCGGCCGGGAGTCCATTCCAAATTAGCCAAACCGATTCGTTGGATAATTATTATCCCTTGACTGTGGCGTTCGATGGAACCAATTACCTGGTAATTTGGGACACGGACACGCTTGAGGACGCGCATGGCAACGGTGTGGATTTCACCTTATATGGCCGGTTAGTTTCGCCTGGTGGCGCGTTGTCCGCCAGCGAGGTGATATTGGCAGGCGATCCAGGCAGTACGAATTACGACGTTCAGGAGTTTCCCAACTTAGCCTTTGACGGCCAAAACTATTTGCTGGTGTGGACCCGTATGTACGCCGGGGGGTTGACGAACGCCAATTTCTTGAGCGGCCAATTTTTTGACCGCTCGGCCAGCCCTGTCGGCACAAACTTTGCGGCCCTGCCTGCGATGGGAACGAACAGACCGGTGCTGGCTCTTAATGGGCTGGTTTATGACGGAACCCGCTTTGTGCTCGCCGGCGCATACGGAAGGCTCATAGACAATGCCGCAGGCGATGTTATCGGTATCGCCTATTGGCAGACGTGGGGCGTTTTCATTCCAACCAACCAGATGCCGCCAACCATCGTCACGGAACCCATCAGCGTGACCAATTTGGAGGGAACGACGGCGACCTTTACCGTGGTGGTGGGAGGTTCGGCTCTGGACTACCAATGGTTCAAAAATGACGCCAAGGTCGCTGCCAGCACGCGCATTTCCGGCGTCAATTCCGCCTCTTTGACCATCAGCAATTTGGCCCTTGCCGACCACGGCACTTATTTCCTGGTGGCGAGCAATGTGTTTGGCACCACCAACAGTTCCAACGCGACGCTGACCGTGGTCACGCCGGTCGTGATCGCCCCCGAATCCAGACCGACCTGCACCATCACCAGCCCGGCCAACAACGCCACTGTCACCAATTCCTCAGTCACCCTCAAAGGGACCACCCACGATAATGAGGCCGTCACCAACGTGTATTTCAAAGTGGATGCCGCGACCACTTGGACTGCGGTCGGCGCCGAAGGGACCACCAACGGGTTCACCAATTGGTCGGTCGTTGTCAACAACCTTGCGGCTGGGTCCAATACGATCAAGCTCTATGCCGTCAACGCCACCAACGAGACCTCGGACCCGACCAACAAGCTGAACATCTTTTACAAGGTGCTGGCGCCGCTTACAGTGTACGCCAGCGGCCCCGGCACCCTCAGTTACAGCAACAACCAGCCCTTGGTGATCGGCAAGCCCTACACGATCACGGCGACCGCCGACATGGGCTGCAAACTCATTTCCTGGGTCACCAATGGCGTCCCCTTGACCAACGTTACCTCTCACACGCTGAAGTTCGTCATGGCGGAGGGTATGTCCATCGTCGCTGTTTTTGAGGAGGTGAGCAAACCGAGCATCACGATCACGGCGCCGGCCTCAACGAGAACCAGCAACCCGGTGGTGAGCTTGAGCGGGACGGCAAGTGACGACATTGGCGTGGTCTGGGTCTATTACAGCATTAACTCCGGGCCGACCAATTATGCGGTCGTCACCACCAATGTATATACCAATTGGAGCGCGGTGCTGATACTGAGCCCGGGCACCAACGTCGTGCGATTTTATGCCCAGAACGCGGGCGGGCTTATTGGTTCCGCCGCCATCACCCTGCACGACCTGGCCGGCGGATTTGCGCCACAATCGGTGGCGGGGTTGATTTTCTATGCCCAACCCTCGAACTCCGCGCCGTACCAAGTGTTCTTAGGGATGAGCACGTGGGCTTGGGTGCGGGGCAGCAATTTTTCGGTGGGCGATTATTGGTACAACCAGGTGGATTCGAACACGGCGCAGATCACGAGCTGGAAATTTGCCCCGGAGGCCGGCGCCGGAGGATCTGATGTCACAACGTTGACTTTTGCCAGCAGCACGGGCGGGACGTACTTCGACACCAATGGAGGCGGGACCTTTGAACTGGGCGGGGCGACTGGGGCAGCGCCTTCCAACTTGAACGGGACGACCCTTGAAGGAGCGGGCAACGCGGGCGGGTCTTTCACCAATCATTATACCAACGGCACCTTTACGGCGGACAACCTGCCGGGGGGGGTTGTCGGAGCCGGAAGCTTCACCTACGCGCTTTACAGCCCGCAAACGGCGCTGTTGACCGATACGTTTACGAACGTCGAACTGGTTGGCGTCACCAATTTTGTTTTGCTGGACTTTGAGACCGTCCGAGAGATGGTAAGCTTTGATGGGGCGGGCAAAGACACCGCGAAGGCTCCCCGCACCAACAGCGGCACTTTTTACAGCGCGGCGACCACGCCGGTGGCGGCAGCGTATTACGACAGCGGCTCTTTCACGAACATCAGCCCCGGCACGGCTCCCGCGGGAGTCGCGCCGGAGTCGCTGGCCGGGTGGACGGCTGCTGTGACAGTGAAGCATACGAAGACCAACGGCACGACAACAACCGTGGTGACTTATACGCCATTGCTCAGCTTCAGCGGGGCGACGTTCGGGAAGATTGACTCCAATACAAATGACAATACGGACGTGGGCAATTACACGTACACGCGAACAGGCACGAACACCGGGGTGCTATCGTTCCTCCCAATTGCCCCTCCGACGGGCACCAACAACAATAACACAGTCCTGTTGGATTTCATCGGCCCCAAGACCGCCAAGTTCACCAACGGACACTCCAGTGGGACGGTGACGATTTCGCAGCAAGCGGCGACGGTGCCGGCCTCGCTGGTGGGAGACAAGTTGATATTCACGCCCGCCTCTCCGCATAACAACACGAAGGTGGTCACGTTTAGTTACGACACGCTCACCTCGGCCAGCGGCACGAACACGCCAACCACAAAGTCCTATACATTTGCGCCGTTTGGGCCGCAGGTGGCCATGGTGCAGGATTGGAACGATTCCGGGACCAATTACATAACCATGTGGTTTACCTCAGCCACGCCGCCGGCTGGCAGTTTCGTGGCTGCCACAGTTGATACCAACGGAAGCGTTAACGTGTTGAACGGGACGTTTAGACGCGATTAAAGAGCGGGCGGCGGCCTCATTTCAAGCCAACACGTCCCGAAAGGCCGGCAGGTCGTGGAGTGCGGCGCGCCCAGCGCCGCATTCCGGAGTGGCTTTTCCCCCGGTCTGCTGCCATGCGATAACGCGTCAGTCCTGGCTGGCAGGGCGAGACTCCGTCGAGCCGAAACTCGATTTCTTGGGCAAAAAGTCACGGCTCGACAGAGTCTCGCCCTACCGTTCCCCGCCGTCACCGGGGCATTACGCCGTCCGGCGGATTTTGCTTTTTTCGCGCGGCGCATTACCGTAAGTTGGGGGGACTGAAGCGATGAAAATCTATATTGACGGCAAATATTATGACGGAAAAAACGCCAAGATCTCCGTGCTGGATCACGGGCTGCTCTATGGCGACGGAGTATTCGAGGGAATTCGCGCCTACAACGGCCGGGTCTTCAAGCTGGCCGAACACATCGAGCGATTGTACTGCTCGGCCAGGGCGATCCTGCTGAAGATCCCCCTCTCGCCGCAGGCAATGACGCGGGCGGTGGTCGAAACCTGCAGGCGCAACAAGATTCGCGACGGCTACGTCCGGTTGCTGGTCACGCGAGGGCCGGGCACCTTGGGATTGAATCATCTCAATTGCACGACGGCTTCGGTCATCATCATCGCGGACCGCATCCAGCTTTACCCGGCGAAGCTGTACGAGCACGGGCTGGAGCTGATGACGGCGGCGACGACGCGCAACCTGCCCAGCGCGTTGAACCCGGCGATCAAATCGCTCAATTATCTCAACAACGTGCTGGCCAAGATCGAGGCGGTCAACGGCGGATGCGCGGATGCCATCATGCTCAACGCGCAAGGGTACGTGGCGGAATGCACCGCGGATAATATATTCATTGTCAAAGGCGGCCGGCTGGAAACGCCGCCGCGCTCCGCGGGGGTTCTCTACGGCATCACCCGCGGCGTGGTGATGGAATTGGGGCGCCAGAACGGCCTGGAGGTGGGCGAACCGAACCTGACGCGATATGATCTTTTCACCGCAGAGGAGTGTTTTTTGACGGGAACGGGGGCCGAAATCATCGCGGTGGTCAAGATTGACGGCCGGGTCATCGGCAGCGGCCGGCCGGGGCCGGTGACGCGGAAGCTGGTGGAGCAGTACCGGCAGTTAACCCAGACCTCTGGCGAACCGATATAATCTATCGTAGAGTATATGAAGGAGAGTTGAATTTCATTCTCCTTTTGAAAAACTTATGATATTCTAAAGCGTATGCTGTGCATGTTGTGCAAACAGAATCCGGCCAAGGTCCACCTGACGCAGATCGTGGGGGAGAAAGTGCAGAAGGTGGACTTGTGCGAGGAGTGCGCCAAACAGAAAGGGGTCAACGAGCAGCCCGGCTTTTCGCTGGCCGACCTGCTGCTGGGATTGGGTGCTTCGCAGGAGATCGCCCAGGTCTCCGGCGGCGAGGAGATCAAGTGTCCCGGCTGCGGCTATACGCACGCCGACTTCAAAAAGGCCGGACGGCTGGGTTGCGCGCAGTGTTACACGACCTTTGCCGACGGCCTGGAGAGCCTGCTCAAAACGATGCACAAGAGCACCAAGCACCTGGGCAAGGTGCCGGCGGCCTTGCGCCAGGGCCGGGACCTGAACGAACGGCTCAAACATTTGCAGAAGAAACTCGACAAGGCCGTCAGTTCCGAGGACTTCGAGCAGGCGGCCAGCCTGCGCGACGAGATCAAGGCCGCCAAGGAACAACTGGACAGCGCGGCCGCCCGGTAACGCCATGAACATCCATGCTTTTCTCAGCCCGCCCGAGGAGGCCGCCAAGCGCACCGGCCCGCACGACCGGATCGTCATGTCCAGCCGGGTGCGGCTGGCGCGCAATTTGCGCGGTCTGCCCTTTCCCGGCTGGGCCAAGAAGAACGAGCGGGTCAAGGCCCTGGACATCATCCGCCCGGCGGTGGAAAGCCTGCCGCAATTAAACGGCGCCTTCTCCGAGACGATGGACAACCTGGGGCCGCTGGACAAACAAATCCTGGTCGAACGCCATCTCATCAGCCGCGAACACGCCGCCAAAAGCTCCGGGAGCGGGCTGGTGCTCAACAAGGAGGAGTCCCTGTGCGTGATGATCAACGAGGAGGACCATCTGCGGATGCAGGCCCTGCGGCCCGGCCTCCAATTGCGCCAGGCCTGGATCGCCATTGACCAGATGGACAGCGAATTGGAGCGCAAGCTCGATTATGCTTTCAGCGCCGACTTGGGCTACCTGACCGCCTGCCCCACCAACCTGGGCACCGGCATTAGAGTCAGCGCCATGCTGCATTTGCCCGGATTGGTGCTGGCCGAGCACATCACCCAGATCATCGCCTCGGTCAACAAACTCGGTCTGGCCGTGCGCGGCCTTTACGGCGAGGGCACCGAGGCCCTGGGCAACGTCTTTCAGGTCTCCAACCAGATGACCCTTGGGGAGGTGGAGACGGACATCGTGGAGCGATTGAACAAGGTGCTGCTGCAAATCATCGAGCACGAGGAGAGCGCGCGGGCCAAGTTGTTGGAAACCAAGCCCAAGTTCGTCTTCAATTACATCGGCCGCGCTTACGGCATCCTGGCCAACGCGCACAGCATCACGTCCAAGGAGACGATGAACCATCTCTCGGCCATGCGCCTGGGGGTTGACCTGGGGGAGTTTCCTACCGCCGAACAGGCATTGATTGACGAATTGTTCGTGAGCACACAGCCGGCCCATTTGCAGAAGCGCTTCACCGAAAAGCTGGGGGCCGACGAGCGGGATTTGTTGCGGGCCGACATGTTGCGCGAGCGCCTGCGCCACGTCCACCGGCCCAATCCCAAAAGCCCGGCCAATGGCGGCCCGGCGCTGGACAAAAGGAATTAACCGGAGCAAAATGGAGATATGAGCGAAGAAGCAATGAGCAATTTCACCCCCCGCGCCCAACAAGTGCTGGCGCTGGCCCGCAAGGAGGCCGACCGCTTCAATCACAATTGCATCGGCACCGAACACCTCTTGCTGGGCCTGATCAAATTGGGCCAGGGTGTCGCCGTCAACGTCTTGCAGAAGCTGGGTCTGGACCTGGACACCGTGCGGATGGAGGTCGAAAAACAGGTCGGCACCGGCCCCGACCAGAAAGTGATCGGCAGCATCCCCTACACGCCCAGAGTCAAGAAAGTTCTCGCCCTGGCCTCCAAGGAGGCCAAGAATCTCAACCACACCTACGTCGGCACCGAACACATTTTGCTGGGACTGCTGCGCGAAGGCGACGGCGTGGCCGCCCGCGTGCTCAAGAACCTGGACGTGGACATCGAGCAGACGCGCCAGGAGATTTTGAAGGAATTGGACCCGCAGTTCGCCACGGCGGAGGACCCGCAAAGCGGCGCCGACCCCGCCCCGGAAAGGGCGCCGGAGAAAAAAGGCGAGGTCAAAACGCCGGCCCTCAAGGCCTTCGGGCGCGACTTGACCGAGATCGCCCGCAAAGGGGAAATGGACCCGGTCATCGGCCGGCAAGGCGAGATCGAGCGCGTCATCCAGATTCTATGCCGGCGCACCAAGAACAACCCGGTCCTCCTGGGCGAGGCCGGCGTGGGCAAAACGGCCATTGTCGAGGGCCTGGCCCAGGAAATCGCCCGCGGCAACATGCCCGAAATCCTCCGCGACAAGCGGGTCATCACGCTGGACCTGGCCTTGATGGTCGCCGGCACCAAGTACCGCGGCCAATTCGAGGAACGCATCAAGGCGGTCATGGACGAAATCCGGCGTGCGAAGAACATCATCCTTTTTATTGACGAATTGCACACCATCGTCGGCGCCGGCTCGGCCGAGGGGACGATGGACGCTTCCAACATCATCAAGCCCGCCTTGAGCCGCGGGGAGATGCAGTGCATCGGCGCCACCACGCTCAACGAATACCGCAAGTACATCGAAAAGGACGCCGCCCTGGAGCGCCGCTTCCAGACGGTCAAAGTCGAAGCGCCTTCGCCCGAGGAAGCCGTGCTCATCCTCAAGGGGCTGCGCCCCAAGTACGAGGAACACCACAAGGCCGAGATCACCGATCAGGCCATCGAAACGGCCGTGAAAATGTCCGACCGCTACATCACCGACCGCTATTTGCCCGACAAGGCCATTGACGTCATGGACGAGGCAGGCTCCCGCGCCCGCATCGGCACGATGACCCGTCCGCCGGAAGTCAAGAAGCTGGAGGGGGAGATCGAGCTGATTAAAACCCAGAAGGAACGGGCGATCAAAGACCAGGATTTTGAGGGCGCCGCCGCCATGCGCGACAAGGAAAAACAGGCGAAGGAAAAGCTGGACGCCGTCCTGGCCGCCTGGCGCGCCGCGCGCGAGGAAAAGCGGGTCACCGTCGGCGAAGAGGACATTTTGCAGGTGGTGGCCAAATGGACCGGCATCCCCCTCAAGCGCATGGAGGAAGGCGAAGCCCAGCGGCTGCTGGCCTTGGAAGAAGAGATGTCGCACCTGATCGTTGGCCAGAAGGAAGCTGTCTCGGCCCTGTGCAAGGCCCTTCGCCGCTCGCGAGCCGACCTCAAGGACCCCCGGCGGCCCATCGGCACCTTCGCGCTGCTCGGCCCCACCGGCGTCGGCAAAACGCTCCTGGCCAAATCGCTGGCCGAAATTTTATTTGGCGACGCCAAGGCGCTCATTCAACTGGACATGAGCGAATACATGGAACGCCACAACGCCTCGCGCATGGTCGGCTCGCCGCCCGGCTACGTCGGCTACGAGGAAGGGGGCCAGTTGACCGAGCAAGTCCGCCGCCGGCCTTATTCGGTGGTGCTTTTTGACGAGGTTGAAAAGGCGCATCCGGACGTGATGAACATGCTGCTGCAGATTTTGGAAGAGGGCAAATTGACGGACAACGTGGGGCGGGTGGTCAATTTCCGCAACACGATCGTCCTGCTGACCTCCAACGTGGGGGCCGAATTGATCCGGCGCACCTCCACGCTGGGTTTTTCCCCGGCCAGCACTGAGAACAGCTACGAGAAGATGAAGGAAAAAATCATGGACGAGGCCAAGAAAGTGTTCCGGCCCGAATTCATGAACCGGCTGGACGACATCATTGTCTTCCGCTCGCTGACCAAGCCGGACCTGCTGGAGATACTGGACCTGGAAATCGCCAAGGTCATGGTCCGTCTCAAAGGCAAGCAATTGCAGTTGACACTGGATCCGGCCGCGCGGGAATTCCTGGTGGAAAAGGGATACGATCCGACCTTCGGCGCGCGGCCCATGCGCCGGGCGGTGGAGCGCTTTTTGGAAGACCCGCTGGCCGAGGAGATCCTCAAGGGCAACCTGCACCCCAACGAGCCGGTCACCGCCACGGTGGAAGAGGGCAAACTGGCCTTCAAACAAACGGCCACCGATGCCCCCAAGGCGCTGTCAAGCTGAGTCGAACAGGATGGTTTGCGTTCAACCCCGTTTCCGTGGGCAGACAATCCGCAGCCCCGAAGGGGCGGACCATGCCAGCCCAGGGCAACTGAAAACGAGGTGGATATGCAGGCGGGCCAGGGATTGGGGCATGGTTTGAAACGCCCTTTCAGGGCTTGGTGAATTCTTGTCTTTCGCACCCAGGGCGTTGCCCTGGGCTGTGGTTGGATCGCGCCGTTGGCGCTGCAAAATGGCAGCTCACGTGCGAACCTTCACAAACTTGTCTTGCCGGCAAAAGGCCGCGGTCAGGCGAGAACAAGCGTCTGGTGAGCGAGTTTACGCTTTTTGGGCGATTTCGCTGGCGCCACTTTGAGCGGTTTTTCCGCCGCCACTTCGCTGCCGACAGGAGGCAGGTAGAGGTAGCGGCCACAGTTGTCACATATATGGATGTCCGTCTGGTGGGCCAGACCGGCGGCGGTGCCCGAACAGAGTCTCAAATGGCACCCGCAGCAGACCCCGTTGCGGACAACGGCCACACCCGTCTTGCCTTGGGCGATGAGGCGGTCGAAATGATCCAGGATGGGCTTGGGCACTTGGCCGCGCAGTTCGTTCACCTGCGATTCGGCCGCCAGGGAGAGCGGCGCAAGGCTCAACTGCAGCTTTTGCAGCTTCAGCATTGTTTCAATGATTTCCGTCATATTTGGGGATGATAAATGCAGCCCAGGCCGGCGCGATTCCTCCAGTGCGCCAGCCCGGCTGCAATTAGGTTCTCTTGTTGTCCTTTTGGATTAGTGGGTGTGCCCAACACGGGCTTTGCGCACGCGCGGAGACTTGGCCGCAACGGGCGGCGTGCCGGCGGCCGGTTTGGGAGCAGCCGCAGCGGCCGGCGGCGTGCAGGCGCATGCAGGTTGCGCCGGCGCGGGCGCCGGGGGCGGCGCGGCGGCGGCGGCGGGAGCTTCAGGTGTAACTGTAGGATTATTCATATTCAATATAACTTTAATTGTAATTCAATCGGACCTTTCATGGTCACGGTTACATTATACGCAAGGCTGATGCCAGAAACGGCCGGGCTTGTGCAATGTGTTGTGCCACAACATATTACACCTTGAACCAGGGCCAGGTGGACAAATATAGACACCCGCCGGCGGGACCTTTTGAGCAATTTCTGCACCAATGGCCCCCGCCTTGTGCAACCGATGGCCCGCTCAGCCGCGTCCATGCAGTTGCGCGGGGGAGCGCACGCGCCCTCGCGTGCGGTGGTTGGCGCCTCGCCAACCACAGTCCACCTCTCAAATCCTCGCCACGATTCCGTCATGCCGGACGCACAACACCAACCGGCGAGGGCGCCGGTTGGCTGCACGCGGGGGCGCGTGCGCTCCCCAATCCCAAGCGCGTGGATTGGCTCATGTCGTGGGCGCATTGGGTTCCTCGGCGGTTTTGAGCAAGCCGTACTGCTTGAGCTTGTATTGCAAGGTGCGGCGGCTGATGCCCAGGACCTTGGCCGCTTGCTCGCGATTACTGGTCACGCGGGTCAAGGTTTGGCGGATGAGCAGCTTCTCCACTTCCACCAGCGGCATTCCCGGACGCACCGTGAACGTGGTCAAGTTCTGGTCCTGTTCGCGCAGAAAATCGGGCAGGTCCGCCGGCTCGATGGTGGCGCCGCGCAAGGTGATGACCAGCCGTTCGACGGCGTTGCGCAATTGGCGCACGTTGCCGGGCCAGGGAAATCGCTGGCAAATCTCCATCGCGGCGGGGGAGAATCGTTTCCGGCGCCGTTTGTGTTTGGCGGTGAATTCCTCCAGGAAATGCTCGATCAGGATCGGGATGTCTTCGGAACGCTCGCGCAGGGGCGGCACGGTGATGGGGACAATCTGGAGCCGATAGAACAAGTCCTCGCGGAACTTGCCCGCCTCCATGGCCTGTTGCAGGTGCTTGTTGGTCGCGGCGATGACGCGGACGTTGACGCGGATCAACTCCGTGCCGCCGACCATGCGGAAAGCGCCGTCTTCCAACACGCGCAGCAGGTCGCCCTGGCCTTTGGGGGAAAGGTCGCCGATTTCGTCCAGGAAAAGCGTGCCGCCATCGGCCAATTGGAAGCGGCCGCGCTTGTTGGCCACCGCGCCGGTGAAGGCGCCCCTGGCGTGGCCGAACAGCTCGGTTTCCAGCAACGGCTCGGCCAGCGCCGCGCAATTGACGGAGACAAACGGGCGATCCCGGCGCTTGCTCTTGAGATGAATGGCCCGCGCGACCAATTCCTTGCCCGTGCCGCTTTGCCCCTCGATCAGCACGGTCGCGTCGCTCTGCGCCACTTCGTCAATGAGGCGCGAGACCGCGCGCATGGCCTCGCTCTCGCCCAGAAGATCGCCCGGTTCGGAACTGCGTTCCAAGCGGGAGCGCAACTCGTGGTTTTCGGCCACGACGGCCTGGAATTCCAGGGCCTTGTTGACCAGGGCGCGCAGGCGCTGCATGTCCAGCGGTTTGGACAAGTAGTCGTAAGCGCCCTCCTTCATCGCCTCCACGGCGTGGCCGACGGTGCCGTAGGCGGTCATGAGGATGCAGAGGGTGTCGGGGCTTTTCGACTTGACACGGCGCACCAGCTCCAGGCCGTCCAGGCCGGGCATTTTGACATCTGTCAAGACTATGTTGAACAGGCGCGTGTCCGTCCAATGCAGCGCCCCGGGGGCGTCGTTGGCGGCCTCGACGGTGTAGCCCTCGCGGCGCAGGGCCTCCTGGATGCCGGAGCAGAGGCCGCGCTCGTCGTCCACCACCAAAATGTTCACGCGCGCCTTGTTCATGTTTTGGGGGCTTCCGGCCCCAGGGGCAGGCGGAGAGTCAGGACCGCGCCGCCCGCGGGCGAGTTGGCGGCCTGGATGGCGCCGCGATGGGCGGTGACAATTTGCTGGGCGATCCAAAGGCCGATGCCCTTGCCCTGGGGCTTGGTGGTGAAATAAGGCTCGAAGATGGTCGTCAGCCGGTCGGGCGGCACGCCGGGGCCGGAGTCGCGCACCTCGATCAGACACCAGTCCCCGTCGCGCCGGGCGGCGATGGCCACGGTGCCCTTCTGTTCGATGGCTTGGAGGGCGTTGATGACCAGGTTGAGCAAGGCTTGAATGAGTTGCCCGCCGTCGGCCATGAGGGTGGGGACCTCCGCGCTCACTTCGGCCGTGATCTCGATTTGGCGCGTGGCGGCTTCCGGCTGCAAGAGATCGCAGACGTGGCGGACGATTTTCGGCAGATCCACCGGGGCGGGAATCAACTCCGACGGCCCGGCCAGGCGCATGAATTGATCCACGGTGCTTTCCAGGCGGCGCAGTTCGCCGTGAATGACCTCCAGGCGCGCCGCGGCCTGATTTTTGATTTGGGGCGGCCACTGGCCAAGGTCCTCCTCCAGCAATTGCAGATGGATGTCCAGCGAACTGAGGGGGTTGCGGATTTCATGGGCCAGCCGTTCCAGCAGGCGGGAGAGGAGGAGCTGCTTTTCCGAGGCGGCGTCGGGCGGCGGCGTTGCCGGGTCGTTGGCTGAAAGTGTGTTCACCGGTTCCATCTCATACTCCGGCGATAATACCGGGGCGCCGGACATTTTTCACAGTTCAAAGTTCAAGATTCAGGGCTCAAGGTTGTTACGTCCATTTTTTTGTTTGGTGATATTCACTTATATTCACTTTTATTCACTTATACTAGCTGCAATCGGAGTGGGGTGAATTGCAGTTTCTGGCGCCGGCGCGCCAGCCTCGCTTTCCGGCTGGCCTCCCAAAGCGGAACTGTCGTTCCGCGCTCCAAGACGCTTCGCGCGCAAAGGGGGCCGGCGTTTTATTGCCGTCCATCCTCCGCATCCCTCGTTCCGGCCTGTCATTTCGACTTTCACAATGCCATTTAAGCACATCCCGAAACGGACAGAAAACCTACGGTAGGTTTTCAGGCACGATTTTTTTTGAAGGGCATGAATCGCTGTTTGCCCTTGAAACGCAATGGCTTGCAATGGAAAAAATCCCAAAAAACCGAAAAAACACAAAAAAAAGTGCAAAATAATTTTCCGAAAACCCCCGTTTTTCTGCAAAAGAGAGCCTATTTCAGCCTGTTTTCAGAACCTGAATTTGTAAGCTGCTCTCGTTGTGCGGGTTGGGGCGGCAGGCCACAACCAAAGCGGGGATGAGGTCTTCCCGGAGATGAATGAGTTTTGGTCAAAGAAGGAACTCAAAAAATGAAAAACACCACATGCGGGCATTGAAAGCCGCAATGCCCGTATGTGATTGCCGGAAGTGGCCAATTGTCACGTACAATATTCATGCAGGAAAGTATTCGTGAAATACCCCGCCCTGCATGGCCCCGTAGCGGACTTCGGTGCGTTGAGGTAATGGCCTGGGTGCTTGTGACCCTGGGTGCAACGGCAATGGGGATTGCCGCAGACGCGGCGGAGGGTCACCAGACTGGCAGCCAGAACCGGGCATTGAGCCTGGAGCTGTTTTTGGCGGGCCTGAAGGAACCGGCGGATCAGCCTTGGGCGCCTGGGTATTTTCATTTTCATTCGCTTAAGAGGCCTGATTTGACAGCCATTGTCAAATGATGAGTATAAAGGCTTATCAGTTACAAGCGCAAAATCGGCCTTTGCGACAAATTTTTCAAGAAAAAGGGTTACTCAGGTGCGAAATCCGGGTATTTCACGGGGCTGAATCTTAATGAACGGGTTCGAAAGAACACCATTATGAATAAGATTATTGAATATCAGATTGCCAAGGGCACGGGGGACTATAAAGACCTCGTCAAGGACGTTAATGAGCTTATTAAAGCTGGCTTCGAGCCGATGGGCGGGGTTTCAACTTGTGGAGCCGGCGACGCTGTTTCTTATACCCAAGCGATGATAAAACGTTCAACCTCGGATAAGCAACCAATCCCGGCACAGGCATGCAAAAAAAGCTCAACGTACTAAACTAAACGCAAGTTCAAACTGTGCCACTGCCCGATCTTGAAACAGTTGCCCAGGCGGGGCGGAGGAGCTAGGATTTGGAGGTGGATCCGCCATTGGACACCCTTGGCATCATCGCGGGCAACCGCTCGCTGCCGCTGGCCTTCGCCGAACAGGCGCGCGCCCAGGGCGTCAAACGCCTGGTCGCCGTCGCCTTCGAGCGCGAAACGGACCCGGCGCTGGCGCAAAAGGTGGATGAAATTGTCTGGCTGAAGGTGGGCCAGTTGTCCCGCCTGCTGGCGGCTTTCAAACAACGCGGCGTCCGCCAGTGCGTCATGCTGGGACAGATCGCGCCGGGAAACCTCTTTGACGTGCGGCCGGACCTGCGGGCGCTGGGGCTGCTGATGAGATTGAAGGAGCGGAACGCAAATTCCATTTTCGGCGCGATTGCCGGCGAGTTGAAGAAGGAGGGGATCGAGTTGATCGAGCCGGTGCCCTGGCTGCGGCCGCTCATGCCGGGGGCCGGATTCGTGATCGGACCAGCGTTGACGGACAGGCAAAAGGAGGACGCGGCCCTGGGCTTTCGCATCGCCAAGGAAATTTCACGCCTGGAAATCGGCCAGACGGTGGTGGTCAAGCAGGGCACGGTGCTCGCAGTGGAAGGATTTGAGGGAACCGACTCCTGTTTGCGGCGCGGCGGTGAGTTGGCCCAAGGCAAAGGGGCGGTTGCCGTCAAAGTGGCCAGGGAGAAGCACGATCTGCGCTTTGACATTCCGTGCGTCGGGGCCGGCACGGTGGAGACATGCCGGGCGGCGCGGATCTCCGCCCTCGTGTTTGAGGCCGACAAAACCTTGCTCCTGGAAAAGCCGGCCGTCGAGACGCTAACCAAAAAGCACAAAATCACGCTGACGGCGTGGGACAAGAAAAATTGATGTGCGCCGCGCCGAAAAACTCATAGACTACGGGTTATGTTGCTCAAAAAGTTGAAAGCCGCCGGTCTTCTTTCATTCGGCCCGGAGGGCGTGGACTTGCCTCTGAGGAACTTGAATGTGTTTATCGGCCCCAACGGTTCGGGCAAGTCCAACTTTTTGGAAATCCTGGCCTTGCTGAAGGCGGCGCCGCGCAGCCTGCCCGACCCGGTCAAGGAGATGGGCGGCGTCAGGGAATGGCTCTGGAAAGGCGAAGGCGCAACGGGTGAAGGGACAGTTGAAGCGGTGGTCGAGAACCCCAAAGGCAAGACGGTACTGCGCCATTATCTGGCCATGCGGGAGCATGGGGGCCGGTTTGAACTCGTAGATGAGCGCATTCACGACGAAAGCGCCCATCCCGGCCAACCCCAGCCCTTCTTCCACTACAACTTCCGCCGCGGCAATCCCGTGTTGAAGGATCACCTGGAGCAGGAGCGGCATCTGGAGCGGGAGCAAGTCAAGCCCGATGAGTCCATCCTGTCCCAAGTCAAAGACCCTGAACGCTATCCTGCATTGACGCATTTGCAGGACAAATACACTCAAATACGTCTGTTCAGGAATTGGTCATTTGGTCCGGGAGCCGCGTTGCGCAAGGAACAAAGCGCCAGCGGCCGGAACGACTTCCTGGCAGATGGGGGGCGAGAATTTGGCGTTGGTCCTCTCCAAAATCAAGACGCACGTCAAAAAGGACTTGCGCGCTGGCTTGGGACAGCTCTACCAGGGGATTATTGATCTCGACTTTCAGATCAACGAGGGCGGGGTCCAATTGTTTCTGGAAGAAGAGGGCGGCCGGCAGATTCCAGCCACGAGGCTTTCGGACGGGACTCTGCGGTACTTGTGTTTGCTGGCCATTCTGCTTCATCCCGATCCGCCGCCGCTGGTGGCCATTGAAGAACCCGAACTTGGCTTGCACCCGGACGTGCTCCCGCACGTTGCCAAGTTGCTGGTGGAGTCGTCGCAGCGAATGCAGTTAATGGTGACCACGCATTCGCAAATGATCGTTGACGCGCTTGGAGAGCAACCGGAGTCAATCATCGTGTGCGAGCGCGTGGAGGGCATTTCGCGGTTCGAGCGATTGAATGCGGCCCAGTTGAAGGAGTGGTTGGAAAAGTACTCTTTGGGCAAGCTCTGGAGCATGGGCGAGATCGGAGGCAACCGGTGGTAATTTTAATCTTAATGGTGCAAGTCATGGAAACCTGGTTCATTGCCGACCGGAAGGCGATGAAACAGTTTTTCGGCGCAAATTTTCGAGAGGCCGCGATTCCCGAATGGCCGGAATTGGAGGTGGTCCCAAAACGGGCCGTTTACGAATCGCTGGACAAGGCCACGGCAGACTGCGGGCCACGGAAATATGCCAAGGGCAAGATGTCATTTGATCTGCTGGGCAACATTTCGCCTGCGAAGGTGGAGGCAGCCAGCCCCCACGCCAGGAGATTATTTCAACGGTTGAGAAGTCGGTAAGCTTGGACCCAAATCCGCTCTTGTCACGTCTCGTGCGCCTTTGGGATCCGCCCTCACCTGGCTTCCGCCGTCGCCGGGTCATCTGAGGCTGACAACTTGGCGGACAGACGGTTCTTGTGACGGGGTGGGTGACAGTTTCAACGGGTCACGCAACGGGTTAACGGCTTGATTATCAATGCTTGCAACGGAGCAACGGGTGTTTTGAGGGGGGACGTGCCATCACCAGACTTGCGCCCGGCGGAAAATATTTTACACTTTTTATGTTGCAGTCCCATTAAACAGTGGTAATGTAGCCCTTGTAGGGCGCTCACGCGCCTGTTCTTTGACATTTTGCGGTCTGGGTGTGCCGGGCCAAACCCGCGGCCGGCGCAATACGGACGGCGCGGCGGCCAGGGGAGAAGTGCCAGACGCCCGTGAGCGTTTTGGGTCATGCCGGGCTTGCCGCGCCGTCTTGTCCGCCGTCTTGTCCGCCGTAGTTTTAACGAAGGCGGAAGTTTCAACGGCGGCGGAAGCCCTGGCCAAGGCGGGCGCACAAAGGCGTCACAACGGGCCGTTTTCACGCCGGAATTCGCGGCTAATCGCGCCTAATCGCGCCTAATCGCGGCTAATCGTGCCTCATCGCAAATTGCAACCAATCGCCAAAGGCGGCAGTTTTGGCGCCGGAAGTTGCCGGTAGTTGCCGGTAGTTGCCGGTAGTTGCAGATTGCGCTTTTCACGCAAAAGGCGGCGAATCGGCCTTCCAGCCTCCCTGCACGATACTCCACCGAAAACAGCGAAGAACCAAATGGGACGGTCTAAGTCCTTGATTATCAACATTTGTGACGGTGTGACGGCTGTTTCGGGGGGTGACAGGGGGTGAGGTGCCAAAATCAGATTTGCGCCCGGTAAGCTTGGGAGCGAATGGACAGGCTTGCGCCGGGGGGATGGATGGTGTTCAATAGGGACTCATGAGCGAAACACATCCATTTACGACCACCGCGTTTGATATTCCCGGCTATCGCGTGGTGAAAAATTTTGGCGTCGTGCGCGGCATTATTGTCCGCTCGCGTTCGGTCGTCGGCAATCTGGGCGCCAACATCCAGAGTTTGTTCGGCGGCAACATCACCATTTACACCGAATTGTGCGAACGGGCGCGGGATGACGCCTTCCGCGAGATGATCTCCCACGCCAACGAACTGAACGCCAACGCGGTGATCGGGGTGCGCTACGACGCGACGGAACTGGCGCAGGGGATCACGGAAGTTCTCTGCTACGGCACGGCGGTGCAGGTGGAACCCGCCCATTGAACCAGCGGCGGAGTTTTATTTATGTCAGGACACAGCAAATGGGCCAAGGTGAAGCATTTCAAGGGCGCGGTGGACGCCAAGCGGGCCAAAATCTTCGCCAAATTAAGCAAGGAAATCAGCATCGCAGCCAAGCTGGCCGGCGGGGACCCCGGCATGAACCCGCGCCTGCGCATGGTCCTGCTCAAGTGCCGGGCGGCCAACATGCCCAACGAGAACATCGAGCGGGCGATCAAGCGGGGCACCGGCAGCGGGGAGACAATCATTTACGAGGATTTGACTTACGAAGTCTATGGCCCGCACGGTGTGGCGATGCTGGTGGAATTGAGCACCGACAACCGGAACCGGACGGCCTCGGAAATCCGCAGCTTGCTGACCAAGAACGGGGGGACGATAGCCACAGCCGGATCGGTCAGCCGCTTGTTTCATCGCAAGGGGCAGATTATCGTGCCGCGGGAAGCGGCGGCGGAGGAAGCGTTGATGGAGGCGGCGCTGGAAGCCGGGGCGGAGGATTTCAAAACCGACGCCAACGGCTACGAGATCCTGACCGAGCCGGGGCATTTCGAGGCGGTGCATAAGGCGATCGAAGCCAAAGGGATCAAAGCGGCGGCGGCGGAGGTGACGTGGGTGCCGGTGTTGACGGTGCCCTTGCAGGAGGCCAAGGCCATCGAGGAGACGATCAAGCTGGTTGACATTTTGGAGGAGCGCGATGATGTCAAAGAGGTTCATTCCAACGCGGAATTCCCCGATTGAGAGCCGGAAGGGGCGCGCCGGAGAGGGGAGGCAAGATAGGCGGTTGGACGCCGTAATGGCCATTGAACTGAAATTTGAAGACTAAATCCCGCCAGCAACGGAGGGCCGCGTGATTTCGGTGGCCGAGACGCTTTTCGCGCGGCTCTTGCGCGTTGTGGCGCGGGTGGTGTACCGGCATCCAGGGTGGTTTGTCCTGCCGCAATTGGGCCTTTTTGCGGTGTGTGTGCTCTATACGGTGTTCTTCCTGAAGTTTGACATGAGCCGGGACAACCTGGTGGGGTCGGACAAGAAGTACCATCAGGCCTACATGAAGTACCGCCGGGAGTTTCCGGGCGAGGACGAGTTTGCGGTGGTGGTGGAAAGCGAGGACCCTGGGCGGAACCGGCAGTTTGTGGAACGACTGGCCGCGCGCCTGGAACCGGAGACCAATCTGTTCACCGATGTGTTTTACAAGGGGGACCTGCCCTCCCTGGGTCGAAAGGCGTTGTTGTTCGTGCCGGAGAGCGATTTGCGGGAAATGCGGACCAAGCTCAAGGAATACCGCCCCTTTATCGAAGAGTTCACCCGTGCCACCAATCTGGACTGTTTATTCACCCTGATCAACAAACAGTTCCGCACCGCCAAGCGGGAAGAGAACGCCGCCAACAACGCCCTCATCGGGGCGTTGCCCGCCCTCCAACGCATCATCGTGGAGGCGACCGACAGTTTGAGCCGGCCGGGCCGGCCCGTCTCGCCGGGAGTCGAGGCCCTCTTCGGCGCGGGCCAGGAGGCGCAGGGGCGGATGTACATCACCTTTGCCAGTAATCGCATCTACCTGGTCACGGCGCGCGCGCGCAATGGCAAACTGATCCCCGAGGCGGTGCAACGCATGCGCCAGTTGATGCGCCAGACCGAGGTCGAAGTGCCGGGGTTGAACGTCGGGCTGACGGGCGAGCCGGTGCTGGATTACGACGAGATGGGGCAGTCGGAGCGGGACTCGGCGCTGGCCACCATCGTGTCGCTGGTAATCTGCGCGCTGATATTCATCTACGCCTACCGCGAGACGGGGCGACCGCTCAAGGCGGTGGTTTGCCTGGTGGTCGGGCTGGGTTACAGCATGGGCTTCACGACGCTGACCGTCGGCCATTTAAACATCCTGACCATCACGTTCGCGCCCATTTTGATCGGGCTGGCGATTGATTTCGGAATTCATTTCATCACCCGCTACGAGGAGGAAACGCGGCGGCGGCGGCGGCCGGAGGAGGCGTTGGAGAAGGCCCTGGTGTTCACCGGCCAGGGCATTGTCACGGGCGCGCTGACGACCGCGGTGGCCTTTCTGGCCATGGGCCTGACCAATTTCAAAGGCATTCAGGAAATGGGGATCATTTCCGGGGGCGGACTGGTGCTGTGCTTGATTCCGATGATGACGATGCTCCCGGCCTTGTTGTTGCGCGGCCGCCAGAACGTCATCGAAGAGGCGGTCGGGATGCCGGCCGAGAAAAGGGCGCGCATCGAGAGTTTCTGGCTGGAACGGCCCGGCTGGGTGATCGGTGTGGCGCTGGCGCTTTGTTTCGCGGCGGTGACGCAGTTCAACAAAGTCAGTTTCGATTACAACTTGCTGGACATGCAGAGCAAAGGGCTGGCATCGGTGGTCTATGACAAGAAGCTGGCCTATTCGGGCCAGTCGGTCCTTCACGCCGCCATTGTGGCCGACTCGCTGGAGGAGGCGCGCCACTTCGAGCAAGTCGTGACCAATCTGCCCACCGTGGCCAGCGTGGACGGGAGCGACAAGGGGGAGGCGATCTTCGACTTGCTGACCAAGGATCCGTCAGCGGAAATACAGTTGGTGCGTTCGATCACGGAGAACGTCTCCGACCTGAAGTTCAGGGAAGTGGACACCAACGAGGTGGCCCTGCACGAATTGAACCGCACGCTCTGGGGCACGATGGGCTACCTGAACCTGGCGGCGGACGATGTGGCGAAGGATCGGCCTGAATTGGCCGGGCAACTGCGGGCGCTGGCGCTGGCGATCAGTGATTTCCGGGTCAAGATGTTGAGCCTGGACCCGGCCATTGCCAGCCGGCTCAAAGACTACCAGGAGGCGCTCTTTGAGGATATTCGGCAGACGTTCAGCGCGATCCAGACGCAGGAGATGGGCAGCCAGTTGAGGCCGGAGGACCTGCCGGCGGCGTTGCGGTCCCGGTTTGTCGGCCAGACGGGCAAGTACCAGGTGTGGGTTTTTCCCCGGGCCGACATCTGGCAGCACGAGAACCAGCGGAAGTTCATCACCCAGTTGCGCTCGGCTCTGGGCCGAAACGCGGATCGGGTGACGGGGACGCCGGTGCAACTTTACGAGTACACGACGCTGCTCAAGGAGAGCTACCAGCAGGCGGCGCTCTACGCCTTGGGGGTCATTGCCGTGATGGTCTATCTCCATTTCCGCTCGGTGGTGTGCGTGGTGCTTTCGCTTCTGCCGGTGGCCGTTGGATCGGCCTGGACACTGGGCTTGATGGGAAAAGCGGGCGTGCCTTTTAATCCCGCCAACATCATGACCCTGCCGCTGGTCATCGGCATTGGTGTGACCAACGGCATCCACATCCTGAACCGGGTCGCGGAGGAACATAAGCCGAGCATCCTGGGAAGAAGCACCGGCAAAGCCGTTTTGGTCTCCGGGTTGACGGCCATCACGGGGTTTGGCAGTTTGATGCTGGGCAAACACCAGGGAATAGAGAGCCTGGGCCTGGTCATGTCGGTCGGGATTGCCGCCTGCATGATTGCGGGACTGACTTTCCTGCCGGCCTTGATCAGCATTCTTGGCCGCTACGGCTGGAGCGTCGCCAATGAGGAACCCGGCGGCGGCGATGCAACGCCACCACCGGGTGTGGAGGAACCGAGGTAAAAACCTCAATTATGCGCGTAACGTATTCAAAAAGCGGCAAAAGTCAATGAAAATCATCTGAATGGACTTGAAAAGAAACCAGGAACAACCCTTATTTCGACCCCGTTATCGTTAATGCGAATGACTTTACAGGCCCTCTGTTGGCTGGCTTGCGGGGCAGGCCTTTCCGCGGCCGGCCCGGCATTGGCAGACGGTCCGGGGGAACTGGACGCCGGCCCGGCTTACGCCAAATTCCACTTGACGCTCGATTCGGGCTGGCGGGAGGAGGCTGCCGGGCCGTTCTTTTACGCGCAATGGGCCGAGGGTCAGACCCAATGGGCGCTGCCTCCTTTTTTCTCCCGGACGCTGACGCCGGAGGTGGAATGGAGCGAATGGAATTTGTTTTATCCGGTTGTCAATTACCGGCGGTTTGGGGGCGAGTACCGGCTGCAGATCGCGCAACTCCTCAGTTTCTCCGGCGGCAACACCCAAGAGGCAAAGAGCGTGCGCCGGCTGACGATTTTCCCCCTTTATTTCCGGCAGCGATCCTCCGAAACCAACCTGAACTACACCGCCGTGGTGCCCTTTTACGGGGAGTTGAAGAACCGGCTATTCCGCGACGACATCAAATTTGTCCTCTTCCCGCTCTATTCGGAAACGCGGAAGAAGGACGTGATTACGGATAATTATCTTTACCCTGTGTTTGACCTCCGGCGGGGCGACCATCTGACCGGGTGGCAGGTCTGGCCGCTGGCCGGGGCGGAACACAAAACGCCGACCTTGCGCACCAATTCGCTGGACCAAGTGGAGACCGTTGGCGGCTACGACAGCGCCTTTGCGCTCTGGCCCTTTTGGTTCAAGAGCCGGCTGGGATTGGGCACCACCAATCCGGCGGCCCGCCTGACGGTTTTGCCCTTCTACAACCGGATGCGCTCGGTCTCGCGGGATGAAACCTGCTACGGCTGGCCGCTGGGTGTAAACATGATCCACGATCGCGAGAAGGATTACGTGGAGCAGGATTTTCTGTGGCCGCTGTTTGTCCGGGCGCGCGGGGCCAAGAGGGTGACGCGCTGCTTTCCCTTTTACAGCCGGGCGCACTCAAAAGGGATGGAGAGCAGTATTGACGTCTTTTCCATTTCCAAGCCTGAAAATCCACAGCATGAAACTCCAGTCGAGACGGAGAGCGATTTTTACGCCTTTCCCATTTACAAGTTCAACCGGCTGCGAGCGCCGCCCTTGGACCGGCGCCGCACGCGCATTCTGTACCTGCTTTACTCGGACACGGTGGAAAGAAACACCGAAACGCACGATTTGAAGCGCCGGGTGGATTTGTGGCCGCTTTACACGTATCAACGCGAACTGGACGGCAATCGCCGCTTGCAGGTCATGGCGCTTCTGGAACCGTTCTTTCCCAACAACCGGACCGTGCCCCGGGAGTACTCGCCCTTGTGGGCGGTGTGGAGATCGGAGAGAAACGCCCGCACCGGCGCCGCCAGCCAGTCGCTGCTCTGGAACCTCTACCGCCACAAAAGCGCCGGGGCGGCGAAAAAAACCTCGCTCTTGTTCGGTCTTTTTCAGTATCAATCCACCCCGGATGGCAGCCAGTGGCGCGTTTGCTACCTTAACGTGGGCAAGAAACGGGCGCAAAGCCCCGTCCCCAAAGCGTGATGTTTCAGAATATTGGCGAAATACTGATTCTGTTCTGGCGAACGCTCCAAGCGTTGCCGCAAGTCTGGCGGGAGCGCCAGAAGGTCTTTGCGCAGCTCTTTGACATCGGCAATGCCAGCCTGCTGATGGTGTGTGTTTTGTCCTTTTTTATCGGCGGCGTGCTGGCCCTCCAGACCGGCCCGGTCCTGGTCGAACGGGGCATCAGTTCGGTCCTCGGCGGCATGATCGGCCTTTCCATGTGCAAGGAACTGGCGCCGGTCATGATCGCCATTCTGACCGCCGGCCGCATCGGCTCGGCCATGTCGGCGGAAATCGGCTCCATGCGCGTCTATGAGGAGATTGACGCCCTGCGCACCCTGAACATTGATCCGGTTCGCTACCTGGTTCTGCCGCGCATGGTCGCCATCGCCCTGGCCGTTCCCGTTCTGGTTCTCTTCTCCATCCCGGTCGGCTGGATGGGCGGCGCGCTGGTTTGTGAGTTCAACCGCAAGATCGCCGTCGGGTTCCACAGTTACTTTGAAAACCTGCGCGAGGTGGTCGAACTGGGCGATGTGCTCAACGGGCTGTTCAAATCGTTTGTCTTCGCCCTGACCATCGGCATCATTTCTTGTCACCAGGGCCTGAGCACGCGGGGCGGCCCGCGGGGCATCGGGCGCAGCGTCACCAAGGCGGTCGTCAACTCCATCGTCCTGATCCTGATCCTGGATTACTTCCTCACCCGCTTTTTGCTTTACATCAAGAAATGAGCGCCTCCCCCCCACACCCTGAAAGCGTCGGCGTGGAAGTCCGCGACCTGCGCAAGAATTTTGGCTGGCTCAAGGTGCTCCAAGGCGTCTCCTTCCAGGTCCGGCCCGGCGAGTTGTTCGTCATCATGGGGCCCAGCGGCAGCGGCAAGAGCGTCCTGCTCAAACACATCATCGGCCTGATGACGCCCGACTCGGGCGAAATCCTCATCGAAGGCGAACCGATCCAGGACTCCGGCGTGCGGGACAAATACCGCATGGCCATGGTCTTTCAGTCCGGCGCGCTGCTCACGTCCCTGACGGTGGGCGAGAACGTCGGCCTTTACCTGAGCGAACACCAGCTCAAGCCGCCGAATGAAATCGCCGCCATTGTCGCGCGGGCGCTGGAGACCGTCGGCCTGAAGGGGCTGGAGGAACGCTCCCCCGGCGAGCTTTCCGGCGGCATGCAGAAGCGGGTCGCCATTGCCCGCGCGCTGGTCGTCGAACCGCAACTGGTGCTTTTCGATGAGCCGACTTCCGAGTTGGACCCGCTGATGGCTGTGACCATCGGCGAGGAGATCGTCAAGTTGAACAAGAACACAGGCGCCACCTCCATCGTCGTCACCCACGACCGCGACCTGGCCTTCGCCATCGCCGGGCGCGTGGCGATGATCAACGAGGGCCGGATTATTTTGATCGGCACGCCGGAGCAAGTGCGGCGGAGCGCCGACCCGCGCGTGCAAAAGTTTATTGGCGCGGAGCTAGCGACCCCAAAAACGAATTGACGTTATGAAAGAATCCGTTGAAAGCAAGGTGGGCCTGTTTTTCGCCCTGGCGGTGATCCTGGCCCTGATCGTACTGGAATTTCTGGGCAGCTTCGGCTTCCTGGAACGCGGCTACCACCTGCACGCCCTGTTCAAGAACGTCCAGGACCTCAAAACGGGCGACGCCGTCAAAATGGCCGGCGTGCGCGTCGGCCGTGTCGAGAGCATCATCCTGAGCAACTCCCTGGCCGACGTCAAGATGAACCTGAGCCGGAACGCCGACGTGAGAACCGACAGCAAGGCCGGGGTGAGCTTCACCGGCCTGATGGCGCAGAATTTCGTGGACATTGGTTTCGGAACCCCGGCGGCGCCGCGGGCCGAAGAGGGGGCCATCCTGCAAACGCTCGAGCAGCCCGACATGGGACAATTGTTCCGAAGGCTCGACAGCGTCGCCGCCGGAGTGGAGAACCTGACCCGGAGTTTCAGCGGTGAGGAGATTGACACGCTGCTTGGCCCGCTGACCGATTTCGTCAAGGACAATCGCACCAACCTGACCGCCACGATCAGCAACATCAAGACGGTTTCCGACCGCATCGAGCAGGGCCAGGGCACCGTCGGCAAGCTCATCAACGAGGACACCCTCTACGTGTCGGCGCAGCAATCGGTCAGCAACCTGCAAAGCGTGGGCGGCGACATCAAAGAGGCGGCGGCCGACGCCCGCAAACTGCTGACCAACGCCAATCAAGTGGTGCTCGACGCCCGGGGCGGCCAGGGCACGGTGGGCAAGCTGCTGACCGACGACACGCTGTATCGGGAGGCGACCGGCTCGATGACCAACCTGCATGAGATCCTGCGCAAGATCAACCAGGGGCAGGGCGCCGTCGGCCAGCTCATCAACGACGACAGCTTCCTGAAGAACGCCAAGCTCTCCCTGCAAAAGCTGGACAAGGCGACGGAGAGTTTGGAGGACACCGGCCCTTTGAGCATTTTGGGCACCATGGTCAGCAGCCTCTTTTAACCTGAATCCGGCAGTTGGATTTTGGGAGAATAGCGGAAGCCACAGATGGACACAGATGAACACAGATTTCTCTGAAAACCGTCTTCCACCCGTTGGGTGGCATTGCTTTTTTTCGCAACTCTTTCTGATCTGTGTCTATCTGTGGCTTTAACTGCTTTTTCAAGGTTGAATCAACCGCAGAATAGAATCCGCAGATTTCGTTTTCATGCGCCGATTTTTTATTGGTTCAATTAAGTGCAATTAAGCGCGATTAAGTTCAGTCGGCAGTAGTGAGTTCAAGGTTCAAAGTTCACAGCACGAAGCACAGAAAAGGTGGCAGCGGCGTCCCGCCGCTGATCTCTCACGGCCTTGAGGCGGGACGCCTTTTCCACCGTATAGGCAGAAAAATGGGGGCAAAAAGATGGGAGCAGGCGGTTTTTCCGCCTCCATTTTTTGCCTTGCCGGTTCATCTCGAAATTTTTTATTTGGTTATATTCACTTTTACTGACTTTTACTGGCTTGTACTGACTGCAATTGGGCCGGGCTGAATTGCAGCAGGCGCGCGGTAACAGAAAAGGCCGCAGGATAGACGAGGGGGCAGCCGCGACAAGGCGCAGAAAATCCGACAGGACGAAAGTGGACGAACTCTGTGCTCCGGGTTTCTCCCGGCCCATTTCCCATTGAACTATTCTTCTGTTCATGCGCCGATTATGGCACATCGCGGAAGGGACAAAAAACCTACGGTAGTGTTTTTGGTATGATTTTTTTTGGAGGGGTTGGATCGGCGCTAGTGGCTCAAAAACAAGGGCTTGCAACTGAAAAAATCCCAAAAAACCGGAAAAACGCAAAAAAAAGTGCAAAATAATTTCCCGGATACCCCCGTTTTTCTGCAAAATGGCCCCAAATTTCGGCCAAAAACAGACCTTGATAAGACGCATAGTTTGCAAGCTGCTCCCGTTGTGCGGGTTAGGCAATATGATAGAACAGTCACCGCGACGAGCCGGCGGGCAATCGCATGTTAACTCCTGCCTGCCTGGCGGGATTGGCCACGGACATTGAATTGACCACAGACCACGCCGACCACGCAGACATGGAACGAGGAAGAATTCCCGCCATTTCTCCTTTCCGCGTGTTCTGAGTATTCTGCGGTTCTCTCCCCTATTGGTTTAACAGGGCCGGGAGCAATTCCGGGTGCGCCACTGCGAGCGCAACGCAAACGCAGCGCAAGCGCAAGTGTCACGGAGGTGCCTCACTTTTTAAACTGGTTGACCGCGGCGGCGTTTCCGGCAGGCTGTGTGCATGCCTAGCCGGATGCGCCGTGAATTTGGCGGCTGACCGAACAGAGGCGGCGGGAAGACCTGGCCCAGGCATTCAAGCCGGTGGAGCGGGGCTGGCGCCTGGGCAGCGAGGAGTTTCGGCAGGAATTGTTGGCTGCGGCGGCGGGGCGAACGCGGGCCACCCCTTACGGGCAGAACGGCGGGAGGCGCAGGAGGCCAAAGCGCTTCGTTTGATGCGGCAGGAGATGGGCCGGCTGGGCTGGGATGAAGCGGCCTTGCGCCAGATGGGCACGGGGGATGAACGGAAAGTCCGGGTGGCAGCACAGTTGAGAAAGGACACGACGATGAGCCTGAAATGGATTGCGCAACACCTGGAGATGGGCAGTTGGGCCTACGTCTCCAACCTGTTGCATGAAAAAGAGCAACGCTGAGTTTGCGTCAATAGTGAGGACACCTGCACGGCGATCTGCCGCCGGATGAATTCTTCGACTTCTAGAAAAGACGTATTTTATTATTAAAAGTGCAACCGTTTTATAAGAACAAACATGCGTGTTTTCTGACAAGGCAGATATTACGCTGTAGCAGAGGTTTTAAAATCGCTATCGGAGTTATCGGAAGCGTTTTAATATTGGTAATGCTTGGTTATCTTGGCCAACTCGACCAGGATAGGTTCAAAGTGGACATGTTAAGCAGCGATCTGGAATTGATCTATAATGCTTGGGTTACGTCGGGTCGAGCTACCAATTTCGATCCGACAATGACTGTAACAGGAAGTGGTTACGATTATATGGTATTTACTAACATTGTCATGGTTGGTAACCATTGCTATCATTGTCGGTTTGGGGTGCGTATTGGTGGAGTCGTGCCATCGGGAGTTTTGGCGATTACAGACGAGGGGGTAGCAGTCTTTATTGCTGACCAAGATGGACGTGTCATAGTGTCACCGGGGAAGCATGGATTTCCGCGGGATCTGAAAGTGAGGAATCCGTGGGAAAAAGGACAATCGGGGGCGGGTCTGGAGGGTCATCCAGCCGGACGGCGCGAGCGTGACGAATGAGTATTACCCAACCGGAGGATTGAAGGTGACATCCGGTTCGCGGACCTATCCGGTGCAATATACCTACGATTACGCAGGGCGTACGAAGACGATGACGACCTGGCAGAATTTCGCCTCGCAACAGGGGGCGGCGGTGACGACCTAGTCGCAAGTCGCAAGTGTCCTAGATTTATGACACTTTGATGCGGCGCCAAGACCACGGTTTTGTTCACGATCTGGCCGGGCGGATGAACGGCATCGCTTCGCCCGCCGGAACGTTCACGTACAGCTACAATCCCGGCCTGGCGCAACTCTCAGGACACCAAGGACTCCAATTACAACTGGCGCTTCTACGTCACCTCACCGCAATGAGAAGGATGAAGGAAGAAGGATGCTCGGAATCATTTGTTTTTTTGGCTCGCCCTCATTCTGGCCTTCTCCCCCAGGAGAAGGAATAGCAAGCGGACGTGTCTGGTTTCGCGGATGAGTGTCTGCCAAATCCAGCAGCGTTCACATCGAACAGCAGTGAAATATGGAATTCAGTTTTTGGCTCGCCCTCATCCTTGCCTTCTCCCCCAGGGAGAAGGAATGGCAATCGGACGCGTCTGGTTTTTGCCCGGCCTTATCCTGACTTCAGCAGGGAAGGGCGGCGCGGGACGCGCCGCCGGGCGACCGAGTCGGTCGCGGTCCCCCGGAGGCATTGAAAATGGACGGGCGAAGTGGTGAAAAAGCTGACGCTTTTATTAGCTTGCCCAGAGGGGCGGTTTTTCTGAACAATTGCGCAACCATCGCAGGTCATGGCCAATAAAAAGCATCGCGCGCGAGTGCAGCCAAAGGGCCGGAAAAAGCCGGCGGGCCGCCGCCTCCGGCCCAGAGGCAAGCGTCCTGCTCCGGCAGCCGAAACGCGCGCCGCGCCGCCGGCGCAACCGCCGCCGGAAATCCCGCGCGACGATGACGCTTTCGATTCGTCGCCGGAGAGGGAACGGCAGGCTTACGACGGGGACACGGCGATCAAACTGTACCTGCGGGAAATCGGGCAGGTGAAATTGCTGACGCCGCAGGAGGAGATCGTTTTGGCGGCGCGGATCAAGAAGGGGGACAGGAAAGCGCGGGAACAGATGATCAAGGCCAATCTGCGGCTGGTGGTCAAGATCGCGCACGATTACGAGAATTTCGGCCTGCCGCTGCTGGATTTGATCAACGAGGGCAACATCGGGCTGATGAAGGCGGTGGAACGGTTCGATCCGTCCAAGGGTGGCAAACTCTCCACTTACGGCTCCTGGTGGATCAAGCAATCCATCAAGCGGGCGCTGGCCAACCAGTCCAAGACCATACGGCTGCCGGTCCACCTGGTGGACAAGATCGCCAAGATGCGGCGAACGGCGATGAAATTGCAGGAGGTCTTCGGGCGGGAGCCGAGCGACGACGAGTTGGCCGAGGAAATGAGCCTCTCCCCGTCGCGCGTGGCGCAGATGCGGATGGCGGCGATCCGGCCGGCGTCGCTGGACGCGCCGATAGGGGACGATGAATCGAACAATTTCGCGGAGGTGGTGCAGGACGAGAACGCGGACACGCCTTACGAACAACTGGCTGGAAAAACGGTGACCAAAATGCTGCGCGAGATGGTCAAGACGCTGGACCCGCGGGAAGCGACCATTTTGCAGTACCGATTCGGACTGGACGGCGGGGGCGAGAAGACGCTGGAGGAAGTGGGGGCGAAGTTCGGAGTCACGCGCGAGCGTGTGCGCCAGATACAGAACATCGCGCTGAACAAGCTGCGGAAGATGATCGAGAAATTTGAGGCTGTCAAAAGTTGAGCGGCCACGGTATGGTCAAGGCCATGACAACAGAGAATGTCACCATCGCCGAGATCACCAAAGCCATTCGCAACATCCCCGATTTTCCGCAGCCGGGCATCCAATTCAAGGACATCACGCCGGTGTTGAGCGACCCGCGGCTCTTCGCCGGTTCGATTGACCATTTGACGGGCCATTTCCAACCCGGCTCGGTGGATGCGGTGGTGGGCATTGACGCGCGGGGATTCATCTTCGCCGCCGCGGCGGCCTACAAGCTCAAGTGCGGATTTGTGCCGGTGCGAAAAAAGGGGAAGCTGCCCTACCGCACATTCGAGCAGAGCTACGATCTGGAGTACGGGTCGAACACGATCGCGGTCCACACCGACGCGGTCAAAGCGGGCAGCCGCGTGTTGCTGGTGGACGATCTGCTGGCCACGGGGGGGACTTCCGGGGCCGCCGCCACGCTGTTGCAGCGGCTGGGAGTGAAAATTCTGGAGGCGGCCTTTCTGATCGAATTGAGTTTTCTCAACGGGCGCCAGCGGCTGCAGGGCTTTCCGGTCCGCTCGCTCATCGTCTATTAGCCGGCCGCCCTTTCCACCGATTTCATGATTGGCTGGCTGCAATCCGTGGATGTCCGCCTGTTCCGGCTGGTCAACTCCTCGTGGAGCAACAGCTTCTTTGACAGGCTGATGCCCTGGTTGAGCGATTCGTCCTGGTTCGCCTGCATTATGGTCGCTCTGGCCGTTGGGCTTCTGGTCAGAGGCGGCGTGCGCGGCCGTCTGTGCGTGCTGATGTTCGTGCTGGCCTTGGGCTTGGGCAACGGGGTGGTCTGTGACGCGCTCAAGCACGGAGTCCAACGGCAGCGCCCCTTCCACGTGCTGGCGGATGTCCATCGAAGGGTTGGCATGGGGGAGAGTGTGAGCGTGCCGTCCTCTCCAAAGAACACGCGGGCGTTGCCGTTGGAGGTGGGCCTGGGAGACAGTTTCAGCATGCCCTCCTCGCACACCGCCAATTGGTTCAGCGCCATGTTCATTCTGCTGGTCTATTACCGGCGGACGGTCTGGTGCATGTTACCGCTGGCGGTGCTGGTTGGCTTGTCCAGGATTTACAACGGCGTCCATTATCCCAGCGACGTCCTGGCCGGGGCTTTGCTGGGCATGGGATACGGCGCGGCGATGATTTGGGGCAGCGAAGCGATCTGGCAATGGGCCGGCCCGCGGTGGTTCCCCAGTTGGTGGAAACGGATGCCTTCGGTGTTGAATCCGGCAACGCGTGAGGCTGGAGCGGAGGAGGCGCCCGGTGCCGGAGAGGCGCAATGGCTGCGCCTGGGTTACGCGCTGATTGCCCTTCTGCTGTTGGTCCGGCTGGGGTATGCGGGTCTGGGCGGGCTGGAGTTGAGCGAGGACGAGGCCTACCAATGGCTTTGGTCCAAGCACCCCGCCTTGTCCTATTACAGCAAACCGCCATTGATCGCCTACACGCAATGGTTGGGCACTCATCTTTGGGGTGACAATGAATTTGGGGTGCGTTTTTTTTCGCCGATGATCGCGGCGGCGCTCTCGCTGCTGGTCTTGCGCCTGATGGCCCGGCAAGCCGGGGCGCGGCTGGCATTCTTCGTGGTCCTGATCCTGAGCGTGACGCCGCTGATGGCCCTGGGCGCGACGGTGATGACGGTGGACCCGCTGTCGGTTTTGTTCTGGACCGCCGCGATGGTGGCGGGCTGGCGCGCCGTGCAACCTGGCGGCACAACGCGGCACTGGCTTTGGGTGGGACTGTGGACCGGGCTGGGATACTTGAGCAAATGGACCAATCTCTTGCAACCGGTTTGCTGGGGGGTGTTCTTTTTGCTCTGGCCGCCGGCCCGGCGTCATCTCCGCCGGCCGGGACCGTACCTGGGGCTTCTGCTTTCGGCCCTGTTTCTTTTGCCGATGCTGGCCTGGATGCAACAACACCAGTGGATCACGGTGGAACACGTCGCCACCGACGGGCAGTTGGACAGGCCGTGGACCCGGACTTACGTGCTTGAGTTCATATTGACAGAATCGGCCGTGCTCCATCCTATCTTCTTCGCGGCGGCCTTGTGGGCGGCGGCGGCCTTTTGGCGGCGCGACGGACGCGATCCGTTCCAGGTTTTTCTGTTCAGCATGGGCGCCCCGCTCTTTGGCGCCTGTTTTCTCTTAAGCTGGCACAGCCACGTTCTGGGCAATTGGATTGCGCCCTCGGTCATCCCGCTCTTTTGCCTCATGGCGCTCTATTGGGAAAAGCAATGGCCTCGGCGCTCCGCGGTGTTGCGCCCGTTGCTGGCGGCGGCAATCGCCCTCGGTCTGCTGGTGGTCGTCCTTCTGCACGCGCCCAATTTGGTCGGCAAAACGCTGCACCGCCGGCTGCCGCCCAATCTGGACATGTTGCGGCGGGTGCATGGCTGGAAGGAGACGGCCCGCATCGTCGGCCAAGCGCGGGGGGAACTGGCGCGCGAAGGCCCGCCCGCCTTCATCATCGCCGAACATTATGGGATCACCTCGCAGCTATCCTTCTATCTGCCGGAGGCCAAAAGCCGGGTGATGGCGGAGCCGCTGGTTTATTGCTACGCCGCCGCGCATCCGCGGAATCAATTTTATTACTGGCCCAATTATCTCCAGCGCGCGGGCCAAAACGCCCTGTTCGTGCGGGAAATCAGCCGCCCGGCCCTGCGTCCAGATTGGTTCTCCCGCTGGTGGCGCCGCAAAGCGGACATTTTCCTTCCGGACAGGCCGCCGGAACCGCCGCCGCCGCCCGAAGTGGCCGGGCAATTTGAGTCCTTCACCAACCTGGGCGCGCACGACGTGGTTTTCCAGGACGCCATTGTCCGGCGGGTGCAATTGATCGCGTGTTATCACTTGCGTTGATATGACGCTGGCGCGAGCCACCTTGGCCGTGGAGAATTATGATCTGGCCGCCACGCTGGGTTGCGGCCAGGCCTTCCGCTGGCGGCGGGCCGGGCCGGCATGGGAAGGGGTCGTCGGGTCGCGCTGGGTGCGCTTGCGCCAGGAGAGGGTGGGCTTATGCGCCGAAACGGCGGGGCCTGTCTCCGATTGGCAATGGCTGCGCGACTATTTGCAGACGGAGGTGGATTTGCGGCAAATCCTGGCCACTTTTCCCGACGACCCGCCGATGCGCCGTTCGGTGGAGGCCTGCCGCGGGCTGCGCCTGTTGCGCCAGGAACCGTGGGAATGCCTGGCCTCCTTCATCTGCTCTTCGACCAAACGCATCGTGCAGATCGAACAGATCGTCGCGCTTCTCTGCCGCCGGTTCGGACAGCCGCTGGCGGTCCCGGCGGGGACGGAACCGGCGTGGTCGTTTCCGAGCGTCGAGCGGCTGGCCGCGGCCACCGAGGCGGAACTGCGCCAGTGCAAGCTGGGCTTCCGCGCCCCGTACCTCTCCGCCACCGCGCGCAAACTCGCGGCGGGAGAGGCGGTGTTGGGGCGCCTGCCGGAAATGCCGCTGGAAGAGGCGCGCGCCGCGTTGCTCGCGCTGCCGGGAGTCGGGGTGAAGATTGCCGATTGCGTCCTGCTCTTTGCCTGCGGATTTCAAGAAGCGTTTCCAGTGGATGTCTGGATCATCAAGGCGCTGCGGGAGCTCTATTTTCCCGGTCGGCGTCCCAAACTGCCGCGCCTGCGCCATTTCAGCCGGACGCATTTCGGCCCGCACGGCGGCTACGCGCAACAGTACTTGTTTCACTACATGCGCACCCAAAGGCCGCCCTCAAAGGCGGGCGCCATTGACCATCCCGGGTAACCCATAACACGGCAACAGGAACATTGACGTTTGACCCGGGCGCATCTCGCTTTTTGGCAGTTTGGCCCCGCCGCCAAGGAAGGCCGCCGGGTCAAGTAAAGGGACACATGGACCCTCATCGGGCTGGCGGCATTTCCAAATCGGCAGATATTTCAAAAAGGAACTCAAAAAATGAAAAACACCACATACGGGCATTGGAAGCCGGAATGCCCGTATGTGAGTGCCGGAAGCGGTCAATTGTCAAGGAAAATCTTCATACAGGAAAATCTTCATGCAGGCCGCCGGTTCTGCCGATTCGCTGCCAAAAAAGCGGCAAAAAAATGGCCCCTTTGACCCGGCCCGATTCACGGGGTTTTTTCGGATGGGATTTTGCCGAAAATCGCCATTTTGCCCCCATGCTGGTCTCGATAGCGGAGCAAGGGCAATTTGGCGATCAGCGTGTACGGGAGGGGGAACGATTCCGAATTGGACACAAAATAAACATCGTTCGTTTTTCGCATTTCTTGAATCCCGGCCAAGGTCACTTTCGGAATGGTCGCATGGAGCTGGAGAAAATGCAGGTAATTGATCAAGTGCGGACACTCGTCAAGAGAAACCAATGTCCGATGGTCAGGAATGAGTTGCTTTTCGTATAACTGTTGAAAAGCAAGGTCGGTCCTCTGGCTCCTGCGATTCATATCATCCACGATGGGGAAGTTGTAAAGCAAGCCGAAGAATGCGGCGACGCAAAGAAGCGATGTTGCATAGGCTTGACGGCTGACTTTGCGACGATTTCCCAGGATCAAGAAACCGAGAGCCATGGAAACGATTCCATAGAAAATCGCCCGTGGCAGACTCATGGCGAAGTGAATTTCGACGTTCCTGAAAGCGGCGTAGAGACCGATTCCGCAAATCAACAGCGCGGCCAGGAAAGCCAGCCACGCAATGATATTGACAAAGCGAAGAAGATCATTGCGGACGGCGACTTGATAGCTTTCCTGCCGCTCTTTTCCTTCTTGTTCAATGACGGCAAAAGCGCACTCCACCGCGATGCCGATACATAGGGCAGCGCACGGAAACATGTTCAGGAGGAATCGCGTTTTTGATCCGGGCATGAGCCAAACGGTTGGAAACGCAAAGCAAAACGCGATTGCCGCAAAGGCAAGCGGCTGGGAAAAAAGGCTGCAATTCCGGCGAACGCTCTTGCGGAAATAGAGAATGAGAAGGGCCGACCAAGGAAGCCAGCAGCCAAATAGGATAAAGGGAAAGGAAACGATGTGCGTAACAACCCTAGCCATCGTTTCATTGCTGTCCATGCCGACATCGCCTGTGAAAACATGAACCACGCCTTCCCTTCCGGTCATTGAGTAATAAGGAACAAGCCACGCGGCGACGATCAGCGCATAAACACACAGTCCGAGACCATGCCGCATGTCGAAAAACGCCCGAAATCGCCTTGTCCAGCAAAGATAAAAAAAGGCCGCTGCAAAAAAGTAAACAGGAGCCTGCGGTCCTTTGGTCAGCGTTGCCAAGGCGACCGCAGCGTAGCCGAGCACCCAAGCCAGCGCCGGCATTTTCCTTATTTCATAAAAGTAATGCCAAGCGAAGAGTCCCGCCGTCACAAAAGCGGTCAAGACAAGATCGGTTTCAGCCGTTCGACCCAATTCCATGACTTGGAGCATGGTGGCGAAGGCCAGGGCGGCAGTGAACGCGCCGAGGCGGGACATCCAGAAGCGGCCGTAAAAATAGATGAGACTTGACGTCACAAAAACAGCCAGGATGCTCGGCAGCCGAATGGTGAGAGCGTCCATGCTGCGAAAAACCGCATAGAAGGGAAGCATCAGCCAATTCTGAACCGGCGGGCGGGCGCTCATATAAAGAACGTTGCCTTGCTGTTGCGGGACAATATAGTTCCCGGATTCCAGGAAATAAATCGTCACGGTTGCGCGACGGCTCTCCTCGCCTCGAACCGGGGGCGAGGCAATACGAGTCGTGTAAATGAGAGCGATGAGCAACAGCAGAAGCAAGTACTCGATGTCCACGCCCCGCCGGTTTGCTGATGCTGCCCGGTCGGGAGAAGATTGCTTTTCCATCTCGTCCATTCCGAGCCGCATCGTGGAAGAAGGGAATGGGGGTATCAAGCCTCAAATCCCCGCCCGAAAACACGGCTCCCCTCAAAGGCCGGGCTTGCGTTTTAGGATTGACACTGACATGGGCGCGCCGCTTTTCCGCGCGGCGGCCTCCGCGCCCCAAACATAATCGGCCGGCTCGCCCGGTGAGAGGAAGACATTGCCGGCCAGATCGTAAAACTGTTCCTCGTAGCCGCGGCTCCAATCCAGAAGGGCCGGGTTGGAATTGATCGTCCGCGCCCACGAGGTCGGCACGTTGACCACGACCAAAAAGCGCGGCCTGGCCCTCTCGATGTCGTGCCTCAATTCCAATTGCATCGCCGCCGCGTACGGGGTCGGCCGCATCAAGTCGTACATGTAAAGGTAACCGCTGGCCGAGTGGCGGTGGGCGTAGAAGTAAATTTCCGGCTCCGAACCCAGCACTTCTATCGTGTCCCCCGGCGCGGAGTCTTGGCGGATGTGCCGGGCGATTTCCACCGCTTCGGGAAAGTCCTCCCTCTGATAGAGCGAGCGGCAAACGGCGTCCGGAGTCCATTGAAACCAGAGCGCCGCATTGGCCGCCACAAAGCCGGCGCATGCCAGCGCGAAAGCGCACGCCGCCACTCTCCATCCCGCCAGGCGGGCCGCGCCGCCGACGGCTGCCGCGATCAAGAGCGAAGCCGCCGGCAGCAGGAGAATGAAATAATGGCGGAAGAAATAAGGGCTGGCCGTCAGAGCCATCAAGGAGAAGCCCAGCAGGCAGAGGATGACGAACCGGGCCTCCTTTTGCCCCTTGCCCGCAATCAGGCAAAGCAGGCCGGCCGCGGCCGCCAGGCCCCACCATTGCAGTGCGACGCCGCGGCGGCTGAAATCGGCCAATTGCCATCCGATTTCCTCAACACCCAGGTGTCTGGCGTGGTAGGGCGCATAGACCATCGTCCAAAACCAGAAGCGATGGAAGGTTCCCGCCAGCGCCATCCAGAGGCAGACCGCCAAAAAAGGCGCCGCCGCCGCCGCGCAGAAAATCCCCAGCCGGGCCAGCCATTGGCGGCGTTGCGGCGTGGCCGCCTGGGCCGCCTGGCGCAGCAACAGGGCCGCGCCGAACATTCCGAAAAAAAGGCCCGGTTGCTTGCACAGGAAGGAGATTCCGAAGAGCAACCCGCTCCACCAGAAACTCCACGCCCTGTCCTTCTCCAGTCCCTTGAGCAGCATGAGCCAACCGCCCAGTGCGGCCAGCATCACCAGATGCGTCGCGTGGCCCTCGAATCCCAGGACGCCCGGACTGAGCGAAAACAAGGCATAACAGAGGGAAGCGACGGCCCCCTGGGGGGTGTCCAGCAGCCGCCGCGCGATGAAAAAGAGCAGGGCCAGCGAGGCCAGATTGACGACCAGGAACCCCAAATGGATTCCGGCCGTCGTTTGTCCGAACACGCTCATCATGGCGGCGTAAGCGGCGCAGGTCCCCGGCAGTTTCATATTGAAAGCCAGTTTGTAAGGCGGGACGCCTTCGAGGATCAATTGGCCCATGTAGGCGAATTCGCCCTCATCGCGTTCCAGGGGGACATTGAGCAGGCGCAGCCGGACCCCGGCCGCCAGCAGGACCGCAACGGCCAGCGCCACCGCCGCCCAGGGGCGCGCTGGGAAAAAGCGCGTTCGATCATTCCGGCCGTCAACTGTTTCCGACATTCAAACTCAATTCTAATCGGAATCTCCTTCGTCGCGCAACCAGTCAACAGAAATGATTCAGATCAGGATTAGGATTAGGATTAAGATCAGGGGAGATTACGCAAAGAGGTGAAAAGCAGCGCATCCGAAAGAGATTGCGCGCGGGCAGGCCGAAGCGGTATTGTCACCCAGGTATTACCCGGAATTGCTTTTCAAGCATGGCCAATGGCTATAAATGTTGTTTATGAAAGATCCAGCGCCGACGGGCGAGCGCGCGTATAAAGGCATCCCTGTTTCCGCAGGGGTTTGCCAGGGGAAGGCCTTCGTGCTGCACAAGGCCCAGATAGACGTGCCCCAATATGAAGTGGCGGAAAGCGACGTGGCCGGGCAAATCCAGCGATTCCAACAAGCGCTGGTTCAGACGCGAGAGCAAATCCTGGACGTGCAGCACAAGGTCAGCCAGGCGCTCAACGCGCAGGAGGCGGGGATCTTCGACGCGCATTTGCTGGTGCTGGAAGACCCGACGTTGATTGATTCGGTGACCGAGTTGATCCGGTCCAAAAAGATGAACGTGGAGGCGGCCTTTCAGGAATTCACGCAAAAATACAACGCGACGCTCAGCGCGATAGACGACGCCTATTTGAGGGAGCGGGCGGCGGACATGCGGGACGTGACGTTGCGGATCATGAACAACCTGCTGGGCAACGTGCAGCACCAGGCTCTGCAAAGCTTGCGGGAACCGTGCATCATCATCGCCGACGATCTGGCACCCTCGGAGGTGGCGGTGATGAACCGCAAGGTGGTGATGGGCTTTGCGACCGACGTGGGCAGCAAGACGTCGCACGCGGCGATCATGGCCCGATCGCTGCAAGTGCCGGCGGTGGTGGGGCTCAAGGACGCCAGCGCCAAGATAAAGAGCGGCATGCACGTGCTGCTGGACGGTTACAACGGCTCGGTGGTGGTGAATCCCAGCGACCAGACGCTCTTTGAATACGGCCAGTTGGTGCGGCGGCAGGCCGGCATCGAAGAAAAGCTGCGGGCCATCCAGAGCCTGGCGGCCATTACGCTGGACGGGCAAAAGATCACGCTCTCGGCCAATATCGAACAGATCGGGGATATTGAGGCGGTGCGGGCCTTCGGGGCCGAGGGGGTGGGATTGTTTCGCACGGAGTACCTGTTTATCAACCGGGACACGTTGCCCGACGAGCAGGAGCAATACCAGGCCTACCGTACGGTGGCCGCGGCCTTGAAGCCGGCGCCGGTGATCATCCGCACGCTGGATCTGGGCGGGGACAAGTTTCTGTCGCACCTGCAAATACCCACGGAGATGAACCCGTTTTTGGGCTGGCGCGCCATCCGGTTTTGCCTGGAGGAGCGGGAGGTGTTCCGCGCGCAGTTGCGGGCCATCCTGCGGGCCAGCGCGGAGGGGAACGTGCGGATCATGTATCCGATGATTTCCAATTACAGCGAATTGGACCAGGCCAACGGATTGGTCGAACAGTACAAAACCGAATTGCGCGCGGAGAATATTCCCTTTGACCCGAACATCGAGGTAGGGGCCATGATCGAGATTCCCTCGGCCGCTGTGGCGGCGGACGTGCTGGCCAAGCGGGTCAAGTTTTTCAGCGTCGGAACCAACGATCTGATTCAGTACGCGCTGGCGGTGGACCGCTTGAACGAGCGGATCGCCTACCTCTACGAACCGACGCATCCGGCGGTGTTGCGGCTGATCAAATGGACGGCCGAGGCGGCCGGGCGCCACGGCATCTGGTGCGGGGTCTGCGGAGAAATGGCGGGCGATCCGTGCCTGGCGCCGCTATTGCTGGGTCTGGGAGTAACGGAACTGAGCATGGCCCCATCGTCGCTGCCTCAAGTCAAGTATCTGATCCGCCGGCTCAAGATGGACGACGCGAGGCAACTGGCGGAATTCGCCTTGAATTGCGAGTCCGGGCGGGAGATACTGGAGCGTTCGCAGGCGCTGGCGCGACGGTTAGCGCCCAGCCTGTTTGAGAACCAGCCGTCACCTTTATGAGAGTATTGATATTGGCCGCGGGTTACGCGACCCGCCTGTATCCGCTGACGCTCACGCAGCCCAAGCCGCTGCTGCCGGTGGCGGGGCGGCCGATGATTGAGTATGTGCTTGACAACATCGCCCCCATCGGCGGGATTGACCGCGTGTATGTCGTCACCAACGCCCGGTTTGCCGGCCATTTCCAAAAGTGGTCCGAGCACTACCGGGCGACCAAGGCCAAGCTCGATTTCACCATCGTCAACGACCAGTCCACCGATGACAGCAACAAACTGGGCGCCATCGGCGACCTGCACCTGGTTATCACGAAGGAAAGGATAGACGACGATTTGATCGTGGTGGCGGGAGACAACCTTTTCAGCCAGAGCCTGGAGGGATTTGGCGCCTATTGCCGCCAGAAGCAGGCGCCGGTGCTGGCCGTCTATGACGTGGGGAGCCTGGAAGAGATCAAGAAATACAATGCCATCACCCTTGACCCCGCGGGGAGGATCACGTTTTTTGAGGAAAAGCCCAAGTCGCCGGCCAGCACGTTGACGGGCATCGCCCTTTACTACTATCCCAAGGCGGTGCTGCCAATGATCCATCGGTACATCGCGGAGAAAAACAATCCCGACCAACCGGGCCGGCTGGTGCAATGGCTGTATTCGCGGACGCCGGTCTATACGTGGCGGGTGCCGGGAATCTGGTTCGACATCGGTTCCAAGGAGAGCCTGGAGGAGGCGGATCGAATCTTTGCCAGCGCCGCCAAGGCGGAGCCGCCCCGCGGGCAGGTTGACAGGAGAGCGATTATGCAAAAGGATACAGATATGGAACAGATCATTTATCCGCGCAGTGTGCGCGAAACGATGTGCGGCTGGGTGTATTTGCCCCGGTTCGTGGACAAGATCCGGCTGCACCTGGCCGGCAAACTTCATGCCGATTACCAGGAAAACTTCACCAAAGGCCTCGACGGCGCCTGGCTCAAAGCGGCCGGCCTGTCCGCCGAGGCCTTCATTCAGGTCGTGAGGGACTCGATGATTGACGGCCAGGTGGCCGATTGGGTGGCCAGGAACGTCAAGAAGACCGATGCGGAGAAGAAGGCGTTCAGCGACTTCGTCCTCAACCGCGGACGGGACGACGACGCGAGCCGGGCGCGGTTGAAAATGCGCAAGGAAGAGTCCGGCCTGGCGCACCGGGAGGACATTCAAACGTTCGCCGATTACATTGACGCGGACGAAAAACGGATCTGACCATTGGCCTTGACCATCATCACCGATCCTCGTTGCGTCCAATACTCGGCGTACGGCCATCCGGAAAGTCCCGGGCGCGTCAGCGGGACGGTGGAGATGCTCAAGGGGCAGGACAGGCTGGCGTTGAGCTGGAGCGAGCCGCTGGTGGCGGGCGACGCGGCGATCCTTCGCGCCCACACCCGGCACCATCTGGACCACTTGGAGACGCCGGTGGATTTCGACGCCGACACGCCGGCGTATCCGGGGATAGCCGGGCACGCCCGGCGGTCGGTCGGCGGGGCGCTCCAGGCGCTGGCGTCGGCACGGGCCGGGCTGGGCGCGTTCAGCCTGCTGCGACCGCCGGGGCACCACGCGACGGCGGACCAGGCGATGGGGTTCTGCTATCTGAACTCGGTGGCGATAGCGGCGCTGGAGGCGCGGGCGGACGGGTTCCAGCGGGTGGCGGTGTTCGACTTTGACGTGCATCACTGCAACGGGACGGAGGATATTCTGCTTGACAAGCCGGGGCTGGCCTGCATATCCGTCCATCAGTTTCCCGCCTATCCGGGCACGGGGCGGAAGCATAGGGGAGGCAACGGATTCAATTTTCCCGTCGCCCCCGCCACGCCGCGCCAGCAGTACCGGTCCATCATTGCCCGCGCGTTTGCCGAGTTGCGCAATTTCCGGCCCGAATTGGTCGCGGTCTCGGCGGGATTCGATGCCTACCGAGGGGACCCACTGGCGGAGGGAACACTGGAGGAGGAGGACTTTTATTGGATCGGGGAGAACATCCGCGGTTTGCAGGTGCCGGCGTTCAGCGTTTTGGAGGGCGGCTACAGCGCGGAGTTGCCGGAGTTGGTGCTGGCGTATTTGCGGGGAGTGAACGGGTAGGGGGACGGGGTGAAAAGCGGATCACTTTTTTGGGTGGCGTTTGCCGGCTCCTAATCCTAATCTTGATCTTAATTCGAATGAGGAGATTAGGATTAAGATTAAGATTAGGATTAAGATTAGGAGAGGCTGCCCCAAGAGTGAAATGCACGCCATGAAAATCCTTGTTGCCATCACCGGAGCCAGCGGGGCGTTGTACGCGCAGAGGCTGCTGGACCATCTGGAGCCGGGCCGGAATGAAATCCACGTCGTCTTGAGCGGCTATGCGCAGGCGGTGGTGGCGAAGGAATTGCCGGGAGGATTGCGGCTGCCCGAAGGAGCGCGCACGCACGGATTGCGGAGCATGAACGCCCCGTTCGCCAGCGGTTCCAATCCTGTTGACGCGATGGTGGTGATTCCCTGCACGATGGGAACATTGGGCCGCATCGCCCACGGCGTGAGCGAGGATCTGCTGCTGCGGGCGGCCGACGTGGCGCTCAAGGAGAAGAGGAAATTGATTTTGGTCCCGCGGGAGACGCCGCTGAACCTGGTCCACGTGAGGAATTTTGAATTGCTGCTGCTGGCCGGGGCCACGATCCTGCCGGCCAATCCGTCCTTTTATCAACGCCCGGCCACCATCGAGCAACTGGTTGACACCGTTGTGGGGCGCGTGCTGGACCACCTGGGCATTGCGCACACGTTGTCGCCGCGGTGGCGGGAGGAAAAGGAATAGCGCGGCGGGCTCAGGGGGCGCGGTTGAGAAAGCGGCGCAAGGCGGCCAGGGCGCGGGCACGGTGGCTGACGTTGTTCTTGACTTCATCGCCCAGTTCGGCAAACGACCGGCCGCAACCCTCCGGGACAAAAAGCGGGTCGTAGCCAAAGCCGCGCGCGCCGGCGGGTGCAAGGGCGATGCGGCCCTGGCAAACGCCCTCAAAGAGCCGCGTGGGTCCGCCGGGCACGGCCAGGGCCAGAACACAGCGGAAGCGCGCGGTCCGTTTTTCGGGCGGAATGCCCTCCAGCAAGCGGAGCAATTTGGCGTTGTTGGCGGCGTCAGGCGAATTGCCCCGATCCCTGGCGATGTCCTCATTCTGTTCACCAACTGGCGAAGTTTGCCGCAGAACGTATTCCGTCGGCGAGACGCCGACGGATGCGACCGGGACGGTCGCGGTCCCAGAAGCCGCCAAGGCGTCGGCGGCGAAGCGGGCGGAGTGAACACCCGGCCGGCCGCCAAGGGCGTCCACTTCCAAACCGGAATCATCGGCCAGGACATAAAGAGGCGCGGCCGGCGGGGCGGCTTGAGGATTGGCTGCCAGCCAGGCGGCCAGGCCCTCGGCTTTCTTGCGGGCGTTGCCGGCGAAGGTGCCGGCGTCTTCCGCCACGCCCGGCGCGGCGGGGAAATCGGCTTGCGTGAGGAAGCGAAAATCGCCGGCCAGAATCTGGCGGATTTCCGCGGCCTTATGCGCGTTGCGCGTGGCGATGAGGATGCTCGTCATTCACGGGGACGGGCTGAGGAGGAAGGAGCCAGCCCGTTTGTCGGTATCGAGAATGAACCCGGAACTGTTGGCAGAGGGGCCGAGGAAAACGCCGTGAAAGGTGAGCGTCTTGTTGTCGTTGGTATTGAGGAGGGTCCCGTTGATGACGCCGGTGGACAAGAGCGAGATGGTGAGTTTGTCAGTGGAATTGGTGGCGAGAACAAGCTGGCCCCCGGTGCTGGCCTTCAATGAATTGGTCAAAGGCGAAAGAAGCGTATCGCTGGTAAAGACAATCTGGTAGTGGGTTCCGGGCGTCGGCGCAACGTACTTGGCGCCAACGGAATTGAGTTCCTCTCCCAGGCCGTTGGTGTAATAAAGGCCGTTAGTGGGGTTTTTGGTCCAGAACAGCGCGCCGGTGCATTGACCGGAGGGCAGGTTTGTCTCCCAACCGATCAACATCCCGTTACCTTTGTAGAAACTGTAGTAGAGAGGCCAGATGCTGTTGGTGGAAACTCCGGTCGAAAGCGAAAAAGACGAACTGTCGGCCAGGGTGCCGGCAACGGCCATGTTCCCGTCCGCCGCCACCGTGAGCGCGGCGAAACTGTCGGCCGCCGGCTCGTTGGATGATGCGTCCACCGGCTGGAAGCTCAAGACGTATTTCCCCGGCGAGGGCGTCGTGTTGGTGGAAAGTTTGGTGGCCGCCCGGTAGGCCACCAAGGGGCAGACCTCGTTGCCTTGCTGGACAAAGCCGGTCATGGTGGGGACGAAGTTGGTCAGGTCAAGATTCATGTTGAGGGTCAGCATGGCTCCCCCGGGGCCATTGCCGTTGCCGTACAATGTAATGCTGCCGGCGGAACCGAAGGCAAAATAAATACTGTTGTAAGCCCGAAGTGGAAACGTCAGATTCCCATAGAACACCCCGTTCGCGCTCAGCGAGAAAGAGATCGCCCCCGCGTTGGTTTCGGTAATGTTGGTGGGGTCGAAGAAAAGACCATGATAGGACCCGGCGATGTTGGGGTAGAAGTTCACCGTGAAGCTTTCCGATGCCAGTGTGGTCTTTCCCGCGTCGGTGGCGATGGCCACCGCCGTGTAATATCCCATTCCCAAATTGGTCAGTGGCAGCGTCCAAGTGGTTCCCGACACTGTCGCGGGCTGAAAGTCGGTCAGGGGCCTGTCGTTCAAAAAAAGCTGGCAGACCACTTGCGGCGGCGGGACCGACGTGGCGATCAAGGACGCGATCTTGCCCGTCAGATTGAAGTTGGGAGTCGTGACTTGAGCGTTGGCCGCCGGATAGGTAAACTTGAGGTCTCCCGGCAGCGAGTTGGAAACAAAGGTCGCTGTCAAAGTCAATCCCTCGCTCATCGGGAAGGTGAGGGAACGAGTGGGGAAACTGCCGGTGCCGGCATCCCAGCTTAGGAATGACTGCCCGGAATGGGGCGTCGCGGTGATGGTATCGGTGCTTCCCACTTGCAGGTAGGCGCCATTGCGGATGGAGGTGGTGCCGGGGCCGTAAATGATGACCGTCAAGGGGGCCAAAACGGTGAACTTTTCGGAGATAACCGTGCTGCGGCCGCGGGCGTCCTGCGCCCACGCCTGCATGATATAGGACCCCGGCGCGAAGGGGAGCGAGGGCGTGGCCCAGGCGCGGGTGGCGTTGGTGATGACCATCTCTCCGGTGACAGAATTGCTGGTGCTGGCCGAGAAGACCTGGCAGGTCACGGTGACTTGGTTGGTTCCCTCGCTGGCCGCCACCTTCCCTTCGATGGCAAAGGTTCCGTTGGTCAGTCTGGCGTTGGGCAACGGAGAGGAGAAGGAGATGCCGCCGGGCATGGTGTTGGAGATGAAATTGGCCGTCATCTGGAGGCCGTTCTCCATGGTGAAGCTATAGGTCGGGTTGAGATAGGAGTTGGTGCCGGCGGTCCAGTTGAGGAAGACCGAACCCTTGCCGGGCTTGGCCTTGATGGTGCAGGTTGAGCCGATGGTCGTGTTGGTGCCGTTGTAATTGGTGGGAACGGTTCCGGGGCCATTGTTTGTAGCCTCGAAGGGGAGCGGGAGCACGACAAAAGAATTGGTCACAGTTGTTGACAGGTTGCCGGCGCCGTCTTGAGCGACAACAGACGTGTTGTAAACGCCCGGCGGCAAGGTCCCGAAGTCCGCGTGCCAGTTTGTCGTGCCCACCGCGTTGAGATAGCCCGAGCCGCCATTGAATCCGTTCGCGTCACTGAAGCTGCATACCACGCGCGCCACGGCCACGTCATCCGCGGCGGTGCCGTAAAACACCACGTCGGCATTGGTTACCGTTTGACCGTTAACCGGATAGGTCATCGAGACGGTTGGCAGATTGGTATCCAAGGCGGGAGGGTTGGAAATCGTGAAATCGCAAAAGAACAGATTGGAATTGGCCGGCTCACCCAGGCGGCGGTCGTTGACGGGCAAGTCGGTAAAGCTCGCATTGGTGGACACCGTGGTGGAGTCGAAGATGCCGTTGTCCGGTTTGCTCAAAGTGTTGAAGTATTGCAGCGTGTTGGTGCCCGAAAGGATGCGCCCGAAAACGGTGAACCCGCCGTTTTGATTGTCCAGGTTGGAGGAGTTGTCCGCCAGATTGAAAAAGAAGCCGCTGGTGGCCGAATCGGGGTCGCCCGCCTGCTTGGCCATGGCGAGAGTGCCGAATTTGTTGTGGATCAGCGGCCCCACGCCGAATTCGTTGTCAATGTTGAACGGGAAGGGGGGCGTGTAGCCGAGATTGCCGGTGTAAGAACCACGGACCGATTCAAGGCTTGGAGGCGGTGTGCCGTTGGTGCGGTCCGTCGCGTCATAATCCCCTCCTTGCAACACAAAGCCCGGAACGCACCGGTCCCAGATCATATTGGTGAAGGCAATGACAGGAGTGGTTCCTAATTTCGCTCCATTCGTGCCGGAATGGGCATAGGCGGCGCCCGTGCCGACCGAAGTGCGACTGGTGTCCCCAAACAGAGTCCAATTGGTAAAACTACCGGTCTCGAAGCCGCCGTTTAGAACCAGATCGCTGCTGTTGGAGCTGGTCACACTGATTTCGTCCAAGCCCAGAGCAGACGAGGCGTCCTGAAATCCGAATTCGAGAAGGGTGTTGGTGGTGGTGGCCGCGACAGTAAACTGGAGGTTGGTCCACCCGATGGCGCCAATGTCCGTCTGATCGAAAACCGTGGTTCCGTTCCAATACACTTGGAATTCATTGGGTGTCAGCCCGTCAGGGCTGTCCAACCAGAGAGAAAGCAAATACGATTGCCCGGGGGTGGTGGAGAGGTTCTGGTAAATATAACCGAGCGAGCCAGGGGACAGCGGCGTGATATAATGAAGAAAATTCGCCACTGTCGCCGGCTTGTCGTGGTCGAAAAGCTGGACGGTCACGTTGCTGGAGCCGCCGCCGGGGAAACCAGAGAAGGCAAACTGCACGACCGTTCCCGGCACGATGGTCAATGTCGCCGGGCGGCTCGTAACGCTGTTGGTAGTGGCGGAAGTTGCGACCACCGTGTAGGTCCCGGCCTGATTGGCGGTCACGTCGTCGTAGGTCAGCGTCGAGTTGATCGCCCCGGCGATGTTGCTTCCGTTGAACTGCCACTGGTAAGTCGCGGCGTTGGTCGCCACCACGGTGAAAGTGGCGGTGGAAGCGTTGTTGATGGTGATGCTTTGCGGTTGGGAAATAATGACGGGGGTCTGTGCGCCGGCGCTGATGGCCAGGGCGAACATAAAAACCTCCAGGATTCGGCGTTTCATGGCCGCGACTCTCTTCCATTTCGCGGGAAACGTAAAGGAAATAAACGCCGGCAACGTCATCCGTCAGTGAAGGTCGGCAGGGCGCGCACTCCGTGCGCGCCGCGGCGGGCAACGGAGTGCCTGCCCTGCCCTCCTTTCCCGCCGTCACTGGCGCATTACCCGGCAACGCCGCCTCTCGCGACCGCGCCATGAAACCCGGTTCGGGCGAATTGAGGTCCACCCGGCGTTGGGCGGCCAGCAACCGGCCGTGGCAATCTTAAAATTTGGCCTTGGAGAAGGCCGCCACACATTCATGCACGGAGGGGAAGAAACTCTCCCTGCCAATCTCGCGCGCCAGCCCCGTGCATTCAAGAATCGCCAACAACGGAGGGTTGGCGTGGGCAATCTTCAAACAGACGCCCTTGTCCTTCAGTTCCTGGTGCAACGAGTGCAGCATTTCCGCCGCCGTCACGTCAATGTCCGTGATCGCCTGGGCGTCCAGCAGCAGCCAGCGCACCGGCGCCGGAGCGGCGGCCACCAGGCTGTGGACGTGCTCGGAGAAGTAGGCGCAATTGGAGAACAAGAGCGGCGCGTAAAAACGGTACGCCAGCAGACCCGGCAAGGTTTGCCCCGCCGCCTGGCCCACGTCGTGGAAGCCGTGCCCGGGCACTTCGCGCAACACCGCGTCGGCCGGGTGGGAAATCCGGTTGATGAGCGTCAGCAGAGAGAGCAACACGCCCAGGAGAATGCCCGCCACGACCCCGGCCGCCAGCACGCCCAGAGTCGTCAGCGCCGCGATGGCCGCCGCGGCGGGATAATGCCGGTAAATGCGCTTCATGGCCTGGAATTCCACCAGCGTCCAGCCCCCATAGAGGAGGATGGCGGCCAGGGCGGCCTCGGGCAGGTGGGCCAGGATTGGCGTCAAGTAAAACATAAAGAGCGCCACGCACGCCGCCATGACCAGGCTGGCCATTTGCGTTTTGCCCCCGGCGCCGTCGTTGATCGTCGTGCGGGACTGGCTGCCGGTGACGGGGAAGCCCTGGAAAAAGCCGTTGCACAGGTTGGCGGCGCCCAATGCGGCCAGTTCCTGGTTGGGCGCGATGTCGTAGCCGTTCTTGGCTGCGAAGGCGCGCGCCAGCAGAATGCCCTCGGTGTAGGCGAGAAAGGCGATGCCGATGGCCGCGGGCAACAGGTTGTGAATCTCCCGCCAATCCGCCTGCGGCAACCTCCAGCCGGGCAGGCCGGTGGGGAGGGCGCCCACCACCGCCACGTGACGGGCCTCCAGATCGAATGCGAACGACACCGCCACGGCCACCACGCAGGCCACGATGGCCGCCGGAACTTTCGGGGCAAACCGGCGCAGCACAACGATCAACACCACCAGGCCCAGGCCCAAAAATAAAGTCGGAAGATGCGCCTCATGCAGGCGCCGGACGGCTTCGATCACGCGCGGGAAAAAGTCATTATTTTCCAGCGGCAGTCTCAGCAGGCCGCTCAGTTGGGAGGCGGCCAGAATCAGCGCGGCCCCGGTCATGTAACCGACCAGCACGGGTTTGGAGAGGAAATTGGCCACCTGGCTCAGCTTGAGGCGGCTGCCCAGCACCAGGAAAACGCCGCTGAGCACAGAGAGCACCGCGGCCAATGCCGCCGCGCGCCTGGCGTCACCTCCGGCCAGCGGCGCGATGGCGTTGGCCATCAACAAACAGATTGCGATGTCCGGCCCCACAATGACTTGCGGGGAACTGGCGAAGAAGGGATAGACAATGAGCGGAATCAGCGCCGCGTAAAGGCCGCTTTCGGGCGGCAGCCCGGTCAAACGGGCGTAGGCGATGACCGAGGGAATCATGATCAGGCCGCCGCTGACCCCCGCCGTGATGTCGCCCGCCAGCCAATTGCGGCGGTAGCCGCGGAAGAGCGAAAGGCCCGGCAGGAACCGGCTCAGAAATAAGGTTTGCTTTTGTGGCGGGTCCTCGCTCATAGCGGCGGCACGGTTGCGCGGTCGGCAACTGGCGGGAGCAGGCTCGCCAAGCCCAAAGTGAAAATGACGGCGGTGAAGGCCAGCCGGGCGGCCCGAATGGAACAAGATTGCATGGTAGCGCAATTTTTAGCTGTCAAGGATAAGCATCATCGCTTTCCCCCCTTTTTGTCAATTTGATTCACAGTTTTCAGCAGGCTTGACAGGGCATGAGTACGCGGCACGCTTGCCGTATCGTGAAGGCGCGTGCATGAACCCTACCGCGGACAAGCCCCTTCGGGCGTTTCGGCTTCGCTGGGGCCGCTGGTTGCGACGTTCTTTGGTTTGCTTGGGGACTTTGGCTGCGCTGGTTTGGATTTTCTACGCGGAGGTGGATCGGCGTGGTCAAAGAGACTGGAACCAGTACCGCCAGGCCAAGGAAGCGGGCGGTGAACATCTTGAGTTTCAGGCCTATATTCCGAAGGCTGTTCCCGATGAGCAGAATTTTGCCGCGGCGCCAATTGTGAAATCCTGGATTCAGACGGACGGGGGCGGCATCCTGACCAACGACCTCTACGCTCGCGCCGCCGACAACATTTCGGAAACCAAGAACGCGAAGGACAAGGGGCATCGGCATTTTGTGGACCTCGTCGCCTGGCGGATGGCCTCTGATGCGCTGCAGGCGGGCAAGTTGGAGCGCAAACAGGAATTTGGGACAGATAGAATGGAGCTATCGGCAAGGGCGGAGGCGGCTCCGGCGGTCTTGGAAGGAATGAAAAGCGACGAAGCAGATTTTGAGGAGCTTCGCCTGGCCAGCGGCCGGCCTTATGCGCGGTTTCCAATCGAGTATGACATGGAGGATCTGGCGCAGATTCCGTTGCGACACCTCGCCATATTCAAAAGGGTATGCGAGCGCCTGAATCTACAGGCGTGCGCGGAACTGGCGGCCGGACAGCCGGACAAGGCCCTGGCGGATGTGAAGCTGATGCTTTACCTGGCCGACGCCATCAAGCATGAGCCTTTTTTGATCTCATACCTGGTGCGGGCGGCGTGCTTTCAGATTGCGGTTCAACCGGTTTGGGAAGGCCTGGCCGAACACCGTTGGACGGAGTCGCAACTGCAAGAACTCCAGGCACGCTTCCAACACTATGAATTTCTCGCCGACCTGGATCAATCTCTCAAGGAGGAACGAACATTCGGGATTCGAGAGGTTGATCAAATCAAGAAGAGAGGACTTGGGACAGTATATGATTTGTTTGACATCGAGAGGGGTGATTTTGACGGATTTGGCGGAACGACGTGGCACAAGGAGTTTCTTAATTCTTTGGGGCGAATTCTGCCGGCAGGATGGTATGACCAGGAGCGGTTGAAATACTGCATCTTTTTCGACGCGCAGACGAAAGGCGTCTTGGATCTGGCAGGTGAAAGGGTCCTTCCCAGCCAGATCGCATCCAATTACGCCGAATTGACCCGGCAATTGCCGGATCCATCGTTACCGCCATCCGTTAAGTCCATCCTGCATCATCAAGTAATCGCGGCGAACATCCTGGGCTTTCTGAGAAGTATACCCGTCAAAGCCGCTGCCCCGCAAACCGCCGCCAACCAGGCGGCCATCGCGTGCGCCTTGGAGCGATACCGGCTGGCCAGCGGACAATTCCCGGAAACGCTGGAGGCGCTGACGCCGCAGTTTATGTCCCGCCTGCCCGACGACGTGATGACAGGCCAGCCTTACAAGTATCGCCGCACCGAGGACGGTCAATTCGTTCTCTACTCCGTTGGATGGAATGAAAAGGACGACGGCGGCACGCCGGGCAAACACGGGTTGTTTGACGACCAGGAGGGCGACTGGGTTTGGGCATACCCTGTCAAGTAAATCAAACTGACACCGGCTCAGAGTTTGCGCAGCAGCCACAGGAGCAGGGTGACTGAAAGGCTCAAGAGCAGGCAGGTGACGATGGGGAAATGGAAGCTGACGTTGCCCCTCGCATAATGAATGTCCCCAGGCAGCCGCCCCAGCCAGTTGCGGCCCAAGCCGGACCATAACAACGCACCAAAAGCGGCCAGCATCAGGCCGGCCACGACGAAAAATTTTCCAAGATCATTCATCCGTGGATTGGGCGGCGGCGATTTTTTCAAAACTCTCCTCGATGAAGGTGGTGTTCTGAATGCGGGACAATTTGGCGTAGAGGCCGTCGAGTTCGATCAACTCCTCGTGCGTCCCGCGCTCGATGATCCGGCCGTGGCGCAGGACCAGGATTTGATCGGCGTGGCGAATGGTGCTCAATCGGTGGGCGATGACAAAGCTGGTGCGATGAGCCATGAGCCGCTCCAGCGCCTGCTGAATGAGCTTCTCGGTCGCGGTGTCCACGCTGGCGGTGGCCTCGTCCAGAATGAGAATGGGGGCGTTTTTGAGCAGAGCGCGCGCGATGCTCACGCGCTGTTTTTCGCCCACGCTCAACTTGACGCCGCGCTCGCCCACGCGGGAGTCGTAAGCGTCGGGAAGGCGGGCGATGAACTCGTGGCAGTTGGCGGCGCCGGAGGCGTCCAGCAGCTCCGCCTCCGTGGCGTCGAGCTTTCCGTAGAGGATGTTTTCGCGCACGGTGCCGTTGAACAGGAAGGGTTCCTGGCTGACGACGCTGATGCGGGAGCGCAAGGAGTCCAGGGCGACATTGGCGATGTTCTGGCCGTCAATGGTGATGCGGCCGGAGGAGGCCTCGTAGAAGGCGGGGAGCAAATTGACCAGGGTGGATTTGCCGGAGCCGGTCGGCCCGACCAGCGCGACCATCTGGCCGGGCCGTGCATGAAGGGAAATGCCCCGCAGGGCCGGGCGACCGGGTGCGTAGCTGAAGGCGACGTTTTCATAGCGGACCTCGCCCCGCGCCGGGGAAGGCAGAGAGCCGGCGCGCCGGGCGCCGTTGGCGGAACTTTCCTCCGTCGCGTCGAGGATGTCGAAAACCCGTTCGCCGGCGGCGCGGGCCGATTGCAACATTTGGTTCAAGCCGTGAAGGCGTCCGACCGGTTCGTAAAGCAGAGCCAGGAAGAGAATGAAGCCGACCAGTTCGCCGATGGACAAGCGGCCTGCGGCGACCAGAGCGCCGCCGCGCCAAAGCACCAGGGCGGTGCCCAGCGAGGCGCAGAAGGCCATGGCCGGGGAATAGAGCGCCCAGATTTTCATTATCCCCAGCGTGCTTTCGCGCAGGTCGCCGGCTTTGCGGGCGAATCGTTCATCCTCGTGCTCTTGGCGTCCAAAGGCCTTGATCTGGCGAACGCCTTGAAGGCTGTCCATCAACAGGGCGTTCATGGCGCTGGAGGCCCGGCGTTGGGCGCGGTAACGGCGGTGGGCGGTCAGCGTGTACCACATCGCCCCGGCCGCCAGCAGAGGAATGGGCACCAGCGCGATGGCGGCCAGGGAGGCGTTTTTGCAGAATAAAATGATCAACACCCCCGCCACGCTCAAAGTGGCCACCGTTCCCTGTTCGGTGCCGTCAATGAGCACGCGCTCGACGGCGTTGACGTCCTCGATGACGCGCGTCATCAAGTCGCCCGACGCGCGCTGGTCGAAGAAGCCCACGGGCAGGCGTTGGAGGCGGGCATAGACATCGCGGCGCATGTCGTAGATGACGTTCTGCTCGAAGACGTTGTTGATGAGAATGCGCAGGCTGTTGAAGAGGTCGCGCATCAGGAAGGCCCCGGCCAGCGCGGCGGCGGGCAGCAGATAGCCTGATCGCTGGCCGCGGGCGACGTCGTTTATGATCGTCTGGGTCAATTGCGGAAAGGCAAAGGAGAACCCCAGTGAGATGATGGCGCAGGCGACGTTGGCCGCCGCCATCGCCCTGTAGGGGCGCAAATAGACGGCCACGCGGCGCACCACCTCCCAAGTCGAGCGTGAGCGCGCCCGGAAAGTGGGATCGTCGTCCGAATTAAACTGTTGGCGTCCATGCATGGGTCAGCGGGCCGGGCACGGCGGTCCGGCACGCCATCCAATATCGGGCATGGGCGGTTTGACGCAAGCGGATTGAAAAAAGGTTTTGTTTTGGGCACAATAGCGGCGATGGTGGTGAAGGCATGAGTCCGAAAGTCAAACTGACGGCCTACGCCGTGCTGCTGATTCTGGCGGCGTGGTTCGCCTGGGGTTTCTATTCCGACTATACCGCCGTCGCCAAGGCGGCGGCGGCTGCCGATGCGAACGCACCCGGGGCGGCGCAGCCGGCGGGGACCAACAATCCGGGTCCGGCCAACGCCGCAACCAACGCCTCGACGCCAGACACCAACGCCGCGACCAACGTCCCGCCGCAGGAGACCAACGCCGTCGCGGCGGCGGAAACCAACCCGCCGCCGGCCCGCACCAACGCGGGCGTTTCCGCGCCGGCCCAAAAACCGGCCCCGGCTCGGAGCGAGGCTGCGACGCGCTCGGCGATGATCCGTTATCTGGCGGCCTTTGTCGGAGCGGTGATGGGGTTGGGATTGCTCATCGCCCGCGACATAACGCATTACTTTGGCAGCCAGGCGGTGGATTACCTTTTTAGCGACATCGGGGAAGCGCCGCGCGACCCTGAATACGAGCGGGCCGAGGCGGAGTGGGCCAACGGAAAGTATCTGGACGCGATCCAAATCATGCGGGATTTTCTCAAGAAGAATCCGAAGCAGCTTCACGTGGCGATGCGCATCGCGGAGATCTACGAGAAGGACCTGCACAATGATCTGGCGGCGGCGCTGGAGTATGAGGAAGTGCTCAAAAAAAAGCTGCCTGCCGAACACTGGGGTTGGGCCGCCATTCATCTTTGCAATCTTCATTACCGGCTTAATCAGCCTGACCAAGCCCAGGCGCTGTTGCAGCGCATCGCCGACGAGTATCCCAGGACCGGGGCTGGCAGAAAGGCGCGCACCCGCCTTGGCATGACGGAACTCCGGGAGGAGGTCGCCGAGACTGAGACGAAAGCCGCGGTGGAATCCGAGCCGGAGGAAGAATCACGCATCGTGGTCATCGAGGCGCCGACCGCGGCGGAACTGTCGGCGCAGCCGCCGCCGGAGGAGCCGCCCCCGCCGCCCAAATCAAATCTGCCGCCCGGGTTCCGGCCGAAGTAGTAAAGGAATCTGCTTTGTGGAAAGGAAAAGGGAAGGGCGGCGCGAGACACGCCGGCCGGCGATCGGGACGGTCGCGGTCCCCGGAATCGGAATTACTGCGCCAGCACGCGGTAGAAGCCGGTGGCATTGGTGCCGATGGTAATGGTGATTTGAGACACGTTGCCCACGCTGGGGGGAAGACTTTGCGATGTCATCCAATGGACCGGCGGAGTGAGATTGGTGGCGTACTGCACGGTGTAATTCGCGTTGACCTGGCCGGCGAACTGGAATTGGAAGCTGTTGCTCAGAACGGCAACGGATTGCAATTCCGGCGGATTGACCGGCACCACGGTGATGGTTGTGTTGGTTGAGACGCCGGCGGGATTGTCGTCGTTGTAGGCGGTCAGGACGACATTGTAAACGCCCGCATTGGTCCAGGCATGGAAAGTATAATAGTCGGCATTGGTGACGTCCGGGCCGTCGCCGAAGTTCCAGGCCAGATAAGACGGCAGACCCGTGATTGCACCCAGGAAATAGACATCGTGGCCGACGAGGACATTGGTTTGGGGAGGATAGCCCACGACAGAGCTGGTCAGCGCCACGGAGAGCGGGCCGACCCGGTTTGAAACCACCACTTCAGCGCAACCCATGGAGGGCGGATTATTCCAAGGCTGGCCGTTGAAATCCGTCCCGGTCGCGTAAAGCGCGCTGCCCGCGCCGCGGCAGGGGGAGTAAATGGAGATTTGGTAATAGTCCACAAACTGCGGATCGGCATTGGTGTTGCCGGCGCCCTCGGGGATTTCCCCGTAGAAGCCGTAGGTGCAGGAATAAGAATAAGAATACTCTCCCGGTCCCAAGACATAATTATCAGAGGTCCCGTTATGGTCGTAATTGTCCAGCACGATGCAATTGCGAGCGAGTCCGTAATAGGTGCCGGCTCCATACGTCGGCACGGGTGACAGGGGGTTATGCGCGTTGGAATTGTCCACGACCGTGCAGTTATTCAACGTCGAGTTGTAAGCGCCGCCGCCGTAAGCGGCCAGATTGCTGACGACCAGGCAATTGTTCAACGTGGCGTAATAAGAGCCGCCGCCATAGGTTCCCACATTATTGACGACCAGGCTGTTGTTTAGCGTCCCAAAGGCGATGCCGCCGCCGTCGGGCGCGGCGTTGTTGGTAAGAAGACAATAGGAGACGAGGGCATTGGAGGAGGCACACCAGACGCCGCCGCCGCTCAGAGAGTTGCTGTTGCCGGCATTTCGCGTGGCGCCGTTTTGCAACGCAAAGCCGCTCAAGACCGCGCCGTTGGTCAGCCAGGCGCAACGCACCGCGGCCGGACCGTTGGTGGAAACGGGGTCCCATGCGCCTTGAATGACGGTGTTGGCCCATCCGTTGACGCTGACCACCAGCAGGGCGTTGCTCATGGCGACACGGTTGGTGATCACTCCGTCCATGGACTGGCCGCCCGTGGCGTAAAGCCCATTGGTCACCAGGACGATGTCGCCCGCCGAGGCCGCGTTGATGGCGTCCTGAATGTTTGTCGCCGCCGTGTCCCACGTCAGGAAAGGCGGCTCCGGGTTTGTGCCCGCCGCGTCCACCGCGTGAATGACCAATTGCACCACGGCGCTGGTTGCCATGCCAAAGGCGTTGCTGACCACAACCTCGTAAGTTCCCGCGTCGTCCGGTCCGAAATTATTCACGACGAGGTTGGACGAGCCGGAGTTTAGGTAATGTCCATTGTCCTGAACCGGCACGCCGTTCTGGGTCCAGACGTACGTGAACGGCGCCTGCCCGGCCACGGCAATGTTGAACAGCAGGCTATGGGTGGAAAATGCAACTTGATACGCGGGTTGCGCGAGGATTATGGGCGATGGATACCATTCGTCGCAACCGATGGATGGCGGATTGTTCCACGGTTGGCCGTCAATGTCGGTGCCTACGGCCACGTTGGTGCCCGCACCGATGCAAGGGGAGGTCGCGGAAAGATGAACGCCGTCGGAGAGGAGTTGCGGATTAACCGCAATATTCCCCACCCCAGCCGGCAGCGGATAGGAACAGCAATAAGCCAGAGTGGAACTGGCATAATTGGTGTTGGGATAAGTGGTCCCCTCGGAATTGCCCCACACGATGCAGTTGGTCAGAACGGCACCATACACAGCGGCGCCGTACCCGCTGGTGTAGTGCCCTGAGGTATTTTCAGTGACCGTGCAGTTGAGCAATGAACCGGAATTTGCCGCCCCTCCGTTGAGGTAAGACGAGTTTTGCGTCAGTGAACAATTCGTCAGGTTGCAGGTATCAACTCCTCCCCCGGTTGATAGATTGGCGGAATTGGAGATGATAAAACAGTTTCTTAAATTACATTTGGCTGCGCCACCGCCTAAACCCCCGCCGAAACTCCGCGAACCAACGGCCTCATTGCCCAGCAGGATACTATTGTGAATTGCGGCCTGGTAAGCTCCGCCGCCGCTGTACGAAGCATAGTTAGTGGCGAGGACACAATTGTACACCGTCGCGCTGACCGAAGCGCCATAAACTCCGCCGCCTTCCGCTGCGGCCGCTTGTGTCGCCCCGCCGCGGAAAGTAAAGCCGCTCAACGTGGCGTTGTTGGTCAGCCAGGCGCAACGCACGGCGGCGGGACCATTGGTGGAGGTGGGATCCAACGCGCCCTGAATCACCGTCACGCCGGGTCCGTTGACGCTTTGCACGAGGATCGCTTTGTCGAGCGAGACGCGATTGGTGAGCACGCCGTCCATGGACTTGCCGCCTGTGGCGTAAAGGCCGTTGGTGACCAGCACGATTTCTCCGGCGAAGGAGGCAGTGATGGCATCCTGGATATTGGTGGCCGCTGTTGCCCAAGCCGAATAGGGCGCGACAGGGTTCGTTCCAGCCGCGTCCACGCAAAGAACGACCAATTGCGCCACCGCGCTGGTGACGACATCGGAGGTGTTGCTGACCACAAGTTGATAATCCCCGGCGTCGGCAAGGCTGACACCTGTCGCGACGAAGTTGGCCGTTTGGGTGGCACTGAAATGGCCGTTATCCTGCAATGGAACACCGTCTTTGAGCCACGAGAAGGCAAACGGCGGCTGGCCGGCGACGGAAACATTGACAGCTTCAAAACCGACCGGGTCGCTGGTGAGCGCGATGCTCGGATGGGTGACCAGCGTGGAGGGGGCAAATTCAGCACAACCCACGGACGGTGGGTTGGCCCAGGGTTTGCCGAAAATATCCGTGCCGGTGACAAGATTGGTCCCCGCGCCGATGCAGGGCGAGTTGCTCAAGAGATGAACACCATCGGCGAACAATTGGGGCGCGTTGGTGAAATTTCCCGTTCCCGGCTCCAAGTAGGGGGGGATGCAGCAATACGCGGCCGTGACGGAGCCATCAATATTCATGGGTTGATTGGCAAAGATAATGCAGTTGGTCAATACGCAGGATAAGATGCCGCCGGTGTTACTGACAACAGTGCAACTGTTCAGGAAGGCAATGCAAACGGCGCTACTGACGATGCCAAGATTACTGCTGATAAGACAGTTGTTCAATGTCCCCCGATAAACAGCGCCTGCGAGCGCATCAGTGTAAGCGGTGTTCGACACAATCACACAATTGTTCACCAGAGCGTTGGATGATGCGCACCAGACTCCTCCTCCATTGTCGTCGGTGCTGGCTGTGGCGCCCCACTTCAAGGTGAAGCCGATGAGGGTCGCGTTGTTGGTCAGCCAGGCGCAGCGCACGGCGGACGGGCCATTGGTGGCGCCCGCGCCCTGAATGGTCGTCACCCACGGGCCGTTGACGCTTTGCACGGTGATGGCGCTGGTCAGAGCGACGCGATTGGTCAGGGTCCCCGTCATGACCTGGCCGCCGCCGGCATAGACGCCATTTGTGACCAGCACGATGTCGCCGTTGGTGGAAGCATCAATGGCGTCCTGGATGTTCACCGCTGCGGTGGTCCAGTCGGTGTAGGGCGGGGTGGCGTTGGTGCCGCTCGCATCCACGTAATGAGTGGTGGCCGAGGCGTTGAGGGAACAAAGCGCAAGAAGAGCCGCAAAGAATCGCGGAATCAATGTTTTCATAGGATTGCTTGTTTTGTATTAGAACGGCAAATACAGGTGAATGGCAAGATTAAAATGGTGAATCTGATTAAGATGAGCCACAGATGAACAGCAGAATAGAGAGGGAAACCACGGGTTGAGAGGCCCGAAGGCCAATGATCGCCGCTTCCCTCCCCCTAGTCGAATCGGACGTGCGGCTTTCCCGCATCCGGCTCTTTTTGGTTCGTGTTTGCCGGTTCGTAATCCTAATGTTAATCTTAATCCGAATGAGGAGATTAAGATCAGGATCAGGAGAGGCTGCCGCAAAGTTCGGGAGCCTGGGGGAAACCTGGATGAATCTGGTCCAGATGACCGTTCAGAGCGGCATCGCGGTGGAGGACGGGTGCCTTGAATTGCTCGGCGTGCAAGTCGCTTTTCCCGCCGGGACGCAGGGCGACGAGTTGATCGGGCAGTTTGGAGACAGCCGGATGATTGCCGAGATGGAGAAGGTTTTTTTCGACGACGGGGCCAATGCGCTGGGACACTCTTACGCCAAGTTGATGCGAGGCCCGGGCGGCCGGCGCGATCTGGAAGATGTCATTTCGCTCCTGCGCGCCGAACCTGCCAGCAAACAGGCGGTGGTCACGCTCTGCGGGCCTGGCGACGGGAAGTCGCCATGCATCAACGTCGTTCAATTTCTGGTTCGTGCCGGCGCACTTCAGACGCTGTACTACGCGCGCGGGCAGGACGCCTTCAAAAAATTTTATGCCGATGCGCTTTGCCTGGCGAAGATGGCGCGGCGTGTGGCGGATGGGTTGGGCCTGCCCGCCGGCACCGTGTCGGGATTCATCGCTTCCAGCCACGTCTATGAGGAGGACCGGCCGGCGATCGAGGATTTCCTGGCGCGAGCGAAGCGGTTCTTGCTGGAAGGCGAACCGAAAGGAGCCTGCTGATGCGAGTCTTGTTTGTCGCTCCACGGTCGCACAATCCCAAGCAGACGTACCGCGAATACCCCTTGGGAGTCGGTTTTCTGGGCACGCTCCTGAAGCAGCACGGGCATGAAGTGCGTGTCTTCGACCAAAACGTCGAGGGCTTGGAAGACGAGGGCCTGTGGCAACAGGTCGCCGAGTTCCAGCCCGACATCGCCGGCTTCTCGGTCATGACGCCGAACTATCCCGTGGCCCGGCAGCAGATTCGCGCGCTCAAGCAACGGCACCCGGAGGTGCGGGTCCTGGCCGGGGGAATCCACGCGACGCTCTTTCCCGACGACCTCATGGCCGACGGGGCGGATGCCGTTGTGCTGGGTGAAGGTGAGCCGGTCATCCTGGAGTTGGTGGCCGGCCTGGCCGAAGGAAGGGACCTGGGCGGCCTGCCGGGCCTGCTGTTCCGCGCCCGCACAGGCGAGGTCATCAGGACGGCGGGACATTGCCAGACGACGTCGCTGGATGAACTGCCGTTGGTGGATCGGAGCCTTTACAATCTGCCCAAGTACACCCATCACTCGATGCTCGCCTCGCGCGGATGCCCGCACCATTGCGCCTTCTGCTGCAATTACACCGGCACGGTCCGCGCCGACGGCGTGGCCGTGCGCGGGCGCCAGAAGGTCATTGAGGAAATGGAATACTTGCGCGACACATACGGCGCGAGTGAGATTTTTTTTGCCGACGACATTTTTCTGCTGCGCAAACATGACATCCTGGAATTTTGCCGGGCTTGCGCCGCCCGGCGGGTTGGCGTCAAATGGATCGGCCAGATGCGCGCGGACCGCGTGGACTCCCGCGTGGCGCAAGCGATGCGGGCGGCTGGGTGCCAGCGAATATATTTCGGCGTCGAATCGGGATCGGACCTCATCCTGCGCAAGGCCAAAAAGGGGATGAGCACGGCGCAAATCCGGCGGGGCATCCGCGCGGCGCTGGAGGCCGGGCTGCGAGTCAAGACGGGTTGGATTTACGGTTTGCCCGGCCCGCTGGAAGAGCAGTACCAGTCCATTCCTTTCATGCTGGACCTGCGGCCGCACGAAATTTCCATCCACCAGCTCATTCCTTTTCCCGGGACCGTTTACTATGCGGACCCTTCGCGCTACGGCATTCGCATCGCTGATCCCAAGGCCTTCGAGAGCTTTTGTTATGGCGGGCTGGAGGGCGGCATCCGATTCGATTATCTGAGCCATGGCCAATTGCGGCAATTGCTCGAAGACACGGCCACTGCGCTGGAGGCAGCGGGATACGTTAGCAGCGACGAAGCGGGTCCGGGGGCGGAGTACATTTATACGACGCCTCTTTCCCGCAACTCGATGAACGTCTTCCGGCCCGCCGCGTCTGTGCTCGCCGCATGAAGCCGGACTGCGACAAGGAGCGTCATCGGCTGGCCCTGGAGCCGTTGCGCCTGCCCCGGTTCGCGGACCGGGATGCTTCCCGGCCCTTTGTGGCGGCTCTGGAAGGGGCCAATGGCGCAGGCAAAACGACCCTTTGCCGCTTGCTCTCGCGCAGCCTGGCCGCGCCCGCCTGCCTGGGCACCGATGAGGCATGGTTTTCGGATAATTTCAAAACCCGCATGATTCGCGACGCGCAGTGGTTTGCGTCCGCCATGTTTTTTCTAAGCGGCTGCTTCGAGCAGATGCGGCTGCTGCCGGGCCATCGCGTGCCGCTGGTCATCATGGATCGCTCGCTTTGGTCCACGCTGGCGGTTCAGGGCGCCCAGAGCGCCGGGCGGCTGGAAGCCTTGCTGGCCATGTTGCGGCCTGTTGCTGCCCAGATTCAGGTCCCCGACCTAACGCTGGTGCTCGAAGCGGACTTCGAGACCTGCCAGTCGCGCATTGCCCGCAAAAGCGGCACGGCCCAGCTCCTGGATGGTTTGACGGCCACCGCGGCATTTCATGAGCGCGAACAGGAGTTTTATCACTGGCTGGCGGGCCAACGCAAAGAGGTGCTCTTTCTGAACGCAAATCAAGCCGGGCCGGAGAACATCGCGGAACGGGCATCGGCGCTGATTGGCCAAGCAGCCCGGTTACAGGCGCCTGATCGCGAAAATGGCGAAAATCGCGCCGGCGCTGCATCCTGAAAGCAATCCATGCTCACGCTGGTAACATCCAATGGCGCCAAGTACGCCCCGTTTGCTGCCGAGCTGGAGCGGTTACGCCTGTGTATTGAGCCGCCCACCCAGCCGCTGCCGGAACTTCAGAGCCTCAATTTCATCGAAACGTTGACTGCAAAGGCGCGTGCCGCCGCCGCCCAGTTTGGCCGGCCCGTGCTCGTTGATGACACCGGATTGGTGCTCGAGGCTTACGCGCCCTTTCCGGGACCCCTGACCGCGACGGTCCTCCGCAGCGTCGGCGCCACGGGACTGAGGCGGCTGCTGGCCGGCGCGTCCGACCGGGCTGTGATGGAGTGCCACATCGGCTGCTGGCTCAACGGGGCTTTGCGAAACTGGACTGGCACTGTCGCGGGCCGGATTGATCTGTCGCGTCCGCCCCGCCAGGAGCGGATGCCGCTCTCCGATTTGTTCATCGCTGATCCTTCCGCGGCGGGACAGTCTCCGTTGCCCCACCGCGCCCTGGCCCTGGCCGCCTTGGGCGGGAATATCTTTGAGCTGCATCTGGAAACTCTTCCGCCGGAAGCGGGCGGCGCGGCGGCGTGCGCAGGCGGAGCGGCCTATGATTGCCCGTTTTGCGCCGAGTTGGAGAACGAGGGCCTGAGCGTGTTCGCCCGGATGATGGGGGACCGTCTTGCCTGTCGGGTGGTGTATGAAGACGAACATTTCGTTGTCATGCCCCCGCTGGGGGAGTTCATGGAAGGCGGGCTGCTATTGCTGGCTCGCGAACATATCCTCTCATTGGCGCACCTGCCGCCGGCACAATTTGACCACCTCGAACGCCTGCTGCAGGCGATCCGGCAAGCCGTGGCCAAACGCTGGGGTGTCGCGCCGCTGGTTTTCGAGCACGGCCCCGCTCCCGACTGGAGCAAAGGGGTGTGTTGTGTGGATCACGCGCACCTGAACATTTTCCCGGCGCCGGTTTGCCTCCACCCGCACCTGGCTCAACGGATGGGCTTTTCCCTCGGGTCGCTTTGCGAGCTGGCCAAACTCCGGCGCGCCGAATTCGGCTATCTCTTCGTCCAGGAAAACGACGGCGCCCGCCGCGCCTATGACGGCCGGGACGCTCCCACCCAGTTGGTGCGCCGCATCGTCACCGCCCAACTTGGCGTGCCCGAACGGTGGCACTGGCGCGACTATGTTGGCCGGGAGGAGTTGCTGGCCACCTACAACGCCCTCAAAGGACAGATCCGTTTATGAGCAGCGGCCAGTCAAGTATTGGCAGCATCCGGGAAATTTATGCGCGCCGCCAGCTCAAGGCCATCGCCGCCCGCTGGGATGCCCGGGCCGATTCCTGGGATCAGGCTCTGGAGGACCCGGCCTGCCATCTCAACGAGGACGATGCCTACGGCCGGTTCACACGCCTGGTCCGAGGGCTGATCGCACAACGCCGGCCATTCTGCGCCCTTCACGGCGTCATTGACGCCGGATGCGGCACCGGTTTGGTGTTGGCGCAAGTGTCTTTCGCCTTTGCCTGGGGGATCGGAGTGGACATCAGCCCGAAGATGATTCGCGCCGCACGCGCCAAGCGGCTTGCAAAGACCCGGTTCCTTGTTGGCGACTGCTTTGATCTCCCCTCTCTTTGCCCCAGGGCCGGAGCGGTCCTGTCGCGGGGCGTGTTGCTCTCGCATTACGGTCGCCGGCAAGGCCAGGCCATCCTCAAGGCCGCTCGCGCCGCCCTAGTGCCGGGCGGCTTTTTGGTGTTCGATTTCTTGAACCAAGCCGCGCGGACCAAGTATCGCCACGCCCCCGAAAACAAAACCTGGTTCACGGGCGAAGAAATCCAGTCGCTGGCTCGCCGCGCCGGGTTTTCCACCGTCAGGACCTTGGGCAAAGCAAACCGTCGTGCCCTACTGTTGCTGGCCGGGACTTGATATTCATGCCTCTGATGAAGGTATTGCTCATTCGCGTTTCTAATTCATTTGACGTTGTTTGATGGGAATGTTACAATAGTGTGACATTTGACATGGAATCCGGCCAGCAACTTATGACGAACTGCTCTTCTGCGTTTGGACCCGCAACCGTTGAGTCTCCTTCCGCGCGCAGCGACCCTGCACTTTGGAAAGTGCCTGAGATCATGGCCACTCTTGGGCCGACCCTGGAGAAACAGGAAGACCTGCGCCAGGCCATCGAAGCCGGCGTCCGCTGGGTCCGGCTGCCTTGCGGGTATCGCCAGCGACCGCACGTGGAAAACGCCCGCGCCGCGCGCGCTGCTGCGATCCAGGCCGGCCTGCCCATCCAGTTGCTGCTGGACCTTCCCTCTTCCCGGCCGCGAACCGGGTCAATGCCGGACCTGCGCCTGGCGGCAGGGGAAAAAGTGCTTTTCTGGGACCCCGGCGCCGCTGCCGAGACGCCGGCAAAAAACGGCGCCTGGCCCGTGCCGGTGCCCGGTCTGCGGGAACTGGCTGGGAAACTGACTCCGAACCACCGAATACTGTTTTGCGACGGGCAGCTTAATTTTGTCGTGGATGAACTGCATGATGGGTTTGTCGCAGCCCATTTGGTCGAGGGCACCATCCCGCTCAAGTCGTCCAACTCATTGTTTTTGCCCGACAGTACGAGCGGTTTTGCGGCCGTTACGCCATTGGATCGCGAGCTGTTGAATGAATTCGCATCGGCGGAGCTTATGCCCGACTGGGTGGCATTGTCGCTGATTGCATCGCCGCAGGACGTGTCCGAAGGCCGGGCGGAGATTCGAAAGCATCTAGGTGAAAATGTCCGTGTGATGGCCAAATTCGAGACCGTCGGGGCGGTGGAATGCGCCGAGGCGATCATCGCCGTGGCCGATGGGATCATGGTCGCGCGGGGAGACCTCGGCCTGGCCGTCGGCTACACTCGGCTTCCGGGAGTTCAAGAGCAGCTTGTCGGCGCCGCGCGGCGTGCCGGCAAACCGGTGGTCGTCGCCACGCAAGTCCTGGAAACCTTTGCGGCGACGGGCATTCCCCAACGGGCCGAGTTGTCCGACTTGTCGCTCATCGCCCGCCAGCGAGCCGATGCCATCATGCTGGGCAAGGAGACCGTCTTCAGCCCCCGGCCCTTGGACTGCATCCGCCTGGCGAGGGAGGTGCTGACGCACGAGACGCGGCGTTTCGAGCAAGCCTATGGCACACAGCTCCCGGTTTGAGCTAAAATACGTCATTGAAGAGCCTCGGGCCGTGGCGGTGGCGGATTTCCTTAGCAGCTATCTTCGTCCTTCCGAACACAACGGCTCCGGGCCTATCCGCGGCCATCCGGTCATCAGCCTTTACCTGGATTCACCGGATTTCTTTTTTTTCAGACAGGCGTTCACCGGACTGAAAAACCGGATGAAGCTGCGCATCCGTTTCTATGACGACGAATGGAAGCGCCCCGCCTTTCTGGAAATCAAGCGCCGCGTCAGCGAGGTCATCTGCAAGGACCGGGCGATGATGACGCGCGACGGGGTGCGGGAAATCCTGACGGCCGGCTGGCCCAACCAGCCCTACCGGGCCGACTGGACCCACCTCATCCACGGCAAACGGCGGCAGGATGTGAACGATGATTTCTGGATGTTCGCCAACACCGCGCGCGCCTTCGGGTCCATTTATGTCTCCTATTACCGGGAAATCTACGAGTCGCCGGAGGACGAGGAATTGCGCGTGACGCTGGACCGCTACATCCACGGCAGCCGCTACGACGGCAGCGGCCGCATGCAAGTCCCCAAGCGCGGCTGGCGCCCCTATCTGCCGCCTTACCTGGCGCCTTTCCGCAAGGACGGCGTGATTCTGGAGTTGAAATTCGATAATCAGGCGCCGCGCTGGATGTTTGATCTGGTCAAAATCTTCAATCTCCGGCAGGTTGCCGTTTGCAAATATGTGGCGTGCATGTACGCGCAGCAGCTCCACTGGCGCCAGCCCGTGCTGCCGGAACACGAACATGATTTGGCACTATGAACGATTTGATTAACTTGATCGAACACTCCGATCTGACCCGCTCGGTCTGGCCCGGAAACCCTGACCCGCTGATCGTCCTGTTCATCATCGTGCTGGCCTTTGCCGTGGGCATGTTCATCGGCTTTGTCTATATGTGGACGCATGATGCGCTTTCCTACTCGCGCACATTTGTCAGCGCCCTGGCCGTGATGCCGTTGATCGTCGCGATGCTCATGCTGGCGATGGCCGGCAACATCTTCGTTGCCTTTGGGCTGCTGGGGGTCTTTGGCGTCGTGCGCTTCCGCAACGTGCTCAAGGATACGCGCGATACCATCTTTATCCTTTGGGCAATCATGGAGGGTGTGGCTATCGGCACCACGCGCTTCTCCACCGCCGCCATGGGCGCCCTGGGCATCGCCGCCGCTTTTCTTTGCCTGCGGTCCATCTCTTTTGGCACCCGCCGGCGCTATGACGCCGTGTTGAGCCTGCGCGTGACCGGCGACGTGGCCGCGCGGCTGCCGGCCTTGAAGGAGATTCTCAAACGCCATGCCAGCCGGCTGGACCTGGCCAGCGAGCGCCGCGCAACCAAGGAAGGCACGGACATGACTTACCGGCTGCTCTTGCGCGACACTTCCCGCTCCCATGAACTGCAGTCCGAACTGGCCGGCGCCGAAGGCTTCGCCGATGTCTCCGTTTATATGCACGAGGACGAGGCGGAGATTTGACCGCCATTCTCTCGCCGGGTTATGTCGAAGGAACTGAAATTGCCGATTTACCTCGACCACCACGCCACGACGCCGCTGGACCCGCGTGTATTGGAGGCGATGATGCCCTTCTTCACGGAGTGTTTTGGCAATGCCGCTTCCAAGAACCACGCCTTCGGACGGGAAGCGCACCGCGCGGTTGAAGCGGCGCGGGAGATTCTTGCCGCGTCAATCAACGCCAGGCCCCAGGACATCTGCTTTACGTCGGGCGCAACGGAGTCCATCAACCTCGCCATCAAGGGCCTCTTTCACGCCGGCGGAAAAACTCCGCAGCACTTCATCACCGTCGTCACCGAGCATCCGGCCGTGCTCGACTCTTTCCGCAGGATTGCGTCGGAAGGCGCGGAAGTGACCTGCCTTCCCGTGGACGCGCAGGGAATGCTCGATCCGGGGCAGGTGGCCGGCGCCATCCGGCCCGAAACGAAAATGGTCAGCGTCATGGCCGCCAACAATGAAATCGGCGTCATCCAGCCTTTAAAGGAAATCGGCGCAATCTGCCGGGAGCACGACATTTTCTTCATGACAGACGCGGCACAGGCCCTGGGCAACATCCCGCTCGATGTTCAGGCGTTGAATATTGATCTGCTGGCCTGCTCGGCGCACAAAATTTACGGCCCGAAAGGCATCGGCGCCCTTTATTGCCGCCGCGGCAACCCGAAAGTCCCGCTGGCGCCCATGATGGACGGTGGAGGCCATGAGCGGGGCCTTCGCTCGGGCACGCTCAACGTCCCTGGCATCGTCGGCTTTGCAAAGGCGGTCGAGATTTCCCTCCAGGAAATGAAAACCGGGCAAGCCCGCCTCCGCGGCCTGCGCGATGCTCTCTATCAGTCCCTGAGAGAGGGAATTCCCGGCCTGAGAATCAACGGGCATCCCGACCAGCGTCTTGCTGGAAACCTCAACGTCTGTATCCCAGGCATCGTGAGCGAAACCCTGATCATCGCCTTGGCGCATGACGTGGCATTGTCCACCGGCTCAACCTGCACCACGGCGGCGGTGGAGCCTTCGCACGTCTTGAAGGCGCTGGGTCTTTCCAGCGACGACGCCCAAGCGTCTGTCAGAATCGGCCTTGGCCGTCACACCAACGCAGCAGAGGTCGAGCATGCTGCCCATGCCATTGTGGAACAAGTCGCCCGACTGCGTGGGCTGGCCTCCAGCCATTAGCCGGGACCTCCAAGTCCGCCACGCCTTCAAAAGACAAGCCCGTTAGCGGCCCTAGATCGCCTGGATGGCCGGATTGGCCGCTTTTTGCGATAAACGCCAAGTTGCGATAGCTTGCGATAGCTTGCGACAGCTTGCGATTTATGCGCCCCCCGGCTTGGGTTTTGCGGCGGTTTGGCGGCCTAATGCAAGCCGGATGGTTTTTTCACCGGTATTGAGCGGTAATAACCGCCACTGGCCGTAATTTACCGCGGCCCGCCGCCCTGCAGCCCCAAACAGACCCGCAAGGCACGAACGCAAAGGCCCAGCGCGGCAAGCCGCAACCAAAGCGCTGAACCGGAATTGAAGATTTGTCATTGAGGATTTCTCATTTGTCATTCGGCAAGACGATTTGGAAAACTCTGCCATAAATGCGCAATTCTCGGGAATGGCGTCGCAAGGCGGACCTGGCTTTTGCCTTCATCCTTCTGCCTTCTTACTTGTTCCGCCCCCCCTTTCCCTTTGCAAAATGTCAAAGAACAGGCGCGCGGGCGCCTCACAGGTTCCATATTACCACGTTTTTATGGGACTGCAAGGAGCAAATGCAAACTATTTTCCGCCGGACCCCGCCTTTCGCGCCAAACTCCGGCTTTTCCGATGGATTCATCCCGCGCAGAGGCGCAGCGCGACAAAACGATGATGGACAAGGCAGGTAAAAAAGCAAAGATCGGCAGGGGAACCCCGAAAGCATTCGGGGGAGGAATAAGACTGCAAACTCCTTTTCCCATTCCCTCCCCGAACGCTTTCGGGGTAGTGACCCGGCAGCCGCCGCCCGCATTCGCGCCTCGTTCAATTAGTCCGCATGGGCTGCCTGAGTTTCGCGGATTGCAAAATGCCTCTCGCAAAAGCGGGATGGTTCTGGTATATTTGGCCAGATGAACAGTGTTCTGGAAATTGAGACGGCGCTGCGGCAATTGCCGCCACGGCAGCGGTTGGAAATCGCCCGTTGGTTGCTGGATGAGTTGCAGGAAGGCACGCTCAGTCAGGCTCAAGGCGAAGACTCCGGCGACAACGCCGGACGGACTCCGCCGTTGCCTGATTATTCCGCGCGCCGCCGCCGGATATTCGGGAACAAGGTTCTCCCCAACATGGTGCTGGCTGCTCGCGCGGAAGAACGCTTCTGAAGACTTACGCTGATACGAGCTTTCTGTTTTCGCTTTACGCAACCGATGCGAATTCGCCCAGGGCTGATACCTGGCGTCAGGCCAACCCCGCCCCATTGCCTTTCACCGCCTTTCACCGCCTGGAATTGCGCAACGGGCTGAGTCTGGCCTTGTTCCAGCAGCGGCTTACCCTCCAAGAGGTTCAAGCTGCGTGGCAAGAAGTGGAAAGCGATTGTGCCGCTGGATTGCTGGTGGCGCGTGGCGGCCGGTGGCATCGTGTGATGGCGGAGGCGGAAGCGTCTGCGCTCAACCATACCCCGGTTGTTGGTTGCCGCACCCTGGACGTTCTGCACGTCGCAGCCGCCAAGCTGATCGGCGCCACGGATTTTTGCACCTTTGACGCGCGCCAATCCGGTTTGGCCGGTCGGGTTGGACTGATCCCTGTTTCTCCGTAGCGCCCACGCTTCCAATGCTTGGGCCCTTGTTCACTCACACCCCAAATGCTGCCGGAGTTTTTGTGGGTCTGCGGGCGGCCACTGTCAGTGAAAATAGTGAAAGAGCAGTGAAAAATAGTGGCGAGTTAGGCAAAATTATTCTTGACGCTCAGAGGGAAAAACCAACATTCTCCTCGTAGCTGAATAGCGAACGCAGTCCAAGTCCGGCAACTGGCTTTCCTCCTCTCCCGGGCGTTGAACTTGCAGCGCTCGCGGCGTCAATTCCGATTTTTCGCAAGGGAAACTGCGCTCAGGCAGCCGCCGTGTCAGAGCATTTTACGTGATTCCGAGGACCCCTGGCTGCCCTGCACCATGGCTCAATCCCGCCAAACAAAATCTCCGCTGCCAACGCGCCAATCCATCCCAAAAAAGCCGGCTGCCCGCACTCCGGCAGTTCCCGTTGACGACGTTTCCGTCCCAAAGACCGTGCAGTCGGGATAAGCGACTCCGGCGGACAGGTAAGGCACACGGTCAGTCAACCTGAGTCCGGCCATTCCTGTGCCGCTGACGACCGCCACGCAGGCACGATCGCTTCCCGGCCGCGGACGGCAGAACAGGCAAGCCAAATCGTTCCCGCGGTAGCTGTGGGTTCCGACATTCACGACACCTCGTCGCACCTGCACGGGGCTGTCACCCAGCAGCGCCGTCCAAACGCTGGTGTTATCGGCATTTCCATAGAGAACAACGCCGCGGTCCGGCTCTTTGGTCGTATCGAAGTCAACGTCGGGCACGACATCCACCGAGCCATTACCGCGATACCACCAGGTTTCCGCGTCGAGACGGGACTTTGAAATGGCCCAGGCATTTTCCGCGGGCGAACCCCTGGTGCCATATACGAACACCATCCGGTGGCCAAATGCTTCCTTGAACGGCCCGTAGCGATTCGGCCCCTTCCACGCTGGAGGGGAAGGTCCGCCGAGCGCCCATTTTTCGCCGTTGTTCTCGAACCAGGTTTGCCCGCCCGAAATGCCCTCCAGCGCCTGGTTGTCGAGCGTCACTTCCACCGGGCCGCCCGGCGCAATTTGAGCCAGCCGCAACGAAAGGCGCGTTACGTTTCCAGTCGTGATATTAAATTTGCGGTGAATCGGATCGTAATGGGCGACGACCGAACTTTTCTCCAAGGCATGGCGCTGGGCTTCAATGGAAATCCAGTGCGAGGAGGACGAAACGCCGGGGTTCATGGTGGAGAAGTCAATGTCGCAAATGCCGCCGTCGTCAGGGCGCCGGTGCCGCGCAAAGAAGTCAAACATTGGAGGCCAGTCCACGCACGGGCTTCCCCACCAGTGGCCCGCGCCCGGTTCCTCATGATACATGAAATCGTGATGAAACTGGCTCAAACAGTCCCGCATGACGCGAGCTTCCTGCACAGGCACGTTGTCGTCTTTGTCCCCGTGCAAGATGTAAAGGCCAAAGTGCAAACAGTTGCTGGCCAATCCCAAAGTGTCGCCGGGATTGCTGGCCCGCTGCAGCAACTGCTGCATGGCGTCGGGGTTGGTTGATCGTTCAGCGCCGCCGTAGGACCAGAAACTGATCCAACCGGCGCTCGGACCAATGGCGGCGAACCGGTCAGGATAAGTCACGCCCAAGTGCCAGGTTCCATGCCCGCCCATTGAATGGCCCGTCAAATACACTTCATGCGGATCAATGTTGAACCGCGCCATCGCCAGATCCAACACTTCCATCGTATCGCGCCGGCCCCAATCCTCCCAGTCGAATCCGTAATTGCGCCGGTTGGTGGGCGCCACGACGGTTCCCCAAGACTTCGATTGATAAGCGCCGGCCTGGCCGGCCGCTTCGACCCCCGCTCCATGCACCGAAAGAAACAATGCCCGCGCCGGGGGAGCGCCCGGAACCGGCCGGGCAGGCGCAACGGCGAAGTACTGGACGCTGCCGTCAATCTCACTGCGATAGGTTTGGTTGTAATGCTCGTGCTCGCGCCGCAACGACAGCCACAAGGACCCGGTGTCAAGTTGCCGGCGGCCGGCAAATAAACTCATACCCAATGCCAGCCGGTTGGTTTGGCCGGTCCAGTGCGGTTTGAATTGGAAGCCCACTTTGCGCACGCTCAAAGGAGGTATCGAGGGCACCGGATTATTCACCGCGCTTCGGCCGTCCAGCGAGGCCCGCAGAGAAAGGCCTTTGAGAACATTTGTTGTGCAGTTGACGACCACGGCCGCCGCCCACTGCGCATCATTTTGACCGTGAACGATGTCTGGAACCGTCGCGTCTCCCGTGTAAAGCATGATGGGCCGGGGAGGATCGGTCAGCCGGGCTTTGAGACGGCCGCGGTTGACGCGGAAAAGGAAGTCGTTTGCGCCGCGACGGACCTGGACGGGCAATTGGAGAATTCCATTGAAATAGGGATCACCCGGGCGCGGTTCGCCGTTCACATAAACGACTTCCTGTCCGGCGGCCGAAAGCAGCCGGACGGCGTCCCGGTCAGATTCAATTTGGAAGTCCAAATAGCCGCCCTCCAATTCGCGATTCGTGAAGACGCCGTCGCTTGGGGCCGTCGCCGTCCTCCAGACCAGATTCGTGTTTCCCGGCGCGAGAGGTTGGCCGGCCGTGGGCGGCGTCCACTGCCCCTGGACAATGATCTTTTCCACTGCGTCTATCGGAAAGGACCTGCGTCCTGGGCGGTCGGTGGTCTTTAAGGCCACTCCTGTCCGAAAGACTGTCTCCTCCGCCTTCAGAACGAAGGTGGAAAGGGCCAAAACGAAAATATAACGAATCATATCCTTGTCCTCTGACACACGCGGGGTCGCGAACGATTCAATACAAAAGGATGTCGTGTCAGTTGTCCAGCAAAATGCTGTCGCGATCACCCAAGAGACAGCGGGGCGGGCTGGAGCAGGGGAGCAAGTCACGCTGAAAGTGCTGCGCTGGGAAGAACGGGACAAACGCCTGCTCGTCAAAGAGGGTGAAGCGGTCGCCTGAGCGATACGGTGAAGGGGCGGCGAGGGTGCCGGGCGGAGGCTGGCCCCCCGTCGCCCTTAACCTTGTTTAATACGCTAATAACTGTCCACAGGCGGATTGCATTTTGCCGCAAGGCAGACCGATACCATGTTGCACGTCAACAACTTACAGCATGCCAGACATGTGAACAACTTGTAAAGGTAGTTCTTGAGACGGGCCGAGGAATGTGGCAAACTCCAAGGGTTTGCAGGTAGTTGAATCAATTTTGCCGAACGGTGACAAACGGCGGAAAATATGGAAATTTTATGATTAGCGAGAAAGATATCTTGGACATCATTTGCACTGAGGCAATTGAATACGGCGGACTCCCAGAAATCCCTGGCCATCAACATGGTGTCACAGCCGCGTTTCACGCCGCAAAGCGCCTCGGTAGAGGAAAGCAGGAAGATACGGGAACCGACCATCCATCGAGGGCACCTTCCGTCGGATATAGAATTCGAGTCGTAAAAAGAGCCGACGGTTCACTGCGATGGGAAGACTGAGTCACTTTGAGGGCAAACCAAGATGGCTCTATACACTCGTTACTTATCAGCCACAGCTACGGCACCGAATGAATTCCGTGTCCAAGTAACAGATATCCAACCGGTCGTTGGTGCCGAGGGCAAAAGGTCCTGGACTTCCGAATTAAGGTATAGTCCGATTATGCCCGCGTTTCTAGTGCCGAAGAAGGGGCCCCCGTCTTTTCCCAGGTCGCTGACAGCCGTTGCTTTTCTCTTTGCAAATAGTCCTTACATCACATTGGGATCTATCCGTGGATATCTACGTGAGGATGAACGCGCCTTGACTTACTTTACTGAGGGTCTTGCGTCAATCGTGCTGCTTAATTTCGATTTAAAACAAGTGAAGCGATTGCGTCGCATTGCGAAAGGTTGCCCATTTGAATATTGGCCGTTAAAACATAAAACGCTTGACGCAAGCCACATTTCCATGGGAATGCCACGAATCCGGGATCTTCGCCATTTCAAAGGTAGTGATATAGACTTACCTTTAAGTCCAAATATCGAACTAGCAGTTTACATTGAACAAATATCGGCTAGCCTGGCATCACTATGGGCAAGTTACACTATCTATGCTCCATCCGAACTTGAGACATTACGACGGCTTTCAAGCCTAACAACGAAGCTGATCAAGCAGTATGAACACATTATTCACGAACCAGAGAAAACAGCGGATGAATTAACGCAACAGAAAAGGAAAAATGCGATTCTTTCAGCCGTGGTGGAAATAAGTGGCGCACTGTCTTACGCTGTTACGCAGGGAACGTCAGGCGGCATTCCGATTCTATCAAATCGGTCGCCATTTCCGCATCATTCACTGTTAGGGGTGGGCGGGGCGGTTCGCGCCCTTACAAAGTTTACTCGCTACCTTGAATCCGCGTTTAACGTTCGGGACGCCGGCACTGTCATTAGGTTCCGTTATGGAAACGTAAGGAAAATCATTCCTGTGAGAGTGCCGGAGTATGAATCGGGTTCTGAATACAAGTTCCCGTCCGCAGATGCAAAGCGTCAGGAGCAATTTGACGCTGGCGGTGAATTTCGAAGTGAAACTTATATCCCACTTATAGCGAATTTCAGTCTCCGACTTGGTTTCATGGAGAACAAATTCTTTGTCACGGCGGCTTCAGAAGCACTCACTGCGGAAATCTGAGTGATTCTAAGGAATACCGAATGCTGGTCGCCCCAGTGCTCAAACCGGAAATCGTGCATGCGACTGTGACGCCTGTTGTGTTGGGCTTCGCTCTTTCTGAAAATGGCGTTAGGAAGGCGAGTGCGACCACAGATCGGCATGGTAACTTCAAAATCTGGGTTGCTCCCGGATTGCGGCGATTGAGTCGGCTTTTTAACCTATTGAGGACATTAGAAACGATGGAAAATGTCGCATTAACGACAAGTAACGTGCCCATCAAACAGTCAGAAACAATACGGAAGGCGGAGGAGTAGGACGGTCTATGAAGCGTTGTCAATCTTCCCATTTTAGTGTGCCGTCGGCTTTTTTTATCACTCGGACGTTATAGTTTGGGAGTAGTTTGTCAGGTCGGGTAACTTCGTTTAAAATGGAACGTGAGGCGTGTATGATAAATCCCTCGGCATAGCCCTTACTTTTTAAATTGTGACGGCCGTACCATTCGATAAAGCACTGATGACTGTTTGTTTCGACGCTGTCTTTACTTACATAAATCGGGTCTTGTGAAGTGTGGCATTTGCACAAGGCAATTGTGGTCGTTATGAAATCGGAAATGTCTTCAACGTGGTTAGGGGTGAAAGGATCATCAGGAGAAGGGCGTGGTACCTTATATAAAAAGACATTGTTGGCTTGGAAAACTCCAATCGCAACTTGATGGACGGCCTGATGGTCTGTGTGCTTGTCGAGCCTATGAACAAACACTGTGTCGGGATTGAATGCTCCAGCGATTCCCTTCATCCAATCCCGAAGCTCTTTCTGCTTTTCATGTAGTTGGGTATCAGGTAGATTACCAAAGAACAGATTTCCGTTGCGCTGCGATAAGTTGAGTAATTTTGCTGCTTTTGTAGCTTCAAGTTCCCTCTTCTTGGCTCTCGCAACGTCAATTTCGCAACTCGCAATCGCAAAGGCTATCTGCTGCGCCCGGGCAACGCATTTGGCCGCCGTGCCGCCACAAGCAATCTCGATGTCGTCAGGATGGGCGCCAATGAACAGGAGCTTACCGCTGATTGTCTGAGTTGGCATCATAGGCATATCAAAAGCTTAATAGATGCCCGGAGAAAAGCAAAGAGGAAAATCGTGGCGCTTCGAGCGCGGTTTCGCCCTTCCGTGGGCTATTCGCCTTGGTGGTGTTGAATTTGAAAGCAGTTCGCCGAGGCGACCGCTCCGGCAGGAACCGGCGGACGGCTCGGCGAGCCGTCCCTGCTATGGGGAATGTCAAGTGAGGCGGAGGCTTTAATTCATATTGGCGTTTTGGGTTAAGGGTGAATGCTTTTGTTTTCGGAGCGTTTCCTCTTCAAGGCTGGAGCGGAACTTCCGCTGGCCGACCTGCTATCCGCACGTGTCGTGGACAGTGCCTGATGACCTGTTCGTCGTGGAAGAGGAACGAGCGCACCCCATCTACCAAGCGGGTTCAGATCAACTGACCCAAGGGACGGTCGGGCCGCGCCGTTCCAAAAGTTTCTTTCATAGGGGTTCTTTTTATTAAAAGCTTCTTCCGGGTGTTTTCCGGGGCCGGGGGCAGGGTCAGACCAGTTGTAGTTTGGCCGCCGTGCTGCGCCCGGTTTCGATCCGCCACAGATCAATGGCCAGACGCCGCCCGATGGCCACCGCCGCCTTTTTGCGCCCGCCGCTGGCGCTCTTGTTGGCCAGCAGCTTCTGCCATTTCTGGACAGGCGGATAGTTGGGTTGAAAGCGGATGACGCGCCAGGCCAGTTCGACCAGCAGACGCCGGATGCGCGGGTTGCCGTGTTTGGTGATGGAGCCTTGCACGCGGTGGCCGCCGCTGGCATGGACCGACGGGCACATCCCGGTCAGGCTGGCCACTTGCCGACGGTTTTTGAACCGGTGCCAGTCCAGCACCTCGCAACGTAATAGTTGACTGGTCAGGGCGCCGAACCCTTTGGCCGGGGAGGTGGCTTTTCCCACCACCTCGCTCTCGGCCTGCGCCAACTGCTGGTCGGCCAGCAGAATGAGCGAGCGCAGGCTTTCCAGAATCCGGCTTTGCCACGGGGCCAGCAACTTTTGCAAAAACTCCCACGCGCCGGGCTGCCACCACCGGCCGGACACGCGCCGCCCGTGATAGAGCAGAAAGCTCCGTCCCTGGGCTTCGTGCGCCTGCCGGTCCTTTTGCAGTTGTTGCCGATGCCGGCTCAAGCAGCGGACCTGCTCTTGTTCCGGGGTGGGCACGGTGATGACGGCCAAGGCGTGGCGGTTGCCTTGCACGTAACGATCCAGGCGCTGGGTCAAGGCCAGGGCGTCGGTCTTGTCGGTCTTGACCTTGCGCCCCAGTTCGTCCCAGTTCTGTGGTCGCACCACCACGTTGCGCGCGCCCATCTCCAGAAGTTGGCGATGCAAACTGTAGCCGAAGGGGCCGGCCTCGTAACAACTGTGGACCTCCTGGGCCAGCGCAAACTGTTTGGCCACCCAGACCAGGAAGCCGGCTGGAGTGAACTTCTGCGCCGGTTGTGGCGTGGCGTTGTCGATCTGCCGCACCACGCGATAACTGTCGGCGTGAACGTCGATGCCCAATTTAATGAGCTTGGCTTTGGGAGCCGTTTTGGTGGAGGATGTCTTTCGGGTATTGGTATTACAGGTGTTTTTCATATAACCTTGGTGTAACGCTTCTGCGCTCACCTGCCAATACCCATGCCATCTACCATCCGTGACTGACGCCTTATGAGTTGTCTTGAATTCCATGTGATTCACGGCAGGTTTTCCGTCGTAAATGCAGGGCGGATTTTATTCGCAATCTCTTCATTTGGCGCGGTTGCTGAGTGGAGGGCCAGATCGGCAAAATAGCCCAAGTCCGGCAACTGGCTCCACTTAACCTAACTTCCCTTTTCTCCCCTCACGAGTTGTATGCGAGTTGTTTGTGAATTCCGGGGGTTTTGTGATGACAGCGGATGCCAGCAATAATGCCAGCGAACTGACAGCCATAATATGGCTACGAAACGACAAGTGATTAATCATGGCAATGTCCGTTGGGAGGTTGATTTCGGCGTGGACGTCATGGGAAAAAAGAAGCGCCTTTTCTTCGGAAGCGAGACAAGGGCGGATGGGATAGGTCTCCAGCCAAGGAGACTTAAAACTTTGCCATTTGGTGGATTGGCGGGATCGCAGTTTGGGTGTTCCGAGACCGCCGACGATTCGTCGGATGCGATTTCAACAACCTTGGTTTTGATCTGAATTCTCGATTGACCTGATCTCATTTTCATTCCGGCTGCTCACCTTATTTTGGCTCGGGCGGAACGGGGTCCCGCTCAAGGGAGGATCCGCCTTTGTTGGGGGTCATCTGACCAGCAAGGCGGAATGTCGCACAGCAAATTCCGGGAATATCCAACCGGATTGGAAATAAAGCCGATCCAGCAACTCATTTTTCCGACTTTCCAGGAATTTCGCGGTTGGGCGAGGCGGGCGATTTGATCGTGGTCGAACCAACAAACATGACCAAAGTCACTCGAAAATTAAATCCACTGAAATTAATCATCGCTCCAGCGTTCCTGTTTGCCGGCCCCAAGCTATTCCAAAGCTTCCTCACGACCTTGGCCGAGGTCGCGCGACGCCCGTTTATCCCTTTTGGAGAACGATTTAGTTCTTGGGTTCGTGCAAATAATGAATTTTGAAAAGCCGCACCTAGGGAGAAGTTGTTCAGGTCAGATTTCATACGGGGATTTTCGTTGCGCGCGCCCGGCGGCGGGCTTCCATAAAAACCGACGCAAGAGAGAGGCCCCCTAGCAAGGCGTTTAACGTGACAATGCCGGAAATCATGCCGGGAACGATGCCAGCCGTTTTGATTGTATCCACACCAGTAAGATAAAGCCCGGGAACTGGTGTGCGCACTCTCGTCCAGCCACTGGGCTCGCGATTGAGCCGTGCAGGGAACCCCGTCAACCCATAGATGCCGCCCCCGTGATGCCCGGTGAAATGCTCGGTCGTGACCGGTGTGGAAAGTTCTCGCTGCGCGACAAGCGATGAGAAACCGGGCAGACGCGACTCCACCAGTCGCAGCAGCCCTTCGGCAATTCGCTCCTTGAATTGACGGTAATCTTCACCGCGATGCAGCCAGCGTTGATCACGCCAGCGCGCAAACTGATCATAGTCGGCAAACGTAATGATTTCCGCGGTGTGCGCCGCAGCCTGCGGATCGCGCAAGGAAGGGAAGGAGACGTAGGCCTGCTCGGGGGCGCCTAGTTCGAGCGCCTTGGCCCGCCTCGCAAAGGATGCGTCATGGTCGGCATCCTGATAAATCCAGATATTGCCGCCCTTAACACCAATCGAGCGCGGATCGGCCGAGAATCCAATATAGAGACAAACGTGCGCGGTCGGCGGATGCTGTTGCACAAACTGACGAAGCTCGTCGCGAAACGGAAAAGGATGTGATTGCGGCACGAGTCGCAGATAGGTCGTCGCCGCGCCGGCGTCGGAGATGATGACCGGTGCGCGATATTCCTCGTCGCGTGTTTCTGACGCCCGGACCCGCACGCCTGTGGCGCGACCGTTTTCAATGATGATTTCGGTGACTTCGCGCCGGAGCAGGAACTGCCCGCCGGCCTCCTCGACAATTTTCCGCACACTCCCGGCAATGCTACCCGCTCCGCCAGCGGGATAATAGGCCCCATTCCGGTAATGATGCGCAATCGTGGCATGAACCGGAAAAGCACTCGCGCCCGGGGGCAAACCGTAGTCGCCCCATTGCGAGGCCAATACCGCTCGCAGCATCGGATTTACGAATCGGGCCTGGAGATAGTCTTTGGTCGTCGCGGCGAGATGCCGGCCCGTCCAAAGCCGACCAGCGGTCATTAAAATGCGCAGCCAACCTTGAGTGTTCGTTTCAAGCGCGGTGATACTCTGCGCCCGGGCGGCCCGTCGCAGATCTTTAAAGTAGGCGCGGATGGCGATTCGTTCATGAGGAAAGCGTTCGATCAGGTCCGCGGCATACCGTTGCGGATCGCCATACACATCGAATTCAAAGCCCGGATAGGAAAACCGTTCGAACGGTTCGGGCAGGCGCGCCCATTCAACCTCCGAACGTGTCACCAAGTCAAACATCCGTCGAATGGGTGAATCCTTCTCCATCTCTCCAACGTAGTGCAGGCCGACGTCCCAATGATACCTGCCGCGGCTGAATTGATGGGTGAAACCGCCGGGTTGAAAATGCCGTTCCAACACCAACACCCGTTTGCGCTGCAACTGTGCCAGTAGGCTCGCGAGCGTAAGACCGGCAATCCCGGAACCGATGACGATTACGTCTGGCGCTGCCGATGGAATTGCAGGGTTCATTTATTTACCCAGCCATTTAATCTCTTGCCTATATCGGTTCCAAGATTTTCTCGGAGCGACCGGCGAATGGTTCGGAGGCATTTGGTTGCTTGAGCCCACTATTTTACTTGTAAGGGATTTTTACCGCGTCATGCAGTTTCAACATGAGCTCCGGGGCGGCGTAGGGGTCGGTGACGACCCCGATCTAGGCACCGTCTTGCCTCCAGGCGCAAGTTCCCCTTTGGTTTGATCTTTTCGGATCTCCTTCTCCGCCCGCTCCCAGTCCTGAACTGCCGGATCGCTCTGTTGGCCGCGTTCCTCGTGGATTTCATAGGCTCGGTTGGCGATTTGGGGCTTCAAATCGGACGGTGCAGGAGATCCGGGCTGAGGCTCGACTTTGGCTTCAGACTGAGTCTCAGATTTATTCATAAGTGATGTTCGAGCTTATATTAGTTTTGCTCCCAGCAGTGAAAAATACTCGGCTGACAGCGTCACCGTGAGGCCAATCGTCGCGGCGGTGAGGACTTGCGGACGGGCCGCGTTGCGCACGTCCGTGGCGCAAAATATGACGAGCAGGAATGTGCCGAAGAACTCCCCACTGAACCACTTTGGGCTATTCTGCATCGAAGGCATCACGTCGCTGTCTCGAAGCGATGCGTGGGACTGGGTTTGCCGGGACGGAACTGCTCCAAACGGCCCAATGTTGCTTCCAGCGTGGGAAAGGCCTTGGCCGAAGCGGCCAGAGCGTCGCGGACCACCAGGCCAAGCACTTCGGGAGCAGCTTCCGCGCGGAGATTGATGATCAAGTTTCCACCCGTCACCGGACTTTCCAACTCTTGTGAAATCTCCGGGACAAAGTCGTTCCGCACCAGATTCACCACCGCAATCTCGCCCAAAAGGCCGGCATCCGCGCTCAGGGTCATTTTCATTGTATATCTACGCAGTTTTGGCTCCGGTCACGCGTCCTAAACTACACGGAAAGGCACTCTCGGGGCAAGCAGCGGCGCAGCGATCAAGACCGCAGCCGCCCGAGTTCGAGCTGGAACGACCGGGATATTCCCGCAAATTCGCGCGTCAACGCGCCGTCTCCAAGTCAATAAATCCCTTGGCAGCATCCACTCCGGCCAAGCGGACGCGGACTCTTTGCCCGACATCCAGCCCGCGCTCGCCGCGGATGACCCGCCCTTCGGCGGGCACTGTCAATAAGCGGGCGAAGGTCCCCTTGGGAGAGACGCTGGTGACGATGGCCTCAAAGACCCGGCCCACTTGCGGCCCCAGCATCAGGGCGGCGGCGACTTTTTTCATGAACCGCTCGACGTGCCGCGCGGCCGCTTCGCGCTCGGTGCAGTGGGCGGCCAGATCGGAAAGGGCGCTTTCCGAATAGGGGCCGGGCGTCCCGGCGATGGAGGCTTTGAGCAGCCGTTGCATCACCAAGTCCGCGTAGCGCCGATTGGGCGCGGTCGAATGCGTGTAATCGCTGACCGCCAAACCGAAATGGCCCTCGTGTTCGGCGCCCGGATGCTCGACCACGTATTCCCCGGGGCCAAGCGCCTTGAGCACCGCCAGCGACAGCTCCGGGAAGTGGTCCGGGTCGGCCTGCCGGCGTTGCGCCAGAAACTCGTTGAGCGCGCCCGAATCCGGCGCGCCGGGCAATTTGACGCCCGCCGCCGCCGCCAGGGTCTGGATGCGGTCCCATCGCTTGGGCGTCCGCACCACGCGGCGAAGACAGAGCGCGTTGCGGGCGCGCAGGAAGCCGGCCATCGCCACGTTGGCCGCCACCATGAAACTCTCAATGATGTCGCGCGCCGAATTTTCGCCTTCGATGGCAAAGCCGCGGACACTATCATTGACGACAATCGGCACAGTTTCCACCCCGCCCAGCGTCAGGGCGCCGTGCTCTTTGCGGAAGGCCTTCAAGCGTTGGGCGGCTTCCTGCTGGAGCCGCAGTTGATCCTCCAGGCCCGGCGGAGCGGAGGGCGCCAGGGGCTTGGGCGGGCCGCTCTCCAGCCAGCCGGCGACTTGATCGTAATTCAACTGCGCCTGGTTGCGCAGCGCCGCCGCGCAAACGTCCGCGCACGCCACTTGGCCCTGGCACCCGACTACAAATTCCATGATGAGCGCCCGCCGGTCAGCCCCCGGGCCGAGGGAGGTCACGTCGGTGGACAGCCGTTCGGGCAGCATCGGAAAGACCGGGCCGCCGGTATAAACGGACGTCGCGTTGGCGCGGGCATGGGCGTCGGTCGCCGAGTCGCCGCCCACGACCGCGTCCACATCGGCGATGCCGACCCGGACGCGGATTTGGCCGTCGGGCAGCCGCTCGGCCCACTCGACCTGGTCGAGGTCGCGCGAGTCGGTGTTGTCAATGGACGACCAGAGCAAGGAGCGCAAATCGCGGCCTGGGCAGTCCCGCATGGGGGCGGGGCCGAAGGAGTTGGTTTCGGCGATGACCGGCGGCGGGAAATCGGGTTGGAAGCCTTCGCGGAGCATTTCCGCGCGCGCCTGGCGCTGGAAATCGAAGTTAGTGGTCGGAGCGTTCATTGAATGCCTGAGCCTGGCTTACGATTTACAAGCCGCTGCCCGCCCGCAAGGCAAAACGCATGGGAAGCGCAATAACCGGCGCGAATGGCCCGCCAATTGGCTTCAGTTTGGCTTGCAAACAGCCGATGTGAGGAGTAAAGAGAGATAGTTCGATTATGCCTTCTTACAGTTATATAGCGCGCGATTCGGGATCGGGCCGGGAAATCCGCAGCTCGGTGGATGCGTCCTCGGAAGCCAATGCCGTGGCGGCACTGCTGAACCGCAACCTGATGGTGGTTTCCATTCAGGAAAGAGTCTCCAAAAAAGGCCGCACCAGCGGCGGCAAAGTCGCCCTGGCCGACCTGGTCATCTTCACGCGCCAACTGGCCACCATGGTTGACGCCGGCCTGGCGATGGTGCAATCGCTCCAGGCGCTGGCCGAGCAGACGGACAACAAGCTCATGCGGGACGTGATCAAGGACATCACCGCGCGGGTGGAAGGTGGGGACAGTTTTTCGGAGGCGCTGCAGAAGCATCCCAAGGTTTTCAACAAGCTCTATTATTCGATGGTCAGCGCCGGGGAAAAGGGCGGATTGCTGGCCGAAATCCTGGCCCGTCTGGCCACGTATCTGGAAAACACCGCCCGCCTGCGCAAGAAAGTCAAATCAGCCATGATGTACCCGATGATCGTGACCATTGTGGCCATCGGCATCACGATCTTCCTGCTGGTCAAGGTCGTGCCGGTCTTCGGCTCCATTTACTCCAGTTTCCACGGCAAATTGCCGGCGCCGACCCAATTCATGGTGGAATTGAGCGACGTTTTGCGGCGATACTTCGCCTGGTTCGTTCTCGGGGCCGGCGCGATTGTCGGCGGCTGGCTTTACTACATCAAGACTCCCGTGGGACGCGCTTTTTGGGACGCCCGCCGCATCAAGCTGCCGATCTTCGGGGGCATCGCCCATAAAATCTGCCTGGCCCGCTTCACGCGCACGATGGCCTCGTTGGTGCGCGCCGGGGTGCCGATCCTGGAAGTTTTGTCCATTGTGCAGAACACCGTTGGCAACGTCATTATGGAGGCGGCCATCAAGTCGGCGTCGGTGGACATCGAGCGGGGCGAGGGCATTTCGACCGCGCTGGGCAAGCACCCGATTTTCCCGACGATGATCATCCGGATGGTCACCGCCGGGGAGCAGACGGGCAAGATAGACGCGATGCTGGAGAGGATTAGCGACTTCCTGGACGAGGAAATCGAGACGACGCTCTCGGGCCTGACCTCGATGATCGAACCGTTGTTGATTGTGTTTTTGGGAGTGGTGGTCGGGGGGATAGTGATTTGCATGTTTCTGCCGATCTTTAAACTCAGTGAATTGGTCTCGGGCAGGGGCTGAGAGGGCCTGCGACGGGGGCTTGCCGTCCCGGCGGGCATCGGCTAAGGTTGAGTTATGGCGAAAGTTCTTTTGATTGACGACGAAGTGACGATGGTGCAGATGGTGACCGAGCTGTTGCGCCGGGAGGGGCACGAAGTGTTCCCGTTCAGCAGTTACAACGCCGCCATCGAAACGCTGGAAGCCCAATGCCCAGAGCTGGTCATCACCGACCTCTACCTGGACAAGACGCGCACGCACGGGCTGGAAATCCTTCAAAAGGCCCGCGCCCTCAACCCGCCCTCCACGGTCATCGTCATCACCGCCTACGCCACGATTGAAACGGCCGTGGACGCGATGAAGAAAGGGGCGTTCGACTATCTGGAAAAGCCCTTCAAGGTGGAAGACCTGCGGCTGTGCATCCAGCGTGCCCTCTCGTACAACGACGCGATTTCCGAGAACATTTACCTGCGCAAGCAATTGAGGAAGAAGTACCAGTTCAACCAGCTCATCGGCAATTCGCCCACCATTCAGGACGTGTTCAAAATGATCGAGCGGGTGGCCGACACCGACAGCACGATCCTCATCCTGGGGGAGAGCGGCACCGGCAAGGAATTGGTGGCCCGCGCGCTGCATTTCAACAGCCGCCGGCAGTTCGCCCCGTTCGTCCCGATCAATTGCAGCGCCCTGCCGGAAAACCTTTTGGAGTCCGAGTTGTTTGGCCATTGCAAGGGCGCCTTCACCGGGGCCATCAACGACAAAAAGGGCCTCTTCCAGGAAGCCGACGGCGGAACGATCTTCCTGGATGAAATCGGTTCCATGTCGCCGGTGCTGCAAAGCCGCCTCCTGCGCGTCTTGCAGGATAGAGAAGTCCGCCGGGTCGGGGACAACGTGCCCGTCAGCGTCAACGTGCGCGTGCTGGCCGCCACCAACGAACCGCTGGAAAAAAAACTCGAAGAGGGCACCTTCCGCGAGGACTTGTACTATCGCCTCAACGTCATCCCCATCAATTTGCCCAGCCTGCGGGAGCGGCGGGAGGACATCCCGCTGCTGACCATGCATTTCCTGCGCAACAAGGTCAATTCCCGCACCGGCAAATTGTACAGCATCACCCGCAAAGCCCTGGAGGTCCTGGCCCTCCACGATTGGCCCGGTAACGTGCGCGAACTGGAAAACGCCATCGAGCGCGCTTGCGCCCTGTGCGAAAACGGCACCATCCGCGTCGCCGATTTGCCGCCGGCCCTCCGGCGCTACGCCACCGGCGAGGGCGCTGAAGATTTGGTCGAGACTCCCCAGGCCTCGCCGGACAAGCTCTCCGCGCCCGCCGTTGGCGCCGGCGCCGCGCCCCAGGCCTCTTTCTCCCAGCCGGTGGGCGCCCTGCGCGACTTCTTGCGCGAGCAGGAACTGGGCTACGTCAACCGCGCCCTGGCCCAGACCGCCGGCGACAAGGAGAAGGCGGCCGAACTGCTGGGCGTGAGCGTCGCCACGTTGTACCGCAAATTGGCCGAGGAAGACGTGGCGAGTTGACCCCGCCGCCGCGCGGCAAACCCGATTGCAGCACTCCTAATCTTAATCCTAATCCTAATCTTAATCTCAATTCAAAAGGCTGGATTATGATTAGGATTAAGATTAAGATTAGGAACCCAAAAACATCACCCAAAGAAAGAACCGCACCGCGCTCTTCTCGTTGACCCGCCGGACCGTCTTGACAACGCCCGTCGACGTTGTAACTTCTCTTTCGTGCCGCTTCGATTGCAGATCATGAAAATGGCCAGAGTGAGACTTGCAGTCTTGGCCGCGGTCTTGGCGCCGGGAGCCGCCTGGGGTTGCGCCTGCGGGTGCGGTGTGTTTGACGTGGGCACCAGCTCGATGCTGCCCCAGGGTCCGGGGGCGACGCTCTTCGTCGAATACGATTACATGGACCAGAACATGAATTGGAGCAACGGCCGGCCCGCCCCCGCGGCCAACAATGGAGACTCGGATATTCGGACCGACTTCACCACATACGGGTTGCAATACATGTTCAACCGCGATTGGGGAGTCCAAGTCGAATTGCCCTATGACTTTCGCCACTACCAGGCCTACCGCGGCGGCGCCGCCACTTGGAGCGCCTTCGGTGATCTTCGAGTCGAAGGCATCTATACCGGGTTTTCCCCGGACATGTCCGCCGGCGTGACATTCGGATTGAAATTGCCGACGGGCGATCACACCCACGACGACGCGACTCCCACCAGCCTCCTGGATCGCGACACCGAACTGGGGTCAGGGAGCACCGATGTGCTGCTGGGCGGCTTCTACCGCCACACGCTCAACAGCGTGGCCCACGGCTTGTATTGGTTCGCCCAGGCGCAGTTGGACGTGCCGGTGCTCACCCAGGGCGGTTACCGTCCGGGCGTTGAGCTGGATACGGCCCTGGGTCTTTACCACCAGGGCTTGTCTCTCGGCAAACTGAAGATCACGCCGGTGGCGCAAGTCATTCCCAGCGAACGGACCAGCGACACCGGCTCTTGGGCCTCCGGTGGTGTGAACGACCCCCCTGTGGGCATCAGCAACTCCGGCTATCAGCGCGTCCTGCTCTCGCCCGGAATCGAGTTCGACATTCATCCGGTGATGATCTATGCCGATGTCGAGTTTGACGTCCTTCAGTTCTCGAGGGGGAACCAGTTGGTGGCGCCGGAACTCTTCAAGCTCATTATCAGCTATTCGTTTTAGGAGGTGACGGCGGGCAGGGGACTGCCCGCCCTATCGCAAAACAGGTGGGGCGCGCACTCCGTGCGCGCCGAATGCGCAAATACTCATGACGCTGCGTATAGCAAAGTTCTTTGCCAAAAATCGCGCGATGATGGAACATGCGGCGCATGAGCAATTTGACGGCAAGCCAGGCCAGGGCGCGGCACCAGGAGTTGGCGGCGGAAATCCGGCGCCACGACCATCTTTACTACGTCCAGGCCCGGCCGGAGATCTCCGACCTGGAGTACGACCGCCTTTACCGCCAGTTGGCCGATTTGGAAAAGGAGTTCCCGCAACTGGTCACCCCGGACTCCCCCACCCAACGCATCGGCGGCGAACCGGTCAAGGCCTTCGCGTCGGTGGCCCATCTGGAGCCCATGTTCAGCCTGGACAACACCTATTCCCAGGGCGAGGTGCGGAGTTTCCTCACCCGCGTCCAAAAGCTGCTCCCGCGCCAGACCCTCGCATGGACCGTCGAGCCGAAAATTGACGGTCTGGCGGTCAATTTGCGCTACGAACAGGGCCTCCTGACCATCGGCGCGACCCGTGGCGATGGGACCCTGGGCGACGACATCACCTCCAATTTGAAAACCATCCGCTCGGTGCCCTTGAAACTTTCCGCCCCCGGCCTGCCGGAGGTGCTGGAAGTGCGGGGGGAAGTCTATATGACGCGCGACGGATTCCAGAAACTCAACGCCCGGCGCGCGGCGGCGGGCGAGGAAGTCTTTGCCAATCCCCGCAACGCCGCCGCCGGCTCGCTCAAGCAGTTGGATCCGCGCATCGTGGCCCGGCGCCCGCTGGAGGCCCTTCTTTATGGCCTGGGCCGCGTGGAAGGCGGGAGCGCGCCGGCGGGCCAGCAGGAAATGTTGCGCTGGCTTTCGCAGTTGGGCTTCCAGACGCCGCGCAAAACCTGGCTCTGTCATTCCGAGGACGAATTGCTGCGCGCCATTGACGAGTTGGACAAAATCCGCCACGGCTTCCAATACGAAACCGATGGCGCCGTCATCAAACTGGACGACTTCGCTTTGCGCGAGCAAATCGGCTTCACCAGCAAGGCGCCCCGCTGGGCCATCGCCTACAAATACGCGCCCGAACAGGCGCAAACCCACCTCAAGGCCATCACCATCCAAGTCGGCCGCACCGGCGTGTTGACTCCGGTCGCCGAATTGGAGCCGGTCTTCCTGGCCGGCAGCACCATCAGCCGCGCCACCTTGCACAACGAGGACGAAATCAAACGCAAGGACATCCGCATCGGCGACACCGTCATCATCGAAAAAGCGGGCGAAGTCATCCCGGCGGTCGTCGGCGTCGCCGCCGACAAGCGGCCGGCGCACGCGCAGCCGTTTGATTTTTTCACCCACATTGGCGGTTGCTGCCCGGTCTGCGGCGGCCCCGTGCGACGCGACCCGCAATTCGTCGCCTGGCGCTGCGAAAACATTCATTGTCCGGCCCAGGCCACGCGGCGGCTGGAGTTTTTCACCGCGCGCGGCGCGTTGGACATCGAGAGCGTGGGAGGGATCGTGGCGGACAAACTGGTGGAACGGGGCCTGGTGCATGAGCCTTTGGATTTGTTCAACTTGACAGTTGAGCCGCTGGCGGAGTTGAACCTGGGGAGCTCCGAGGCCCCGCGCGTTTTCGGCCGCAAGAACGCCGACAAGGCCCTCCAGGCCATCGCCCGCGCCCGCACCGCGCCCTTGTCGCGCTGGCTTTTTGGGCTGGCCATTCCGGAAATCGGCAAAACCACCGCCGGCCAATTGGCCGCCTTCCACGACACCATTGAGGACCTGGCGCAATCGCCCTTGTTGAAGGACGTTTTGGCCTGTCACGACAAGAACGACCCCGCCCGGCGCGAGCAGGCGGCGCGGCGGCTGTTGGATGCGGGCTTTGCCGCCCCCAGCCAGCGGAAGAACGAAAAGGAAGCCGGCATCGTGACCGAGGTCGGCCCGGTTGCGGCCCAAAGCGTCCTGGATTTTTTCTCCTCGGACGAAGGGCGAAAAGTATTGCGGCGGATGAAGGAACTGGGGATTCGCCCGCAAAGCCAGAAAGGCGGCGCGCCCAAAAGCGGCCAGCCGTTTTTCGGCAAAACATTCGTATTGACAGGAACACTGCCTTCCATGACGCGCGAGCAAGCCGGCGCGCGCATCGCGGCCCTGGGCGGGAAAGTGGCCGGCAGCGTGAGCAAAAACACCGACTATGTGCTGGCCGGCGCCGAAGCCGGCTCGAAACTGGAAAAGGCCAATGAGGTTGGGGTGAAAGTGATCGAGGAGGCGGAGTTCTTGAAAATGTGCGCCCAGTAGCTCCATCGTTCCCGGCCTCAGCTTGCATCCGAATCCGGTTGGCTGATTGAACCTAAACCCGGCAGTTGCATTTGATAAAACAACAGGAAGCCACAGATGGACACAGATGAACACAGATTTCTCTGAAAAGCGTCTTTCGCCCGTTGGGTGACTCTTGCTTTTTTCGCAACTCCTTCTGATCTGTGTTTATCTGTGTCCATCTGTGGCTTTAACTGCTTTTTAAAGAATGAAGTTCAACTGGATCATGGCGGCGCCGCAGAGCGAACTTTGCAGCAGCCTGGCCGGCGCGGCGGGCATCTCGCCCTTGCTGGCCCAATGCCTGCTCAATCGCGGCCTGCGCGAGCCGGAAGCCGTCTCCCGCTTTTTGGAGCCGCGCTTGAAAGACCTCGCGGACCCGTTTCTGATCCCCAACATGGCCGCCGCCGTGGACCGCCTCCTGGCCGCCCGCGCGTGCGCGGAATTGGTGGTCATCTTCGGCGATTACGACGTGGACGGCGTCACCTCCACCGCGCTGCTGACCGGGACGCTGGGGCCGCTCGGTTGGCGGGTCGAGAATTATCTCCCCCACCGGCTGGAGGAAGGATACGGACTGAGCCGGGAGGGCGTGGAGCGGTGCCTGGAAAAGTTTCCCGCAAAACTTTTGCTCGCGGTGGATTGCGGCTCGACTGCCGCAGGGGTGATCGCGCTGCTGCGGGAGAAGGGAATTGACGTCATCGTGCTGGACCACCACCAGGTGTCCGACCCGGCGCCGGCGGCCGTCGCGCTGGTCAATCCGCAATTGGGCGACGCCTTCCGCGAACTGTGCTCGGCGGGCCTGGCCTTCAAGCTCGTCCACGCCTTGCTCAAGCGGATGCGCCAGCAGGGCGCGCCGGAAGCCCAAACCGTGGATGTGCGCGCGCAATTGGACCTGGCGGCCCTGGGCTGCATCGCCGACCTGGTGCCCTTGACGGGCGAAAACCGAATTCTGGCCAGCGCCGGCCTGGATCGGCTGAATGCGACGCGGCGGCCCGGCCTTGTGGCGCTCAAAGCGGTGGCAGCCGTGCCGGCGCTCATCGGCAGTTATGAGACGGCCTTTCAACTGGCGCCCCGGCTCAACGCGGCTGGCCGCCTGGAGGACGCCCAGGAGGCGTTGCGCTTATTGTTGACATCCGACGCCCGCGAAGCCGCCTCGCTCGCCCGCAGCCTGGACCAACGCAACCGCGAGCGGCAAGGGATCGAGCGCGCCATCTGCGACGAACTCACCGCCTTGCTCCGCCCCCGCTTCGACGCGCAGAAGGACTTCGTCATCGTCGAAGGCCGGGCGGAGTGGCACATCGGCGTGGTGGGCATTGTGGCCTCGCGCGTCTTGCAGGAGTTTTACCGGCCGACGATTGTTTTTGGCGGCGACGGGGCGATCTGGCGCGGCTCCGGGCGCAGCATCGAAGGCTTCGACCTGGCGGCGGCCCTGCGCGGTTGCGACGATTTGCTCCAGCGCCACGGCGGCCACGCCATGGCCGCGGGCCTGAGCATGGACGCCGGCAACCTGGGCCGGCTGCGCGAGCGCCTCAATGACATGGCGCGCACGACGCTGACCGCCGACCAACTCCGCCCTTCCTTGAAACTGGACGCGGAGGTCTCCTTGTCCGATCTGAGCTTGGAGCGGGTTCAGGAGCTGGCACGACTGGACCCAGTCGGGCAGGGCAACCCGAGCGCCTGCCTGGCGTTGTGCGGCGTGAGCCACGCCCGTCCGCCCCAGCGCATGGGCCGGGCGGCCCAGCACGCCAAGTTCCGCGTGAGCGCCGGCGGCCCGATCCTCGAAGCGGTCTGGTGGAATTGCCGGGACGTGCCGCTGCCCGAAGGCCGCTTTGACCTCGCCGTCACGCCCACGATCAACGAATTCAACGGACGGCGTAGCGTCCAATTGAAGGTCCTGGATTGGCGCCCGTGCCCGGCGTAGAGTCCAACGGCCTTCTCCCAAATGAGCCGGCGTGTTGTTTGGAAACCGCAATGAGTGTAATAATCTCTATTGCATTGTTCTTCGACGGTGATAAAACACGAACAACGCCAGGAAGCGAAGCCGAAGAGAATGAACTGGCGCGTTGTCTGATAACAGAAATTAAAACATCAAAGACTGACTATGAATACACGTAAAATGAAGCCTTGTTCGCTTTTGCGACGCGTGTCCGCCGGCGCAGCGGCGCTGGTCATTTCCCTTGGCCCTGCCCGGACCGCATCAGCCCAGGCCACCAATTACGCCGCCACCATCCTGTCCAACCACCCCGTCGCCTACTACCAGTTGCAGGAATTGCCGGGGGCGACCACGGCCATAGATTCGACAACGAATGGCTTGAACGCCACCTATGCCTATGACCCGTCGGGCGGCACGCCGGTGTTGGGTTTCCCTGGAATTGACACCAATTCCATTGCGTTTCTGGGCAACCTTTCCGACGGCTACGGCGCCATAGATATCCCCTTCAACAACTTGCTCTCGCCCACGAACAGCGACGGCATCCATGGCGCTCCATTTTCCATTGAGTGTTGGGCGCAGGCTTACTCCGGGAATGTCGGGACGGGTCTCTTTTTGTCCATCATGGGAATGTTTGGGGGGTATGCGGGCAGCGGGACCTATGTCAATGCTTCCGGCTGGCTTCTGGGCCAAACCCCGGGTCCGGGCAGCACCTGGCTGTTTAATATGAAAAATGCCGGCTTCCTCACTTCCGGGACCGTGGTGCCGGGGCAGTGGACTCATTTGGTGGGGACGTTCGACGGAACAAATCAATATTTTTACGTGAATGCTCAACTGGTATCTTCCGCCGTCGCCTCGGTCTATCCGGGCTATCTTTCGGACAACGGCTCTGATGGCATGATCGGCGCGGTGCCCAACGCCGGCTTCCCACCCTATGGTCCTTGGTTGGGCGGCGTGGACCAGGTTGCTTTCTATACCAACGCCCTGACGGCGGGTCAGATCTCGAACGACTATGCCATCGGCGCCAACTCCTTCAGCTTAAGAAGCATCGCGCCCTTCATTGCGACGCAGCCGGAATCGGAAACCAATTATTCAGGAACTGAAGTTACCTTTTCCGTGGTAGCCATAGGCACGCCGCCGCTTTATTACCAATGGAGCCGGCTGGGCGTTGGCCCGATAACAGATGCCACCAATGCCGCCTACTCGTTCGTCTGCCATTACCCCGAAAACGCCAACGCGGTTTTATCCGTTGCCGTTTCCAATGTGGTTGGCAACGCGGAATCTGACTTGGCGACGAATTTTGTGGAAACCAACATCCTGGTCCAAGGCCCCCCATTCTCCATCACGCGCAACGTGGGCAGTCACGCGGCGTTTCGAATCGCTGCCATCGGCGCTCTGCCGATCGGCTATCAATGGTCGGCGAGCACCGACGGCGGCGCCACCTTTAACACACTGCCCGGCCAGACCGCCGACACCCTCTGGCTGACCAACGTGCAAATGACTTTGAGCGGCAATGAGTATGCGGTGGTGGCGACCAACCCATTCACCTCCTATAGCAATTCCGCCACCTTGACCGTCCAACCCAGAGCCGTCAATGTTCCGCTGACGGGCTACGGCGCTATTGTGGCGGCGGACAATCCGGTGGCCTATTGGCGATTGGACGAACCCAACGGTTCAACCAATGCGATTGATGCCGTCGGGAGCTTTGATGGCGCTTACGACACTAACTCAGGGGCCGTCGTGTGGGGAATCGCACCGGGGATTCCGAACGACAGCGACTTGGCAGTTGATCTGCAAGACAACCAGATCACCAACGCCGGCCAAGGCGGCCAGGTGGACATTCCCTACGCCTTGGAGTTGAATCCATTCGGACCATGGTCGGTGGAAGCGTGGGTCAGGCCCGACGGGGTGGATAGCGCTATTCGCGTGCCATTTTCATCCCTGAGCGATACGAACTACGAAAACAATGAGACGGGTTGGAATATCTATCAATTTCCTAGTCCGGGTTACTGGTCTTTGAACATATTCAACGGCGGCAGCGCGGCAGGCTATACTGGCAGTGACCTTGGCCATACGCCTCTGGTGCCTGGAACATGGTACTATCTGGTCATTACCGATGACGGGAACGTGATCCAACTTTACGTCAACGGCGTGGCTGGAAGCGCCAGCACCACGGTGGCGGCCTCCAGCTACACTCCGCAGGGCCTCAATGGCGACACGAATGTGGCCGGCTCCGACGAAGTTCTGGGCCAGGGCAGCGACGGCGCCTATAACGGGGCCAACGCCGGCCTGGACGACGTGGCCTTTTACAACTACGCCCTGACGCCGTCCCAGATTCAGTTGCATTACTTAAACAAAGCATCGCTTACTGTCTCGCAAGTCAATGGGCAAACCATTCTGACGTGGCCGGTCGGAATTCTGCTGGGCACGTCTGATCTCACCCGGCCTTTCCTTCCGGTGACCGGCGCGCAGTCGCCCTACACTGTTCCGATGGGCGGCCGCCAATTTTTCTACAAAGTGGCCGTTCAATAAGGGTTGACCAGCCGCTGGATGTAAAATGTTGGCGGACTTTCGCTTACGGTCTGTTATTCCGACATAAGCAGAGCAGAAATCATCCTTACCTTCTCTCGCTGGGAAAAAGAATAGCAATCTGACTGGCCTCAATCCACCCGCAGCCAGACGCTTTTCAGATGCGCTGGCTCGTCTCGCTCGATGGGGAAATCCGGCGGTTGCGGCGCGTATTGCCGGCACGTTACGCTTCGGCCCGAGCGCGAGATCGCGCCGGTGACGGCCTCCACGAAATCCTCCGGCGCGAGGCCAGCCGCGTTGGTCGAGGCCAGCAGGATGCCGCCGGCCTTCAACAACGGCAGCGCGGCGGCCGTCAGCGCGCCGTAGCCCGTTTCCGCCCGGAAAACGCCGCTTTCCCGCGAGCGGGAGAAGGTGGGCGGGTCCAAAATAATTACGTCAAAGAGCCGCTTCTTTTTGGCCAGCCGCCGGAACCAATCGAAGGCGTCGCCGAAGATGAACTGGTGGCCGGAGGGATCCAGTCCGTTGAGGAGGAAATTGCGCCGCCCCCAGGCCAGATAATTCTTCGAGAGGTCCACGCTGGTGACGCGCCCGCCGCCCGCGGCGGCGCAGACCGAGAATCCGCAGGTGTAGGCGAAGGCGTTGAGAACTTCCGGCGCGGGGGCGATCTCAAATCCCGGCCCGACATACCGCTCTAACAGACGCCGGCGATTGTCCCGCTGATCCAGAAAAAGCCCGGTCGAAGAGCCTTCGTCCAAACGCAGGGCGAAGCGCAATCCGTTCTCGCGCACGACGATTTCCTTCGTCGCGGGCGCGCCCGACAACCACTGCGGCGGCGGCCGTTCGCCCCGTTGCAGCCGCTGATGATAAACCGTGCGCGCGCCCAGTTGCTCGACGCGCCGCCGTTGCGGCTCAGTCAGCGCGGCGTCCGTGCGCGCCAGCAGGTCTTCGCCCAGCCGGTCCACATAAAGCCCCGGCCAGCCGTCCGCCGCCCCGTGAATCAGGCGGAAGGCGTCCGTGAGAGAAGGATCAATAATGGCAGTGCGCAGAGCCAGACGGGCATCGGCCTTGAAATCCGGCGGAACAGAAAAGGAGACCGGCTGGCTGGTGGCAGGATGCTCGAATTGCAACTGGGCGGCATGAAGGCAAAGCCGCGGCGCCGGCGCGCCTCCATAAAGAACATCGCCCAGAACCGGACAGCCGCTGGCGGCGGCGTGGACGCGGATTTGGTGCGTTTTGCCCGTGAGCGGAACGGCTTCCACCACCGTGCAATCGTCCACGTGCGCCCCCGTTGCCTCGAAGAGCGTTTCGGCCGACGGCGCGCCCGCGCGGGGCGGGAGGCTGGCGTATTTATCCCCGGCGCGAACCAGGGCGGAGCGGGCACGCCATTTCCGCGAGGCGGGCTTGCGGTCCGTCAAGAATATGTATTTCTTGGCCACCTGCCGCCGGCCGAATTGCTGCGTGAGGGAGCGGTTGGCGGCGGGGGTTTTGCCGAAAACCAGCAAGCCGGAAGTCTCCTTGTCCAATCGGTGAATGATGGCCAACCCGCTCCAGCGGTGCCGGCGGTTTTTGAGCCATTCGTAGAGGCCCTCGCCGGCGAAGGGGGCCGGGGAGTGGGTGTTCCAACCCGCCGGCTTGTTGATGACCAGCAGGTGTTCATCCTCAAAAACGATCAAGTCCATGCGCGTGGTTGGCCGGCGGCGCGCGATGGGGCTTGGGAGGGAACGATGGCCGTCCAGAATGCGGGGCCGAATTTGGCCTTGAACTTATCCAGCAGCGTCTCCGCCGCGGCGCGCGTGGGAGTGAGGGCAAAAGTGGTCGAACCGCTGCCGGACATGAGCGTGGCCGGGGCGCCATTTTGGCGGAAGAACTCCTGGAACAATTCCAACAGGGGATACTTGCACAGGGCGGGCGCTTCCAACGAATTATAGAGTCCGGCCGCGGCGGCCTCCAGGCCGTTTTGCAGCAGCGCGACCAGCCGGCCGGCGCGGCCGGGCGTGCCGTGCAACGCGGCGGGGAAACGGGCCAATTGTTGATAAGCCCACGGCGTGGAGATGCCAAATCCGGGATGGACCAGCAAAAAAACGGCGCCGCGCAAGGCGGGGAAAAAATCCAGCGGCCGGATGATTTCGCCCCGGCCCGTGGCCAGGGCTGGCCGGTCTTGCAGGAAGAAGGGAATGTCCGACCCGATGGACGCCGCCAGTTGCTCCAGCGTGGAAAGGGGAAGGGGATGGCCGAAAAGCTCGTCCAGCGCCAGCAGCGTCGCCGCGGCATTGCCACTGCCGCCGCCCAAGCCCGCGGCGACGGGGATGTGTTTGCGCAGATGAATCCGGATTCCCTCGGCCGGGCCGAGGCCGGCGGCATTGGCGAAGAGAGCGGCGGCGCGGAAGACGAGGTTTTTGGAATTGACAGGAAGAAGGCGGTCGCTGCAAGTCAGTTTCAATCCGGCGCCGGCGCGCTGGAAGGTCAAGTGGTCGCAGAGGGGGAGGGGATGGAGGATGGTTTCCAGTTCATGAAAGCCGTCCGGCCGCTTTCCCAGGATGTTGAGCAGAAGATTGACCTTGCAGCCTGACGCTTTCTCCAGCATGGAAGCAACCAGTCTCCGCCGGTCCGGCGGAGGCCGCCCCGCCGCGGGTCAATTGTCAAAAACGTGGAACCGGCAGCCCGGAATCAACGGGATGATGTCTCCTCCGCTGAAGCCCAGCGAGTTGTCCGGAGCCAGGATGGTGTCGGAGAGCCAGTTGGGCTTATAGCTGTCGGGATAGACCGGGTCGCTCGGGTGCAGAATGGCGCTGTAATCGCCGGGGGAATGATTGGGGATGGGGAAAGTCAGCACCTCATAGACCCCGACACAGGTCCGCTCCATGCTCTTGTCAAAGCCGCGGATGATGCCCTTGGTGTAGGACTGGTCGGGCGAGTCAAAGATGGCCGTCTGTTCGAAGGAACGGCGCATCTCGCCACCGCGGGCGAATTCGATCGTGTTGTTGAAGCCGCGCCCCAGCTTCTGTTCGGGTCCGGCGCAGCCGGCGACCCAGCATGAAACGACCACCATTGGCAACAAAACGGAGAACTTTTTAAGCATAATCAAACTCTTTTCCCAACAATAACCCGGACACCCGCCATTTGTCGAGTCCTTTTTTTGAAATATTCCGGGGCAGGAAAAGGAATGATCTTGCCAATGGGTTTATTGCGGAGAATTTTATCCGACGACGCAATGAAAAAACGACGAAGCATTTCCGATTGCCTGGAGCAAGGTTGCAGTTTCCTTCTGATGCTGCTCTTGGCGGGGATTGCCGTTGGGCAATGCAATGCCGGCGAATCGGCTGAGTGGCGCGAAAAAATGGAACCCATCGTTCCGCGAGGCTATTTGTGCCGGCACACCGCCGCGCCGATTTTGGTGGATGGAAAACTGGATGATGCCGCATGGGCCGGCGCGCCTTGGACGGCGGATTTTGTGGACATTCAAGGCGAGTCCATGCCAAAACCGCGCTTCCGCACACGGGCCAAAATGCTCTGGGGCGACGATTATCTCTACATTGCCGCCGAGATCCAAGAACCCCACGTCTGGGCCACGCTCACCCAGCACAACTCGGTGATTTTCCAAGACCCGGATTTTGAGGTGTTCATTGACCCGACCGGCAGCACGCACAATTACTACGAATTTGAAATGAACGCGCTGAACACCAGTTGGAACTTGATGCTCGACAAGCCTTACATGGATGGAGGCAAGCCGGACAAGGCGTTCGACATTCCCGGCCTCAAAACCGCCGTCCACATAAACGGCACTCTCAACAATCCGGCCGACACCGACCGAGGCTGGACTGTGGAAATCGCTTTCCCCTGGAAAGTGCTGGCCCAACACGCGCGTCACCCCGGCCCGCCCAGGGAAGGCGAGCAGTGGCGCATTGATTTCTCCCGCGTCGAGTGGCAAATCACCACCAACGGCGGCGTTTACAGGAAAGTGCCCGACACACCGGAGGATAATTGGATCTGGTCGCCCCCGGGTGTGGTGGACATGCATCGGCCCGAAATGTGGGGCGTGGTTCAATTCACCCGCCGGCCCGCCAGCGAAACCGTTTATGTCGCACCAATTCCCGGCAAACATGCGCGCGATCTGGCGTTGGAAGTCTATTACGCGCAACGGGACTTTTGGAAAGCGCACCAATGCTGGGCCACCAATCTGACGGAATTGACTCCCTACACCGGCCCACTTCCCGTCGGCCCCGGAGCCCCCGAGCTCCAAGCGACCCCGGACGGCTGGGTCTGCGCGGTGGTTTTCAAAGACGGCCCGCGCCGGCGCGTCTGGACAATTGGTCAGGATCGGTTGCTCGAACTGCCCGTTGGGGTGGGTTTTTTCTGAGGTTTTCTTCACCTCGGCCCGGTGCAGGCATCGTCCTCATTTCCCGTTCGTCAGCAACACGTACATTGAATTGGCCGGCAGTGTCACCGTGACGCTGCCCTTCACCCGGCGCAGTTCCACCGGTGTATCCGTCGCGCTGAAATTGCTGTCCAGCAGGATCGCCTTGGAAAGCATCGGATTGCGAATGGTGACACTGGCCTCGGTCTTCTGCACCTGCCACGGCGATTGGCCGATGTCAATAATCCGCGCGCCGGCTACCACGCCTTCTGCCGTCGGCACCTTCATCGGGCGTTCCTTCCAGCCGGTCGGACGGCAGGACGTGCCCACCTGCACCAGCAGGCGGCCCGACGTGGCAATCGGCCGCTCGTCCAGCGTCACGATCACGATCGAAGCATACTCGTTCCGGCAGGCAATGGTCGCGTCAGCCAGTTCCTGGGGACCGGCCTCGCCCAGAAACCCGGCGGCGGCCTGAACTTTGGGAGCATTGACCAAATAAATCCCCCGGCTCAGATCGGTCGTGATCTCCCCAGTGATGCTCTTGACCGTTCGATGATCTTTGGAAATGTATTCTTCCAGGCCGGCCGTCTTGCTCTCGGCGCCCTTGCCACCGAATTTCACTTCGACTCTCCCTACGAGAAAAGCCAGCGGGTCCACGGCGGCTTTGATTGAAATGCCGGCGGGCATGGAGCCTTTGTCGCGATTCGGGTCCCACGCCCCTTCCTCGGCGACCATCGGCAGCCGGCGGCCAAAAACATCCGCCAATGAACGCTCTTCGTGAACGACTGCCGGCCCCTGCTTCAGGTAACCTCTGCGGAACAAAAGCGCGGCAGCCGGGAATTGGCCCAGCGTGTCGGGCACGGCAAAGGCCCACTTGCCCATCGAAGGCTGCCATTCCTCTTCGCCGGTGCAAAACCAGAAGAACGCATCCAGCCCGGTCAGGCAGCTTTGCGCCGCCACGATGAGCGGCGCTTCAGATTCGTAGCGGGAGGGGGGAACCCAAAGACTCTCGGACACGATGAAGGGCCGGCCCACCACCTGCCGGAGGAACAAAGGCGAACCCAGCGGCTCGCGCGTAAACGAACGCGACGTATAGACCTGCCCCGGCAGGATTTGCCAGCCGTTGTTGACGCCGTTGTGAACGCCGCTGAAATAATGGTTTTTGGCGATGACGTCGTTGGCGGTATAGCTCCACCGCTCCGTGTCATCCAGCATCACTTGGTCGGCGGTGCGCCAGTTGCCGGCGTTGATGAGCTGCCGGCAGCCCAGTTCTTCGCGCAGATAACGGGCGATTTCCTTGTCGAAGTCATACATCATCTGCCCCATGAACTCGGTCTGATCGGCCAGCCGGGCCTCGCGTCCGGCCGCGTCGCCCTTCATGTTCCTGGCCGCCTGCGTCAATTCCCAGACGATGAACATGCCGGGGCGCCCGTGAGCGAAATCGTCCTGGTCGTGCTTGTAGCCCTGCCAGCTTTCCATGGCCTTGTCGAAGGAGCGGTATTTCTTGAGCACCCATTGGCCAAAGAGCGTGCGAAGGTTTGCCAGCGCCTGGCCTTGCACGCTCTGCATGGTCCAGAACAGCAGGCTGTCTTCATTTTGAATCTGGATGATCGCCACGGCCGGGTCCTTGGCCAGCGGGATGCCGGTATAAGGATTAACTTCCGCGTAGATGCGCCTGAGCCAGGCCTTGTAGCCTTGCTGGAGCGCGGGATCAAAGAACAGCAGCGCCGTCAGATTGCCGTTGCCCGACTCCGCCACGCCCCAATCCTTCTGCGCGTGGGCCTGAACCGCCCAGTAAGGCGAGATGACCGAGTAGATGCCCGACTTCTTCATCGCGGCGACCAGCCGGTAAATCTCGTCCAGCTCGTTTTCGTCCACATCGGTCACTTTGCTGCCGGATTCCTTGGAGTAGATCGAACCATGGAGGCGCACGATGTTCACGCCCCGCTTGGCCAGGAACCGGGCGTGATGTTCGAGCACCGCCTGGTCCTTGCGCTCGCGCGCCAGGCGCTGGACATAAGTACAACCGCCCCAGAACCGGATCGGCTCGCCATCACCGCGCACAAAGCCCTCGCCATCTTTGCTCAGGCGGATGAAGCCGTGCTGCCCGGCGACTTCTTCGTTGAGACTGCGCAAGTCCAGCAGCGCCTGCGGGGAAAAGGTGTCGCGCGCCGGTTCAAAGGCCCAAGTTCTTCCGGGTGGATCGGACACCAAGTCCACCGGCTCCTGGCCCGGTTTGAACTGGAAGTTGGGTTTGAACCCGCCGGTGGTGAGCACGAAACAATCCAGCGCCGCGAAGCGTTTCGTCTTCGGCGCGTCGCCGCCCAGGCTGAAGCGGATGACATGCCTGCCTTCGGACAAATCCAGATCGCCGACGCCCAACCACGTCATCGTGCGCGCGTCGTGTGTGCCGTCGGCGGCGACGTTGAACCATTGCTGGACCTTGCGGACGTAGCCCGGATTGTTCTGATGATCTTTGTCCTGCTTTTCCAAGGCGGGCTGATCGAGCGGGGTTACCGGGCCATCGTCCACGCGGTAATTCAGGCCGGTGCAGGGATTGGCGCGCAACCAGAGATGGTATTTTCCGGCGGCCGGGATGCTCACGTCGTATTCCACCCAGCCTTCGGGCTGGTCGGTTTCGGAAAAGTTGGCGATCTGCGCCCCGCCGGACAGCTCCTGCGGGTCCACCGCATCGAACCACGCATTGTGATGCACCTGGCTCCGCGCGGCGCTTTCTCCCTCAATCCAAAGCAGCGGTTCCGCGGCGAAAACCCTTGCGCTCAGGAGCGTCACGGCACTGAGGACGATATGGAAGGGCGCTTTGATCATATTCTGATGAGATTTTGGATCGTTCATGATTCGCGGACGGCTTTGGCGGGCGAGCCTTCCCAGCGGGTTCCCGCGGGCAGCCGCTCGCCTTTGGCCACCAGCGTCAACGGACCCAGCCGCACTTCGTCGCCCACCTGCGTGTCATAAAGAATGGTGCTCCGCGCCCCCACCGTCACGCGCGCGCCGATTTCCACCCACCCGATCTTCATGACCCGATCCTCGAACAAATGCGTCTGCGGACCGCACCAGGCGTTCAACTCCGCCCCGTCGCCGATGCGTACGCACTCGAACTCGGTCAGGTCCGTCGTGTTCATATAGACGCCACGGCCAATGCGCACTCCCAGCAATCGCAGCGCCCAGGGCAGCATGGGCGTGCCACGCAGGACATCCAGAAAATTCGGCACGGCCAGCGATTCGTACAAATTGGTGACCGCTTCGCTGATCCAGACGAAGGGCGTCCACATGGGCGCGGCGCGCGGGCGGTAACGCCCCACCAGCATCCATTTCAGCGCCACCACCAAAAGGAACGAGCCTGCGCCAAAAAGGCAGCCGGCCAGAGCCAGCGCGCCGGCGATCTTCGCCAACCAGAACTCTTCGTCCGCCAGCGGCATCACCAGAGCCACGATCAGGTATCCGGCCGCAATGACCAACGCCAGCGGCAACACGATGCGCAAACTTTCCACCGTCCCGCGCCCTGCCCGCCGCCACGCCGAGGGACGAAAGGTGAGCGATTCGGGAAAACCGCCCACCTGTTCCCGCGCCGGCAACAACAAGGGCGGCGACCCCAGCCACGTCTGCCCCGGCTTCAGTTGGTCATTGCGGGGAGCGCGCGTTTGCACGCCGATCAAAACGTCGTCCGGCACCGCCGAACCGTCCGGGACGTAAGCGCCGTTGCCGACAAAGGAACGGCGGCCGATGCGCGTCGGTTTCAGGATCATCCACCCCCCGCGCACTTCTTCGTCGCCCAGCATCGCGCCGTCGGCGATGAAGCTATCGTCACCCAACGACAACAATTCCGGCACCATGCCTTCCGCCGTGGATACCTCCGTATGGCGGCCAACTTCCACGCCCAGAAGCCGCAGCCAGACCGGCGCGAAAACCGAGGCATAGAGGCCGTGCAGCACACTCAGACTGCTGTCCAGGATCAGCGTCATCAGCCGCTTCCGCCAAAAGCCCAGCCCATGCACCGAGGCCATCCCGGCGGCCTGCCGCGGCAGCAACCGCCGCAACGCCGAGGCCACGAGCATCGTCAGGCCCGCCAGCAGCGCGCTGGCCGGGATGGCCAGCACAAAGAACAATCCAAAGGCCGCCGCCGGCCCCACTTCCGAGTCAAATACATTCCATGTATGGACATCCAGCCAGTCTATCATCATGAACACCGGGAAAATCGGCAGGAAAAACATCACCGACACCATCACGGCTGTGGCGGCGGAGAAAATCGCCATCGCCCAGCGGCCGGCGAACGAGACTTGCGGACGCGGCGGCAACGGCTCGTCCCGCTGCCCCGACGGGGCGGCCGGCGCGCCCTCCCAGATTTGACCGTCGGGGATTTCCCGGCCGGCCGCCAGCGCCGATTGCCCGCGCAGCCGCGCCCCTTCCCCCACCGTCGTGCCTTCTTCCAGGACGCAGTACGAATCCACCACCGACTCGCGCTTGAGGCAAACGGGGCCGAGAATCAGTTCGCCGGCTTCGACGCGGGCGTTCTCAATGTTGACAAACGTGCCAATGCTCACGCCGTCCCCAACCGTCAGCAGTTCGGGCGCGCCCAGCGTGATGCTGTCAATCATTACATCGCGCCCGATGCGCGCTCCCAGCGCCCGCAGGTACAGCGCCATCCACGGCGTGCCGGCCAGTTGATGCGCATCCGGCAGCTCGCAGAATCGGCCCGCCAGCCACCAACGAAAATATACCGCCCCCCACAACGGATGCCGTCCCGCCTTGAGCCGCCCTGTCAAGACTCGCTTTCCGGCCGCCGCCAGCGCGTAGTTGCCCCATTGCGCCAGCACAAACGCTCCCAGCGAATACATCACCGCCCGCGGGATGCTGTCGCCAGGGTCGCCGGTGAAAAAATGATAGACGAAAAAGGGCGCCAGCCAGTCGGCAATATGCAGGAGGACGAAAAAGGGCGCGGCCACCGCCTGCGCCGTCCCGCAAAGCAGCCGGCGCAACAGAGGCGCTTCGGCGCGGCGCGGCGCCGACGGCGGGCGGTGTTCACGGCGCTGGCGCTCCAGGGCGAGCGCAATTTGCCCCAGGGGCCGCTCCTGATAAATCTCCTGCACGCTCAGGCCGGCGTATTCCGGCCAGGCGCGCAGCATCGAAACCAGGCGCGCGGCCAGCAGCGAGTGTCCCCCCAAGTCGTCGAAGAAATCGGCCTCGGGTCCAAAGGCGCGGCCTGGGAAAAGTTTTTCCAATGCGGCGAAAAGCGCGGCTTCATCGGGATTGCGCGGCGGGACTGTTTCCCCGGATGACGCCAGGCGGGCCAGGGGCGCCGCGCGCAGGGCATTGACGTCAATCTTGCCGGAGGGCAGGCGGGGCAATTTGGAGACCATCTCAAAATGGGCCGGCACCATATAAGAAGGCAGGCGCGTGGCCAGCGCCTGACGCAACTGGCCAACATCAATCTCCCCGCTGCCAGCCGCCACGACGAACGCCACAAGTTCCTCCATTTCGCCCACCGGACGCAACAGCGCGGTGCCCGCCGCCACGCCGGGCAGGGCGGTCAGCGCCGCGGTGATTTCCTCCAACTCGACACGGAAGCCGCGGATTTTCACCTGGCTGTCCGCCCGGCCCAGGCAATGCGTCGGCCCGCCCGGATCCATTCGCGCCAAGTCCCCTGTCAAATACATCACCGCCTCGCCCGGACCGGCCGCGACGGGATTGGGGACAAAGCGTTCCGCCGTCAAGTCCGGCCGGCCCAGGTAGCCCTGAGCCAGGCCCGGCCCGAAAATGCACAACTCTCCCGTCTCACCCGCCGGCAACGGGCGGCGCTGATCGTCCACGACAAGCAGCCCATAGTTCGCCAGCGGCCAGCCGATGGTCACAGGTTGGCCTGGCCGTAACTCGGCAAGGCTGGCGGTCACGGCGGCTTCCGTCGGGCCGTAGGTGTTGAATACCTTTCGTCCAGGGCGCATGAGCCGTTGCGCCAGCGCATTCGGACAGGCCTCGCCGCCCAGATTGATGAGCCGCACCGAGGGCAGCGGGTCGTGAACCAACTCCATCAACGTCGGCACCGCGTGCAACACCATCAGGCCCTCGCGAGCCACGCATTGCGCCAGCAATTCCGGGTCGCGAGTGACCGCCGCCGGCGCGATCCAAAGCGTCGCGCCCACGAGGTAGGAAATCCAAATCTCCTCGAACGACATGTCGAACGCCACCGGAAAGCCCTGATAAACCCGGTCCTCTTTGCGCACGCCCAGCATCTCATTTTCGGCCCGCAGAAAATGGCAAATACTCCGGTGACTGATGACGATGCCCTTGGGCTGGCCGGTGGAACCGGAGGTGTAAATGACGTACGCCGGGTCGGAAGATTTGGCCGCAACGCGCGGTGGCCCGGAATGGTCCTCCGCGGCCAGGTCCTCCACCGCCCAAACCGGCGCGGACAATTGCTGCAATCCCGCCCGCCACTCGCGGCAGGTGACCAACCCGGCGGCTTTGACCGAGTCCAGGCAAGTTTTGACCCGTTCCAATGGAGTATCGGCATCAAAGGGCAGCCACGCCGCGCCGCTTTTGGTGATGCCAACCTGGGCGATCAACAAATCGGCCCCGCGTGGCAAAAACAATCCCACGACCCGTCCGGGCGCCGCGCCCCGTCGCGCCAGCGCGTCTGCAATCCTCTCGCTGGCCGCGTCCAACTCCCTGTAAGTCACGACGCGCTTCCCCCAAATCAGCGCCGGATGATCGGGCCGCCGCCGCGCCGTGGCGGTGAGGATGTCGCCCAGACATTCATCGCGCAAAAAATCCGGCCGCGAGGGTCCGCGCAAGACGACGCCGGGCGGCGATAGGTTCGCGGCATTGTTCTCTGCTCCGGGTCCGAATTGCTGCCGTTTGGCGAAAACCTCGCCGCCATGCCAATCAGCGCGCTTTGGCGGCTGGGATTCAGACATGGCCACTCTTGAACGTGCGATTCAATGACCTGGTTATAGGAGGATTTTCCTGAGAACAGCCGGCGACAACTTTTTCGCCGCGGGAGACCTGCCGCCCTTCAATTCCACCATGAGGTCTTTGATTTTTTCGACAAGGTTGTGGTGTTTCATTTCTTTGAATTCACCCGCATCCAGAAAGCTTCCGCCGCAAACATCGCACGTTTCGTACCAAATGTGCGGATGCTCGATGTCCACCATGCGGAGCATGGGCACATTGCATTTGGGACACTTGAGTTTCGCGTTCAGATCGCTTTTTGCGTTTGGCTCTCCTGTGTCAATTCTTTCCGAATCTTTTTGGGCGCGCAACTCGTCCAGCTCAAATTCATCAAACCACAGGCCGCCGCATTTTGTGCAGCGGTCAATCTGCTCCTGCCCGATCCGCACAGTCTCCATGCTTGAATTACATCTTGGACAATTCATTTTCCTTCCTTTCTTAAAACATCAGCCATTTCATTTCGGGTGATTATCCACCCGCGGGAGCCGATGCCAAGCGCGTTTTCCGGTTTTTTGCCGAGTCGGCAACGCCGCCTCCCCTGGCCCATCTTCTACAGTCGGAAAAACTGAACCCTTAATAATCAACGACTTACAACGACGGCAAAACCTCTTGGCACTACATTTCCGATTTTCTCATTCGATTCGTTCTTTCTCTCGCAGGGTCGGTGGCAGGGCCACCCCGGCGGCCAGGCACGCCTTGTGGGCCTCGCCTACGACCTGGCTGCGCAAGACAAAATGCTTGCCTTGAAACACCGCCTCAACTTCCTGCAGATTGTCCAAGCCGCGCAGGATTTCCGCCCATTCCCAACTCGCTCCTTTCTCTTCCAGGCGTTTTTCCAATCCGCGTTTGAGCAATAATGCCAAAAAGCTGCAAAACACATGCCCGCGGATGGTCTCGTCCAGTTTGTGATAGATCGGGCGGGTTTCCAAAATGGATTTCATCGTGCGGAAGGATTCTTCCACCATCCACAGTTGCTTGTAAGCTTGCGCAATGACTTCCGGCGGCTCGGAGCGATTGGTGCGCAAGACCCATTGGCCGTCGTAGCGCGCTTCTTCCTTCACCTTGGCTTCGTCCACGACAAAGTGCCGCCCCCGGTCGATTTGCAGATACTTCC